>Ga0098070_100005_pt1 | contig 314425 bp, 267 predicted proteins | sample 28_taG_FD_75063 | JGI IMG/M metagenome (GOLD analysis project Ga0098070, IMG submission 75063) | Marine viral communities from Cariaco Basin, Caribbean Sea - 28_WHOI_OMZ | ecosystem: Environmental > Aquatic > Marine > Oceanic | place: Caribbean Sea: Cariaco Basin | collected 2014-11-12
AAACACCTCATAGCCTGATGCAGTGTCATGTTCACGTTAGGCCACTTGCCCTAAATAGCTGCGCAGCAGTTCATTAAACGCAATTGTGTTTGTAATACTTGATGCATGCCCGCCGTATTCCATGACCGACAATTCGGCGTTGGGCATAGCTTCAGCCAGCATCTGTGAACGCTGCCACGGCACCAAGGTGTCGTCTTTGTTGGCAAGCGCTAACGTTGGTGTGGTGATGGCGTGCAAACTCTCATCAATATTGAACGTACTAAGGGCACCAATGCGGGCGAGCAGGTTTTCCTCGTTAGGGAAATGGTTGAGTAAGTGCGCCTCTTCCTCTGCCAAGTGAGCGGCATTCGCGGCTATCCAATCAGGCGGAAACAGCAGCAGCGCCTGAAGTTGCAAATACATGTCCTTTCTGCCTGCCGCCAATAACGCTTTGCGTATATTAAAGCAGCGCAATGTGTGCGGATTTGGACTGCTCCACGCATTTACCAGCACTAAACTTTGTAAAAGCTTAGGTTTAGACAAAGCAAGCTCAAGCCCCACCAAACCACCCAGCGCGTGACCGACGAAATGGCACGCTTGCACTTCAAGTTTTCTAAGAAGTGCAGCGAGTTCATCCGCCATATGTGAAATGCTGTAATTCGCTGGCAAGTCACCCACACTTTTGTTGGTGCCATAGTGATCGTAAGTGATCACTCTGTAGTCTTGGGCAAAGTCACCCAGTTGCGGCTGCCAAAATTTAGCTGCCCCGCCCAGCCCTGAACTAAACACAATCGTAGGTGCGTCGGGCGACGTCAGACCGTGTATTTCGTAATGTAACTTGTTACGCATTTCGCCGTTCATTTCGCCGCTTATGTGGGCGTAGCTTGCCTGCACATCAGAATGCATAAAGCTCACCTATATAAAACCAGTGGGCGCAGTTCGCGGGAAGTCCAAACATAATCACCTACCCAATGTGTGCTACAGACGCAATTTCAATTAAGGCTTCAGGCTTTACCAACCCAACCTTAATGCAGTAGCGCGCTGGCTTTTCACCTGGAAAGTATTCGGCGTACACCTTGTTTACCGCGGCGTAGTCATCCCAATCGGTAATAAAAATTGAGTTGAAGGTGACGTCATCCATAGTGCCGCCCGCTTCTTCGATGACACTTTTAATGGTTTTTAGAACGTGGCGCGTTTGTGCTTCGGCGTCGCCGACGTGGACTACGTCGTTGTTTTCGTCAAACGGTAAGGTACCTGACACATATAAAATATTGTCAGCCATAGAGCCTGGAACAAAAGGAGCTATTGGCGTTGATGTACCTGCTGGAATAATGGCTTTCTTTGGCATGTTCTTATCCTTTTCGTTGCGCTTTCTATGCATTGCTGCCTAGCGCCTATAAATGATTTACTTCAAGTCGTGCTAACTGATTTATCGTGTTGTTTTTGTCTGCGTGGCTAGTAGATGCTAAGAAGAAAGCACCTAACTCGTCCCTTCAAATACTTCACAGAACTGCGCGGTGGTAGACACCCACCCGAAAAACGTCTGAATGTTGAAAAGTGAGGCCTCGTGAATGTCTGGCGGGCCAGCTTGATATGCCGCATCGGCCAGCACCACACCAAAATATTCCAGGTGGAAGCCATCGCGCAGCGTAGATTCCACACAGACATTGGTTGCAATGCCTGTAAACACTAAGTTGCGAATACCGCGTGCGCGCAGCATGCTGTCTAAATTAGTATTGTAAAAACCGCTGTAACGGGTTTTAGGAATAATGATGTCGCCATCTTGAGGCTTTAGCGCATCGACAAGCGCGTAATCCCAAGTACCTTTGGCCAGCAAACTTCCCTTAAGCTCTGGTTGTTTGCGCATGGTTTTAAGGGCATTAGACTTATACCAGTTCGGCGAACCAGGGCCGCCGGCCTCTTTGTAGTCGGCATCCCATCCATTTTGTAAGAACACCACAGGCATGCCTGCAGCCCGCGCTGTTTCAAGCACTTTAGTGGTGTTTTCAATGACTGGCGCCGTAGTGGACACATCAAAACCCGCCTTGTCTAAGTAGCCGTTTTTACTGGCATAAGCGTTTTGCAAATCCACCACAATAACGGCAGTTTCCGCAGGGTTTAACGTCAACGGTTCAGGCTTAGCTGGCAGTACGGGCTGCCCCGTCTGGCGCGCTTGAAAGCACCCTGAGACCTCAAATATTTCACCTGCTGACATTAGGCGGCTCCCGATGTGCTAAGCAAATGCTGACGGGATTTCATTAGCGGCTGAATTTTAGTGCCGAAATCATCCATGCCTTTAAGGAAGTCATCGAAGGTCAGCAATACACCTTCACAGCCCGGCACTGTGGCTATTTCATCAAGCATAGAGGCCACCGACTCATAGGAACCCACCAGCGTACCCATGTTCAGGTTTACTGCTGAGGTTGGGTTGGTCATATCGCGGATATTCGTGTCTTTACCCGATTTCTTATCAGCAGCTCCTTGCGTTGCCATCCAGTCCAACGCTGACTGATCTTTGCCGTCTTTATAGCTTTCCCATTTCGCCATGGCGGCTTCATCCGTCTCATCGGCAATAACCATGATAAGTACCGCTGAGCCTACGCTGCGACCGTGTTTTTCAGCCGCTTCAGTTAAGCGCGCTGCGGTTGGTGCAAAAGCGGTAGGTGTATTTACTCCTTTACCAAAGCAGAAATTATAGTCGGCATGACGGGCAGAGAAATCCATGCCTGCTGCGCTTTGACCGGCACAGATAAGTGGAATTTTTCGCTGTGGCTTGGGCAACATTCGGCAATCATCCATTTGGAAATGCTCGCCTTTAAAATCGCTTTTTCCGGTTTCCCATAATTCTTTGACTACCTGAATGTATTCATCCAAATACTCATAGCGGTTACCGAAAAATTCATCGCCCGGCCACATACCCATTTGCGAGTATTCAGGGCGTTGCCAGCCAGTGACTAGGTTTACGCCAAAACGTCCGTTGGAGATAGAGTCGATGGTACTGGCCATGCGTGCCATAATTGCAGGCGGCAAGACTAGTGTGGCAGCCGTGGCATATAGTTGAATTTTTGAGGTAACAGCAGCAAGGCCTGCCATTAACGTAAACGACTCTAAGTTGTAGTCCCAAAATTCGGTTTCACCGCCAAACCCTCGCAGTTTGATCATAGAGAGCGCAAAATCCATATCGTACTTTTCAGCCTTCATTACAATCTCTTTGTTGAGATCGAAGGAAGGTTTGAACTGAGGCGAATTTTTCGAAATTAGCCAGCCGTTGTTCCCAATCGGAATAAATACACCTATATCCATGTTGTACCTCTGCTTGTATGCGTTTTAAGCGGTTTATCCCGCTTTTTTTAAGGTTGCCGAATTCAAAACATTGAAGTGGCGGTATAGTTAGTGAACAGCATAAAGCAGGCCAATTTATTTAATCCATAAATTTCAGTCACTTAAAAAATTCTACAACCCAAATTGGACTTATTGGTTCAATTTGGAACACCAAGTCCAGTGCAATTGAACTTAATTGGTGCATATTTGTGCAAATGGGTTTATAGCGACGAAAACTCCACGTAAACTAAGCGCCTGGTCACGGAAATTCCGGTAAAGAAGAGACAAGTAGTGAGTAAATCTGAAGGTCAAACAATTACGAAATCAGCGAGAGCATTTAGCCCGACCACGCAAAAGCGAAGAGAAAAAGCGTTATTAGAAAAGCGTACTCGCATTATGGATGCTGCCCTTTCCTTGTTCTCAAAGAACGGCGTGAGTGGCACCACTGTAGAGCAAGTATCGGAACTAGCGAATGTCTCAAAAAGTAATTTACTGTATTACTTTAAAAGTAAAGAGGGTTTGTACTTATCGGTTATTACCCACCTTTTAGATGTGTGGTTAACGCCCCTTCAGAGCTTTTCAGCAGAACAAGACCCTATAGAAACCCTGAGCGACTACATTAAAGTAAAACTTGAAATGTCGAGGGACAATCCAGCTGAATCTAAGCTTTTTTGTATGGAAGTGGTACAAGGTGCCCCTCTTTTAATAAAGGAATTAGAAACGCCGCTCAAAACACTGCTGGACGCGAAAAGCGCCGTCATTATCGAATGGATTGAAGCGGGTAAGCTAAAGCCTGTTGACCCTATACACTTGATATTCAGCATTTGGGCCATTACTCAGCATTACGCCGATTTCAGCGTGCAGATCAAAGCCGTAACCGGTAAAGATTTAAGCGATCCCGCTTTCTTCGAGAGCACGCTAAGCAACATTCAGCACATTATTTTAGGCGGGCTAAAGCCAGCGTAATACTTGATGCATGAGTTGCCATGGGCGTGGAATAAATTTGAGGGAGGGTCTTTTGGCGCTCTCGCATGTGGAGCGCATTAACCGCTCTTACAATGGTAATAGTGACGAACTTTCTTTCAAAAAACCTTCCAGTCGCTCGACCTGGGTAATTGCCACGCCTCCGTAGCGCTTTTCAATCAACTTTAAATCATACAGCTTCGTTAATGATTTATGTGCGGTAAGTACGGTAACGCCCAATCTTTCAGCATAATCGCTTTGCCTTAACGGTATAAAGACGTGCTTAGAGGTAAGATACGATTGATAAATTAGCTTAGCTAACTGGACGTGAGTGGGTAAGCGTCGAATATCATCCAACCTTTCCAGCGCCGAGTGAAGCTTTATTGCCAGTGACCGGGTGATGAATTCAGCAATCGCTGGATGTTGGCTTGTCAGAGAACGAAAAGCAGGTTCAGGTATTTGTAATACCTTACATTCCGTTAGCGCTTCAGCGTGATGCGTTCTTGCAAGTGATGCATACAATGTGAACTCGCCAAACGTATCTCCTCGTTGCAATACAGTAGTAATTTGATAACTGCCGTCCAGGCCATAATTACCAATCTTTACTTCTCCTGATACCACAACAGACAGCCCTTTGTTTTTACTTCCCCTATCGTGAATTGTCGAGGTAGCCGCATAGGTTCTTAGCGTTCCAAAAGGCAAACAAAGCTCGACGTAGTCGTCAGGCATAATGGTTTGCTGCTTGCCGTGAATGTAAGACATGACATTCAAATCTATACAAGTATATACTCTTGCATGTTAACGCAATGTAAATTCACTCTCAACAATCTCTTGGTGGGAGTCATTACAATGGGTTATCAATGGGCAATTTTAGCGGTTTTTATCATGTTTGCTTTGCTGGAAGCGAAGAATGGTAAGCTATTTAAAAAAGCGACAGAAGTAAGCGATGATGGAAAAGTAGAGCTGATAGGTACGTTACTCTTATTTATTGTAACCCAGCCACTGGTTCTATTTTGTTCTGCAACAATGATGGCACTAGCATTTCCCCAATATCAGGGAATACTTGTAGATTCCCCTATTCTCTTGCACATAGCGCTACTTTTGATTTTCGATGACATGATGCAATATTGGTGGCATAGGCTCTCACATTCCACCCGATTTCTTTACAACTTACATAGAGCCCACCATAACGCTAAGTACATGAGCGTTCGCATTATTTACAGAAATAACTTTTTCTATTACCTGTTTATGCCTTCGCTATGGTTTTCCGGCGCGCTAATCTACCTAGGATTGGGTTGGACCTATGCCTTTTACTTGGTGGTTAAACTTACCGTTATCACCGGCGCACACGCAGAGTGGAAATGGGACAAAACACTGTACAGTATTCGGTGGTTACATCCTGTAGCCTGGGTAATTGAGCGCACGATATCAACGCCTTCTACACATAGTGCGCATCATGGATTAAAAGCCGATGACGGCGTGACCAACTACAAAGGTAATTATGGAAATCTGTTGTTCTTCTGGGATGTGCTATTTGGAACCGCTAAGATCACCAGGCAGTATCCTGCACAATACGGTATTGAGGGGATGTTTTACGCCAACTGGAAAGAACAGCTTATTTGGCCGCTTTATAAAACACCGCGAAAGCCTAAAGTAGTGCAAAGTCCTTCAATGAAAGTGAACGACGCTAGCCAACCTTTGATACCGAACACAAAACAAATACCCACGAGTGAAACAATTGAAAGTAAAGCTTAGCGCATTGATACGCAGCAAGTGGGTTCGTGCTAGACTAGGGTCTTAATTTAGAACAAGCAGCGGCACTTTATGAATCAGCAACCTAATAATCCCTTACATGGCTTAACGCTAGAGAAAATCGTCACACAACTTCACGAGCGTTACGGATGGGATGGATTGTATTACCGCATCAAAGTGAACTGCTTTAATAACGATCCTTCGATTAAATCGTCACTTAAGTTTCTTAGAAAAACCCAATGGGCGCGAGATAAAGTAGAGCAGCTTTATATACAGACGTTTAGTAATAATGCCTCAAATGGTGAATCTTAAAGCCATTTGAGCCGCCAAAACTTGAAACCGGTTTCCACAAAAACAATTCAAGTGGGTCTGAGCCGCTTGGGACATTAGACAAATAAACCAAGCATTAGTACGAGAAAAAGCCCAGTAAAACCTATTAGGGTGGCCATACACGTCCAAGACACAAACGTGTCTTTCACAGAAATATCAAAATAACGGTTTACGATCCAAAACCCCGTATCGTTCACGTGAGACATGGCCGTAGCGCCTGCCGCTATTGCAATTGTCATCAGGGCGAGTACTGATGGTGAAAACGCCAGTTCCTGCACTACAGGGCCCATTAAACCAGCAGCCGTTAACATGGCCACCGTAGCCGAGCCCTGAATGATTCTGACTGAAATTGCGATAAGAAACCCGGCTGCCAATGGTGGGAGCGGCGATAATGCGACAACATCGGCGAAGGCCTGCCCCGCCCCAGAATCGATGAGCACTTGTTTAAACATGCCACCCGCGCCTGTCACCAGTATGACTAGGGCAACCGGTTCTAACCCTCTTGATGCAATGTTTCTAATTTGTTCGCTTGATAAGCCTTGCTTCTTCCCTAGCACTTTAAAACAAGCAATGGTTGCAATGGTCAGGGCGATAAAGGGATGCCCAATAAATAGCAACGCCTCCTTCAAGACACCTTCGGAAAGCGTAAACTTTGCCAACGTACCCACCAGAATAGCCACTAGCGGAAATGTCAGTAGCGCCGCAACTGAACCAAAGCTGGGGAGTTCCTTTGGCTTTTTATGTGAAGCTTCAATGATATGGTTTGGGACAGGTACGTGCAGGCGTTTCGCTAAAAATGTTGCGTAAATTGGGCCGGCTAAACAGGCGCAAGGAATACCAACGATAAAGCCGAACAAAATGACTAAGCCGATATCCGCCCCTAAAATTGAAGCTACCGCTACAGGTCCTGGTGTTGGAGGAATAAAAGCGTGAGTGACAGCGAGTCCTGCTGTGAGCGGGATTCCGTAATAAATAAGCGACTTTCCTGATTTCTTTGCTAACGAATAAATAAGAGGCATTAATATGATAAGCCCCACTTCAAAGAAGACAGGTATAGCAACAAGAAACCCCGTTAACACAACAGCCCACTGACTATTCTTATCACCAAATTTATTGTTGATAGTTTGCGAAAGCCTATCAATGCCGCCGGATTCTTCTAAGAATTGCCCGAACATAGCACCAAGACCAACAATGGTCGCTACAAATCCCAGCGTGTTGCCCATGCCTGACTGCATGGAAGCCAGTACGTCGGCCGCTTGCATTCCCGTACCCAGGCCAACAAACGCTGCTGCCACAAGGATAGCGATAAAAGCATGAACTTTTCTAACTACAACTAAATATGTGAGAAGCACAATGCTACAAATGGCGACAAAAAGAAGGGAAAAAGTATCGGTCATACGTGCTCTCTGGTACCTGTTAGTGACATTGTTTTCATGTCGACGAAGCCATAATACGGAAATCACCCGCTACCTTTACAAGCTAAGTTGAAAAACCCAGCCAATGTTAAATATTTATTAATACAAGATAGCTATCTGGTAACACTATTATAATCACCCCTTGAACGCAACCGGTTTCCAAACTAATATTTATGAGTAAGATGGAGACCAAATAACTCGCTCTTGATGTACTCCTGAATTTTAATGTGAGAGATAAGCTTATGACCCATTGCCATGTATTTTTCGTTTCGGGAGTTTCAGGGACGGGAAAATCGACATTGAGCCAGCATTTAGCCCAACGTTTTGACATGCCTTTCGAAGAAGGAGATCGTTACCATAGCGAGGCAAACGTAGAGAAAATGTCTTCAGGTATACCACTGCAGGATGCAGACAGATGGGAGTGGTTAATTACGTTAAACATGATTGCCAAGCAACACATTCACGCCGGCCGGAACGTGGTTATAAGCTGTTCAGCGCTGCGCTCAGCCTATCGTGACGTGCTAACCAAAGATATCGCGCCTCACTGCCACTTTATTTACCTTCATGCGTCACAGTCTGTGCTTAGTGCGCGATTAAAACAACGGGAGCATTTTTTTAACGGTGATGCTATGCTCGAAAGCCAGTTTGCAGCCTTAGAGCTGCCTTCTAAAGACAACGCATTCATTATTGATGTTACACAAACTTTCGAGTGTGTTTCTCAGCAGGCGGAAGACTTTATACGCCCTTTGATATCGAATTAAACATCACGACATTAACACTCACTTCCGCGCGGATTAGCGGACCTAGCAGCACATAAAAAGATCGAAGAATGAGTAAGGTAAAAAAGTCACGCACAAAAATATCAGACGTAGCCAATCATTTGGGGGTTCACAAAACTACCGTATCTCGTGCGCTTAATAATTCTAGTGGCATCTCTAAATCACTCGCCCTTAAGATCAAAAATGCAGCGCGAGAGCTAAACTATATTCCGAACCGCGCCGCCCAGTCATTATGCTCAGACAATAATAGAACCATCGCGTTATTGCTTCCGTCTTTTGGAAACAATGTGTTTAACGATGTGATGTTAGGCGTAAAGGCCGTTGCCGACAAAGCCAATTATGCACTGATGATTGGCGACTCGACCTATACCGAGCTTGGCGAGGAGCGTACTGTCGAATCTTACATTCAACAAAACGTGAGTGGATTCATTCTTACTTCCACGCGCCACACTGAAGAAACGAGAAAAATGCTGCTAGCCACAGGGACGCCTGTGGCCGAAATTATGGATATTTCTAGTGAGCCTTTTGATATTAACTACGGGGTAAATAACGAATTAGCAGCCCAATCTATGACCCAACATCTCATCGACAAAGGGCGCCGTAATATTGCTTTTTGCTCTTTGTTTTTAGATTGGCGCGCAATATTGAGAAAACAGGGCTGGGAAACCGCGCTTGACAATGCAGGGCTATCAGCAACGCGATATGTCTCCTCTAGAGCCGACGCTTCATTTCAAGCTGGTGCTGAGCTTCTCTCAGAAACACTGCATAAGTGGCCCGATACTGATGCGCTATTTTTTGTGAGCGACGAACTTGCGGCCGGCGCGGTCATGGAATGTAATAGGCGAGGTATTAAACCTGGCAAAGATATCGATATCTGCGGTTTCAACGACTTGAGTTTTGCACGTTCAATTTACCCAGCACTAACAACGGTTTCAGTCCCGCGCCGTAAGATGGCAGAAATGGCAACCGAATCATTGATAGTGCTAATAGAAGGCGAAGACGTTGAACAAGCGAGCCAAGTTTTACCCTTTGAGCTTAAAATACGAGAAACTGCTTAGTAGACGTTTGGCAGCTTTCGCCCCTAGACTTGGTGTTTGAAAACCTGCGTTTCCTAACCTATTGCCTTTGAAGTTAGTCCTCAAAAACCCAGTGATAGAGTCATTTTAACGAAATTGCAGGGTCGTAAAGAAAACTCCCCTGCACACTCGCTCGATATTAAAGTGTAACCAATACTATTTAGGCGTCAGTATAGAGTGTAGTTATCCACTTCTCTTCATTGATGAAATTCCAGCTCCAGTCGGCCCACTTACCGTCTAAGCCCATCGCTTTAACTTCATCGAGGGTTTTGCCGTCTTGCTTAAGTGCCTTAACGTAGCTGAACGTTTCAGAGATCATAGCTAAAAATGCGCTGTATTCTTGCTTGTTACTGATGTCGCCGTGGCCAGGAATAATAACGGTTTCATCGTCTATTTTAGCAAGCAGCCGTTTTACTGAATCCATATAGCCTTCCACATTACCGCCAGCACCTTGGTCGATGTAGGGAAAGCGACCATTAAAGAACAAGTCGCCGGTGTGCATAACGTTGGGTTGCTCGAACCACACTACGCTATCGCCGTCGGTGTGGCCTACCGCTAAGTGCATCACGTGAAGAGTTTCACCATTGAAGTAAATTTTTATTCCGTCTTCATAGGTGATAGTTGGCAGCGCTTCCGGTTTTATCTTTTCATCGTTAGCTAGACGAACACGCACATTTTCGTGCGCCAGAATGGTCGCTCCTTTGTGGCTGTGGAAAAACGCATTAGAGCCTGTATGGTCGCCGTGATAATGCGTGTTTATCACATACTTTGGCTTGTCACTCCCGAGCTCACCAAGCTGGGCCGCTATCTTTTCTGCAAGCGGCGCAAATTGATCGTCGATGATCAAAACACCGTCTTCCCCAGCAGATACGCCGATATTTCCACCTGCACCTGTAAGCATATGCACAGAGCCTTTTATCGCTGTCGCTTTAACTTCGACATCGGCAAATCTATCTTGTGCATTTGCGGGATTAATCGTTGAATAAACCAAAGGGCTCGCAGCAATAAACGCAGCCAAAATGTGTGCGCTAAAACGAGGTGCAGTTTTCATTATTATTTCCTTGTAAGAAGCCTGTTTATTAAAGACCTCTTACACTATGACCTAATTTCACAATTAGATCATTTTTTCATCATCTGGAATTTTGCCAACATAGGCAAAACGGGGGAGTGTTTCTCCGTCTTTTTCAACCGACTCAACAAACATATCTAGTGGACGAACCCAAAGCGCTTTTTCGCCGTAGCATGGGCGGTAAACCACTAGCTTACTTTCATCTTCTGAATGCGTCGCCACTTCGTATACATCGTATAAATTACCTTTGTAATGCTTGTAGCGACCTGGGGTTTTAAGTTCTTTCGAGTCCATAACGTCCTTCATTAAAGTGGAAAAAAATAGTAAGGGTTAGCCAATCGCTTTCATTTGCCAAAGATTAAATGGTCTTAGAAACTAAATTCTGTGGGATTGGCCTTTTATCGGGTAATACAAAAGCGTCGACCTATCGCATAGTATCAGTGCGTTAAGTATAACAAGTGGTTAGATTGAGGCTACTGCATGTTAGTACTTAACAAGTGAGCTTATCGGCTAAATCGGTTCAAAAGGTAACAGCAATTGCTGTGTTGATTGATCGGCAGCAAGACCTATATGAACGCCAACAAGACGAATACCCCGCCCTGTTGCTCGTTCGAAGGCTTCCTGCATTAACGTGCGAAAATACGCTTCATCAAGCGTGGCACAGCGGTGCTCTACCGTAGTTAGTTGGAAGTCGTTAAACTTAAGCTTAACGCCCTGCGTGCGAATACGTACCGGCTTACCAGTACGCTTCTTGTGATTTTCCATTCGCTCTTGAAGCTTTTCAAATAAATGCGGCAAAAAATCTATGCATTGCTCGAAGGTATGAATGTCTTCGCTTAGCGTGCGCTCTACGCCGATAGACTTTCGCTCACGAGATACCGATAGTTCACGCTCATCAATACCGTGAGCACGCTCCCACAGCACACTGCCAAATTTACCCAGCTCTTTTTGAATGCGCTCAAAAGGGTATTGGCGAACATCGTCGCAGGTATTAAGCCCCATACGCTGAAGCTTTTGCATGGTGACTTTGCCTACGCCCGGTATTTTCTTTAGTGGCATTTCGCGTACAAACTCATCGAGCTTATCAGGAGTAATAACACAAATTCCATCGGGCTTATTTTCATCGCTCGCCACTTTAGCCACAAACTTACAAGGCGCAACACCTGCTGAAGCTGTAAGCCCAAGTTCATTTTTTATGCGCTCGCGTATTTCTTCGGCAATTAACGTGGCGCTGCCACCGCAAAATTCACTATTAGTCACGTCTAGGTAGGCTTCATCTAATGATAAAGGCTCAATGAGGTCGGTATAATCAGCAAATATCTTACGTATTTTTTGCGACTCGGCAGCGTACACATCCATGCGCCCTTTTACGAGGGTCAAGTTTGGGCATAGCTTTAAAGCATACGCTGTAGCCATAGCTGAGCGCACACCAAATTTACGGGCGGGATAGTTACAGGTAGAAATAACCCCTCGACGGTCGGCACTGCCGCCTATCGCAATGGGAATATCGCGCAAGGCTGGGTTGTCGCGCATTTCAACTGCGGCGTAAAAACAATCCATGTCGACGTGGATAATTTTTCGCATTACCTGCCTTTGATCTTAACGTGCTCACACGAAACTGTACAAAAAGACAGTATATTATCAATAGCGTTTAATTACACTATGTCGTTGTCGATTCTTGATAAGATTGATGCCTCACACGCATGATTCAAGGCAATGTTGAACAGGAATTAATACAAATAAGCCCATTAATAACGCTTACTTTTACTTAGGCGTAATTGCGAGTGTGAGACGATCCGGCTATATTGTAAGTAATTTACTTACAGGGTTTGTCATATGGCTAGAACAATTACATTTCAACCAAGTAGAAGTATGAGCGAATTTATCGAAGCGATGGTAAGTTCAGGCAATTATAACAATCAAAGCGAGGTAATTCGCGCTGCATTGAGACTGCTTCAGGAACAAGACGCATCGTCAAAGTTAAATGCGCTGAGGCTCTTGATTGAAGAAGGAGAACAAAGTGAAGACGACATTAATTTTTCAATGGACTCTCTTAAGAAACGGCTAGATAGTAGATAGTGACTAAATTCCGCGTTTCAAAAGCTGCTGCCAATGATCTATATGAGATCGGTGTTTATACCGAAGAGTACTGGGGCAAGGAGCAACGCAATAATTATTTAGATGACCTTGAGTCAAGATTTATCGAGCTTGCAAACGATGCCAACTCGGCGTTAGCTATACCGAGAAATGATATTAAATGGGGGTGTTTTTCTAGCTATGTGAATAAACATATGATCGTTTTTAGAAAGTTCAAATACGGTATCAGAATAATTAGGGTTCTTCATCAATCAATGGATATCGTTCGGCAACTTCAATAGAACTCAACGTTAACGAGTTGATTGATATACACACAGAACAAAAAAGCGCTGTCGATTAGTATCAAACAGCGCTTTTAAACCTTAAACCAACGACGGGTTAAGCATTACAAAATTTGGTTCTGCTTCCACTCGTTTAGTTTTTTCTGGCGGGCTTCTTCTTTTTCCATGCGCGACTTTTTACGGTCACACGGTTCTGGACAGTCACAGGCTTTTTCAATACCTAGTGCACCTAAGCCACCACAGCTTCCAGAGATTGATTTTTTCTGAAAAAGGTAACCTACGGCCATAGCCAGTACCATTGTTAGAAAGAAACCAAAAGCAAGAATGAATGTAGACATTGCTACCCCCTAATTATGAACTGTGACCAGTTTATCAAATTCTGGCGATGCATACTCTTCAAATCCGTCTTCTGTGCGACGAATGAGGAATACAGCGAGTTGTTCTTGCTCAGCAACCGCTATCGCTTGTTCCCATCCCATTACATTAAACGCCGTAGCCAAACCATCAGACGTCATTGAAGAAGGATGAATTACCGTAACCGAAACCAGGTTATGTGAGATAGGTTTGCCCGTTGTGGGGTCGATTAGATGCGAATAACGAACGCCGTCTTCTTCGTAATAGTTGCGATAGTCACCTGATGTAGCAACCGCGTTTTCTCCTATTGAGACAACTTTTTGAACAGCACGTTCAGTGGTAACTGGCTTTTCAATGGCAATCAGCCACTCACTGCCGTCGCCTCGTTCACCTTTCACACGCATTTCACCACCTATTTCTACAAGGTAGTTTTCAATGTTGTGGTTTTCTAGGATCTCCGCCACTTCATCAACGCCAAAACCTTTTGCAATAGTCGACAGGTCGACATAAAGCATTGGGTGACTTTTCTTTAAGCCTGTAGGCGTGGTTGACAGCTTCTTATAACCCACATATTCGCGAATATCGTCGATGTCTGTCTGGCTTGGTACTTTTTCAGGGCGCTTAGTTGGTCCAAACCCCCATAAATTAACCAATGGGCCAACGGTAACATCAAGTACTCCTCCACTAAGGTTAGCCAAGCGTAATGCCTCGTTAACTACGGTTAGCGTATCTGGTGATACGGCGAAATTGTCGGTGTAGCGATATTGATTGAACCTTGATAGTTCTGACGTTGGGTCGTAAGTAGACATCATCTTGTTAACCTCAACAAGACGGGCATCTATTTCAGCTTGTAAGCCTTCTACCGGTGTCTCCGCTACAAGGTACTTAACGTTGTAGGTTGTGCCCATTGTCTGCCCTTGCAGGTGTACTACAGGCGTTTTTTCGTCGCTACAGCTTGCGAGAAGTAGAATACCTACCGCAACAAAGGCGAGGAAAATTCGAATAGCAAATCGAATCACGATGTTGTCCTTAGCTAATATGCACATTATTCAATCGCTATTATGTGCATTCTGCGTTTTGCTTCAACGAAAAAGGGGCTTACGCCCCTTTTAATATGCTTAATAACTTTTAAGCGAGTAGTTCTTAAATTAAACGCCTAGCCACCGAAGTCATCTAGCATGATGTTTTCGTCCTCAACACCTAAATCTTTAAGCATGTTGATTACGGCCGCGTTCATCATAGGTGGTCCACACATGTAGAACTCACAGTCTTCTGGTGCAGGGTGATCTTTCAAGTAGTTCTCAAGAAGTACTTGGTGGATAAACCCAGTGTAACCTTCCCAGTTGTCCTCTGGCTGAGGATCAGAAAGTGCTACATGCCACTCAAAGTTATCGTTTTCTGCTGCTAGCTCGTCGAAGTCTTCTGTATAGAACATTTCACGAAGTGAACGTGCACCGTACCAGAAGCTCATCTTACGCTTAGACTTAAGGCGACGAAGCTGATCGAAGATGTGAGAACGCATTGGGGCCATACCTGCACCACCACCTACGAATACCATTTCGTTTTCAGTTTCTTTCGCGAAGAATTCACCGAATGGACCAGAGATAGTCGCTTTGTCACCTTCTTTCAGGCTCCAAATGTACGATGACATTTTACCAGCAGGTAGGCTTAGGTTATTAGGTGGCGGCGTAGCGATACGCACGTTCAACATAATAATGCCTTCTTCTTCTGGGTAGTTCGCCATTGAGTAAGCACGAATAGTCTCTTCGTCTACTTTAGACTCGATGTCGAAGAAGCCAAAACGCTCCCAGTCACCGCGGTATTCTTCAGGAATATCGAACTCTTTGTACTTAACGTGGTGAGCCGGCGCTTCAATCTGAATGTAGCCACCTGCACGGAAAGGTACGCTTTCACCGTTAGGAATTTTAAGCTTCAGTTCTTTGATGAAGGTTGCTTTGTTATCGTTAGAGATAACTTCACAATCCCACTTCTTAACACCAAATACCGACTCTTCTAGCTCGATTTCCATGTCTTGCTTAATAGCAACCTGACATGAAAGACGGCAGCCTTCGCGTGCTTCACCTTTAGTGATGTGGTCTAGTTCAGTTGGAAGGATTTCACCACCACCTGAGTGTACATCTACACGACACTGGCCACATGAGCCACCGCCACCACACGCAGACGATACGAAGTAACCTGCGTCAGCTAGTGCACCAAGTAGTTTGCCACCCGGTGCAGTTTTGATTGCCTTGTCTGGGTCACCATTGATAGTGATCGTTACATCACCACTTGGTACCAATTTAGACTTGGCAAACATAATGATAAATACTAGCGCCAATACGATGGCAATAAACATGCCGACGCCAAGAAATATTTCTACGTTATTCATTTATATGCTCCCGAGCTCTATTACAGCTGAATACCAGTGAATGACTGGAAGCCAAGTGCCATTAGGCCAGCGATCATGAATACAGAACCAAGACCACGAACACCATCAGGCATATCAGCATACTTCAGCTTTTCACGTACTGCCGCTAGCAATACAATTGCTAGTGCCCAGCCCATACCACTACCAACGCCGTAAACGATGCTTTCAGTGAAGTTGTATTCACGCTGTACCGCAAACGCCACACCACCGAAGATTGCACAGTTAACGGTAATTAGCGGAAGGAAGATACCTAGTGCGTTGTAAAGCGCAGGGAAGAACTTGTCTAAGCTCATCTCTAGAATCTGTACCAACGCCGCGATAACACCGATAAACGTTAGGAAGTTAAGGAAGCTTAGGTCAGCTTCTGGGAAACCTGCCCATGCTAGTGCGCCTGGAGCAAGAATGTTTACATAAATAACTTGGTTAACGGGTACAGAGATACCTAGTACCACGATAACTGCAACACCAAGACCCATAGCAGTTTTAACTTTCTTAGATACCGCTAGGAATGTACACATACCCAAGAAAAGTGATAACGCCATGTTCTCAACGAAAATTGAGCGAACAAATAACGACAAATAATGTTCCATGACTTACTCCTTAGGCTCTACTTGCTCTGGACGGATAGTACGGATAAACCAAATCATGCCGCCGATTAAGAAGAATGAGCTGAATGGTAGGATTAACAAACCGTTACCCTGATACCAGCCACCGTTTTGAACCAGTGGAAGGATTTCGAAACCTAAAATAGTACCGAAACCAAATAGCTCTTTAATTGTACCAATAACAATTAGAATGAAAGAGTAACCCAAGCCGTTACCAATACCATCAAGGAAGCTCATCAGAGGTGGGCTCTTCATGGCGTAAGCTTCAGCACGACCCATTACGATACAGTTAGTAATAATCAGACCAACGAATACCGACAGCTGCTTCGATATTTCATACGAATACGCTTTCAGAATTTGGTCAACAACGATTACCAAGGATGCAATGATGGTCATCTGGATAATAATTCGAACGCTAGATGGGATCTGGTTACGAATTAGTGAAATAAACAAGTTTGAGAACGCTACAACGCTTGTAAGCGCAAGCGACATTACCAATGCTGTTTCCAGCTTAGTGGTAATTGCCAGTGCTGAACAGATACCCAATACCTGTAGGGCGATCGGGTTGTTGTCCAGGATTGGCCCAAAGAGGGCCTTTTTCATTTCTTTAGTATCTGCCATGAGACTTCCCTTATGAACGCCATGCTTGGTTCTTCAGGAACTGGCCGAAGCCTTGCTCGCCTACCCAGTAACGAATTGTGTTTTCAACACCGTTGCTGGTTAGGGTTGCACCTGAAAGCGCATCGATAGTGTGAGGATTGCTAGGGTTAGCATTTTTCACTACGCGAATAGCAACTTCGCCATTCTCATAAAGCTCTTTGCCGTCCCATTTGTCCTGCCAAGCAGGGTTTTGCACTTCACCACCTAGTCCTGGCGTTTCTTTTTGCTGATAGTAAATAAGCTCGCGAACCGTTTGGCCGTCTGCGTCTACCGCTAAGAAACCGTACATAAGATCCCAAAGGCCGCTGCCGTGAACAGGAAGGATGATACGAGATACATCACCTGCGTCGTCGCGAACTAAGTAAACACTTGCCACGTTAGGGCGACGTTGGAAACCAACATTGCTGTTAGTTACCTTTGTGCTGTACTCAGTTTCTTTGGCTGCTTTATACATATCGTAATCTGGCTTAGGCGCTTCTACGAAAGTACCTTCGTCAAGATTAACAAAACGCTGTTCTACTCGCTCGCTGTACGTGCTTTCAATTGCGCTATTGCTCATGCCCATTTCATAAAGGCCTGCAGCATTAAGAATGTTGCTCTTTTTATCTAGAGCTGCGTTTGTTTGTTGTAGAGAGCGAAGGCCAACAGCCGCGCCAGAAACAACAATTGAACAAACTAAACATACGGCAACAACAATACCTACCGTTTTGCCTAAAGATTCTTTCTTAGCCGACACGTGCTACCCTCCGCTTGATATTGCTTTGTGCGACGAAATAGTCGAACAGTGGCGCCCACAAGTTAGCAAATAGAATTGCTAGCATTACACCTTCAGGGAAGGCTGGGTTTAGGACGCGGATTAGTACCGTCATGAAACCAATGAAGATACCGTAAGCCCACTTACCTTGGTTTGTGAACGACGCAGAAACTGGGTCTGTCGCCATAAAGAACATACCAAAAGCAAGACCACCAACAACAAAGTGCCAATGAGCAGGCATTGCAAACATAGGGTTCGTATCGCTGCCGATTAGGTTTAGCAAGGTTGCGAAGAACGCCACACCAATTGCTACACCAGCAACAATGCGCCAGCTTGCTATACGCATGTACATGATGAACAAGCCACCAAGAATAATAGCAAGGGTAGACACCTCACCCGCTGAACCTGAGATAGTACCGATGAAGCTGTTCATCCACTGATCCATGTTCGCGTAATCAAGGTTGCCAGAAGCCGCTTGGCTTAGAGACGTTGCACCAGAATAGCCATCTGCCGCTACCCATACTTGGTCACCTGAAATTTGTGCAGGATACGCAAAGTAAAGGAATGCACGACCAGACAATGCTGGGTTAAGGAAGTTACGACCTGTACCACCGAATACTTCTTTAGCAATTACAACACCGAAGGTAATACCTAGTGCAACTTGCCATAGAGGAATAGTAGCTGGAAGTGTTAGTGCGAACAGTACCGATGTAACGAAGAAACCTTCGTTAACTTCGTGCTTGCGCACAGACGCGAACAATACTTCCCAGAAACCACCTACCGCGAACGTTACCGCGTAGATTGGCAGCCAGAAACATGCGCCATAGAAGAATAGACCTAGTGTTCCCGCATTTGCCAAGTCACCGCCAAGGGCAGCGAATAGGCCTGCTTGCCACGTATCAGGTAGTGTTCCTGCGCCAGCAGCAATAGCTTCTTGCGCTTGGAAACCAATGTTATACATACCAAAGAACATAGCTGGGAATGTTGCCATCCATACCATGATCATGATGCGCTTAAGGTCAATGCTGTCTCGCACGTGCGTGTTAGCTTTATTTACTTTACCTGGGGTGTAGAAAATGGTCGCCGCAGCTTCGTAAAGCGCATACCACTTTTCATGCTTACCACCTGGTTCGAAGTTTGGTTCGATCTTTTCTAAATACGCTTTTAAACCCATGACTTAACCCTCTTTCTCTATCGTGGTCAAACAGTCGCGTAAGATAGGAGCGTAGTTGTATTTGCCAGGGCATACATAAGTACACAATGCCAAATCTTCTTCGTCCAACTCTAAGCAACCCAACGTCTGAGCACCGTCAGTATCACCAGAAATCAGGTCCCTAAGCAGAAGCGTAGGAATGATATCTAGGGGCATAACGCGTTCGTAATTACCAATTGGAACCATAGAACGTTCAGAACCATTGGTAGTTGTTGTCATATCAAATTTCTTGCTGCCACTTAGGTGACCTAAGTAAGCACGAGTCACTGAGTGTTGGTTTGAACCAGGTAGGATCCAACCGAACAATTTCTTCTCGCGACCTTCTTTTAGTAGTGAAACTTGGGTGTGGAAACGACCAAGGAAGCCGTGAACGCCCATCGCTGTCGTACCGCTAAGTACAGAACCAGAGATAACACGTACTTCACCGTCTACTTGCTCGTTAGCAGTAAGCTCGGTCAAGTCTGCGCCCATTACGGTGCGCACTAGGCGTGGGTTAGTTGCTGCAGGACCTGCAAGTGAAATAACACGACGGTTATCTAGCTCACCAGAGGTCAACAATGCACCAATTGCCATTACGTCTTGGTAGTTGATGTGCCAAACCGTTTTGTTCATGCCAGCAGAATCAAGGAAGTGGATGTGAGTACCCGGTAGGCCCGCAGGGTGAGGACCGCCAAATTCTTCAACATCAACTGCCGCATCGCCAGTAGCAACAGAAGCACCTGCCGCTTTACAAACGTAAGTCTTGCCGCCGCTCAATTGCGTTAACGCTTTAAGACCATTTACGAAATCGTCTTGGCGCTCAGCAATAATCACAGCAGGATCTGCTGCTAGTGGATTAGTATCCATTGCTGTAACAAAAATTGAACTTGGAACAGAGTCTAGCTTAGGAGATTTGCTAAATGGACGTGTACGGAACGCTGTCCACATGCCTGACTCTACAAGGATTGACTGAAGCTGCTCGCGTGAAGCGCTCGCGATCTGGTCAGCTGCAATTTTATCAAAAGTTACAGCATCGCTGCCGTTCACTTTGATAACTACAGACTGAAGAACACGTTTTGCACCACGGTTAACCTCTACCACTTCACCCGCTGCTGGGGCAGTGAATTTAACGCCAGGGTTCTTTTTGTCTTCAAAAAGCACCTGACCTTTCTTCACTACATCGCCAACTTGGACGTGCATGGTAGGGCGCATACCCACATATTCTTCTCCCAGAATGGCAACGCGCGTTGCAGCAGATGCATCAGCAATCTCCTGCTTTGGCGCTCCCTCAATTGGGAGGTCGAGACCTTTCTTGATTTTTATCATATGTAATCGCACTACTCTAATAGAAATACCCTTTTGCATGACCGCAGAAAACCTGCCTGTCAGCATGCAAAAGCGCACTATTAACAGGTGTAGAACACCTTTTCGTTGTTGATTGATGGAACTTGCTGCAATTGCTACGGTCAGCCTGTTATGAAGCCGTAACGCATAATTCCTTTTGCGGACGCTTAATTCGCCCTTTCTTTATAGACCACCAGCAGAAATTTACACTTATTATTGTTGTTGTGTAGCTGCAATCGCTACTGCTGTTTTGGTAGAGGCAGAAAAGACCCCTACTTAATTTCGGGATTTTAGCATTAACCCATACGTTTGTGCCACGCTATTTCAAGATAAAGGCAAATTTTTCTACAATTTAATGTAAACCTTTGGTCTTATTCATTTACATTTTGCGAATCCATACGCCGTATCAACTTGTAATCAGGTACAAAAAAGCCGTCAAATCAGACGGCTTTTGCGCATATAAGCATTAGGTTAATTAATGGTAAGTTTAGGTTTTACCAATTAACCATTGGGTCAACTTCACTGTCGTAATCAACACTTGAAATGTCAAAACCGAACAGTTTTAAGAACTCATGGTTGTAACCTTTGTAGTCACTTAAGTCATGAAAGTTCTCTTGTGTCACTTGATCCCAAAGCGCCTTAATTTTTGCCTGTGTTGCATCGTTAGTCTCTTTTCCATCCATGCGATAGCGATTTGCTTCATCTAACGTTGGTGTATTGCCGAACAGGCACTGTGTGAACAAGCCGTGAATCTGCTCAATGCACCCTTCGTGGGTGCCTTCCTCTTTCATCACTTTGTAAATAAGTGAAATATACAGAGGCATTACAGGAATGGCTGAGCTTGCCTGCGTTACTAGTGCTTTCAACGAGCTCACATTGGCTTGCACAAGCAAATCACTGTTTTTACCAATAATGGCTGCGGCAGCGCGATCTAGGTCTTCTTTCGCTTTACCAATCGTCGCTTGACCATAAATAGGCCATGTTAGTTCTTTACCGATATAGGTATATGCGGTGGTTTTACAGCCTTCAGCAAGCACATCGGCTTCACGTAAAAAGTCCATCCAACGTTCCCAATCTTCACCGCCCATCACTTTGATGGTGTTAAGGATTTCTTCGTCGTTGGCTGGCTCTAGCGATACTTCATGCACTTTGTCTTTATCAGTATCGTAGGTTTTCGTAGTGTACGCCTGCCCTACAGGCTTAAGCGTAGATTTATACGTCACGCCTGTTTCTGGGTCGGTTCTACGCGGGGATGCAAGGCTATAAATGACCAAATCAACCTTGCCCATTTCAGCTTTGATTTTTTCGATGGTTTCATTTTTGATTTCATCGGAAAACGCATCGCCATTAATAGTTTCTGCATACAAACCTTTTGCTTTGGCTTTTTCGTGGAATGCAGCGGTGTTGTACCAACCGGCAGTACCCGTTTTACGTTCCGTTGGTGCTTTTTCAAAACACACACCCAGCGTTTTAGCGCCATAGCCAAACGCAGAAGTAATGCGTGATGCTAAGCCGTATCCCGTTGAGCTACCAATAACCAATACATTTTTAGGGCCTTCGCCTAAGTCGCCTTTTGCTTCTACATAAGCAATTTGTTCGTCAACCGCCGTTGCACAGCCAACAGGGTGCGCGTTTGTACAAATGAAGCCTCTCACTTTAGGCTTGATAACCATAATAATTTTCCTTATTTGAGCGTGGGGCTATTGTAATGCCGAAGCCACTGATAACAACTCGGAGCAGATGAAACCTAGCATATCGCAAACGCAAGGCGACACCAATGAAACAACGTGCCAAATTTAGGTTTGCTTTGTATTTACGAGAAAAGACAGAGAAGAAAAGAGATAGGAAAAAGAAACATTAGGCCATATCGCTAAATTCAACGAAGTGTGGGCTAGTTTTTAAAACGTTATGAACTATGAATAAGAAAAGATGGAACACAGGTGTACGAAACTGCACACCTGTGAACAACACATTAACCTAGAACGTCTAGAAGCTCTACGTCAAAGATAAGCGTGCTGTATGGTGCAATAGCTGCACCCGCACCTTGCTCACCGTAAGCAAGATCATGTGGCACGTATAAACGGTACTTAGCACCTACTTTCATAAGTTGAAGTGCTTCAGTCCAACCTTTAATAACGCCGCCTACTGGGAATTCAGCTGGCTGGCCGCGCTCGTAAGAGCTGTCAAAAGTGGTACCGTTAATAAGTGTACCGTGGTAGTGAACACGTACAGTGCTAGCCGCAACTGGCGTTTCACCGTCACCTTCAGCGATAACTTCATACTGAAGACCAGATTCAGTAACGGTTACTTCGTCACGCTTCGCATTTTCTTCAAGGTACTTAGTGCCTTCTTCAATAACCGCTTTGCTAGCTTCTTCTTTAGCTGCTTGCATACGCTTGTGAATTTCGCCGAACGCATCACGTAGTGTGTCGTTATCAACCTGAGGCGCTTGACCTGCGAAGGCGTCTTTTAGGCCAGCTACAACAGCGTCAATCGCTAGTCCGTCAAACGGATTTGATTGTAATTGTTGACCCATTTGAAAACCAATGCCGTAACTTGCTTGGGTTTCTACTGTATTGAATGTATCAGTCACAAGAACTCCTGAAATTAAATTACAAATGCAGTACAAATTTCAAACAAAACGCATAACGCGAGAATGTTTCTGCATTTTCCGGTGCAAGAGTGTATCACACCACAAAATATCTTGCTTTGAGCAATGTTAACTAGGGTGCAAAAGTATCAAAATGTTGTAAATTATAACCGAAAGTGGTTAGACAAGTCGCAAAGGACACAGTATGGTTAAGGCCATATATTTAGGAGGATAGCATGCAAACACACTACGATGCTGAACTGAAAGATACCGTTCGATACCTAGGTAAAACCTTAGGTGAAACAATCAAAAATCAATTGGGTCAAGAGTGGCTAGACCGTATTGAAAAGATTCGTAAAGGCGGCCGAGCTTCTTATCAGGGAGACGCTACATGTAGCGAGGAACTGAAAGAAACTTTCAAAACAATGTCTGACAGCGATTTGCTTACTGTTGGCCGTGCATTCGCACAATTCTTGAATTTGGGCAACATTGCTGAGCAAGAATACAATGCGGCAATGAATGTTGATGCGTCTATTGATGCACTATTTAAACACCTAGATAAAGCTGAATTAACAGCTGAAAAAGTGCAGGATGCGGTTGCAAAACTCAACATCGATCTTGTACTGACCGCGCACCCAACTGAGGTTACGCGCCGTACACTTATTCACAAACATAAAGAATTGGCGAACTGCCTTCAGGCTATTCACCAAGAGTCGCTTAATGATGTTGAGCGTAAGAAAATTGAAACCCGTATTGCTGACCTTATTGCACAGGCTTGGCACACTGAAGAAATTCGTTCAGTACGTCCAACACCGGTTGATGAGGCACGCTGGGGCTTCTCTGTTATTGAAAACTCATTGTGGGAAGCAGTGCCAGACTTCATGCGCGAGCTTGATGGTCGCCTAAATGAAGATTACGAAGTATCACTGCCACTAGATGCGTCTCCCGTTCAGTTTAGCTCTTGGATGGGCGGCGACAGAGACGGCAACCCATTTGTAACGTCAAAAGTGACTGAGCAAGTATTATTACTTGCTAGAAAACGTGCGGCCAAGCTTTTCGCGATTGATCTTGATCGCTTGCAAGTTGAACTTTCAATGTACGACTGCAACGACGCGTTACGCGAAAAAGTCGGCGACGCCAACGAGCCGTACCGCGCCCTTCTTCGTCCACTTGTGGACAAGTTCATCGCAACCCGCGATGGCATTAGCGACTACTTAGCAGGTAAAAACCCAGATACTTCAAACTGGGTTGAAAGTGATGATGAGCTAATTGAACCACTGATGCTTTGCTACCAGTCACTGTTAGACTGCGGAATGCAAGTTGTAGCAAATGGTCTGCTACTAGACACTATTCGTCGTGCACGTGTATTTGGCATTCACCTTCTGCGCCTTGATGTGCGTCAGGACTCTGAGCGTCATGCAGACGTTTTCAGCGAACTAACACGCTATCTTGGTCTTGGTGATTATGCTCAATGGAGCGAAGCCGACAAGCAAGCGTTCTTATTGCGCGAGCTTGGCTCAAAACGCCCGCTATTCCCTGCTCAATGGGATGCGTCTGATGACGTGAAAGAAGTGCTTGATACCTGTAAGGTAATTGCGAAGCACAGCAAACACGGTTTTGGTATCTATATTATCTCTATGGCCAGTGAGCCATCGGACGTTATGGCCGTTCAGCTGCTACTTCAAGAAAGTGGTGTAGATTGGCCAATGCCAGTGGCGCCATTGTTCGAAACGCTAGACGATTTGAACAACTCGCCTGACGTAATGCGCAAACTTCTGTCTATCGACTGGTATCGCGGTTACGTTAAAGGCCGTCAATTCGTTATGATTGGTTACTCAGATTCAGCCAAAGACGCAGGTGCACTTGCTGCGGGCTGGGCCCAATATCAATCACAAGAAGCCTTAGTTGCCATTGCGGACGAGTTTGATGTGAGCTTGACCCTATTCCACGGCCGTGGCGGTACAATTGGTCGTGGTGGCTTGCCAGCACATGCTGCCATTTACTCTCAGCCTCCTGGCTCGCTAGACGGCGGCTTCCGTGTAACTGAGCAAGGCGAAACTATTCGCTATAAATTCGGTATGCCTAAGCTGGCTAAACGCAGCCTAGGTATTTACGCCAGCGCCATAATTGAAGCCATGTTATTCCCGCCTCCGGCACCAAAAGAAGAATGGCGAGAGCTTATAACTGCAATGGCAGCCCAAGGTCGCGATAACTACCGTGCAACCGTGCGTCACGATAAAGAGTTCGTACCTTACTTCCGTGTTGCAACGCCAGAGCAAGAGTTAGGCAAACTACCACTAGGTAGTCGCCCAGCGAAGCGTAAGCCACAAGGTGGTATTGAGAGCCTACGTGCGATTCCATGGATATTTGCCTGGGCACAAACCCGTTTGGTACTGCCAAGCTGGTTAGGCGTTATGCGCGCTATCGATAGCGTGAAGACACCGGAAAATGAAAAAGTGGTTAACGAGATGTTCAGCGAATGGCCGTTCTATCGTTCACGTCTTTCAATGCTGGACATGGTGTTCCATAAAGCCGATCCGCGTATCAGTGAAGCTTATGATGAGCGCTTGGTACCGAAAGAGCTTAAACACTTTGGTGAAGCTCTGCGTGCCGAGCTAAAAGAAAGCATCTCGTCGCTACTGGCTATAACCGGTGACGGCGACATCATGAAGAACGACCCGCAGGGTAAAGAGTCGATGGAGATCCGTGCAGGATATCTTCAGCCCCTTCATTACCTGCAAATTGAGCTTCTGGATCGTATCCGTAAAGCCGGTGACGATGCACAAAACACCAGCCTAGAGCGTGCCATGATGGTTACCATCGCGGGTATTGCAATTGGTATGCGTAATACAGGCTAGAGCCCAATGAACGCGTAACGTTATAATGAAAAGCCTGCTCATTGAGCAGGCTTTTTTTGTAATGTCTTAAATGCAAAAAAGGCTGGGTACGTAAGAACGTATCCAGCCTTTTCTAGCGGATGCTAGTACATCCGCTTCAGGCGTTATTAGCCGTTTACGAAGTCTACGCCTAGCTTGATGTCGCCACGTAGGCCTTCAAGCATGTCGTTTTTCGCTTTTTCTTCAAATGCGCTTAGCTCGCCGTATGGCAAGATTTCTTCAACACCATTTGCGCCTAGGCGAACTGGGTGTGCAAAGAATGCTGCGTCATCGCTGTCGTCTGTTTGTACATAAGTGTACTCAACCACGTTCTCGCCTTGCATTGCTGCAACTAGAGATAGACAGAAGCGTGCCGCTGCTTGACCCATTGATAGGGTTGCAGAACCGCCGCCAGCTTTAGCTTCAACAACTTCAGTACCCGCGTTTTGGATACGAGTAGTTAGGCTAGCAACTTCTTCGTCTGTGAACTCTACGCCTTCAACTTGTGAAAGTAGAGGAAGGATAGTTGTACCAGAGTGACCACCGATTACCGGTACGTGCACAGAAGATACGTCCACACCTTTAAGTTCAGCAACGAACGTTTCAGCACGGATAACGTCTAATGTCGTTACACCGAAAAGCTTGTTCTTGTCGTAAACGCCTTTCGCTTTAAGCGTTTCAGCTGCAATAGCAACAGTAGTGTTAACTGGGTTAGTGATGATACCAACACACGCGTTCGGGCAGTTATCAGCTACACCTTCGATTAGGTTTTTAACAATGCCGGCGTTGATGTTGAATAGATCAGAACGATCCATACCTGGCTTACGAGGCATACCCGCTGGAATTAGAACAACGTCTGCTCCAGTTAGTGCATCAGCTAGGTCATCTTTACCGTGACCGGTTACTTTTACCGCAGTGGGGATGTGGCTCAAATCAACGGCAACACCAGGAACAACTGGCGCTACGTCGTAAAGCGCTAAATCTGAACCTGCTGGCAATTGTGTTTTCAACAACAAAGACAGCGCCTGACCAATACCACCGGCAGCACCTAACACGGCTACTTTCATACCATTTCTCCTATGGGATTACTTCACGTATTTAAACGGAACGTCACACTAATGCAACGCGGGGGAAAACTCAATCACCGGATCGTCTTATTAACGTTATTTATGGCGATTTTATCCCGATATTCATTATCATGAATGATTATGCAAAGAAATTGCGCAAAGTCTACCTGTACGGCACAATATACGCATACTAAATATAATTCCTAACGATAACCCTCAAAAAAGAAAAGAGCGCTAATGGCAAACGCAAAACAAGAGCTACTCATCAAAGCTTTTAAAGAAATTCTTAAAGCAGAAAGTTACGGTTCACAGGGCGAAATTGTTGATGCATTAAAAGCACAAGGCTTCGACAACATCAGCCAATCTAAAATCTCTAGAATGCTAAGCAAATTCGGCGCGGTACGCACGCGAAATGCCCGGGGAGACATGGTGTACTGCTTGCCTCCAGAGTTAGGTATGCCAACTGCGAAAAGCCCTCTGAAACAGCTGGTTCTTGATATCGTTCATAACAATGTGATGGTAATTATTAGAACAAGCCCAGGAGCGGCACAGCTTATCGCGCGCCTTCTCGACTCGCTAAGTAAGAAAGACGGTGTTTTGGGTACGATTGCAGGTGACGATACAATTTTCATCGCACCAGCTGATGTGGCTAGAATTGAAGAACTAAGACAGCGTGTCGAGGATCTGTTCGAAAACGTTTAGTTCATAAAACGATTTTGAAAAGTGCCCTCTACAAGAGGGCACTTTCAAGAAATACATTGTCCCGCTAGCTCAATAGCTTAATTAGTGCATCAGCTGCTGGTCGTGACGAAGGAGGGTTTTGCCCTGTAACCAATAACCCGTCGGTACACACTTTTACTGCAAAGTCTTCAGCACTCTCATACCTACCGCCTTTTTTAACCAGTTCATCTTCAACTAAGTAAGGCACTACCTCAGTGAGTTCCATTGCACTTTCTTCGCTATTTGAAAAGCCAGTAACCGCTTTGCCATCTACCAAATACTTCCCATCAGGGGTTTTCACATCTTTAAGGACGATTGGCGCGTGACATACTGCTCCAACAGGCTTATTAGCTGCAATCATGTCTTCAATGAGCTTAATAGAGTGGGCGTTATCTGACAGGTCCCACAATGGTCCGTGTCCGCCGGGATAGAATACCGCGTCAAACTCTTCTGCTCTCACGTCTTCAAGGGGAATAGTCGACGCTATTGCACTTCGCGCTAGCTCATCTTTGGTATATCGCATAGCGTCATCTGTCATCGCATCGTCCGCAAGGCTATTTGGATCAATTGGCACCAGCCCTCCCATAGGAGACGCCAAAGTGATTGTGTAGCCCTCATCTTTAAATGCGTAGTACGGTGCAGCAAACTCTTCCAACCACATACCTGTTTTGTTACCGGTATCACCCATAATTTCGTGAGATGTCATTACCATTAACATACGTTTAGACATAAGCCCTCCTTGCGAGCATTTAAAAATTCGTTGTGAATTACTTCGGCTAAAGGACGCAGTTAGATCATTAAAAAAGGTGAGAGATCGGTTGATTACTTGGTTGTGAGATAAATAACAGGCATAAAAAAGTGCCACTTCCTGTTAAGGAGAGTGGCACCTAACACTACAACTTGTAGTTAGTGTCTATCTACAGCTTAGAAGCGGTAGTTAACACCTACACGCATTTCCCAAAGTGATGCATCACCTTGACGACGCTCTGGGTTAGAAGAACCAACTACAGCTGTGTTGAATGAAGTCTCTTCTAGGATACCCCAATCATCGTTAAGCATGTTCGTGAAGTTATCAATCACGAAGAATACTTGTGCAGTGTGGTCTTGATGGAACGCAGGAACATCTTGGCGAACCGCGATGTCAACCTTCGCCCACCATGGGCTTTCTTCATCGTTACGCTCAGCACCAATTGGAAGAACGTTGTTAGAATCCAAGTATGGTGTGCCGTAAGCTGCTTGGCTGTCACTGCGTGATAGTGTGAAGCTGTAAGGCTTACCAGACTGAGCAACCGCGAATGCAGAGAACGTAGTGTCTAAGCCGTCGAAGAATTGCGTTGTATAACGGAAGTCTAACGTAAAGCGGTGTGCAATGTTCCAATCAGATAGTGAAGACACTTCTTCATTTGGATCGTGGAATGCACGGTACTGGAAGTTAGAGAACGCTACAGAGCTGGTCATAGGCTGAACATCTTCAGCGTGGCTGTAGTTATAACCACCCACGATTGAGATGCCGTTGTCCCATGACTTGTTCATTGTTGCTGTTAATGAATAAGAAGTAGAGCTCTCATTTGAGTTAGTTAACTCTAGTGAGCCCAAACCATTTCTCTCGTAATCAACATAACCGTCTTCTGTTACGCCAACAGCTTCAATACCTTTGTATTTAATCATCGCTTGGTCTTGCGTGATGCTAACCAATAGGTCTAGGTTAAATACATAGTCTTCGTCAGTTACATGCGTCATACCTGCAGAGATTTTCCACTCGCTAGGCATTACGAAGTCTGGGTCAAGGTTGTTTGGCTCGAAGTTACGGCCAACACCTGAATCCATTGTTGCATCTAGGTCAGATGGTACTGAGTAACCTGGGCCAGCAGTAACGCCGTCTTCAGTGTTAACCCAAGTGATGCTGCCATCTAGGATGTTTGCGTAGTCGTTTCTTACTTCACCACCAGTAACGTTAGTGTTCTGATAGTTGTTGGTCATCCAAACGTTAGGGTTACCGCCTGAGAATAGACCAAAGCCACCGCGTAGTTCTGTGCTATCGCTTAGCGTGTAGTTAAGACCAACACGTGGTTGAAGAAGGTCTACACCGTCTAGGTTAGCACTGTTGCTGTAACCGTAAGACTCAGTGAAGTCTGTATTCTCTAAAGGACGATCTGAAGTTGTGATCCAGTCATAACGAAGACCAGCAACTACTTTTAGGTCGTCAGTAAGGTAGAACTCGTCTTGCGCGTAGGTTGAGTGAGACGTGTAGCCCCATTCTGCTGCACGGTCAAGAAGGTTACCCGAGTATGCATAACCGTATTCGATACGTGCATTAGCACCGTTTTCGAAATCGTCAATGCTGTTAAACGTAGTTGTAGTTTCAGCGTGCTGTACGAAAAGGTTGAAGATATCAAGCTTGTCGTTTTCGTAACCGAAAGTTAGCGTGTGACCGTTGTCGAAGTAATAGTTACCACGGAACATGATGCTAGTTGCATCCCAGTCTAGGTCGTTGGCTTGACGGCTGTCATCAGAACCTAAGTAAACGTCCAAATCATCTGCGCTGTTCTCTGGATCGTTAGCCATTCTAATGATAATTTCGCCGAAGTCGTTTCCACCTGGAGTACCGTCACCGTAGAAAGAGCGCTGAAGGTTATCAAGCTCAGTACGTGCTATACGGATCTCAGTTGTGAATTTGTCTGTCCAGTCTGAGTAAAGTACACCGATGAAAGACTGAAGCTCCGCACCACGCTCATATAAGTGGCTAGAGAATTCAAATTCATCAGCGTCACCGTCAGACTGTGCAAAGTTGTTACCGTCGTTGTAGTTGTATGTAAATGCTAAACGATGTTGGTCGTTGATGTTCCAGTCTAATTTAACAAGTAACTTTTCATCTTCGTTTGCAAGGCTTGATGGTACAGAGCCCGCATCGAAGTTGTAAATGTTTTGAGAAATTTGTTGGATACGCTCAACTTCTGCTTGTGTAATATTAACTTCGTTAATTGCACCAGAACCGATAGCGCCACGGTCGAAGGTGTTTGCACCTTCAAGCTTTTCGTAAGCAGCGAAGATAAATAGTTTATCTTTGATAAGCGGTGCACCAACGGTGAAGCCGTAACGTTTTTCAGTGTACGCGCCAAGGTTAATGTCGTCACCTTCTAGAGAGTCACCACGTAAACTGTCGCTACCGAAGTCGTAGAATGCAGAGCCGTGAACTTCGTTAGTACCAGTTTTACTTACCGCACTGATGTTACACGCAGAGAAACCACCATAAATTACGTCAAAAGGTGCAATTTCAACTGAAACGCCAGCAATAGCGTCGAAAGAAAAAGGCATTCTTTCTGTTGGGTAGCCGTTAGAGTTAAGACCGAAAAGGTCGTTCATGCGAACACCGTCAACAGTCAAGCTGTTGAAACGTGGGCTCTTACCCACACACTGGATACCATTGCTGCCGCCTTCGTCTACGTAGATACGTGGGTCGATACGAACGATATCAGTGATGTCACGGTTAATTGCAGGCGCTTCTTCAAGAGTAGAAAGGTCGAAGCTTGCTACCGGGCCAGTTTGACCAAAAGAAAGGCTGCTAATTTGAGAACCAGTAACAACAATGTTTTCGTACTGAGCCGCAGGCTCAAGCATACGTTCGATAGAAGCTGATTCACCAAGCTCTAAGTAAACATCGTTGATTGTTTGATCAGCGAATTCATCAGAATCAATAACAACTGTGTATGGACCACCAACGCGTAGACCGCGAAGACTGAATGTACCACCACTGTTAACTGTTACTGTTTTTACAGCACCAGTAGGAACGTGAGTTACCGTTACAACGGTACCTGCTGCTGGGTTACCTTGAGGCCCCATAATTTTACCGTTCAATTCAGATGACGTTACCTGCGCCATTGCAGTAGACGACAAACCGATTGACAGCGCAACCGCAGCCGCAATGCGACTGAACTTTGCTGATGTTCTCATGTGTGTTTCCCTTTTTGTTTAAATTTGTTTTAGGTTCGCTAGTAGGGTATTTCCCTTAGCTGACCTTCAATTAATATGAACCGACGAAATTGTTATAGAGGTTCATGTCAATTTTATTACAGCTTTACATTTTTATTTAGCAGCAATCCCCCTAGGCCTATGACTTTGCAAAAAATATCTTGACCAAATGGTCAGATTAATTTACTTGTTATTATTCTTGTCAATTCACGGCGGTTAGCTGTCCCTAATTCTTGCCATATCGAGCACTAATAAACAGCGTTTAATAAAAATCAGGTTTACCCATAAAAATAACAAAAATTACAACAACTTACCATTTTAAAATAAATTTACCTATTGCAATAAGTAACCTTAACTGATGAAATCCGCATATAAATCGTTAATTCATTTGGTTGTTTTTTTGACAGATTTTAGAATTGTTACCTCTGCAAAGTGGATTGTCTTGGTTGCCGTTTCATTAATATGTAGCGTAGCTAGCTATTTTAAAAATTCTATGTTTTATGATGACATTCTGCCACAAACCGGTCAAATATTAACCTGCAATACTGGATTATCGGGTAACGAAGACGTTTTTTCTGCTTATATTACCGATGGTCGTATAGCAGAGATGGTCAACGAACGGCTATGTTCTGATAGCACAATCAAACGCCAATATAGCGGTATAAAAGTAGTAGTTGGACAAAGCGACTACGACACCTTTAGATATATTAATCATGGTGTTGTTGATCTTGCCTTGGTAAAAAGCAACATTGTTGACGCCTTTGGCGCCGACAAAATCTATGGGCTGACAAAGCTTGCAGCCCACCCTGACTACCCTGCATATTTTATAGCACTTAGAGAAAAGCCCACATTAAGTAAAGAATACCTGCTTGGAAAACGCATAGGCCTGCTTGATTATCCTAGTAGTCGCTCCGGTCACATCGTGCCTAAAACAGTTTTACATCGCTTAGGCCTGACTGACAGCAATGTCGATATCATTTATTACAGTTCTCACAAAGAGTTAAGGCGGGCACTCCTAGCTGGTGAAGTTGATATTATTTCAACTTATTGGGCCGAAGAAGACGGAGAAACGTTTTCTAAAAATTACATCGCTCCGCTATTAGAAAGCGTAAGCGGCATGCAGTGGTATTTAAAGATGCAGACACAAAACACCGACCTTTTCTGCGCGGTACAGTCGGTTGTTTATGAAATCGCGACAACCCATCCAAGACCATATTACAAAAATATTACGTTGGAAGAAGGGTGTAACAAATGAGTAAAATTAAGTTGCGCCTCAAATCACCACTAAAACTTGCTGTAATTGTCTTTTTACTCATCGTTTCATTGCAGATTGCGTCGCTGATAGGCCAATACTTTGCTCACCAATCTTCTATTCATCGCGCAATTGATGTGGTTGAAAGAAGAATTAGCCTTGATAGCGCATTCTTAGATGTGGGTAATGAAACACTCAATACGCCAGAAAATAGATACGCGATAGGTCATTATATTGAGCGTTTGAACCGAGTAATAGAAGAAGCGCAGCTTCCCGTTATCGTTAGTGAAATTCAAGGTGTTCCGACAAAGTTAGATTCCTCTGCTTTTCCAGTGCAGCACCGCACCACGTTTCAAAACGCAGAGCAAACCATTGATATTTTAGTTAATAGTAAAGCACCAGTAAGTAAGTTAAGCGTAAGCTGGTTAAGCCTGCTATTGGCTTTACTTGTTGCGCCACTTTTTGCGTTTACTAATAGAAAGAAACGCGTGCAGTCGAAACTTGAAGAATTAGTACTTCCACCTAAGCCTAAGCTAGTTATCAATCTCCAAGAAAAAACGATTTCAAACGGCATTGATGACAGAATAGTGACCTTGCAGAACAAGCCGTTGTGTTTTTACACCGCGCTTGTTAAATACTGCATTGACAATCCACATGAATCCCTTCCGCCTCACAAAGATGTACCGAGCGAACTAATGGCGCTAGCTAATAAATGTTTCGCCCGTCTCATTGAGTTGGGGCATACGAAACGAAAACGCCCAGACTTCAACGCGAACTTAGATAAAACCTTAAGTGAAATTCGCGCTGCCCTTGATGAGGTGTTTATTGGCTACCTGGAAGAAAAAGAAACCTATTATCCGCCTAGAGCTCAAGGTGAAGGCTCTCGCTCTAAACAACACTCGTACGCATTGCCGAATATTAAGGAAGACGATATAGAAATTATTGGAAACTAGTAATTTTTTAATTCTGGCAGTTAAAAACTGACCACTTGGAGAACTTTTTACTATTTTTTGCAAGTCGACTAAACGCCCTGCAATACCTTGAAAATACAATAAAGTTCTAGCAAAGACCGATCCAAATACCGATAACTTGTGAATATAACATTGATTCGCGAGGCCTAAACGCGTATCTTTGCACCAACAAAATCAGCTTTATAGTACTATGCAATCGCCACTTATTATTGCCATTTCTGGAGCTTCTGGCTCTGGGAAGTCTCTTTTTACAAAAAATTTGTTTAACGGCTTCAGTGCTCAGGGCCGCCCTGTTCAAGTGCTGCGCGAAGATCACTACTATCGCGCGCAAGATCATCTTCCCATGGAACAGCGTGAGAAGAATAACTACGATCACCCAAATGCCTTTGAACATGAGCTTTTGAAAGCACACTTACAAGCATTGCGCGATGGTCAGCCTATTGACTATCCACATTACTGCTATAAAACGCATACGCGTTTGCCTGAAACTGAGCGTCTAAATCCTGCGCCAGTCATTATTCTTGAAGGTATCATGCTACTTGCCCGTACTGATCTACTTCCTTTGTACGACGTGAAGATCTTCATTGATACTCCTCTTGATATTTGTTTGATGCGCAGAATGATGCGCGACCTAAAAGAACGCGGTCGTAGTATTGAATCTGTGGCAAAACAGTACGAAGAAACTGTTAAGCCTATGTATCATCAATTTATCGAACCTAGCCGCTTCACTGCCGACGTAGTAGTGACGCAAGGTGGCAAAAACCAAATTGCATTAGATGTGATCAAATCACACATTCAGCAAGCGCTTCTTTAAGGGAACATTACTATGGTGAGTTTACTGGGCATTGCAGTCCTTCTGGGTATTGCCTTCGCGTTATCATCGGCGAAACGCAATATAAATTGGCGCACCGTTGGTGGCGCATTTGCTATTCAAGCATCCGTTGGCGCGTTTGTCCTGTATTCTGAACCTGGTAAAGAAGTATTGTTGAGCGCGACGCGTTTTGTCGCCAACATCATTGCTTATAGCCAAGAAGGCATTAATTTCTTGTTCGGTCCTATTGGCGACAAGTCGATCGCGTTTATTTTTGCCTTTAACGTGCTTCCAGTTATCGTGTTTTTCTCGGCGCTTATTGCCGTTCTTTATCACCTCAAAGTAATGGGTTTGATCATCAAGGTTATCGGTGGCTTTTTACAGAAAGCACTTGGCACCAGTCGCCCAGAATCGATGTCCTCTGCCGCCAACATTTTTGTTGGACAAACCGAAGCGCCTCTTGTGGTTCGCCCTTTTATTCCACACATGACGAGCTCTGAGCTATTTGCCATTATGGTGGGTGGTTTGGCGTCCATTGCGGGTTCAGTAATGGCGGGCTACGCTGGCATGGGTGTAGATCTTAAGTATTTGCTAGCAGCTAGCTTTATGGCTGCGCCAGGTGGCTTACTTATGGCAAAAATCATGTTGCCAGAAACCAGTAAGCCAAATGAAGATTTACATGACGTAGATGCGGAAGATACCGGCTACGCCAATGTATTTGATGCAGCCGCCAGTGGCGCTGCATCAGGCATGCAACTTGCGTTAAACGTAGGTGCAATGCTACTCGCTTTCATAGCACTTATTGCTATGTTTAACGGCCTTATTGGCTGGACAGCAGGATTATTTGGCTATGAAAACGTGACGTTTGAAGGGATCCTGGGTTATGTGCTTCAACCTCTTGCATGGGCAATCGGCGTACCATGGGAGGAAGCGCAACTTGCAGGCAGCTTTATTGGTCAGAAAATGGTAGTTAACGAGTTCGTTGCTTACCTCAATTTCTTAGAGAACCAATCACAGCTATCTGAAGCATCTCAGGCCATTATCACCTTTGCACTTTGTGGTTTTGCAAACTTCTCTTCTATCGCTATTTTGATGGGTGGAATTGGTGCTATGGCACCAACACGCAGAAAAGAAATTGCGAGACTGGGGTTAAAAGCTGTTATTGCTGCAACGTTATCTAACTTGATGAGTGCCGCGCTAGCGGGCTTTTACCTCTCTCTTGGTTAAATTTCATTAATTTGGACCAGTTGGTCAAGATTTTACTAGACTAACTGGTCAGGTTTCTGTAAATTACGCGCAAATTCCTCGCGGGATTGATTTATGTCAATTTCTGCGACTTTTTTCTGTAGCCCGTCTACCTTTATAATGCCGCAGTCAAAATATACGGGATAAAGTTATGCAATTAGTTGCTGTTGATTACCAAGCGGAAAACGCACAAGAAGAATTCGTGAAGTCACTTCGCGAGACAGGGTTCGGTGTTTTGAAAAATCACCCTATCCAACAGTCATTAGTTCAAGGCATTTACGACAATTGGCAGGGCTTCTTCGACAGTGAAGAAAAGAATAATTACCTGTACAACAAAGGTAAACAAGACGGATTTTTCCCTCAGAGCGTATCTGAGGTAGCCAAAGGCTTTACGAAAAAAGATATTAAAGAGTATTACCACTTTTATCCATGGGGTCAGTGCCCAGAAGCACTACGCCCTCAAATTTCTCAATACTATGAGGAAGCAAACACACTAGCGAAGGAGCTATTGGGTTGGATAGAAGAACATTCTCCTTCAGAGGTGAGCGATAAGTACAGTCAGCCGCTGGGTGACATGATCAAAGACTCTGATCAAACCTTGCTGCGTATACTGCATTATCCGCCACTTAAAGGTGATGAAGAAGTTGACGCGATTCGCGCTGCTGCTCACGAAGATATTAACCTGATTACTATCTTACCGGCAGCTAACGAGCCTGGATTGCAAGTAAAAGCTAAAGACGGTAGTTGGATTGAAGTTCCGTGCGATTTCGGGAACTTAATTGTGAATATTGGCGACATGCTTCAAGAAGCATCTGGCGGATACTTCCCATCAACTACTCATAGGGTTGTAAACCCAGATGGTGCTGATATGACGAAATCTCGTATTTCACTGCCATTATTTTTACACCCTAGACCGGATGTTGTTCTTTCAGAACGTCATACCGCAGGGTCATACCTGCAAGAGCGCCTTCGTGAGCTGGGCGTTATATAAATTAAGTTCCTTTTGTAGTGTTATTCTTTTGCCGCAGCTAGTCTGCGGCTTTTTTTTAACTGCTTGCTAACGTTGCCAGTTTTGACGAATAGCGTTGCTTTTCTTGCTCATTGGGCGAATACCTGACCGCTCGCTCTAGATAACGTTGAGCTTCACTTACATCACCTAACTCGTGATAGGCCTTTGCCATCCCAAATAGAATCTCATGGCGCGCGTTATCAAGTCTTAGTCCTCTTTCGTAATGAACTATTGCCAATGCAATATCACCTGCCTCAAGTGCCTGTTCTCCTAAAATGTAATGGTAATATGGATTATGCTTCCGCTTAGCTTCTACCATTTGGGTTATTTTTAAAGCCTCGTCATCTCTATCTTGATAAGTGTAAAGAATGGATAAATTTTCCCATGCGGTTAAGTTCTCTTCATTTAGCGATAGTGCGTGTTTGTATGTCATTTCAGCCTGCTCATATTCATCCACCATTCTATAAAGCACACCTAAATTCACCCAGCTCTGCTGAAGTTCGGGAGCGACTTTTGCTGCTGCACGAAAATAGCTATAAGCCCGAGTGTAGCTGTTCGCCACTAAGGCATCCGCTCCTTTGTTGTTGTAATACATTGCTATTACTTTGTTTTTGGAAACGGCATTTCTTGGGAAGTAATTTCGCAGCATTTGTGGATCAAAATCAACGTCTGCCCACGTTCCTCCCACAGCTGCAACAGGACTTTCATTTGGCAATGAGAGTCGAAGGTTAATGTGCCCATTCAGTAAGCTATACCCTTCTCGTCGTGTCCAGTATTCCGGAATTTCCACCTCGTAAAATGTTGCATTGAGTCCAACGTGTTCTGCCAAAGCGTACGTCATAATGGAAAGAGACAGACAGTTCGCGGCTCGGTTATTAAATGTTGTATTTGCCGTTGTATTTGCGCTGTTACGATAAAGCATCCCATGATCAGAATGATCGAAAATTGCTTTTACTAACCCTTTTACATTCTTTTGCAGGATACTTTTTTCGTAAACTGCCCTTTCGGCAAAAAACTGTGCGTCTTCGTCTAAGTAAAAAATTTCATCTGAAGACTCTACGGGAAATAACGTATAGGAAGGAAAGAGACTGTCATTTAACAAAGTGGGCGCAGCTTTTACATGCTGATTATCAGTGGATTGGCAAGCGGCAAGCACCATGCATAACAACAAAGGAACAGCGAGTCGAGCATTCATAATAGGCACCTTTCTTATTTACTCGATAGATTAAGTATAGCAGCGCGCCATGAATTTACATTTTATTTACAACTTACTTTAAAGCTCGTTCAACGCATAATTTTACTCGCTTCATTAGGTGCTAATACATTGCGACTTGGCATTACACAAAGTTAATCATCAAATTTCCTTGAAGTGCCGTAACAATTCTCAATTCAGTAGCTTTCAGTGGCGTAGGTCAGTAGTTGGCGAAACGAAGTATGTTGAATTTCACTTAACGTAATGTAATAGGTAAAAGGAAAGAGTATGAAAAAGTTAATTAGTGCGTTCTTCTTAGTTGTATTGAGTGCCTCAGCGGTTGCTGGCCATCATGCAAAGGATGGACATAAAGATATTGTCGACACCGCAGCAAGCAACGACATGTTCTCAACACTTGTCACCGCAGTTAAGTCTGCAGACATGGTCACTACACTAAAGGGAGACGGGCCATTCACTGTTTTCGCTCCCACCGATGAAGCTTTTGCTGCACTGCCGGCAGGCACCATTGAAATGCTATTGAAACCTGAGAATAAGCAAACCCTTGTTAAAATTCTCACTTATCACGTAGTAACGGGTAAAGTCACAGCAAAAGATGTAGCTGGGCTATCTGATGCCACTACCGTCGAAGGAAGCAAGGTAATGGTTTCAACTGATATGAATAAGGTTATAATAAACGACGCAAATGTTATCAAAGCCGACATCATGACGAGTAACGGGGTTATTCACGTGATCGATACTGTGTTGCTTCCAAACGATGTTAAAGCGGCGCTGTAATCCCTCTTGCAACGAAAAGCGCTGAAAACGAAAGCACTAAAAATTAGTGCTTTCGTTCATCGATTTATGCATGTGCTTCGATCTCTTCAACAAGTCTCGGCGTAGAAACGTTAAACAGTCAATTGGTCACGGGCATGTTTAAACAGGCCTTCGTTGTCATCCACCCAGTCGTCTGAATCCATTCAAGGAATAAAGAAAGGAGTTCACGTGTTCACAGTCTACACATATAGTATTGCGGGCCTTTTGCTTATAAGCTTTACCGTTTTCGTGCAAAACATCGTTGCCGCTATCGCTCACAGAAAACAGTCTCGCTATATTCCTGGGAAAGTCAGCGAGGAATTGAGTCATGATAGTTTCGTATTCAGAAGCCACAGAACATTTCACAATTCGCTCGAAAATATTCATCAGTTTACGCTCCCAGCTCTTCTTTGCATTTTTCTTGGCGCATCAACCAGCATACTTGCAGCACTTGTTTGGATTTACGCGCTAAGTCGCATCATTCATATGGGACTGTATTACGCAATCGCTACAGAAAAAAATCCAAGCCCAAGAAGCTATTTTTATATGATAGGCACGCTGTGTACCTTCGGCGTATTTGGTCTTGCAGTGTTTAATTTGTTTTCATAGAAACGATATAAAGTAAGAAGATAAGAGTGAAATTGAACCAAATGGTTAAATATTAAACTTTTGGTTAATCCACATTTTCTAAAATTAGGCGTACTCTTGAACCTGAACACTCACCTTTGTGTTTAGGAGTACTTGTGTATATTGAACAAGTTGGCGACCGAACTTTAGCAGATTGCAAAGTACTGATTGTCGACGACCAAGCCAGCAGCAGACTTGTTCTGGAAACTTTACTTGAAGACACAGTCGCCTGCGCCTCTGTGGGCTCAGGTAAAGAAGCAATTGAATATTGCAAGTACCATACGCCTGACCTAATCCTCATGGATGTTTCAATGCCCGAATTAGACGGGCATCAGACCACCGCATTGTTAAGAAAAAAGCCGTTGTGTGCTCACATTCCTATTATTTTCGTGACCTCTTCGTCAAGTGATGAAGAAGAGTCGAGATGTTGGGAATCAGGCTGCGTTGACTTTGTGGTGAAGCCGGTAAACGCTTGTACCCTGCGCAACCGTGTAAAATCACACATCAATCACAAGCTTAGAAACGATTTGCTCGAAAAGCTTATCTATGTAGATAAGTTAACAGGTGCCTACAATCGCCACTATTTAGACGACTATTTACCCCGTTTAGTGAGAGATGGGTTACGTAACGTTACTCCTCTCTCCTTGGTTATTTTTGATGTTGACCACTTTAAACTGTTTAATGATATGTATGGTCATATAGATGGCGATAGCTGTTTGTGGAAGGTCAGTAAAACGATCAACGACGCCCTACTTCGACCTATGGACAAATTAGTAAGAATTGGCGGTGAAGAGTTTTTGGTTATTCTGCCTAACACCGATGTAGACGGTGCAAAGGCCGTCACTGAGCGCTTATTGCGAACGGTTTATGACCTGAATATTCCTCATGCGGCATCTGAGTATGAGCGCGTTACGCTAAGTGCAGGCTTAGCCGTCAAGCATGCTGATGACAATAAAACTATCGACTACGTCATGTTAGAAGCAGACAAAAATCTGTATGTGGCTAAAACCTCTGGACGGAATCAACTCGTGGCGCCGACAGCGGTAAGCGCTGGCAAAATAAATGCACCGAGTCACCCCACAAAACTTAAGGCCTAGGCACTATAATTAGCATTGCCTTGCTTTAGACGCTAATGCGGTACTCCCAGCTTAAAACGGCCAACAGCATTCGTATGAGCCAAAGACTCGAGTGAATTCTCCAAAGTAATTCCCAATTCATTTAGCTGGGCGTAAAACAACTGTATTGTCGCTAACGCATCATCTAGTGCGTTGTGTTCAGGAAACGCGGGTAAGTCTAACCGTTGCCTACAAACCGTTAGCGTTGCACTATTACTCGGTAGCACCTGATGTTGTTTGTTTAACTGATAAAGTGCGAGCTGAAGCGTATCAATATAGAGCACTTCCACCTGCGGTAATCTACACCGTTTGAAGGCACTATCAAGCGCCATCAAATCTAATCGCGCATTGTGAAAAATTAGAACATGTGTCTTCAGTAGAGGTAGCAATGAGTTGATGGCGTCTGCTAAGCCTTCGCCTTGTTGCAAAATATCTAAGGTCAATCCGTGTATTACAGGGCTTTGTCCTAAGTCTGCTGACGTATTAATAACGTGATAGCCACTGGAGGAAAGCGTAATTTTTCCAGCTGAACCAGTTACATAACCAATCGATGTAATTTGAGTTGTCACAGGGTCTAACGATGTGAGTTCTAAATCAATAGACGCCAAAGGGGTGTCGCCCAACGTTTTATCACGTAACGACTTTCTGAATTGACGATTCCCAAACAGTACCGATGCACAGGCTTCGATTATTCGCGTTATCATGGCGTTAACTTACGCCGCCAGAGAACTTCATAACCATTGCTTGATTGGTTCGTTCTATAGCCTTGAATGCGGCTTTTAGCTGATGCTTTTCTATCGATGATAAACTTGAAACCGACACACGATTGTCCGTTACTTTATTTTCCAACTGATGACGCCAACGCAAACGATTTAAAAACAGCCAAATATCACGTAGGTTAGTCGCATCTCTTTTTGAGAGCTGTGAATTTTCCGATAGCGCGTCTAACCGGGCAAGTGTGTTAGGCAACGTCACACCATCAGCTAGCGCGTATATGCGGGCGATATTGTTAATTAAGGCCACGGCTCGGGTTTTAAGGTCGATCACGTCCTTCTCTCTACGGCCTTTTTCATAAATGAACTTTTGAAACATGGAAAGCGGAACCGATATTTCGTTACTATTTCTCGTAAGCGCTGCTAAGAACATATTTTGCTTCATCAAGGGGGCTCTTTGACGCTGCAACTGCTTAAATAAACTTATATCCCCGGCTGCGCAGCGAACATCAAGAAAAATATTAAAGTGCATAATCGCATCTTTAGTTGGTGCTTTTACCCATCGCTTAGCTTCTTCAATGGCTTCTTCAAGCGAGAGTCTAAGCTTAGGATTACTCGCCATAATATTACCATCGCACAGTTTAATGCCGCATTTGGCCAAACCGTTGCACACATAATCAGCCATTTTTGCGAAATATTCTGCTTGCGCTTCGCTTGGCCGCTCAGCAAGAAGCAGTCCATTGTCTTGATCCGAACCCATCGTCTGATCTTCTCTTGCCTGTGAGCCATAGACAAGCCACGCAAACATCATGGGTGCTTTACCGTTAGCCTGTTGGAAAAAGCCAATAAGCTTTCTTGTCATAATATCGGTAGCTTGAGACAAAATTTTGCCAGCAATGTCATAGTCCCCTGCTTTTTTCGCATGAGCAGAGAAATAATGCGGCAATTGCCAGGATAGCCGTGTTAATTCGTAAAGGTTTTCCGCTTTGCTTAGCTCTCCAATTATAAAAAGAACGTTACCACGCTGATGACGAATAATATCGCTGGCTGTCACCATACCCAATGGCACAAGGGTTTGCTGGTCGATAACGGGTAGGTGATGGATGTTCCTTTCGGTCATAAGCGCCAAGGCATCAAATAGCGTTCTATTTCCCATAATCTGCGCAGGATTAGGCGTCATTATATGGCTGACTGGAAGATGAATATCGAGAGAGGCGGCAACCACTCTTGAACGTAAGTCTCGGTCGGTGATAATGCCAATAAGCTTATCTTCTCGTGTAACCAGTAATGACGATACCTTTTGAGTTGTCATAAGCTGCGCCGCAGCTGTAATTGAGGTTTCTACGTCCACCGACACGGGAGACTTATTAATAACATCCTCAAGCCCTTTATAAAGCCACATGGAGTTGCTATCGGAAATAGCATGGTTTTGAAGGGCATTATTGCGCAGCCCATCAAAAAAATTTCGAATTGCTGGCAGTTCAAATAACGGGGTAACAGCAGATGCTTCAAAACAGTAAACCAGACCTGGACTGTCTACACTGATGCTTAATGAAAAATTACGTTTTTCCATTATATTGGTGTAGCCGAAGTAGTCGCCCTCACTTAAATGGCGTAAAGGGGCATCAGAATCTTGGACGGAAAACTGTCCATTTTGAATAAGAAAAAGTGACGATTTGCCCTTTTGCAGGTCGCCCACATTATCCGCTGTCAGGTAAATCAATTCAGTATGTTTTACTAGCTCAAGCTTTTGCTCTTTATCCAGCACGTCAAAAGGTGCTGATGTGTTGAGAAAGTCTTCTACTTGTTTAGCCATCGCAGTCATAGGAAATGTCCAGTTCACAAAAAGAAAAAACCAACCTACTCACTTTCGCCAGTAGATTGGTTTTATTTTGCTAAAGCCTATCTTAAGGCAACATTAGTTTAGTGCGCTGATGCTTCACCCGCTCCTTTAGGATAACGAATGCTTTCAACCAGTTCTTGGATTTCTTCTGGCGCTTCATCTGTTGCTTTGAACACAAGGAAAGCCACAATGAAGTTCACCATCATACCTAAGGTACCAATACCTTCAGGAGAAATACCAAACCACCAGTTGTCAGGCGTATTGGCCGCTGGGTTTACAAATTTGAAGTAAATAATGTAAGCCGCAGTGAAGGCAATACCTGAAATCATACCAGCAATAGCACCTTTATCGTTCATGCGCTTGCTGAAGATACCCATAATAATTGCCGGGAAGAAACTCGACGCCGCTAAGCCGAAGGCAAATGCCACCACCTGTGCAACAAAGCCTGGCGGATTGATACCGAAGTAACCTGCTATGACAATGGCCACCCCAGCAGCAAGTCGCGCATACATGAGCTCGGCTCTATCGGTAATGTTTGGCATAAAGTTTCGTTTCAGTAAATCATGGGAAACAGAGGTTGAAATAACCAGCAGCAAGCCTGCGGACGTTGACAGTGCTGCTGCCACACCACCCGCTGCAACGAGTGCAATAACCCACGCAGGTAAGTTCGCAATTTCAGGATTAGCCAATACCATGATATCGCGGTCAACTTTCATTTCGTTGCGCTCGTCACCCGAATAGAACATCTTGCCATCACCGTTCTTATCTTCATATGAGATAAGGCCAGTTTGTTCCCAGTTTTTAATCCACGACGGCGCTTCTTCATAGCTGGTTCCCGTCATTTCAGGTCCATTAATGGTTTCGATCATATTCACACGGGCAAACGCTGCTAGTGACGGTGCTGTGGTATATAAAATTGCGATAAACGCTAGTGCATAGCCTGCAGATTTACGCGCATCGTGAACCTTAGGCACAGTGAAGAAGCGAACGATTACGTGTGGAAGACCCGCTGTACCTACCATTAACGCAAAGGTGATAAAGAATACATCAATGGTACTTTTTGTTCCTGATGTGTATTCGTTAAAGCCTAACTCGACAGATAAATTATCGAGTTTCTGCAGCATATGCACCCCCGAACCGTCCGCTAAGGTAGCACCAAAGCCGGTTTGCGGCAGGATATGTCCTGTTACCATTATAGAAATAAATACCGCAGGTACAATGTAGGCGAAAATCATTACACAAAACTGTGCAACTTGCGTGTAAGTAATGCCTTTCATACCGCCAAGTACCGTGTAGAAGAACACGATAACCATACCGATAACCACGCCAGACACAATATCAACCTCTAAGAAGCGGCTGAATACCACACCTACGCCACGCATTTGGCCTGCAACGTATGTAAAGCAAACGAAGATTGCACAAAATACAGCAACCGTACGCGCGGTTTGTGAGTAGTAACGATCCCCAATGAAGTCAGGTACCGTGAATTTGCCAAATTTACGTAAATAGGGAGCTAAACAAAGCGCAAGTAGAACATAACCACCTGTCCACCCCATTAGATATACTGCACCGTCATACCCCATAAATGAGATAAGACCCGCCATTGAAATGAACGAGGCTGCCGACATCCAATCTGCTGCCGTTGCCATCCCATTCATAACGGGAGGTACACCGCCACCTGCAACGTAAAAATCGTTAGTTGAGCCTGCGCGAGCCCAAATAGCGATAGCGATATAAAGCGCGAACGTTGCGCCAACGATAATAAACGTTAAAGTTTGAACGTCCATGATTTACTCCTCATCTACGCCGTAGCGTTTGTCCATGGCGTTCATCTTCGCCATGTAGACAAAGATCAATGCAACAAATACGTAAATTGCGCCCTGCTGCGCAAACCAGAAGCCTAATTTAAAGCCAAAAAATTGGATTTCATTTAAGATATCGACAAAAATAATGCCGGCGCCGAATGATACGATAAACCAAACGACTAAAAGCTTGGCGAGAAGAGCGAGATTCTCCCTCCAATACGCTTTTTTGTCCTCTTCGTTTCTAAATGCCATTGTTTCACCCTTATGTCAGGTTAATTGATTGTTATGATTTTACATATTCCTAACGCCCGGCTTTGTTAACGTTATTGCTGCGTGTTACGTGATTGAGGAAAGACAATCACAAGCAGCAAAGTCAAGCATTTAGGAGCTCGCGTACTACTCTAGACCTGCCGTTAAAAATTCAAAATGAGACCATGGTCGTAGGTAGACCATGGTCGAAATGATTATAATAGCGGCAACATTGTTAAAACTAAGTTAAAAGGAACGTTATGGTTTTTGGTTGGGTAACACTTGCAGTACTGTACCTCTTCTTGCTGTTTTCACTGGCGAGTTGGGGTGAAAAGAACTCGCCCACCGCTAGAGCACTAACGTCACATCCCGCTATATATTCGCTGGCCCTCGCTATTTATTGTACCGCATGGACTTTTTTCGGCATGGTAGGCCAAGCAAGTAGAGACACCTGGATTTACCTGCCAATCATGCTTGGGCCTATTCTCGTTTACGTCTTGGGTTATAAGTTTATTTACAAGTTAACCCTCGTGAGCAAGAAGCAACACATCACTACCATTTCCGACTTCATCGCGTCGCGCTATGGAAAGCGCCAAACCGTAGCTTTGGTAGTTACGCTTATCGCGCTCCTTGCCACTATTCCTTATATCGCGCTTCAATTAAAAGCAGTGGGCGCTACTTTCCAACTTCTTACTCAGCAGCCTAACAGCAACGGCATTATTATTGCCGCCACTGGTTTCATCGCGGCATTCGCAATATATTTCGGTACTCGGCAAACGGACGTCACCGAATACCGACGGGGTTTGATGCTGGCTATCGCCTTCGAGTCGACCATTAAATTACTGGCGTTAGTGCTGGTTGCCATTGTTGGTTATAGTGCGTGGAAGCGCACCCAGTCTGGTCCATTTTTCGAAAGTTTCACCAATGAAATAGCCTTGGCGCAGTTTGGTTCGTTTACTTTCATCGCTCAAACTATCATGGCGGCAGCGGCCATTGTTTGTTTGCCTAGGCAGTTTCACGTTGCCATTATTGATAACCTAAGCCTAGGTCATCTGCGCACGGCAAGGTGGTTATTCCCTCTCTACCTGACCATTATTTCCGCGGTAATTCCTATTATCGCCATTGCAGGCAAAGCTATTTTTGCTGGCGCTAATATCGAGCCCGACTCTTACGTACTATCACTAGCTGTATTTTCAGAGTCAGTTCTTCTTCAAGTGATTGTCTTTGTAGGTGGGCTCTCTGCCGCAACAGCTATGATCATTGTGGCAACACTCACACTGAGTACTATGCTCACCAACGATGTGATTCTGCCGCGTATTCTTGCATTTACAGGCAATACCGATGACAAACAGGACGTGTCGAGCAAAATCAGGCTTATTCGCCGTATCGTCATCGCGTTTATCTTGCTTATGGCGTTTTTGTACCACCAGCAAATGACCAGCAGCCGCTCGCTTCATTCAATTGGGCTTATTGCGTTCTCGTTAGTTATCCAGCTTATGCCAGCCATTGTTGGCGGACTTTACTGGAAGCGCGCGCATGCGCACGGGGTTTACGCAGGGCTAATGGTGGGATTAGTGATTTGGGTGTTATGGCTTGTGCTTCCTATTGTGAGCGAGCAAGTTTCACAAATGGAGCAAAACGAACTCATTAGCCAAGGCGCTATGATCAGCTTAGCGGCAAACACCTTTGTTTACATACTCTTTTCACACTTTGCACCGCAGCGTCTTATCGACAGAATGCAAGCTGAAGCCTTTGTGTCCCCTGCCATTTCCACTAACAACACCGTTAAAGCTCAGGCAACTAACGTGACCGTCTCCGATCTCATAACGCTATTGTCGACCTTTATGGGATCTGGGCGTTGTGAACAATTGTTAGAGCAATATCAGCAACTCAATAATTGCCAATTAAAGCACGACGATACGCCGGATGAGTCGTTTTTATCATTTTGCGAACGCGCCTTGGGTGGCGTTATTGGCGCATCGAGTGCCAAAGTACTGCTAGACAGCGCATTGCGTGGTAAGAAGATGGACTTTACCGAGGTTATCAACTTCTTCGATGACACAACGCAAGCCATGCAATTTAATATGACTGCACTACTCACTTCACTTGAAAACATGGACCAAGGCATTAGCGTAGTCGACAAACACTTAAATTTAGTAGCGTGGAATAAACGCTATGCCAACCTCTACACTTACCCGGATAACTTGTTGGCAGTGGGTACGCCTATAGAAAAGCTTATTCGGTATAACGCATCACAAGGTGAGTTCGGCGCAGATAACGTAGACGGTGAAGTAGAAAAAAGGCTGGCTCATTTGCGCTCTGGTATGCCCCATCGCTTCACGCGACAACGAATGGATGGACGGGTTATTGAAATGGTAGGTAATCCTTTACCTGGCGGAGGCTTCGTAACAAGCTTCAACGACATCACCGGACACATGGAAATACAGCAAGCGCTTGAAGAATCAAACATTGACCTTGAGGCTCGTATTAAGAAGCGTACTGAAGAAGTACACTCCATAAACGCCGAGCTTCGACTTGAAATAGAACGGCGCTCTGATGCCGAGAAAGAACTGATAAGGGCACGAAAGGCTGCAGAAGATGCCAATGCCAGTAAAACCCGTTTCTTGGCGCTCGCAAGCCATGATGTGTTGCAGCCGCTAAATGCGGCCAAGCTCTACGTGAGCGCCCTTGAAGAACAAGAACTGACTGAGTCAGCGCTAGCCATTATTCAAAAGCTTAGCCATAGCGTGACGTCTAGTGAAACACTGATTGGCACTTTGCTGGATATTGCACGCTTAGACCAAGGTGAAATGAAACCCGATATTGAGTCTATTGATGTAAGGACCCTGCTGTCACCACTTGTGGACGAAATGGCAATGCGCGCGCGGGAAAAAGGACTTGGTTTTAAAGCGATTATACGTCCGTGCTGGGTTAAAGCTGACAAAACGTACTTATACCGAATAACGCAAAACTTGCTTTCAAATGCGGTGAAGTACACGGAAAATGGCCGCGTTTTGTTCATTATCAAGCCTGTCAAAGACACCGTTTATTTCAAAGTTATCGACACAGGTATTGGCATATCTACCGACAAAAAAGACAGTATTTTTGGTGACTTTTTCCGCGCGAACGAAAGCAAGGAACACGGCATAGGTCTTGGCTTGGGGGTTGTACGACGTTTAAGTCTGCAGTTGAACAGCGATATTAATGTTACCTCGAAAATAGGCAAAGGCAGCTGCTTTGCGTTTAGCTTGGGTAAAGCTGAGCCAAAACAGGTATCCAACGTTATAACAAAGCCCCGCAGTACAACATTTACAGGCATGGACGTGCTTTGCGTGGACGATCAAAGAGAGAACCTAGATGCCATGCAGACCCTATTACAGAAATGGGGAATCAATGTGGTGCTTGCGAACAACTGGGATGACGCGTTGAAAGTCTGTGAGACTATTCAGCCTCAAATCTTACTCATGGATTATCAGCTCAGTCATGACAGCGAGAAAAATGGGCTAGCTTTGATTGAAGAGATAAGACATCGACTTAATATTGTGGTGCCAGCAGCGCTTATAACGGCGACACCAGATGAAAGCTTAGTTACACAGTGTAAAGCCCAAGGCGTAAACTTCTTAGCTAAACCGCTAAAACCAGCGAAACTGCGCGCACTACTTCAAAGTATGACGCGCTACATTAGGGAGGCGAAAAACGTGTAGCTAGTAGCTCGCTGCAGGTTTTTCGCTATATGAGTAAGGAAAGACGTCTAGAGTAATTCGTCGTGTGGTTTACTTTCTTCAATTTTAACCACCGGCGTCTCTACGCTCGACTTCGCCACCACTTTTCCCATTGCTCCCCACTTCTCTTTAGGGTTGAGCAAAACAGGACGGGTTAAAATCAGGTTGTTAGGATACATGAGGGTTTCACGCTCAGCGGTAAGCAAGCGCGTGCTAAACGGCCCTACATCGGCAATCACACCTTCAATGAAGTTATCGCCGTCGAGAATGCGCACATAATTACCTCTGCGATAGGCTACGTTTGTGAGCAAAATAAAGTACGCAGTGATGTTACTGATGAGTGACCAACTAGCAAAAAGCGCAACACCGGTTACCGTGATGATAGAAGTGGAAAGCACTAAGAGCCCAGAAAAATCGATCCCCCATGCTAGCAACAACAAGGCTAACGATACTGTAGCAACAATAACCCGTGCAGCAAAAAGCCCTTTAATAGCACTATTTGATTTTAGCTTTGACTTTACGATGTTGGTTTCTAATTTTGGCAGCAACTTACGAGACATCGCCAAATAAATTAGTAAAACCAAACCACTCCACACGACATTTGACTGGTACTGAGTTAACCACGCCAAAAACCCATGCCACCACTCATTCATTAACCCAAATCCTTACATTTTTTCGTTAAGCAGACTGACCTTAAATTCTGATTTTACGTTAGAAAGGCCAACGCGCTCTAATGCTAACGTGAAAAACACTCAAGTTCATGCATTAAAAGCAATCGACACAACAAGAATTATTCGTAAGACACCCCCGAACACTTACATTAGTATGCGCGCAAAAATGACTTGTCTATTTAACAATCACGTTCTAACGTGGTAATAGATTGGTCGATAAAACGACAAAATAAAACACAAACTACAGGCTTTTTTATAATGCGCATTGCAATTCTTTCTAGAAATCCTCGTCTTTACTCTACTTCACGCTTAGTCGAAGCTGGGCAGGCTCGCGGGCATCAGGTTGACGTTATCGATACCATGCACTGCTACATGGATATCACCAGTGCGCGACCGTCAGTTCGCTATAACGGTAAGCGACTACCCTATTACGATGCAGTGATCCCGCGAATTGGCGCATCGGTTAGCTTTTACGGCACATCGGTCGTTCGCCAATTTGAAATGATGGGCACATACAGCCTTAACGAGTCGGTTGCTATCAGCCGCTCTCGAGATAAATTGCGTTCGTTGCAGCTTTTATCACGTAAAGGCATAGGTATGCCGAGAACAGGCTTCGCACACCACCCTGATAAAATCGACGATGTTATTAAGACGGTTGGCGGCGCCCCAGTGGTTATTAAGTTGCTTGAAGGCACGCAAGGTATTGGCGTGGTATTGGCCGACACGCAAAAAGCGGCAGAGTCGATCATTGAAGCCTTTATGGGTCTTAACGCCAGTATTTTAGTGCAAGAGTTCATTAAAGAAGCGGGCGGTGCAGATATTCGTTGCTTTGTGGTAGGTGGAAAAGTTGTAGCAGCGATGAAGCGCCAAGCAGCACCTGGGGAATTCCGCTCTAACCTTCACCGTGGCGGTCAGGCAAGTTTAGTTCGCCTAAGTCCAGCGGAACGCAAAACAGCGGTAGATGCGGCTAAAACGATGGGACTAAATTGTTGTGGCGTAGATATTCTTCGTTCGAACAACGGTCCAGTCGTTATGGAAGTAAACTCATCGCCGGGCCTTGAAGGCATTGAGAAAGCGACCAATAAAGATGTCGCCAGTATGATCATCGAGTTCATTGAAAAAAGCGCAGAGCCGCACAAAACAAAAACCCGTGGAAAGGGCTAGCGCCCTTTAACCTTTGCTATGCAATAACGTAAATATAGGAAAACGTTAGTGGTAAATGATGTTTTAAGAATTGGGGGTGAAAACATTGCTCCTGGCGAAACAAAAAAGATTGAGTTAGAAATGCCGCCGTTGTACACGGCCACCAATATGAGCATTCCGGTTTACGTTAAACGAGGAAAGCGACCAGGTCCCATTATGTTCGTCAGCGCAGCCATTCACGGTGACGAATTAAATGGCATCGAAATAGTAGGCAGACTTATCCGCTCAAAAGCGATCGAACGCCTAAGAGGAACCCTTATCGCGGTGCCTATGGTTAATGTGTACGGCGTACTAAACCAATCTCGTTATTTACCCGATAGACGAGATTTGAACCGCAGTTTTCCAGGGAGTAAAAAAGGTTCGCTTGCCGGTAGGTTAGCCAACTTGTTTTTCAAAGAAGTGGTAAGTAAGTGCGATGTCGGCATTGACCTTCACACCGGCGCTATACACCGTAGTAACTTGCCACAGATTCGCGCTGACTTAGACGACCCAGAAGTACTGGAAATGGCAAAAGCGTTTGGCGTACCTGTACTTCTTAACGCAGAGTTACGCGATGGCTCTTTGCGCGAATCGGCCAGTGAAAGTGGCGTTAAAATTCTGCTTTACGAAGCAGGCCAAGCGTTACGTTATGACGAGTTTTCTATCCGTGCCGGCGTAAGAGGCATTATTAATACCATGCGTCATTTGGGCATGCTGAATAAAAGCCGCAGCAAGGGCCACAGTATCGAGCGTTTTATAGCGCGCCAAAGTGGATGGGTTCGAGCGCCAGAAAGTGGCTTTGTGACGCATCTAGCACAGCTAGGTGACCATGTTGAGAAAGGTGACAAACTGGCCATTATTGCTGATCCGTTTGGCAATTATTTAGACAGCCTTGAAAGCCCTGCAGAAGGTGTTGTAATTGGTAAACAAAATATTCCGCTTACCCAAGAAGGTGAAGCGGTATACCACATTGCATACTTTTCAGAGCCTGATACTGTTGCAGAACACGTAGAATTATTACAAGACAATTTATTGCCACCAGAACAGGGGCCTGTTTTATAAAATTGGTAGAAAAACTGATGAACAATAAAAAAATTGTTGGTGCGGTAGAGCTGTGCGATTTACCAAAACTCGCCATCTCTGATTTGAACGTACGCGTTGATACAGGGGCGGCAACGTCTTCACTTCATGTTGACAACATTGAAGAGTTTGATCAAGACGGTGAATTATGGATTAAATTTGATATCCATCCCGACATTCACAACGTTGAACGCGTGGTTCGCAGAGAAGCACGTGTAGAAGGACAAAAACGCGTAAAAAGCTCAACGGCTACACTTGAGAAGCGCTATGTTATAATTACGCCTATAATAATGGACGGGTACCAGTGGGATATTCAGTTAACCCTAACGGACCGCTCTGAAATGACCTATTTGATGCTGCTCGGAAGAGAAGCGATGAGGGGTCAATTTATTGTAGACCCCGAGCACGACTTTTTGCTGACGGGAAAAGACTAGCAATACAAGTTTGCCAATGGATATTCAGCGTTAAAACCTGCGGCAACTTGCAGTAAGGCATGCGTTTAGTGCATGAAATACAAAATATGGACGTTACGAAAAAAGCCCTAAGTGTTGCCTCTCTGCTGTTGAGTGTATTTACACTATTGAGTGCTAATGCTCAGCAGCAAAACACAAACGAGGTAAGTACTGACTTACCTCACACCGTTCTCCGCCTGCCAAATATTCACCCTGGGCGAGACGCCGTATACGCCTACGCTAAACGTCTTCTCACAGAATCACTGCGCGTTACTGAACCTCAATACGGCCCTTTTGAACTGATTGTCAGCGACCAAGAAACGGCGCAAGAGCGTCAACTACGCAGCCTTGAACACCACATGCTAGACGTGACGTGGAGCGTTACCTCGACAGAGCGTGAACGTCAGTTCCTGCCCATTCGCATTCCCATTATGGCGGGTCTTTTTGGTAAGCGTGCACTGCTGGTCAGAGAAGGCGATGCGCGACTTAAAGAAGTAAAGTCATTAAACGCGTTACGAGCATACCGAGCGGTTTTGGGCTACGACTGGCCCGATACGAAGATATTTCGCGCAAACGATATCCCGGTGTTGGAAACGACCTACCGGGCGTCATTTCGAATTGTTTCGGAAGGCTTCGCTGATATGTTTCCAAGAAGTGTTATGGAAATTAAAGAAGAACTCGCTGACAAGGCGCTTTCACGCGGTCTGACTATCGACGATCACCTTATCATTTCATACCCAAGCCCCATCTTTTTCTTTGTAGGAAGCGACAATCAGGCATTAGCCGGGCGGATAGCTGAAGGCCTGTTAAGGCTCTTCGAAACGGGTAAATTTCAGGAGCTACTGTTAGCTCATGATAACTTTAGAGAAGGTATGGCACTTACCGAAGGGCGAACGGTTATTGAAATTGACAACCCTTTGCTAAGTGAACAAAGCCGCTTGGCATTAGAAAAGTTCTTACCGGAATTTGCTACCTCAGAAGCCGTGCTTAAGTTCGACGCTACTGAACCGGCGGCTCCAGCTCAAGTTGTGAAGCAATAAGTACCGCTTGTGTGCGGTTGTTTATGCCCAACTTTTTAAAAATAGCAGTAACATGCGCTTTAACCGTGGCCTCTGCGATATCTAAATTAAAGCCAATTTGCTTGTTCAGCAAGCCGTCTCGCATGTAACAAAGCACCTTGTATTGCGAGGGCGTTAGCGAGGCAACTTTATCCGCTAATTCAGAGAACTCTTCATTCACCTCATCAACGTCTTCACTTAAGTTATCAGGTAGCCATACATCGCCATCCAGAATTGCTTCTACGGCGTTTGCAATATCTTGCGCACTGGCAGTTTTGGGGATGAACCCTAGCGCGCCCACGCTAATAATCTTTGAAATAAGTGTGGTGTCTTCTGTGCCAGAGACTACGGCAACAGGAAGTTCGGGAAAGAGTTTTCGAATATGCAGCAAGCCAAACAAATCATTGCTACCCGGCATGTGCAAATCAAGCAACAATAAGTCGATATCCTCATTGTTGAGAATATCGACTGTAGTGTTAAGGTCTCCCGCCTCTTTGAGGGTTAAGGCTGGAAGTGACAACGACAACGCGCCTCTTAGTGCATCGCGATACAGCGGATGATCATCAGCGATTAGAAGGGTTATCATTGTCTATATCCTTAGTTTCTACTTATTTAGACGTTCCTCTATCAGTGTATCAACAACCGATGGATCCGCCAACGTTGATGTGTCACCTAATTGCTCATGCTCATTGGCGGCAATTTTACGCAAAATACGGCGCATAATTTTACCAGAGCGGGTTTTAGGTAATCCACGAGACCATTGGATCATATCAGGTGTAGCAATCGGGCTTAGCTCTTGACGCACCCACGCCTTAAGCTCTTTAGTAAGGGCTTCATTTGCTTCAACCCCTTCATTTGGTGTTACGTAAACGTAGATACCCTGCCCTTTGATATCATGTGGGAAGCCAACAACGGCAGCCTCAGCTACTTTAGGATGGGCAACAAGTGCGCTTTCGATTTCAGCGGTGCCCAAACGGTGTCCAGAAACGTTTAGCACGTCATCTACACGACCAGTGATCCAGTAAAAGCCATCTTCATCGCAACGAGCACCATCACCGGTGAAGTACACACCTTTGTATGCGCTAAAGTAGGTGTTGATAAAGCGCTGATGATCGCCATAAACCGTTCGAGCTTGGCTCGGCCAGCTGTCTTTAATAACAAGATTACCTTCTGCTGCCCCTTCAAGCTCATTACCGTCAGCATCAAATAGCGCTGGCTGAATCCCGAAGAATGGGCGAGTCGCTGAGCCAGGCTTTAACTCCGTAGCGCCAGGCAAAGGCAGGATCATGTGTCCACCTGTTTCTGTCTGCCACCATGTATCGATAATAGGACAACGGCTCATACCAATTACGCGGTGGTACCATTCCCATGCTTCAGGATTAATAGGCTCACCTACTGTCCCCAAAAGGCGAAGCGATGAGACATCACACCCTTCAGTTGGAACATCTCCGTGCGCCATTAATGCGCGGATAGCAGTTGGTGCGGTATATAAACTATTTACTTTGTATTTTTCTACTACTTGAGCAATACGTTTAACGTCTGGATAAGTTGGTACGCCTTCAAAGAACACTTGTGATGCGGCGTTCACCATTGGGCCATAAACCATGTAGCTGTGGCCTGTGATCCAGCCTACATCAGCGGTACACCAATAAACATCGTCTTCTTTGTAGTCAAAAGCATATTTAAAGGTCATCGCAGAATATAAGAGATACCCGCCCGTAGTGTGTACTACACCCTTTGGCGTTCCAGTAGAGCCTGATGTATAGAGGATAAACAGTGGGTCTTCCGCGTTCATTACCTCTGGTTCACACTGCGCTGACACGCCATCAACAGCGTCATGCCACCACACATCGTGCTTAGCATTCCAGTCTACGTCTCCTCCTGTTAGCTTATGAACTAAAACATGAGTAATAGACGGACACGCATCACCAGCCAGTGCTTTATCCACATTCGCTTTCAGTGGAATACTTCTTCCAGCACGACGGCCTTCATCTGCAGTAATCACGACTTTGGCGTTGCTGTCGTTGATACGATCGGCAATAGCGTTAGGTGAAAATCCACCGAAAATCACTGAGTGAACTGCACCTATTCGGGCACACGCTAACATGGCGTAGGCAGCCTCGGGTACCATCGGCATGTAAATCGCAACACGATCACCTTTTGCTACGCCCATTTCTTTAAGTGCATTCGCTAATTTACAAACTTCATAGTGCACTTGTTGATACGTGATATCTTGGCTATCTTCTGGTGAATCACCTTCCCAGTGAAAGGCAACTTTTGTAGCATTATCAGCTAGATGGCGGTCAATACAGTTATAGCTGGCATTTAACTCACCATCTTCAAACCACTTAATAGACACATCGTTTTCACCAAACATTGTGTTTTTAATTTTGGTGGGCTTTTGATACCACTCAAGCATGGATGCGTGCTCAGCCCAGAACGCTTCAGGTTGCTCTACAGATTGCTTATACATCTCATCATATTGAGATGCGGTTAGATGTGTAGACTGAAGAATGTTCTCAGGCACAGGATAAGTTTTGCTGGCGGTCATAAAGATTGCCTCCAATATCAATGATGTAAAATTCTTGTTGTATGGTGAAACACTCTAGCCATTCACCCACAAAGCAAAATGAGACTTTGGTCTTAGCAGCATACAACTAAGGTTCTACTAGAAAAGTATTACGACTATAGTCTTATGCGACCATTGGCTTATTTAATTTTTAGATAATAAGTACACAATCAGCAATGTTAACGTTGAATTTACATTTATTTAACCACTTTTTTGGAACAGACACGATGAAAGCTAAAATAAAAAATACGGTTACAGCAGTAGCGCTGTGCCTGGCAGCATCTACAGGTGCAGCACAAGCAGCAACAATCGGCGACACAAGTGTGAAATTCACAGGCTACATTAAAGTCGACGCTATGGTTAGTGACTACTCAGATGGCACCATTGCATCAGGTAGCGTAGGTCGCGATTTCTATATTCCTTCACTAACACCTGTTGGTGGCGTTGACGAAGATCCACAATTTGATGCGCATATCAGAACGTCACGATTCCGCTTTGCAACGTCAACGCCTACGGCTGAAGGCGACACAATTAACGGTGTATTCGAACTCGACTTCCTTGTAACTAGCGGCGGTGATGAGCGAATCAGTAACTCCTACACTCCGCGAGTACGCCACGCGTACTTAACTTACAAGAATTGGTTGGTGGGCCAAACATGGACGACCTTTATGGACGTAGGTTCATTACCAGAATCACTTGATTTTATTGGTACCACTGACGGCATCACCTTTGCCCGTCAAGTTATGGTGAGATATACCAATGGCGGGTTTCAGATTGCACTAGAAAACCCTGAATCAACCATTACGCCGTTTGGTGGTGGTAGCAGGATAACAAGTGATGACAGTAGTGTTCCAGATTTAGTTGCCGCCTACACCACAAAGCAAGACTGGGGTTATGTAAAAGTAGCGGGCCTAGTTAGACAACTTTCTTATGATAATGCCGCTGGCATTGATGCGGACGAAACCAGCTTTGGTGTATCGGTAACCGGTAAATACAATTTGTCTAATGGCGACGATATTCGCTTCACGTTCAACACGGGTAAAGGTTTAGGCAGATACTCTGCGCTAAACGCAGTTAATGGTGCAGTACTTACCGAAAGCGGCGACCTTGAAGCCATAGACTCAACAGGTTACGGCATTGCGTATCGTCACAAGTGGAGCGAAAAAGCGCGCAGTAGCATCATGTTCTCGGCGTTTGAAGCAGACAATGACGTATCACTAACAGGTTTAGCCGCCACTGAAAGTACTTATAGTACACGTGTAAACTACTTGTACTCGCCAACTAAAGCGCTAACCGTTGGTGCTGAATACGCTTTCGCAAAGCGTGAAATTGAAGCCGGCTTTGAAGGCGACATGAACCGCTTCCAAGTTTCAGCGAAATACGCATTCTAAGAAATGCACTAGGTCAAAAAAGAGAAACGGCACTGAGCTCATCAGCGCCGTTTTTTGGTGCATACAGAAAAAAGAATGGCGCGCCACGTTAGGCTACATAGAGGTGAAGATAATACCCAAAGGCATAATAAAGAATAAGCCACCGATATAAGCTGCGCCGTACATTTTCCGCTCTGCCGCTATCACTGATAATTGATAAGACAAATTGAGCGGGATATTGCGCAATAAAGGCAGCCCGTAAATAAGCGTAACGCCCAGAACGTTATAAATCAGGTGCACAAGCGCTATTTGTAGTGCAAATCCACTATTAACCCCCGCTACACCCAACGCAGCGATAAGCGCAGTGATACATGTGCCTATATTCGCGCCCAATGTGAACGGATAGATATCCTTAGCTTTTAAAATTCCACTACCAACCAAAGGAACCATGAGCGATGTGGTGGTTGACGAGGATTGCACTAGCACTGTCATCACAGCACCCGACGTTATTCCAGAGAGTGGCCCTTTTCCTATGCTGGTATGCAATAACGCCTTTGCCTTGCCTACCATAAGTGATTTCATAATTTTACCCATGTAGGTAATTGAAAACATGATAAGGCCGATACCAAGAATTATTTTCGCTACGCCCGGATAAATAGACGGTAAAAAGGAGAATGCTTGTGTGACTAAGCCTGTTACCGGTTGCGTCATTGCTTTTATAGGATTAACACCAGACACACCGATGGCTTCACCTGTATGGATAAGCGCAACCAATTGGGCACTTAAAAACTCCAAAATACCAAACGCCATTTCAAGAGGTAAGAAAATTAGTACCGACAGTACATTGAAGAAGTCATGAATAGTGGCCGCATTGAAGGCTCGTTGAAACTCGTCTTTTTTTGCAACATGACCAAGGCTCACCAAGGTGTTGGTAATACTGGTCCCAATGTTGGCGCCCATCATCATGGGTATAGCGATAGTTATGGGTAAACCACCCGCTACCATTCCGACAATAATAGAGGTAACCGTACTTGAAGACTGAATAAGTGCGGTACACACCATACCAATAATCAATCCCATGACAGGATTAGAAGCAAAACTAAAAAGAGATTTCGCGTGGTCGCCAGTAGCAAATTTGAATCCGCTGCCGATCATGCTGACAGCTAATAACATCACATAGACTAACAAGGCTAAAAGAAGCCACTTACGCCAGTTATGTGCTTTTTCTAGCACGCTTTTCTTGGCTAGCTGAGGGTCAATCATTGACATAATACGCACAACTTCATACTTGAAAAGCTCATAATATGACGTGCGTATTACACAAAAATGACGGGGAGTGAAGTGCTACCCCGCCATTCTTAGGAAGAAAATAAATTCGCTTAGAAGCCTAAAGGATACTGCCTTAGTACACCGTGAATGTCGTCTAATGTTTCCTTCGAAAGTGAAATATCAAACGCGTCTATATTTTCTTTAAGTTGAGTCACAGTGGTAGCACCAATAATTGTTGAGGTAACACCTGGCACTTGCTTACACCACGCCAACGCGAGTTGCGAAGGTGTTATTCCTGCTTTTTCTGCAATCTTCATATATTCAGCTGTGGCTGCCTGCGCTGGCGCTTTATCTCTAAATAACCCCATACGCTGAGCTAGTGTCCAACGGCTACCTTCCGGTCTGGCTCCATCCTGATACTTACCACTTAACATACCCGTTGCTAACGGCGACCACGGAAGGTAAGCAATGTTCTCTAATTCACACATTTCAATTAAATAAGGCCAGTCTTTCGCATGAAGTAAACTGAACTCATTTTGGATAGAAACTGGAAGCGGCATATCCAGCTCTTTGCAAAGTGTAAGAAAGGCGTGAATTCCCCAAGGCGTGTCATCTGACAGCCCCCAGTGTCTAATTTTCCCTTCATCCAACGCGCGCTTAATGCCTAAAAGGATATCACGCATACCATCCAGTTCTTTCTCTCGATTGGTTTTGGTTGGATCAGCACCATCCGGCCAATGCTTACCGAAATGAGGTGTAACTCTATTCGGCCAATGAAGCTGGTAAACGTCGATATAATCGGTTTTTAAACGCTCTAATGAATAGGTGAGTGCGTTTGCGATAGCGTCAGCTGTAATGGGCCCTGCGTTGCGAATGTACTTCAAACCGCTGCCAGCAATTTTAGTCATTAAAACAATGTCAGAGCGCTTTGATTCGTTCCGCGAAATCCAATTACCGATAATGCGCTCTGTATCGCCATAGGTATCTACATTTGGGGGAACAGGATACATTTCGGCCGTATCGACAAAGTTCACGCCTTTATCCAGGGCAAACGCCATTTGCTCGTCTGCATCTTGCTGGGTGTTTTGAATGCCCCATGTCATTGTGCCCAAACACACATCCGACACCTGTAAGTCGCTATTTCCTAAGCGGTTAAACTTCATTTTTGCTTCTACCTTGCTTGGCTTATACCTTATTGATGCAATAATGAGTCGACCGCTTAAGAAATAAAAGTGCCCTCTGTGGTTATGAGGCTTTCTTAGTGGCCAACTCGGCTTCTACACTTGCTAGCCGCGCCTCAATATCTCTTTTGGACTCGACCATTTCATTCGCCAATTCTGCGAGTGATTTTAACTCTGCAAACCCTAACTTTCTCGTATCAATCATTTGATACTGACGCTTACAGCGATAAAAGAAAGTAAGAAAGTTAACAAAAGCTCGGTGAAATGTCGCAAAACTCTTGATCAATACCAGAATTAACACGATAGACGTGAGCGCAGCAACTAAAAGCCGGTGAGGTAAGCTACTTATTTTCTTTGTTCAGTGCCTCAGCCAGCGCGTAATTGCCTTGCGACAAGGCTATATCTGCCACTGAGTTACCAGCTTTATCTACATGCTTGGGATTTGCGCCTTTTTCTATTAGGCTGCTTACAACCTCTTGTCTATTGAAGAGGCTTGCAAACATTAGCGCCGTTTGCCCTTGTGCGTTTTCTTCGTCTATATCGCAATCGGCAAATACCAGCTGCTTTGCCACACTGACATGACCTTTAAATATAGCGCCCATAAGTGCAGTATTCCCGCGGTTGTCTTCTTGACACGGGTTTACCTTCGCCTGCTCAATAAGAAAGTTCACGGTGTCAGTGTGACCGTGGTACGCCGCAAGAATAAGTGCTGTATAGCCTTTTTCATCTGCGACGTTTACATCTAGCCCAGCGTTATAAAAGGCTTGCAACATGGTGCTGTCGCCTTCTCTAGCTGCGTCGAAATACCGCACTTTTAGTGCTTTAATAGATAGCGAAGCTGATTGCGCAGGTTTGTCCGCCGCGCTAGTTACTTGTGTTACAGCACTGGCATCGAAGCTGAATAGAGTGACAATAACGAACAGTGTTGATAGTAGTGAGTGCTTAAAAATAGACATTGTGCCCTCTTTATTTATCGACGCATGAAGTGAAAAGTAATTGAAATTAGGTAGCTACGCATTGGGTGGACTATTTATCAACGATAAATAGTCCACCTTTTAGTACTTCTGACTTTAATATTTCTGACTTAAGTAGCTCTGACTTTAGTAGCTCTGGTTTATTGCATTAGCGCCGTCAGGCTTTCTGCAACTTGTTTCGCTTTAGCTGCACGTGCAGCCTGCTGTTCCATCAAGTCTTTCGCCGTTTGACGGACTTTAGCCATTGGTGCGTTTGCTAGTTTAGCTACGCCTTTGCCGTAGTCTTTATCTGCGTTGTACATATAAGCACTAATAATGACGCGGATTTCTTCTTCAGGCACCGATGCCAGTGCTCCACCTAAGTTATTAATCAGGTTTTGCTGGCCTTCTTTGGTTAGCTTTCTGAAAAACTCCCCTGCTTGTTTAAAGTTCTGCTCTTTGTAGAACGGAATTTGTTGCGTCATACCTGCAAGCGGTTTGCTTGAGTAACGGAACGCCGGTTCTTCGTTAAGATCAAGACGTCGACTTGGCTGGTAGTTCACATCGCGATTAGTACTCGTTGTGCGTAGCTGACCATGCTGTTCGTGGTTATTGATAACCGCATTTTTGAGGTTCTCACAGCTGTACTCCCACATGAAGGTTGGTACGAGGTTTAGGGGCTTTGACTTCTACGCAAACTTGGTCGCCATAATAGTTATCAGCGTAATTGCATTGCGTTCGAATGGGTTGATTAGTTGTGGAGGAAACACGGTGGCTATTCGCCGTTGTTAGCTTTTTTAATAGTGCGCTCATTTGGCTCTCCTTCTTAAGTTGAGCGTATTATCATTAATTGAACAAAACTATTAAAACGGGTTAAAACGATTCAAATAATTAATTTATTAGATTGTAAAGGTACTCGTTAATCGAGAAAAGGTATGAAAGTAAGTAAATGATGCGTGACGAAAGAAAGGTTGATAGAAATTTGCAGTTCACACTTTGGGGATAGCGGCGCCATTTTAAAGTAATAAAAATAAATGACGCCAGTTTACTAGAGAACCCTTAATATCTGGTCTCCAACCTCTGATCTCTAACCTTCAAGCCATGCCCCGGTTATAGCTAAGGTCTTCGTTGGAGAGTAAATATTCACGAAAAGCGTATTACCGTCAGGCGAGAAACACGCGCCAGCAAGTTCAGTTTGCGCATGGAGCTTTGCAAAGTTATACACTTCTCCATTTGGTGTAACACCGCGTAAATGGTTATCAACAATGTCGGTATATTGGTCTTCACACACCAGAAGATGTCCGTTTGGACATACGGTTAAGTTATCGCCGAAGTTATATAAGTTCTTGTCTTCGCTTTCTAAAAATAGCTGAAGCTTGTCTTGTTTACCATCAGCAGAAGGAACAAGTTTCATTACTTGACCGAGCTGCTTTTGGCCGCCATTAGTACAGCAAAAATAAAGCTCATCTTCACCCCAATGTATACCTTCACCGCGAGCGAATAAGGCAGCACCTTTCTCGTATCCTCTAGCGCGTAAGTCATCGTTCGGGCTTTCTGGATTGTCTAATGCTATCCACTCAACGTCGAACCACGTCGCCAATGGCATAGTTGTGGAATTCCAGTTACGTGTATCAAACTGAGGTTTATTTTTTACTACCAGGGCTTCTAATTGGCCGCCAGCTGCCAAGTTACCGAACTCGTTAGGTACAAAGCGATAAAGCAAGCTGTCGCCTTGATCTTCAGTCAGGTAAACAATACCGGTTTTGGGGTCAACACATGCCGCTTCATGGTTAAAGCGCCCCATTGCTTTAAGCGGTTTAGCTTCAATGAGTGAGTCAGCATTTGCAGGTACTTCAAATATGTAGCCGTGATCTTTGTTTACTAAATCGCCGTTGGGGCCATGAGGTCGGTCTACGGACTCTTCACACGTTAGCCACGTGCCCCAAGGCGTAATGCCGCCCGAGCAGTTTCTTACCGTTCCAACAAGACTGATAAACTCTCGCTCTACCATTTTGGTGGTAAGGTTATACACCATGGTTGTGGTGCCGCCTGGTAAAGCAACGCCACTATGATAGTTGTCATAGGCCAACTCGCTAGTATGCATTTGAATAGACTTTGGCTGAGCACTTAAATGTTTGGGGTGCAGTTCGTGGTTACGTATAAGCGCCACTTTGTCGCTACTGCCTTCTACAGGCAAACAACCCATACCGTCCGCTCTGTCAGGTACATGCATACCATCAGACATGTTATTTCCAAGGCTTGATATAACCTTATAGCTAAAGCCTTTAGGTAAATCGAGCAGCTTTTGAGGGTCGGCGACTAGTGCACCATAGCCTTCACTAATAGGCATAGACGCCAAATTTGTTTTCTTACCAAAAGCACTGGTCGCTAGGCCACCAAATGCCAAAGAGCCTACTAAAAACTGGCGTCGTGTTATCATCAAAGTCTCTCACAGCACTAAATTCAAAAATTATAACTCGGTATTGTTACAGTATGACAAAAGGAGCTTATAAAACTTACAAGAAAGCCGCTTTTTCAGGTGGAAAAGAGAACCTAGAACACGATCAAGACTTGGCTAGCCAATAGCGGATAATTGCAAACTTTCATTAAATTTAGGGCAGTTTTGTGTTTTCATTGATTCCCGCCCAATGTGCTTCCGGTTCAGGCCTTGAGAAGTAATAGCCTTGAAATTTTTCACAGCCTTTACCTATTAGGTATTTTAGCTGCTCTTCACTCTCTACACCCTCTGCAATACATGTGACATTCAGTGCTTTGGCCATTTCAATAATTGCATCAACAATCTGCGCCGCTTTTCCATCAAAGTCTTTTCCTATGTCGTCCACAAAGTACTTATCAATTTTAAGCTCACTGATAGGGAGAACTTTCAGGTATGCAAGACTGGAATATCCAGTACCGAAATCATCAATTGAAAAGCGAAAGCCGAATCTTGCGAGTTCAAGCATGGTTTCCTTAACCAGCTCAATATCCACCACTAAAGCGGTTTCTGTTAATTCCAGCATTAACATGTGAGGTGGAATGCCGTATTGATTTACGCGAGAAAGTAGCGAATTTATAAAGTCAGGCACAACGATTTGTCTAGCGCTTATGTTGATCGCAATACTGGTTTTTAAACCGCTTTTCACGAAGTTACTAATAACGCTCAGCGTTTTTCTTAAAACTATGTCACCTATTTCGCAGATAGCGTAGCTATCTTCGGCAATAGGAATAAATTCACTTGGGCTTACTGGACCTAACTCTTTCGAGTACCACCGCACCAACGCTTCGAAAGAAGAAATCGTTCCATCATGGGTAACTTGAGGCTGAAGTACTATTGATAATTCATCGCGTTCTATCGCTTGTTCAAGCTTAGATTTTATATCTAAATAACGGTCGAACTCTTTAAACCCATCCTCTGAAATATGACAAAGACCAAAAGGTGCCGACCTTTTTGCCCTTTTAACAGCCTGTTCGATTACATTGATGATTGACTCAAAGCTTTGACCTTGCGGGTTAAAGATAGCACTGCCAAGTGACGCAGTAAGAGACCATTTCACTGAATTTATGACAATATCGAAATGACGTGGACTAAGGAGTGCGCTTTCCACTAAGTTCGCATCAAATTTATGAAGGTCTTCTTTTATGTACGTTTTTTTAGACAGTACGACAAAACTATCACCGCCATATTTAAAAATTTCATAATCGTGGCCGATGACGAAAAGCAACTGCTCTGCAATCTTTCTTATAGCATAGTTGCCATTACCAAAGCCGAAACGCGTATTGATTTGCGCCATATTATCGATATCTAACAACAAAATATGTATATATTCTTGCTTTAACGATGCGCGTAACATCAAGTCTTTAAAGCGTTGATGGAACCACTGCTGATTTCGAAGGCGGGTAACAGAGTCAGTATAAGCGAGGTTATAAATGGTATCCTGCGCTTCTATACGTTCACTAATATCCCGTATAACACCTATAAATCCCCTTTCACCCTGGTCAAAACTCTCCGACAATGACAATTCCATCTGGAATATATCGCCGTTTTTTCGCTTAGCCGGAAGCTGACGACCTACTCCTATAATTTTACCTACCCCAGTCTCCATATAATTGCGCATATAAAAAGCATGGTTAGACGCATAAGGTTCTGGCATTAGAATCTCTACAGACTGAGCGATTAACTCGCTTCGCGTGTAACCAAACGTTTTAAGCGCAATGTCGTTACAATGTGTGATTGTGCCCTTGACGTCGATACTAAATACAGCATCATTGATATTATTCAAAATACTTTGAATTTTCATCGCTCGCTCTTCATTGAGAGTAAGCGCAGTTTTATATTCAGTAATATCTTCAAATGCACCGAAAAGACGCTTCACTGCGCCATTCTTATAAAGCTCCGCTTTCCCAGAGGCTCTTACCCATCGAATAGTGCCTGACGAATCGATAATTTTGCACTGAATGTCATAGGGCTGTTGGTGAAAACGGAGGTTATCAAATGCGAGCGTTAACTCCTCAGTATATCCCGGGGCGAAAGAGTTGATGGCTTTTTGGACGTTTATGGCACTACCGACTGGTAAACCGAAGATACGGTATGTCTCTGATGACCATATTAACTTTTCAGTTTCAGGATAAAACTCCCATGACCCTGTTTTCGACATACGGCTTATTTCATCAATAAGGCTTAGGTTACGCGCGGTTTTTATTGCGAAAAAGTCCTTCTGCAGTTGTGTAGAAAACAACTTGGCTTGAAGTGAGAAAACTTGTAACCACTCATTGATGTCATGCTTGGGAGTGTTAAAAATAGCAACGAGTAAACCAATATCTTGGTTTTTCTCATTAAAGAGGCCCGCGCCTAAATACGCTTGCGCATTAAGCTCACTGAGGGTTTGATCATCGGGAAAATGCTCGCAAATGTCCGAATTGTAACCACACGCTCCAGTTAGCAAGACAGTTTCACAAGGCGAACCCTTCAGGTCATATTCAATTTGTGAAATTGGAGAGTCGTGCGCAAGCCCTACTAATACGGAAATTTTATCCGCTTTTTTGACGCCTAAAAAGAGATAGTCAGCGTGAAGTAACTCATTAAACCCTAATAAATCTTGCTCATAAGCACTACGATTTTCCAAAACAATTGTGCTGAACTCCGATTCATTTAAAACTGACTCGAATGACATTACTTATAAAACCTTGTTAAAACATTAAAATGGAGTTTGCCACTTCGCACTGACGGAAAAAAGGCAGGACGATAATAAGTTTCAAATTTATCAATGCCTAAGCATAGCTCAACTTGCGATTAAGGCTAGCCTCGAACCTAGTCATTTTGAAATAAGTTTGTCCGCTTCCCCATAAAACCCGCCGGGCCTTAAGTTATTTCTGTATTAGAGAGTGAGTGCTGTGCCCTCTGAAACTCTACAACGCAGGGGGGGCGGTGTAGAAGCTCTAACTTAAAAAGAAGGGTAAGTTTACGGCGTGTTTCCTTCTCTCCCCAAAGCTTTCTGTTATGCAGATTGCGAGGGAGTGACGTTCTAAATCGCAGGCATAAAAAAGCGCACCTAAGTGCGCTTTTCTTGGCTTGTGTTGCTAAGTCTAGATTAGTCTAGGATCTTAGATACAACACCAGCACCTACTGTACGACCACCTTCACGGATTGCGAAACGAAGACCTTCTTCCATCGCGATCGGAGCAATTAGCTCAACTTTGAATTTAAGGTTGTCACCAGGCATTACCATTTCTACGCCTTCTGGAAGCTCTACAGCACCAGTTACGTCAGTTGTACGGAAGTAGAACTGTGGACGGTAGCCTTTGAAGAATGGAGTATGACGGCCACCTTCATCTTTAGATAGTACGTATACTTCTGCTTCGAAGTTAACGTGTGGAGTGATTGAACCAGGCTTAGCTAGTACTTGACCACGTTCAACTTCATCACGCTTAGTACCACGTAGAAGAACACCAACGTTCTCACCTGCACGGCCTTCGTCAAGAAGCTTACGGAACATCTCAACACCAGTACAAGTAGTCTTAGTAGTATCTTTGATACCTACGATTTCTACTTCTTCACCAACCTTGATGATACCTTGCTCAACACGACCCGTTACAACTGTACCACGGCCTGAGATTGAGAATACGTCTTCGATTGGAAGAATGAACGGCTTGTCGATTGCACGCTCTGGCTCTGGGATGTATGAATCAAGCGCTTCACCAAGCTCGATGATTTTCTTTTCCCACTCTGCGTCGCCTTCAAGCGCTTTAAGAGCTGAACCTTGGATAACTGGTAGGTCATCACCTGGGAATTCGTATTCGTTAAGAAGTTCACGAACTTCCATTTCTACTAGCTCTAGAAGCTCTTCATCGTCAACCATGTCACACTTGTTCATGAATACGATGATGTAAGGAATACCAACCTGACGACCAAGTAGGATGTGCTCACGAGTTTGTGGCATAGGGCCATCAGTCGCAGCAACTACTAGGATACCACCGTCCATCTGAGCAGCACCAGTGATCATGTTTTTAACGTAATCAGCGTGTCCTGGGCAGTCTACGTGTGCGTAGTGACGAGTAGGAGTATCGTATTCTACGTGTGAAGTAGAGATGGTGATACCACGTGCTTTTTCTTCAGGCGCGTTATCGATTTGATCGAAAGCCTGTGCGTTACCACCGTAAGTCTTTGAAAGAACTGTAGTGATTGCTGCAGTTAGCGTAGTTTTACCGTGGTCAACGTGGCCGATTGTACCCACGTTTACGTGGGGTTTCGTACGTTCAAACTTTTCTTTTGCCATTTTTCTCGTTTCCTAAGTTAAAAGTCCGACCCACCAATAGACCGGACCGAACCTTCATTTAGATTAAATTCTAGATTCAATAATAGCCTGCGCCACATTGTTCGGCGCCTCAGAATAATTGAAGAACTCCATTGAGTATGAAGCACGACCTTGTGTTTGTGAACGCAAGTCAGTTGCGTAGCCAAACATTTCTGAAAGAGGCACTTTAGCACGTATTATTTTAACACCTGCGACGCCATCTTCCATACCTTCGATCATGCCGCGGCGACGATTAATGTCACCAACTACATCACCCATCCAGTCTTCTGGAGTAGTCACTTCAACTTTCATTGTGGGTTCAAGTAACACCGGATTTGCTTCTGCGGCGCCTTTTTTGAAACCCATAGAGCCGGCGATCTTAAACGCCATTTCAGAAGAGTCAACATCGTGGTATGAACCGTCAAACAACGTAACCTTTACATCAAGTACTGGATACCCTGCAAGAACACCACTTCGCATCTGCTCCTGAATTCCTTTATCGACCGCTGGAATGAACTCTTTTGGTACCACACCACCGACGATTTCGTTCACAAATTCGTAGCCTGAACCTTCTTCTTGAGGCTCAATGCGCAGCCATACATGACCAAATTGGCCGCGGCCGCCTGACTGACGAACGAACTTCCCTTCAACTTCAACAGATTTACGAAGGGTTTCACGATAAGCAACCTGAGGGTTACCTACGTTACATTCAACTTTAAATTCGCGCTTCATGCGGTCGACAATGATATCAAGGTGAAGTTCACCCATACCTGAGATAATCGTCTGGCCTGTCTCGTCGTCAGTTTTCACTTTGAATGACGGATCTTCAGCTGCAAGCTTGCTTAGGGCTATGCCCATTTTCTCTTGGTCAGCTTGCGACTTAGGCTCAACCGCAATTGAAATTACCGGCTCTGGGAACTCCATACGCTCTAGCGTAATAACATGGTTAGGGTCACAAAGCGTATCACCGGTTGTTACATCTTTAAGGCCAATGGCCGCAGCGATGTCACCTGCGCGTACTTCTTTAATTTCTTCACGGTCTTTCGCGTGCATTTGCACAATACGACCAAAGCGCTCACGCTTGCCCTTAACAGGGTTGTAAACCGTATCACCCGTGTTTACTACACCAGAGTAACAACGGAAGAAGGTTAGCGTACCCACAAATGGGTCGGTCGCTATTTTAAATGCTAGCGCTGAGAACGGCTCATCGTCGCTTGAATGACGCTCTGCTTCTGTCTCGTCTTTGTCGTCAAGTACACCAGTGATGGCCTTAACTTCTGTTGGAGACGGAAGATAATGAATAACAGAGTCTAGTACTGCCTGAACACCTTTGTTTTTGAAGGCACTGCCACAGGTGGCAAGAACAATTTCGTTGTTCAGCGTACGCTGACGAAGGCCTGAACGAATTTCTTCCTCAGAAAGCTCTTCACCTTCCAAGTATTTATTCATTAGCTCATCAGATGCTTCTGCAGCCGCTTCGATCATTTCGGTACGGTACTGCTCAGCGGTATCTAAATATTCAGCCGGAATGTCTTCATAGGTAAATGTCATACCCATGTCTTCTTCATTCCAGTTGATGGCTTTCATCTTCACAAGGTCGATGACGCCATGGAAATTCTCTTCAGCGCCCATGTTGATTTGAATCGGAACACAGTTTGCGCCTAAACGCTTGCGGATTTGACCCACAACACGTTCAAAATCAGCGCCAGCCCGGTCCATCTTATTAACGAACACAAGGCGTGGCACTTGATATTTGTCAGCCTGTCGCCAGACTGTCTCTGATTGAGGTTCTACCCCAGAAGACCCACAGAAAACAACCACTGCACCGTCTAGTACACGCAATGAACGCTCTACTTCGATAGTAAAGTCAACGTGTCCAGGGGTGTCGATGATGTTGATCCTGTGTTGTTCGAACTGTTGCTCCATACCAGACCAGAAACAAGTCGTTGCAGCAGACGTGATAGTAATACCACGCTCCTGCTCTTGCTCCATCCAGTCCATGGTAGCAGCACCATCGTGCACTTCACCGATTTTGTGAGACAGTCCTGTATAAAACAGAACACGCTCTGTGGTCGTGGTTTTACCCGCGTCCACGTGAGCCACAATACCAATATTGCGATAACGCTCAATCGAGGTCTTACGAGGCATAAATCTCTCTCAGTTAAATAACGTTGATTACCAACGGTAGTGAGCAAACGCTTTGTTTGCTTCGGCCATACGGTGAACGTCTTCACGTTTCTTAACCGCTGAACCTTTATTATCTGCTGCGTCTAGCATTTCAGCCGCTAGGCGTTGTGCCATAGACTTTTCGCCACGTTTACGTGCAGCTTCAACCATCCAACGCATACCTAGCGCGTTACGACGAACTGGACGTACTTCAACTGGAACCTGATAAGTTGAACCACCAACACGACGAGACTTAACCTCTACTGTTGGGCGGATGTTATCAAGCGCTTCCTCGAAGATATCTAGGTGTGCTTTGCCGGTTTTTTCAGCAACAATATCAAGCGCACCGTAAACGATTTTTTCAGCGACTGACTTTTTGCCGTCGAGCATTACGACATTCATGAATTTCGCAAGCAGTTGTGAACCAAATTTTGGCTCTGGTAGGATTTTACGTTGACCTACGACTCTTCTTCTTGGCATTTTCTATTCTCCGTATGAATTCAGGGAAAACCCAAAACTCTTAAACTTCAGTTTGGCCTTACTAACGGAGAACCGTTATGACTTAGGCTTCTTCGCGCCGTACTTAGAACGGGCTTGTTTACGATCGTTTACACCTGCGCAGTCAAGAGTACCGCGAACTGTGTGATAACGAACACCTGGTAGATCTTTAACACGACCACCACGGATAAGTACTACACTGTGCTCTTGTAGGTTGTGACCTTCACCACCGATGTATGAAGAAACTTCAAAACCGTTAGTTAGACGTACACGACATACTTTACGTAGTGCAGAGTTTGGTTTCTTAGGCGTAGTAGTATATACACGAGTACATACACCACGTCTTTGTGGACAAGCTTGTAGAGCAGCTACGTTGCTTTTTTCAACGGGCTTTCTACGCGGCTTGCGCACTAACTGGTTAACTGTTGCCATTAACTAGCTCCTGATTAAAAACTACGAAAACCCAATCACTGTGATTGGGTCCATATTAATACGATTAATTGCTTAATCGCTCTTGTTTGTGAACATTGTGCTCGTCAACATTCACTGAGCGCTGATACAAAAAACCGCGACCGTTTATCGAGCCACTTATTGGCTATCCAAAATCGGGTCGCGGAATATTAAAGATCATCGCTCTGACTGTCAAGGTGTACAAAGGTTAAGCAGTTAATTTATCTGCAATCTGTACAACATGACTGCCAAATTGTTAGGAGTACGTTAACGTACTCCCATGATCTTGCCTTATTCGGCAGTATCTTCGTCTGCACCAGCATTAAGCGCTTCGGTTAGTGCCTGTTCTGCTTCAGCAGCAGAAACTGACATTTCTTCGATTTGCTCTTTGCGACGTTGTGCACGGCGTTCGTGGTAAGCGAAACCTGTACCCGCTGGAATTAGTCGACCAACGATTACGTTTTCTTTCAGACCGCGTAGGTCATCTTCTTTACCTTGAACCGCAGCTTCAGTTAGAACACGTGTTGTTTCTTGGAACGATGCCGCTGAGATAAATGACTCAGTAGACAGTGACGCTTTAGTGATACCAAGCAGCTGTGTTTCGTACTGCGCTGGGATCTTGCCGTGTTTTTCAATTTCACGGTTAGCCACTTTAACGTTCGATACTTCAACCTGTTCGCCTTCAAGGAACTGCGTATCGCCTGGATTAGTGATAATGCACTTGCGTAGCATCTGACGGATAACTACTTCAATGTGCTTATCGTTAATCTTAACACCCTGTAGACGGTAAACTTCCTGAACTTCGTTCACGATGTAGTTTGCTACAGCTGAGATACCACGTAGACGTAGGATATCGTGTGGAGACTCTGGACCATCAGCGATAACTTCGCCTTTTTCCACTTTCTCACCTTCGAACACGTTAAGCTGACGCCACTTAGGAATCATCTCTTCGTACGCGTCACCCTCAGCAGGTGTAATTACAAGACGCTTCTTACCTTTGGTCTCTTTACCGAAGCCGATAGTACCTGAGATTTCTGCAAGGATTGCAGGCTCTTTAGGCTTACGTGCTTCAAATAGGTCCGCAACGCGCGGTAGACCACCCGTGATATCACGAGTCTTCGAGCTTTCCTGAGGAATACGTGCTAGTACGTCACCTTCGTTAGCCACTTTGCCTTCTTTCGCTTCAATAGTGGTGAAGCTTGGAAGACGAATTTCTTGAAGACCGAACTCGTCGCTTTCAAGAATTAGCTTAGGCTCTTTAGAGTTTACTTTCGCAAGGTCTTTAACAACGATACGGGTTAGACCAGTAAGCTCGTCTTGCTGCATTTCGGTGTTAGAGTCATCAATGTCTGCGAAGCTAATCTTAGCTGCACGTTCAGTGATGATTGGGTGACTATGCGGATCCCAGTTAGCAACAACGTCGCCAGCTGCAATAGTTGCACCGTCATCCACGCTAAGTACAGCACCGTAAGGTACTTTATAGCGCTCTTTCTCACGGCCTTGCTCGTCGATAACAGTTAGTTCTGTTGAACGAGAAACGATAACCACTTTGCCGTCAGAGTTACGTACGAATTTCGCATTGTGTAGCTTAAGGCTACCCGCAGTCTTAACTTGTACGCTGTTCTCAGCAGATGCTCTTGATGCCGCACCACCGATGTGGAACGTACGCATGGTAAGCTGTGTACCTGGCTCACCGATTGACTGTGCTGCAATAACACCAACCGATTCACCGCTACCCACCATGTGACCACGTGCAAGGTCACGACCGTAACACTTAGCACAAACACCGAAGTCGTTGTCACAAGTGATTACCGAGCGAACCATGATTTGGTCAACTGAGTTAGCTTCAAGCATGTCTACTAACGCTTCGTCTAGAAGAACGTTACGCTCTACTAGTACTTCGTTAGTACCTGGCTTAAGTACATCTTCTGCTACAACACGACCTAGTACACGCTCGCGTAGTGGCTCAACAACGTCACCACCTTCGATTAGTGGTGTCATTTGAACACCTTCGAATGTGCCACAGTCGTCGTTAGTGATTACCAAGTCTTGCGCAACGTCTACTAGACGACGCGTTAGGTAACCCGAGTTAGCTGTCTTAAGTGCGGTATCCGCGAGACCTTTACGAGCACCGTGAGTTGAGATGAAGTACTGTAGTACGTTCAGACCTTCACGGAAGTTCGCCGTAATTGGGGTTTCGATGATTGAGCCATCTGGCTTAGCCATCAGACCACGCATACCAGCTAGCTGACGAATCTGAGCGGCACTACCACGAGCACCCGAGTCGGCCATCATGTAAACAGAGTTAAATGATGATTGCTCTTCTTCTTCGCCATCGCGGTTAATTACGATGTCAGTCTTAAGGTTATCCATCATGGCCTTAGCAACTTTTTCGTTGGCATTTGACCAGATATCGATAACTTTGTTGTAACGCTCACCCGCGGTAACAAGACCGTTTTGGAACTGTTCCTGAATTTCGATAACTTCTGCTTCCGCTGCATCGATGATGTCTTTCTTCGCAGCAGGAATAACCATATCGTCGATACCAACAGACGCACCCGCGATCATCGCGTAGTGGAAACCGGTATACATGATTTGGTCAGCAGCAATTACTGTATCTTTCAGACCGAGCGTACGGTAACAAGCATTCAATAGTCTTGAAATTTGCTTCTTGCCCATCGCTTGGTTGATGATTTCAAACGGCAGACCCTTTGGAAGGATCAATGAGAAAATCGCACGACCAACAGTAGTGTCAGTTAGCGTTACTTTCTCAGTTTTGTTGCCATCTTCATCGATGTCATATTCAGTAATACGTACTTTAACGCGAGAGTGAAGCTCAGCATTACCTGTACGGTATGCTTTTTCTGCTTCATTCGGGCTGGTGAATACCATGCCTTCGCCTAAGCCGTTTACTTTGTCACGCGTTAGGTAATAAAGACCCAATACAACGTCCTGTGAAGGTACGATGATTGGCTCACCATTCGCAGGTGACAGAATGTTGTTCGTTGACATCATAAGTGCACGTGCTTCTAGCTGTGCTTCGATTGTCAACGGAACGTGTACCGCCATTTGGTCACCATCGAAGTCGGCGTTGTACGCCGCACACACTAGCGGGTGAAGCTGAATCGCTTTACCTTCGATTAGTGTTGGTTCGAATGCTTGGATACCCAAACGGTGAAGTGTAGGTGCACGGTTAAGTAGTACCGGGTGTTCGCGGATAACGTCGTCTAGTACGTCCCAAACCTCTGGTGCTTCGCGCTCTACAAGCTTCTTAGCTGCTTTAATTGTTGTCGCAAGACCACGACCTTCAAGCTTACCGTAGATAAACGGCTTAAATAGCTCAAGTGCCATCTTCTTAGGAAGACCACACTGGTGAAGACGTAGCGTAGGACCAACGGTAATTACAGAACGGCCTGAGTAGTCAACACGCTTACCAAGAAGGTTTTGACGGAAACGACCTTGCTTACCTTTGATCATGTCTGCAAGCGACTTAAGTGGACGCTTGTTAGAACCGGTAATCGCACGACCACGACGTCCGTTATCTAGAAGCGCATCTACAGACTCTTGAAGCATACGCTTTTCGTTGCGTACGATGATGTCTGGAGCAGCTAGGTCTAGAAGACGCTTAAGACGGTTGTTACGGTTAATTACACGACGGTAAAGGTCGTTAAGGTCAGACGTTGCAAAACGGCCGCCATCTAGTGGTACTAGAGGACGTAAATCTGGTGGAAGTACCGGAAGAACCGTCATGATCATCCACTCTGGCTTGTTACCAGACTGTTGGAATGACTCAAGCAACTTAAGACGCTTAGTAATTTTCTTACGCTTAGTTTCAGAGTTGATTGAAGGCAGCTCTTCACGCATAGCCGCAACGTCTGCGTCTACGTCTAGTGCTGTAAGAAGATCGAATACTGCTTCAGCACCCATCTTCGCTTCAAACTCATCACCGTGCTCTTCAAGTGCATCCAAGTATTCTTCTTCGTTAAGAAGTTGGCTGCGCTCAAGCGTAGTCATACCTGGCTCTGTAACCACGTATGATTCAAAGTAAAGTACACGTTCAATATCACGAAGTGTCATATCTAGCATTAGGCCGATACGAGACGGAAGTGATTTCAGGAACCAGATGTGTGCTACCGGGCTAGCTAGCTCGATGTGACCCATACGCTCACGACGTACTTTAGTCAGTGTAACTTCAACGCCACACTTCTCACAGATAACACCACGGTGCTTAAGGCGCTTGTACTTACCGCAAAGACACTCGTAGTCTTTAACCGGACCAAAGATACGCGCACAGAACAGACCGTCACGCTCAGGCTTGAACGTACGGTAGTTAATTGTTTCAGGCTTTTTAACTTCACCGAATGACCATGAACGGATCATGTCAGGTGAAGACAGACCGATTCGAATATTATCGAATTCTTCAGTCTTGTTTTGTTGCTTTAGAAACTTTAATAAGTCTTTCACATTACTCTCCCAGCGGAGTCAGTCTCTAGAGCCCGGCGCAAGCGCCGGGCCATCTCATAACATTACGTGGCTAACGCCGTATTACTTTTCTTCAAGCTCGATGTTGATACCCAACGAGCGAATTTCTTTAAGTAGTACGTTGAATGACTCTGGCATGCCAGGTTCCATTCTGTGGTCGCCATCGACGATGTTCTTGTACATCTTGGTACGGCCGTTAACGTCATCCGACTTAACGGTAAGCATTTCTTGAAGGGTATATGCTGCACCGTATGCTTCAAGTGCCCACACTTCCATCTCACCGAAGCGCTGACCACCGAACTGTGCTTTACCACCAAGAGGCTGCTGTGTAACAAGGCTGTAAGAACCAGTAGAACGCGCGTGCATTTTGTCGTCTACTAAGTGGTTCAGTTTCAGCATGTACATGTAACCAACCGTAACTGGACGCTCAAATTCGCGACCGGTACGACCGTCAAACAAAGCAATCTGACCGCTTTCTGGAATGTCAGCAAGCTTCAGCATTTCTTTGATTTCAGATTCACGAGCACCGTCGAATACAGGTGTTGCTACTGGAACACCCTTACGAAGGTTTTCCGCTAGACGACGAACTTCGTGGTCTGTGAAGCTATCGATGTCTACTTCTTGGTGATTCTCACCAAGCTCGTACACCTTCTTCAAGAAGTCACGTAGTTCAGCCAGCTCGCGCTGCTCTTTAATCATACGATCAATCTTCACACCAAGACCGTGTGCAGCCATACCCAAATGCGTTTCTAGGATCTGACCGATGTTCATACGAGACGGTACACCTAGTGGGTTAAGAACGATATCTACCGGCGTACCGTTAGCATCGTATGGCATGTCTTCTACAGGCTGGATAGTCGAGATAACACCTTTGTTACCGTGACGACCGGCCATTTTATCACCCGGTTGGATGTGACGTTTAACCGCAAGGTAAACCTTAACGATCTTAAGCACGCCAGGTGCTAGGTCATCGCCTTGAGTAATCTTGCGACGCTTACCTTCAAACTTCTTATCGAAATCAAGTTTGATTTCAGCATGCTGATCAGCGATTTGGTCTAGCTCTAGCTGTGCATCTTCACTGTTAAGTGCGATTTCAAACCACTTTTCACGCGGCAGGCTGTCAAGCTTAGCTTGGTCAACACCAGCACGTAGAAGTGCAGTTTGTGCACGTGCAAAGATACCGTCTGCAAGAATTTCGAACTCGTCAGTAAGGTCTTTCTTAACCTGACGTAGCTGCATATCTTCAATTTCTAGCGCACGCTTGTCTTTCTCTACACCGTCACGGGTAAATACTTGAACGTCGATTACCGTACCGTGAACAGAGTTAGGTACACGTAGAGACGTATCTTTAACGTCAGACGCTTTCTCACCGAAGATTGCACGTAGTAGTTTTTCTTCTGGCGTAAGCTGCGTTTCACCTTTAGGCGTTACTTTACCTACAAGGATGTCACCGCCTTTCACTTCCGCACCAATGTAAACAACACCTGACTCATCAAGCTTGCTTAGTGCAGATTCACCCACGTTCGGGATATCAGAAGAAATTTCTTCTGGCCCAAGCTTAGTATCACGAGCGATACAGCTAAGCTCTTGAATGTGGATAGTAGTAAAACGGTCTTCCTGCGCTACACGCTCAGAAATAAGGATTGAATCCTCAAAGTTGTAACCATTCCACGGCATGAACGCAATACGCATGTTCTGACCAAGTGCAAGGTCACCTAGGTCTGTTGAAGGACCATCAGCTAGCACGTCGCCTGCAACAATCGGGTCGCCAACACTACAAGTAGGCTTCTGATTGATACACGTGTTTTGGTTAGAACGAGTGTACTTAGTCAGGTTGTAGATATCGATACCTGCTTCACCTGGAAGCATTTCATCTTCGTCTACTTTAATAACGATACGGCTGGCATCTACGTAATCAACCACACCACCGCGCTTAGCAACTACAGTAACACCTGAGTCAACCGCGATAGTTCTTTCCATACCGGTACCAACTAGCGGCTTATCAGCGCGTAGTGTAGGTACTGCCTGACGTTGCATGTTCGCACCCATAAGTGCACGGTTCGCATCATCGTGCTCTAGGAATGGGATAATGCTTGCAGCAATTGAAACGATTTGCTGAGGTGAAACGTCCATGTACTTGATGTCTTCTTTCGGCATCAAGGTAGTTTCACCGCGGTGACGACATGGAATTAGGTCGTCAACCAACTCGCCAGCTTCAGTCAACGCGATGTTTGCCTGAGCGATTGCGAATTGACCTTCTTCAATTGCAGATAAGTAATCGATTTCGTCTGTTACGACACCGTCTACAATGCGACGGAACGGCGTTTCTAGGAAACCGAAGTCATTGGTACGCGCGAAGCTTGCCAATGAGTTAATTAGACCGATGTTCGGGCCTTCCGGCGTTTCGATTGGACATAGACGACCGTAGTGAGTCGGGTGTACGTCTCGAACTTCGAAGCCTGCACGTTCACGTGTAAGACCACCCGGGCCTAATGCAGAAATACGACGCTTATGCGTTACTTCTGATAGCGGGTTGTTTTGGTCCATGAACTGAGAAAGCTGAGATGAACCGAAGAACTCTTTAACCGCAGCCGAGATAGGCTTAGCGTTAATAAGATCTTGTGGCATCACGTTGTCTAGGTCGCCTAAGCTTAGACGCTCTTTAACTGCACGCTCAACACGTACAAGACCAACGCGGAATTGGTTTTCTGCCATTTCACCTACAGAACGGATACGACGGTTACCTAGGTGATCGATGTCATCTACTTCGTCTTTACCGTCACGAATCATTATTAGCTGCTTCATTACAGAAATAATGTCTTCTTTATCTAGTGTACCAGCACCAATAAGTTCTTCACGGCCAAGACGGCGGTTGAACTTCATGCGGCCAACAGAAGATAGGTCGTAACGTTCATCAGAGAAGAACAAGTTATCGAACAAGGTTTCAGCTGCATCTTTCGTTGGTGGCTCACCAGGACGCATCATACGGTAGATTTCAACTAGTGCTTCAAGGCGGTTAGTTGAAGAATCGATACGTAGCGTATCTGAAATGTATGAACCGTGATCTAGCTCGTTGATGTAAAGCGTTTCGAACTCTTTGATGCCCGCTTGGCTAAGTGCCGCTAGGTTTTCAAGGGTTAGTTCGTCGTTCGCGCTTACAATCACTTCGCCTGTGTCTTCGTTTACATAAGTAGCTGCGTAAACACGGCCAATTAGGTAATCGGCTGGAACTTCAAGTTCTGTAAGACCGGCTTTTTCTAGTGCACGCGTGTGGCGCGCAGAAATACGACGACCCGTTTCAACAACAACGTTGCCTTCACCGTCAATGATGTCAAAAGCAGCCGTCTCACCACGTAGGCGATCTGGAACCACTTCCATCATTAGTTTGTCTTTGTCGATACGTACGCTTACTTTGTCGAAGAAAGTATCTAGGATTTCTTCAGACGTCATTTCAAGTGCGCGTAAGATAATCGTTGCAGGCAACTTACGACGACGGTCGATACGTACGAATAGGTTATCTTTCGGGTCAAACTCGAAGTCTAACCACGAACCACGGTAAGGAATTACACGTGCGTTATAAAGCACTTTACCTGACGAGTGGGTTTTACCTTTGTCGTGATCAAAGAATACACCAGGTGAACGGTGTAGCTGTGACACGATAACACGCTCTGTACCATTGATAACGAACGTACCGTTCTCAGTCATCAATGGGATCTCGCCCATGTACACTTCTTGTTCTTTAATATCTTTTACGGTACCTGGCGCAGCGTCTTTATCGAACAACACTAACCGTAGTTTTACTCTTAACGGAGCAGAGAAAGTTACGCCGCGAATTTGACATTCTTTAACGTCGAAAACGGGCTCTCCCAGGCGGTAGCTTACATACTGAAGCTCTGAACTACCTGAGTAGCTTTTAATTGGAAAAACGGAACGAAATGCTGCTTCCAAACCGTATTGAGCATCTGCATCGATCTCAATAAACTTTTTGAAAGAATCAAGCTGAATTGAAAGAAGGTATGGAATTTCCAATACCTGTGGGCGTTTGCCAAAATCCTTACGGATACGTTTCTTTTCGCTATAAGAGTAAACCATGGGTTCCTCAGCCTGCTGATTTATGACCCAACCTGCTGCAAAATGCTTTAAAACGCGTGCTATGGGCTAAAAGCTACGTTTCAAATGGCGCACTAAGCAACAAACTTCCACAACCCTTTTTCGGGCAGATACACCAGCATACAACAAAATTTAACCAATTATTAGTTAACTTGTTGGATTTTTATGCTTTTTATGGGTATTTCCGAATGGCGCTTTAAGTAGTGTAACCAAGGGTTAGATTCTACACACTATACAGCGCAAAAAGGCTGGTGGTTTAAAAAACCACCAGCCTTGCCGTCTCAGGCAATAATCTGACTATGTCAGATTACTTGATTTCTACTTCTGCACCAGCTTCTTCAAGCTCTTTCTTAAGTGCTTCAGCTTCATCTTTGCTTACGCCTTCTTTGATAGCTTTAGGAGCAGACTCAACTACTTCTTTAGCTTCTTTAAGACCTAGGCCAGTCGCGCCGCGAACTGCTTTGATAACTGCAACTTTGTTGCCACCGAATGAAGTCATTACAACGTCGAATTCAGTCTTTTCTTCTGCAGCAGCAGCGTCACCGCCAGCAGCTGGACCAGCAACAGCAACAGCAGCTGCAGCAGATACGTTGAATTTTTCTTCAGCCGCTTCGATTAGTTCAACCAGTTCCATTACTGGCATTTCAGCGATTGCGTTTAAGATATCTTCTTTAGTTAGAGCCATGTTCTCTAAACTCCTGGGTATAAAATGTTAAAAAAATCAATATGCCAAAAACGCCAATTACTTGGTGTCTTTGACCGCCGCCAATACGCGCACAAACTTGCCAGGAACTTCGTTGATTGTTTGAACGAATTTCCCAACTGGTGCTTTGAAGGTTGCAAGTAGTTTCGCAAGCGCTTCGTCGCGGGTAGGTAGTGCTGCAACTGCGTCCAATTTCTCTGGACCAAGAAGACCGCTACCAATAGATAGTGCTGTAACTTTTAGCTTATCGTTAGTCTTACCGAAGTCTTTGAAAAGACGTGCCGCACCGCCTGGTGCGTCGATAGAGAAACCATAGATAAGCGGACCAGTTAAGGCGCTGTCTAAGTCTGCAAATTGACTGTCTGCTAGAGCACGCTTTGCAAGAGTATTACGTACAACCTTTAGGTATACGCCTTGCTCACGAGCTTTAACACGTAGGTCAGTCAGTTCTGCAACTTCCATCCCACGGTATTCAGCAACGGCTACGGATAGAGCGCGAGACGCAACTTCAGAAACTTCTGCTACGATCTCTTTTTTTGCTGCTAAACCTAGTGCCACTGAGTTCACCTCTTTGTATCTGACTTTGTTTGCGGTTACCCGCTTACGCCGTCAGGGTTCACAGATTGATACCAACCCTCATGGTTGATACCGCTCTACGGTGTTTGTTACCCCAGAGAGTCTGAGTCAAACCACCGTCTGCGCAGGTTGTTGTATTAAGCAGTGTGTTGACTGTGAAAGTTCTCTTACCTCTTTCACCACACCGCACCTGCGGTCTAGGACGGGAGCTGCTTATTAGCACTGCTAATTGTCACAGCTCCAACCCATAACCTTTAAGAGATTTCGATGAGCCTAAGCTCAGCGAAATTAAAGACCTACAGAAGCCTTATCAAGAGCAACACCAGCACCCATTGTAGTGCTTAGGCTGATCTTCTTGATGTATGTACCTTTCGCAGAAGAAGGCTTAGCTTTCTTAAGTGCTTCAAGTAGCGCTTCAAGGTTTTCTTGAATTTGGTTCGCTTCGAACGCGATCTTACCGATGCTAGCGTGGATGATACCGTTCTTATCGTTACGGTAGCGTACCTGACCAGCTTTAGCGTTCTTAACTGCCGTTGCAACGTCAGGCGTTACAGTGCCAGTTTTTGGGTTAGGCATAAGGCCGCGTGGACCTAAGATTTGACCTAGTTGACCAACAACACGCATCGCGTCTGGGCTAGCAACTACTACGTCAAAGTTCATTTCGCCTTTCTTAACTTGCTCAGCTAAGTCGTCCATACCAACGATGTCTGCACCAGCTTCTTTAGCTGCTTCAGCATTTGCACCTTGAGTGAATACTGCAACGCGAACGTCTTTACCAGTACCGTTAGGTAGTACAGTTGCACCACGAACGTTTTGGTCAGATTTCTTCGCATCGATACCAAGGTTAACAGATACGTCTACGCTTTCTGCGAACTTAGCTGTTGCTAGTTCTTTAAGAAGCGCTACTGCTTCGTTGATTTCGTACTCTTTAGTAGAGTCAACTTTGTCGCGGATTACGCGAGCGCGTTTAGTTAATTTAGCCATTCGATTAGTCCTCTACGTTCAAGCCCATTGAGCGAGCAGAACCCGCGATAGTGCGTACCGCTGCATCTAGATCAGCTGCAGTAAGGTCTGGCTCTTTAGTTTTAGCAATCTCTTCCAACTGAGCGCGAGTAACTTTACCCACTTTTTCAGTGTTAGGACGGCCAGAACCACTCTTGATGCCCGCTGCTTTCTTAAGCAGGTAAGACGCAGGAGGAGTCTTAGTTTCGAATGTGAAAGAGCGATCTTCGTATACAGTAATTTCTACTGGTACTGGAGCGCCTTTCTCAAGGCTTTCTGTTTTCGCGTTGAAAGCCTTACAGAATTCCATGATGTTTACACCGTGTTGACCTAGTGCAGGACCAACTGGTGGACTTGGGTTAGCAGCGCCTGCTGCAACCTGAAGCTTGATAATACCGCTTACTTTTTTAGCCATTTTACATGCTCTCTTGTTTGGGTCTAACGCCTCGCAAATACAGAGATTATTTGCTCAATCGGCTTCCCGTTTCCGTTTAAAAGGGCGCGCATTATATAAGGTGATTAATTACTATGCAAGGGCTATTTAGAATAAAAAACCATCGAAAGGTCAGTATTTTTCATAGGCAAAGTGAATCAGAGTTATGTTGGCTTTACGCACACTGTGTGAAGCCCATCATTTATTTTGAAAGGATAATCAAACAATGGAAAAACCTACAGAATTAAACAATCATGAGATCTCAAATGTTTCTGGTGCACTTTGGGCCAATGCTTTAGGCGCAATAGCCGGTGGCATAGGTGGTTTCTACGGGGCAATTATTGGTGGCGGGCGTAACGCATCGTTCAGTACCATCGCTACAGGAACACTTGCCGGAATGGGTGCAGGCGCTTTAAGTCCGATTAAAGGTTTCAGCTCTCTCGCAACATCCGTAGGTGGTGGGTTAGTTTCGGGCGCTATAGCAAATTTGGCGTCGGATCTAGAGGGCTTAGAAACAACAGATGAGTGAAGGTCAAATTTAAAATGGTAGATATCGGAACGGTGTTCATTTGGGTCATGGTAATTTGTGGAATGAACCTAATCTTAAAACGTGCGCTGGGTGTCAGATTTTGGGACTCTTTTACAAAGAGCGATAAAGTCTCTGAAAAAACCGCAACAATATTGCAGTTTATGTTTATGTTTCTTTCGCTTATTAGCTGTTATTTCTGGCTTATTTAGGTCAAGAGGATGCTACGTTGTAGTAACATGCAAATTTTTATAAATATTCACCGCTCTCCTTTTATCGTTATCTAGATACAAAAAAGCCCCGTCAAACGGGGCTTTTTAAAAATACTATACGGTAGCTTGAATAGGCTTAGCCTTTTTCTACCTGACCAAATTCTAAGTCTACTGGAGTAGAACGACCGAAGATAAGCACCGATACTTTTACGCGGCTCTTTTCGTAGTCTACTTCTTCTACCACACCGTTGAAGTCTGCAAATGGGCCATCGATAACGCGAATAACTTCGCCTGGCTCGAACAGCGTCTTTGGTCTTGGCTTATCAACGTTTTCTTCAAGACGATTTAAGATAGCGTCCGCTTCTTTCTGCGTGATTGGCATAGGACGGTCAGATGTGCCGCCGATGAAACCAAGTACGCGAGGTACGCTTTTCACTAAGTGCCATGACTCTTCCGTCATCGCCATTTCTACCAATACATAACCTGGGTAGAACTTACGCTCAGACTTACGCTTTTGACCCGCACGCATTTCTACTACTTCTTCTGTTGGTACTAGTACCTGACCGAAGTAGTCTTCCATGTTGTGCATCTTGATGTATTCAAGCAGGGTCTTCTTAACGCGAGACTCATATTGTGAATAGGCTTGAACTACGTACCATCTTTTCTTTACTGCTTCTTCTTCAGACATACGGTTATGCTCCTATTCCTGTAATAAAGCCAACTACACGAACGATGATGCCGTCTAGTCCCCATAAAATTAGTGCCATAATTAACGTCGCTGCAAGCACGATAAGTGTAGTTTGGTTCGCCTCTTGGCGAGTTGGCCACACAACCTTGCGAACTTCTGTGCGAGACTCTTTAGCGAAGCTCAAGAAGGTGCTACCTTTTTCGGTAGTTGCCGCGATGAAACCAGCTATACCAACAACTACAACAATTGCGATGGCACGGTATAGTACCGAGATCTCACCGTACATTGTATTAGCGGTTACTAAACCGGCAAGTAGTGCAAAAACCACTACCCATTTAAACATGTCCAATGCATTGGACTGATTTTCCGTCTTTTCGCTCATGTTACGATCCTAGCACTACAGCGTCGTTGTTTTACGCATCTAAAAAATGCGCAACTTAAAAATTCTTAGTTTAAGTAAATTTGGCAGGGGTGGAGGGACTCGAACCCCCAACCATCGGTTTTGGAGACCGCTGTTCTACCAATTCGAACTACACCCCTGTGGTGTCGATAAGACAAAATTTACTTACACTGCCCTTGTGAGTTGTGCGTCTTTTCTAAGGAAAGTGCGGTATCGCAAGGGAGGGACGCGTATTATACTTAACCACTTTCAAGATACAAGCGGTTTATCCATCCCATCTGCGATTGAACGCTAATTCGCGCCTTGCCTATTCAACGCCTATAAATCCGCCCGTTTGGTGCGCCCAAAGCTTGGCATATATGCCATTGTGCGCAATAAGCTCGGTATGGGTTCCCTGCTCTACAATATTGCCCTTATCCAGAACAAGTAACCTGTCCATTTGCGCAATGGTCGACAGTCGATGCGCAATAGCCAGCACGGTTTTGCCTTCCATCACTTTATCCAGACACGCTTGAATAGCTGCTTCAACTTCTGAATCTAGCGCTGATGTGGCTTCGTCCAGCACTAATACAGGCGCGTCTTTCAGTAACACTCGCGCAATAGCAATGCGCTGGCGCTGACCGCCTGAAAGCTTCACGCCTCGTTCACCCACGTGAGCGTCGTACCCTGTTCTACCGTGACTATCGGTAAGCGTAAGAATAAAGTCGTGCGCTTCGGCCTGTTTGGCTGCACGGATCATATCTTCTTCTGTCGCGTCGGTTCGACCATAAAGGATGTTGTCGCGTACGGAGCGGTGCATCAGTGAAGTATCTTGTGTCACCATGCTGATTTTGGCGCGAAGGGTTTCTTGGCCTACTTCAGTAATATCTTGGCCGTCAATAACAATACGACCACTCTGGGTATCGTAAAAACGCATGAGCAAATTAACCAGTGTCGATTTACCCGCGCCAGAACGCCCCACTAAGCCCACTTTTTCTCCGGGCTTAATGGCTAAATCCAAGTTAGTGAACACATCAATAGGTTTGTTGTCTGCACCTGAATAAGAAAAATGCACATTATCGAAATTAATCCCGCCGCCATTTACCTTTAACGCATCGGCTTTTGGCTTGTCTTTTACTGCAATAGGCTGCGCTAGTGTATTCATGCCATCCTGCACCGTGCCTAAGTTTTCGAACAAACCTGATACTTCCCACATAACCCAGTGCGACATACCGTTTAGTCGCAAACACAAACTAATAGCAATGGCGATATCGCCCGGGCTCGCGATGTTTTCCATCCACAAATACACAGATAGCGCACCAATGGTGAAAATAAGAATGGCGTTAGCCATTTCCACGCAGAATTCCAACACGGTAACCAAACGCATTTGCGGGTAAACCGTCTTAAGAAAACCATCCATACTTTCTTTTGCGTAATCCGCTTCGCGGCGACTGTGTGAAAACAGCTTCACCGTTGTGATATTGGTATAGCTATCGACAATACGCCCAGTCATTAATGAGCGCGCGTCGGCTTGCTTTTGCGACACTTCTTTTAGTTTTGGTACCAGCACCTTCAAGATACCGATATACACAAAAAACCACACGATAAGCGGCATGGCTAAGCGCCAGTCAGTGCTGAAAATAAGCACTACCATAGAGATAAAATAAACACTGATGTACACCAGCAAATCGAGAACCTTGGTCACGGTTTCTCGTACCGATAGCGCTGTCTGCATCACCTTGGTAGCAACACGGCCGGCAAACTCATCGTGGAAGAAGGTTAAACTTTGGCCAAGCAAATAGCGGTGAGCCTGCCATCTAATGCGCATGGGATAATTCCCCATCAAGGACTGACGAGAAAATAGCGAGCGCAACAAGATAAACAATGGAATAAAAACGAGAACGGTTAAACCCATGCCAATGAGGGTAAATTTTTGGTCCGCTAAAAACGTGGCTCGGTTTTGATCAGAGAACCAGTCAACTAACTGCCCTAAAAAGCCAAACAACGCCACTTCTAACATGGCAACAATGGCACTTAGCACGGAAACAGTAAGGATTACGCCCCACATGCCTTTTGTGTAGTATTTACAAAATGCAACGATACCTGTTGGCGGTTGGGTAGGCGGCGTGTCAGGGAAAGGCTGGGTCAGCTTTTCAAAAAATGAAAACATGTAGAACTCGTTAGTTATTCAGTGACAGAGCACGTTTACGTATGCCCCAAAATGCTTAGGTCACAATTCTACACGATAACTGAAAGTGTGTTGAACTTTGCGGCGCCTTTTTACCGCAAAACTCATTTAACATTGGTTAATATTTGGCAAAGCTTATTGCCTAATGAAAAGCTTAGTGAAGGGTTTAGTAAAGCGCTTATCAAAAACCAGTCGAAGCATGGCGAGTTATCTGCAAACCTTCACTCTGCAAAGCCCAATTTAGCCAGTATGCTTTCCACTTTTTCAGCGTGCTCAGCCTGCCACTGTTCAAGTGACATGGAGCCATCTTTCTGGGCTCGCTTTTGGGCAATGTCATAGGCTGCTAGCGCCTCATCTCTTGGAATTGCTGCAATGCCCTCTTCGTCTGCAACAATGATATCTCCGGCGTGAACCGTTACACCAGCACAGGTAATCGGCTCATTTAACGGGGCTATACACTTTTTGGCTCCTGGCTTGGGTATAACGCCCCTGGCAAATACCGGGAATTTGTTGTCACGGGTTTCAGCAAGATCGCGTATAACACCATCAATCACGAAGCCTTTAATGCCGCGAGACTGGGCTATCGCGCAGACGTTACCGCCCGCAACAGCGAATTCATCATCGGCTTCCACAACAATAATGTCACCGGGGCTTGCGCGATATATCGCCGCATGCAGCATAAGATGGTCTCCCGGCTCACACTTAACGGTAAATGCTGGACCCGCAATGCGTGGCATGCCTTCCCACAATGGTTTTATCGCATAGTGCATGAACTGCTCTCTTGGCAGCGCATCGGCGTACTCACAGGGTGATACGCTATCGAAAGGGGTATTGTGTAAGTCCATCGCCGTTCCTTGAATGTTGTAGTGTGTGAAAAAAACACTATAGCGAAATTAGCCCTACAAGTTGTTACAAGCTGTGTATTTTCACTATAAACACTTTTTCTATCCCCCCCGCCATGCTAAAAATTAGTAAAAAGCGTGCACGCAATACGCCACACCATTCTTTCGAAGGGATGCACAGGTTTCGCAACGCACTAAAAACAATAAGCGACAAGCCCAAATGTCGCCCAATAAAATGAAAAGGAAAACTCGACATGTTACGTAGCGTTTTAAGCTTAAGCGTGGCACTGGCCCTCACGGCTTGTAGCCCACAAAATTCATCCACAGAACAACAGACACAGAGCGCGGCTACCGAAGAAGCTCAGCAACAGCTTTCTTCAGGTGTCATTAAAGAAAATATGGATCTGTCTGTTGACCCAGGTGATGACTTTTTCCGCTACGTAAACGGCAAGTGGTTTGATAATTTTGAAATACCGGCAGATAAATCGAGCTACGGTTCTTTCGTGATCCTTCGCGATGAAGCACAAGATCACGTTATGGATATTATAAAATCGTCTGCCGAAGGCGACTTTAAAGCGGGCAGCGACGAGCAAAAAGTCGGTGATTTTTACCGTGCCTATATGGACATGGAAACCCGCAACGAACTTGGTACGACGCCGCTAAAGCCTGAGTTAACTAAGATTGATGCCATTGAAGACTATACCGGCCTTGCTGAGTATTTCGCTTATGCAGCTCGCTATGGCTACGGTACGCCGTTCAGCCTAACTCAATACCCTGACCTTAAGTCGCCAAAAGAATATTTGATGTACACGTGGCAGTCGGGCTTAGGCCTTCCTGAGCGCGAGTACTACTTCAAGGACGACGAAACATCACAAACCATTCGCGATGCCTACGTTAAACATATTCAAACCATGTTTGAGCTGGCGGGTTTCGACGCGCCTAAAGAAAGTGCGGATATGCTGTTCGCACTTGAGACTAAAATTGCTCAGCTACATATGAAAAAAGAGCAGGCCCGTAACTTTGCTGCCAACTATAACAAACTGACAATTGAAGAACTTAAAGCGTTGATGCCTAAGTTCGACTGGGACGCTTATCTTACTGAAGCAGACATTAGCGACATTCCTTCGCTAGGCATCCTGCAAAAAGACTACATGCAAAACATTGATGGCGTTATTGCAGAAACCTCACTGGAAGATTGGAAAACGTTCCTTAAGTGGGGCTTGTTAAATGCTTCAGCCAGTCGCTTAAATGCCGAGCTTGATGAAGCAAACTTCAATTTCTACAGCAAAGTGCTTCGCGGTGTTGAAGAGCAACAGCCACAATGGCGTCGTGCAGTAAGCCTTTCAAATGCCCATGTAGGCGAGCTAATCGGTAAGGTTTATGTAAAACAGCACTTCCCGCCTGAAGCGAAAGATCGCATGATGGAAATGGTTAATAACCTGTTGTTAGCTTACAAAGAAAGTATCGAAAATCTTGATTGGATGACAGATGAAACCCGTGCACAAGCACTAGACAAGCTGTCTAAGTTTACGGTGAAAATTGGCTACCCAGACCAGTGGAGAGACTATTCAGCGCTGACAGTTAATGCCAGTGACCTGTTTGGAAACCTAAAGCGTTCTTCGGACGTGCTGTACGAAGAAATGCTTAAGAAACAAGGCGGCCCAGTGTGGACCCATGAGTGGGGCATGACACCTCAAACTGTTAATGCTTACTACAACCCACCGCTAAACGAAATTGTATTCCCTGCGGCTATCCTTCAACCTCCGTTCTTTGACATGAACGCCGAAGACGCGGTTAACTACGGTGGCATTGGCGCGGTAATTGGTCACGAAATTGGCCATGGTTTTGATGATTCAGGGTCAACCTTCGACGGTGATGGCGTTCTGCGAAACTGGTGGACTGATGAAGATCGCGGCGAGTTTGAAGCACGCACTGCGAACTTGATTGAACAGTATAACCAGTTTGAGGTTCTGCCTGACTTGCACGTAAACGGTGAATATACCCTAGGTGAAAACATCGGCGATCTTGGCGGAATCAGCATCGCACTTAAAGCTTACCACCTGTCTCTTGATGGTGAAGAAGCCCCTGAACTAGACGGTTTCACTGGCGATCAGCGTGTATTCATTGGTTACGGCCAGGTTTGGGCAAGCAAGTATCGCGAAGAAGCGTTGCGCAGCCAAGTACAAACCGATACCCATTCACCTACGAAGTTCCGCACTAACGGTGCTGTTCGCAACGTACCTGAATTCTACGAAGCGTTTAACGTGACCGAAGAAGATGCGTTGTATTTACCACCAGAAGAACGCGTGAAAATTTGGTAATTCGCGTACTCTAAAACAGTACATAGAGAGTAGCGTACATAAAATACGATAGCTAAAGCCCCATGTTTGCTTCACCAAACTGGGGCTTTTTTTGTCGTGCTGAAGTGTATGACTGAGCAGGTTCAAAAAGGCTAAATATGAATGTAAGAACAACTATTGTCTTTAGCAGCTTAGCGTTGATTTACCTGGCGACGCTGCCGCTTACCCCCTACGTGGCGCAATTCTTACCCAAAGCCCTGCCTATTGTGGTACTGGCAGTTTTCGCCTATACAAAACTTAGCACCATGCCGCGATACATGGTGTTGGCGGCGTTACTTTTTAGTCTTGCCGGAGATGTTAGTCTGGCCTTGCCCTTTGCTGATAGTTTTATTACCGGCTTGGCGTGCTTTTTTGTTGCCCATTTAACGTATGCTATGTGTTTTGCGTTGCTGCATCGCCGCCTACAAGAAACGCCCGGCGACCATATCATTTCGCGCAAACCAAAGTGGTTAATTAGTATTATTATGGTTAGCTTTGCCGTAATGATGGCAGTGCACATTCTGCCAGCGTCGAAAGCCTTGTTTTACCCTGTAGTCGCCTATATTAGCGTAATCACACTGATGGGTTTAACCGCAGTGTGGTTGGCTCAAACTAAGCTAATCGTAACCGGTGCGTTACTTTTTGTGATATCAGATGCCATTCTCGCCCAGTCGGTTTTCAAAACCCCGCTTCCACTGTCTACCTTTTGGGTAATGACAACTTACTATGGTGCCCAATATTGCTTAACCATGGGACTGGTTGATGTTTTTTTTGAGAAAAGAGAAAGAATAGGCAGGAAGAGATTGGTCAGACCTAGTTAGACAACGACGTTAAAACGTCTATCGCCAAGTCGGCTTTTTCAGCTGGCACAAAAATATGGTCGTGATAATGAGCGGCCACCACGTTGGCGCTAATTCCTGCCTTACCCAGCGCGGTGGACATAGCTGCCGTCATGCCTACCGCTTCCAAACTAGAATGTACTTCACAGGTTATACAGCGGTAATAACCTTCAAATGGCAAGTTAGCTTTCTCGGCTGCAACAACCGGAAGGATAAGCGTGGTGCCCTCGCGTTCCTGAAACATACCCTTAGCTACTGAAATTAACGTACTAGTTAAGCTATCAGCAGGCAAGGTAGTGAAAACGCAATCTTCACTACTCGCCACAGGATTCAGATTTTTCAGTAACACGCCCAAGTCAGTTTCAGCGACCACACTCAACCTTCCTTTGTATAACGTCAATACTTATTTATTGAAGCTCTTATTAAAGTTTTCGGGCTCTAATACGCTTTCCTTTGATCTTACCTTCTCTAAAGTGCGCCATGGCTTTTTTCACGCTTCGCGTTTTCACTGCGACAAAACTCATGCTGTTTTGCACTTTAATTTTGCCCAAGTCATCGCCAGGAATGCCCGCATCTTTGGTAAGTGCACCCACCAGATCGCCTGGGCGAAGCTTTTCTTTTTTACCCGCGCTTAGTGAAATACAGGTAAATTCAGGCTGAGTAATTTTGTTTTTATGAAAACGCAGGCTTTGTGCGCCTTTAAGTGGAATATCGCTTTCTTGCAATACTTCTATTTTTCGCAAAAAGTGCTCTTCGTCATCGCTGACTAGCGTGACCGCCATGCCCTGTGCGCCTGCTCGCGCCGTGCGACCAATGCGGTGAATATGGGTTTCCGGCTCTTCACTTACCGTGCAATTAATTACGCAGGCAACATCATCAATATCCAGCCCTCGCGCAGCTACATCGGTGGCAACAAGTACTTGTAGCGCATCGCTGGCGAACTGCATTAGCACCGATGTGCGTTGATGCTGTTCCAAGTCCCCCTGAAGTCCAGCTGCGCTAAAGCCATCTTCGATAAGCTCCTCAACCACTTCATTTACCTGAACCTTGCGGTTACAAAATACAATGGCATTTTTAGGTTGGTAGTGGGTAAGTACCGCTTTAAGGGCCTGAGTGCGTGTGTGCGGGAGCACGTTGTAGCCCAATTGGGTGATAGCGGGTTTACTGTCTTGAGACTCAACTTTACAGGTTACCGGGTTGTGCAGGTACTGCTTGGCTACACGCTCAATTTGTTCCGTAAAGGTTGCAGAAAACAATAGGGTTTGCACTTGTTTTGGCGTTTGACCGAAAATAATGCGTAAATCGTCTTCAAAGCCCATATCTAACATGCGATCGGCTTCATCGAGGACACGCAACTTTACGTTACTTAGGTCAATTCGACGCTTTTCCACATGGTCCATTACGCGACCCGGCGTGCCCACAATGATGTGCGGGCTATGTTTCAGTGACTGAATCTGCGGCCCCATAGGCTGGCCACCACATAACGTGGTCACTTTAATATTACCGATGTTTTTAGCCGCCGAACGGCACTGCTGAGCCACTTGATCAGCAAGCTCTCGGGTAGGACAAAGTATGATAGCCTGCGTGGTAAAATCATTCACTTCTACGTGCTGCAAGGCAGGAATTACAAAGCACAGTGTCTTGCCGCTGCCCGTCTGCGCTTGGCCTATCACATCTTTCCCCTGCAACGCCTCAGGGAGCGATTGTGCCTGTATAGGGGAAAGTTGGTAAATGCCTTGTGAGTCTAGCGCCTTGGTGATGGCAGGGTTTATATCTAAATGCTTAACTGTTTCAACTGTCATTAATTTGGGTTCCAAAGGTGCACTACACCATGTTCGGTATGATGAGCTATGCCGTATTCTTGGGACACCATGTCACTCCAGGAAGAAAGCTGCTCATTAAACTTGTCACTCATTTTCACACCGGCCGCCGCTAACTTGAGCTTCTCTAAAACCAAAACACAGGTGTCTTTCTTCGACAGTGCTAGGTAGGCCGTTGAAATGTCGTACTTACTCGATAGGGTTATTGTCTCACATTTAAATTGTTTTGGGTTACATCCAAAGTCAATTGCCCCCTGAGAACCGAAAATAGTATCAATTTCGTTGTTGATCAGTGCATCCACTAATGCCTGCCACGAATCATAGGCTTTTACTTTGAAGCCATGCTCTATTGCAACGTTATAGCGATAGTCTTCCAATAAGGTACCAACCCTAAAGTTCTTTGGTACGTTGGCAAAGGATTCAAAATAGGGCTTATCGATGCCGTACAGTCCATGAAGGTTTCTTGATACCGGCGTTACCCAGTGAAACACGCTTTCTCTTTCACTCGTGCGAATTACTGAGAATACCAATACGTTAGACTTGGTCATTGCTTCCTTTGCAATACGTTCCCATGGCGCGGAAAGGATATTCTGCTTTAGCGTCATCTCATCTAATATGTCTCTGACCAAGTCTGCAGCAATACCTTTAAGCTTTCCTCGCTCTCCCACCTCTGAAAAAAGTGGCACAATGTCGGCGATGACCCAAAGATTGTCGGTATTAGCATGCAGCTCACCTGCTAAGCTTAGTGTTCCAAAAGTAAGTATTGTGGCCGGGAAAGATGCTTTCAGTTCATCCCGTATAGCGCTAGCAAGCAATGTGAAATTGTCTGAACCTTTGTATTGAGCAATTAGCTCGCTCAACCGCTCTGCAAAATCGGCAGAACCTTCACTTTTGCTCAGTGCGATATAGCTCACTGCTATTGTAGTTGCCTGACTGCCCGCATTCGGCGTACATCGAACATTATTTCCACATTCAAAGGCAAATAGCGGCGTGACCCAAAAATAACTATCTTCGTTATTTTCATCTCTGATCAAATTGATAAGGACGTCAGCTTTATTCGATATGGTGTCAGTAGCAGGCGTTAAATCAATGCCATTTTTTGATAAGGCATTTTTAAACACTGTGAGTGAGTAAGATTGAATACTCTGCTTCTCAGAGGGAGATAGGGTACTTGGTAAATCGGGGGCGTGAGAGTAAGAGAGTGCTTGTGCCCAAGTGGATGAACTCCACAGGGCACATAAACAGACAATAACAACAAAAACTACGCTTGAAATGCCTTTTCTAATTTCCACTGCAACGTTTGCCCCGCATAAAATGGAACCATATCGGTGCCATCAGCTAGGGTTACTTGTTCTGGCACCGTCCACGACTCTTTCACTAATGTCATTGTAGTCGTATTTCGTGGTAAACCATAAAAATCTGCACCGTAATGGCTAGCAAATCCTTCAAGCTTATCTATTGCGCCTAGCTGCTCGAACACTTCGGCATAAAGCTCAATTGCAGACCATGCGCTATAACAACCCGCGCAGCCGCAAGCATTTTCTTTTTTATGTCTTGCATGAGGTGCCGAGTCGGTACCTAGGAAGAATTTTTTGTTGCCGCTTGCCACCATATCGCGCAACGCTTTCTGATGCGTGTTGCGTTTTAGCACTGGCAAGCAATAGTTATGAGGGCGTACGCCGCCAACCAGTAAATCGTTGCGGTTTAACAATAAGTGCTGAGGGGTAATGGTGGCTCCAACAAATTCGCTGGCGCCCGCTACGAAGCTTGCGGCATCTGCTGTCGTAATATGCTCAAACACCACTTTCAGCTTAGGGAATGCGTCAACGATAGGCCCTAAATGGGTATCAATGAACACTTTTTCACGGTCAAAAATATCAATGTGATGTTCGGTCACTTCACCGTGTATCAACAATAGCAAACCTTGCTCTTGCATGGCTTGAAATACAGGGTATAAAGCCTGAATGCCTTTTACTGCGGCGTCTGAATTAGTAGTGGCCCCTGCAGGATATAGCTTACACGCAGTTACGCCCGCTTGTTTTGCATCGATAATGTCTTGAGGTGTAGTTTGATTAGTAAGGAATAAGGTCATTAATGGCTCAAAGCTACTACCTTTAGGTCGCGCAGCTTCAATTCGCCCTTTGTACGCCATGGCCATTTCAGCATTAACCACCGGTGGTACAAGGTTTGGCATAACAATAGCGCGCTGGAAACAACGTGCGGTTGCAGGCACTGTTTCAGCTAGCATTTCGTTATCGCGAAAGTGAAGGTGCCAATCGTCTGGCGTAGTAATGGTGAGCGTTTGCATGCCTTGTCTCTCTTAGTACTTATTCAAACAGAGGGGAAGATGCGCGCAATAATAGCACAATTCCCATTTTGCGCGCAGAACAACTCGCTCGAAAGTGGCTATGAATTCTCTTCGCCGTGCTCTACCCAAATAAGCTTGCTAACGTCGTACCCAGCCGATGTCGCTTTTTCTAGTAAACGGGTGCGAACTTCATCTGAAATAGAAGGTGTTCGCGCTAAAATCCAAAGGTAGTCTTTATCTGGGCCTGTTATCAAAGCATATTGATAACCTTCTTTATCTAGCTCCATAATTACATAGCTGGCGTAAAATGGGCCAAAGAACGATACTTTCAGATGCCCTGTCGTTTCAGACTCTACAAAATACGCTTTGCCCTCGGCTTCATCCCATCCATTTTCTTCTACTGAAAAACCGCGATTAATTACCTTGACCCCTCCGTCATCGCGCATGCTATAGGTTGCCGTAACTTCGCTTAATCCTTCTTCGAAGCTATGGTCAAAGCGCGCTATTTCATACCACTTCCCTAAATAACGAGGAAGCTCAAAGCCTTCAACCGGCACTACCTTGTCAGGTACGCCAGTACAGCCAGACAAGCCCACACACACCATACCCGCCATAATCATTGAAACTAACTGCTTAAACATATGCCCTCTTTTCCTTGAACTCAGCTTTTAAAAAGCCCACTGATTAATTTAAATACACGCCTACATCGCAAAAATGATCTTTATCGGTGCTGCAACACCATAAACCTTCAAGCTAGGCTAACGGTCGACAGTAAAAATACGCTCGCCTAATCAGACTTTTCTTATCGCTTGGACCATATTACAGTGCTTTTAAAACAAGCCTTGAGCTAATACAGGCCCTGCCCACTCGATATTCTCAAACAGGGAGAAAATGACATGAATGCACACTTTCCACACGCAAGCCGCTTAATATATGGATGCATGGGCTTAGGTGGCGGTTGGAACGACAAACCGGCAACCAAAGCCGATATAAGCCAAGCAAGAAGCATCATTGATACTGTGCTGAGTTTAGATATTAATGTGTTTGATCATGCTGATATTTATACGTTCGGCAAAGCCGAAACGGTTTTTGGTGAAGCGCTCAAGCAAGCGCCCGAATTAAAAGACAAAATGATTATCCAATCTAAATGTGCAATACGATTTGAGGATGATTTAGGACCAAAGCGTTACGACTTTTCAGCAAATCACATTCACACGTCGGTTGAAGGCATTCTCTCTAGATTAGGAATAGAACAGCTTGATATACTGCTGCTGCATCGTCCAGATCCACTTATGGAGCTAGACGAAGTCGCCGGTACACTGAAGCTGCTTCAGCAGCAAGGTAAAATAAAGCATGTTGGCGTTTCAAACATGCATGGTCACCAAATTAATTACCTGCAGTCTGCACTTTCCACACCTATTATTGCCAACCAACTTGAAATGAGCCTTGGCTTTAGAGACTGGTTAGAAGACGGTATTACTACCAACAGTGCTGAAAATCGCGATACAGGTTATGCGCCCGGCACACTTGAATACTGTATGATGAACAACGTGCAACTTCAGGCATGGGGAAGCTTGGCACAAGGTAGATACACAGGTGCAAAAGTTGAAAATAGCAATGACCGTGCAACAGCAGACTTAGTGGCTCAACTTGCAGGTGAATATCAAACTAAGCCTGAAGCGATTGTTTTGGGCTGGTTGATGCGACATCCTGCCAACATTGCGCCCGTTTTGGGCAGTACCAACATTGACAGAATTAAAGCAAGCCAAAAGGCTGAAGATGTTCATTTAAGTCGAGAGCACTGGTACCAGTTATTTGAGGCTGCTCGCGGTCAAGAGATGCCGTAAGCATAAATATTAAGGAAATTAAGATGCTGAAAGGCTTTCACCACGTTGCTATCATTTGTAGTGACTACCCTCGCTCAAAGACGTTTTACACGGACGTGTTGGGCTTCTCGATTATTGATGAAAACTACCGTGAAGCCAGAGACTCTTACAAATGTGACCTCGCGTTACCTGATGGCAGTCAGATTGAGCTTTTTTCGTTTCCGGGGGCACCGCAAAGACCGTCGCGCCCAGAAGCGCAAGGACTTAGGCACTTAGCGTTCAAGGTGGACAACCTTGATGAAATGATCAACCACCTAACGAATAAGCGAGTTGAATGCGAGCCAGTGAGAACCGATGAATACACCGGCAAACGCTTTACATTTTTCCAAGATCCTGACGGTTTACCCCTAGAGCTATACGAAATCTAAAAATCGCGAAGCCGTAATAGAAAAATGCCGAATAAGGGGTCTCTTATTCGGCATTTTTATCAATAGCGATACAAACTTTTATTGGTCGAGCATCCTGACTTCCCGCTGCGGGAATGGTATTTCAATATCATGCTGCTGAAGGGCATTAAAAATGGCTTGGTTTAGTGCATAGCGCACTTCGAAATGCCTTACAGCTGGCGCCCAAACCCGAATACCAAAGTTAATACTGCTGTCGCCAAAATTATCTACACCAATGGCGGGTGACTTTTCTTCGCTGACTCCATCTACCGTTTCAACAGCCTTGCGAATCACATCGATTACCTCATCGACCTTACTGGAATAGGCAACGCCAATTTCAAGTTCAATCAACATGTTCTCTGCAGAATTATGCAAGATTTCACCGACTATCAGTTTGTTGGGTATTTGGATGTGAACATTGTCTTCGTCAATAAGAATGGTATAGGGCAACATGACTTGATCGACCACCCCTGCAACACCACGCACGCGGATAGTGTCGCCAACAACGAAAGGACGGGTAATAATTATGGTAAAGCCAGCGGCATAGTTGGCCAACATACCTTGAATAGCTAAACCTGCACCTAAACCTACAGCACCTACGGCGGCTATAAGTGGGGTTACGCTAATGCCCACATTACCTAATGCTATAATTATTACGATACCCAATACCACTAGCTTGCTGGCACCGCCGGTAAAGCGGCTCAGCGTAATATCGATATTTCTGCTGACCATCAGGTTTTCAACCATGTGGCCTATTTTATTGGCCACCCACCAGCCAAGCAGAAAAATAATGATGGCGCCTACAATTTGGAAACTGTAGGTCACTGCAAATTCTACAAGAGTGTCGTAAAGGGCTTGCGCTTGTTTTAACTCATCCATGGAACGTGATTAGACTAGAAACTGATAGGAATAACCGAAGCTTAAACAACAACGTGAGGAAAAACCAGTGCCGAGAGCAAGCCCGGCACGTTACGGTTTTAAGGAATAAAGAGCGAGCATTGCGTTTAGTTGGCGTATTCGCTTGCCTCAATTTCCGCTAAACGTTCTTTGGTAGGGTTCTTAATGTAGTTATACACCAAGCCAACAAAGAGCACGGCAGCAAACCCCGTGGCTACCATAAAGCCATACTTGGCGTCGCCACCATTGGCGTCGCTCACCAGGCCCATGATGAAAGGCCCTGCGGCCGCACCTGCTGCGGTGAAGAACAAGATTACTCCGGCTACGCTTCCGTGTTGATGTTTTGGGAAACAGCTTATGCCTTTTGAGTTAAAAGTAGGATAAATTACTGACATGAAAATGCCCGTTAGCGGGAATAGAAACAACGCAAGCTGTTTTCCGCCCCACAGACCAAGGCCAAAACACAGTACAATAGCACCAGTGAACACCATAAGAACCAATGCCCAGTTGAAGTGAGACATCATCCAGATGCCTACGAAACGCCCTGCAGCACGAAGAATAAAGAATGCCGTTACCGAGTATATTGCAAGGGTCTGAGAGAAGCCTTCAGTATAACAATCGTAGGTCGCTTTAAGCGTAGTCGCGTCGCACACTAAATAACTCGGCATCCACACATAAATAGCGCTTTCTGCGGCGACATATAAAAACGCGCCTACTGAAAATCCTAAAGCATAGGGGTTTTTCACTAAACTTAAGCTCTGCGCTATCGATACTTTCTTTTCACCTGAGGCTGTATCGCGAGTGTAAGCGGGGTATTTCACCAGCAAAGCACCGATTATAAGTAGCGTACAAACACCACCAGCGATTACATAAAGCCACTGCCATGCAACGCCTTGATGAATAAGATAAGCGACAATAAGAGGCCCGATAATTGCGCCAACGCCAAAGAAGGCTTCTGCCCCATTCATAGTTGCTGTGTGCTGCTTGGTCGATGTCGAAATATCACCGATGAGCGCCAGCGCACCTGTTTTAAAGATGCCCACGGCAACGCCAGATAAGCTCATTAAACTAACAATCAACACAAAGTCGTTAGCAATTAAGAAGCTGTAGCATGCAAGGCCAAACAACGCTAAACCAATGATAATGGTAGGCTTGCGGCCTAACTTATCAGCCAAAAAACCTAGGAATAGACCCGATAAGGCAATACCTAACATGGGGAGTGAATGCATTAAGCTTGCTTGAGCATTGGTGACAGAGAACGCCACTTTCACTTCTTTGATTATTTCGCCTACCGAGTCTGACGTCATCGCAAACATCATAAACATTAGGTAGGTTAGCCATCTGATAATTCTGCTACTAGGATCATGATTGGGCATAGTCTGTCTCACAAGCACGGTATGAAAGGCCTTGTTCAACCCTTCTAAACTTCACAAAAACACGTTAATCATTACACGCATTCCGTAGGTCAAAAATAACGATGTAATAAACTTGATAAATGAGCTTAATCGTTTAAGATAAAAGTTAACAGAATTTAAAAAGCCTGTAAACCTGTTAATTAAGATAGGTTGTATGACGCACCTAAGCGTCGCACTTTGGAGTTTACTATGAGCTATGCTGCCGACAGTGGGGTATGTTTAGACCGAATCTTGGCATCAACCGATTTATCTGCCTTAAGTAAGAAAGATGCAACAACTTTTACGCGTCGCTTGAAGGAACATTTTCCTCGTCTTTTTGACAAATACACCTACGTTTATGGGCACCAGTATGACTGCTACTTTCATTTACAAAAACTGGTTGAAATATTAAGAGACGGGTTAAAAAGCCGTAAACCAGCCCTCAAAAGGCTTGATAATGAAAGGTTAAGAAACCCGCTTTGGTATCGCGATGAAGAGCAAGTCGGCATGGCCTGCTATGTTGACCTGATGGGCCCCACTTTGAATGACTTGCATGACAAAATTCCCTACTTTAAGTCTTTAGGCGTTACCTATGTGCACTTAATGCCTTTATACGATGCGCCCAAAGGGGATAGCGATGGCGGGTATGCTGTGTCGGATTATCGCAAGGTTAATCCAACGCTAGGCACAGTGAAAGACCTGGAAAAGCTTGCTTCAGCACTGCAAAAAGAGGGAATAAATCTTGTTCTCGACTTTGTGTTCAATCATACCTCTGACGAGCACGCTTGGGCGAAAGCTGCACTGGCAGGTGAGAAGCAGTTTCAAGACTACTACTACCTTTTCGATGACAGAACCATTCCCGATCAGTACGAACATACTTTAAGAGAAATATTTCCTCAGGTAAGAAGAGGTAGCTTTACCTTCAATGAACAGATAGAGAAATGGGTATGGACAACATTTAACAGCTTTCAATGGGATTTAAACTACAGTAATCCTGAGGTGTTTAACGCTATCACGTCTGAAATGTTGTTTCTGGCCAATATAGGTAGCGCTGCACTGCGTTTAGATGCGTTGGCCTTTATTTGGAAAGAGCTTGGTACTAACTGCGAAAATCAGGAAAAGGCCCACGTACTTATACAAGCGTTCAACTGTTGCTTACAAATTGTAGCGCCTGCCGTGGTCTTTAAGTCAGAAGCCATCGTGCACCCTGACGAAGTACTTAAGTACATCGACAAAGATGAGTGTCAGCTATCCTACAACCCTTTGCTAATGGCACTGCTATGGAATTCGTTAGCCACGCGTAAAACCCGTTTGCTTACGCGCTCAATGAAAAAGAGCTTCTCTATTTCTGAGAACTGCACATGGGTGAACTACGTGCGATGCCACGACGATATCGGATGGACCTTCGACGACGCGGTAGCCAACGAACTGGGTATTAGCGCATTCGATCACCGCCATTTTCTTAATCAATTTTATACCGGTCGTTTTGAAGGAAGTTTTGCCAACGGCGTGCCGTTTGCTGAAAACCCTTCTAACGGCGATTGTCGTGTGTGTGGTTCACTGGCCTCTTTATGTGGGCTAGAAGGCGCGCTTAAATCCAACGATTCAAAAGGCATTGATGACGCTGTGAAACGAATGATGCTGCTTTACGGTATCACCTTTAGCATTGGAGGTATTCCGCTACTTTACTCAAGTGATGAAGTAGGCAAGCTTAATGACTACAGCTATCGATTTGATGACACCAAAAAGCACGACGACAGATGGGTAAACCGAATTGCTGTTACCCGCGCAGATACGGAATTGGCGCTAGGAAACACGTCGCCTGCCAACCCTACAGAGACTGCGAGCCTTCGCGTATTTAACGGATTGCGGAAAATGATAGCAATTAGAAAGCAGAATGCGATTTTCGGGCAGTCTAGCACCCAAATTTTAGATGCCGATAACCATCATTGCTTTGCTTTTCTTCGGGAAAATACACAGGGTCACAAGCTGCTTGTGATATGTAACTTCAGTGAGCACCCTCAGACCATTCAGCGTAGCCTTTTGGCAACACTAAAGGGCGCATCAGGCCGAGATTTGCTAACTGATGAAACTGTCGAAATGAATGCTTCACCACTATTGCTTGAGCCTTTTCAACAAATGTGGCTTCTTACTGATTAGAGTTCGGGCTTTCGCCATATCTTGCTAATTGCTTTTTGAAAAGTGGTTAGCAAGTTATCCGCAGCTTAGTCGCCAAATTAATTATCTTTACTGCCAGTGACTTATCGAATAAGTCATTTTTTCACAGGCACGCCAATAAATACCCACTATACTTTTTATAGTGAATAGATAGATCACGTAACATCCGCATGTCTTTGGTAGCTTCGCCTGTGTTTGACTGGCTCTCAAACTGATTAACGCGGAAGTAGCACTCTTCTTGTTGTGTGTGGTTTGTTTCTTGCTTCACGCAGAAATATTACACAGCGAGATTCGACTTATGTCATATGGATATGTTTAACATGGTAACGGATAAAACGATGCAAAGTGATAGTGCTTTGGAATACATGTGCCCGTATTGCGGCGCAATAAATGACTTCCAGCTAAAAACAGTTCGCGACATGTATCACGAACAGCATGAATCTTGTGGGTGCTGTAACAAAGTGCTCAGTTTAACTGCGGCCGATGGTATTGGTGGTAGTATCAATTTGATTGTCGATTCACTAGATGCAGAGCTTGTTATCAAATAAAGCGCGTTGGAAAGCGTAGCAAAATGTTAGCAAACAAAAAGCCGCTTCATGAGCGGCTTTTAACGTTCTTGATCAAAGTTCCAAAACAGGAATTTCAACAAGCATCAACTACCGAAAGAACTCTCGTTTCAATTCATTATCAGTAAGGAAACGGCCGCCGAGCGCAGACGTTTTCGTATATGAATTAGTATCTCGGATTCCTCTCGCCTTAACGCAATAGTGCGTGGCGTTGATGCTAACCGCTACGTCTTCTGTATTAGTCAACGTCTGCAACGCAACTAACACTTGTTGAGTTAAACGCTCTTGTACCTGTGGACGTTGAGCAAAGAAACCCACAAGACGATTAATCTTTGAAAGGCCGATTACTGTATCTTTTGGAATATAAGAAACGGTTGCCGTGCCATCAATAGTAACAAAGTGGTGTTCGCAGGTGCTGGTCAGGCTTATATCAGATACCTGTACAGGCTGGTCAATCTGCATCTTGTTTTCAATGGCAGTAATCTTAGGAAATTTGCGGTAGTCCAATCCACCGAAGATTTCGTTAACATACATTTTAGCGATTCGCGTGGGCGTATCACACAAACTGTCGTCAGTTAGATCAAGGCCAAGCGTGTCCATTACGTCACGCATAGCACTTTCAATTCGTTTGCGCTTTTGCTCGTCAGTAAGACCATTAGACACCATAGGTGTTTCTAAACCTTTGGCTTCTAATGCTTCTCGTACACGTTGTGCTGGCTCTGAAATAGAGGGGTCTAGTGCGTCGCGCACAATTACCGCTTCTTTTGCTAACATTACTTTATCCGTAGTTACTTCTTTTTTGATCTCGTACGAGCATGAGTTCGTTACAGATCGATTACTTGGCAACATGACTTTTATTTAATGTCATTGCTACCGACTGTGCATTTGGCACAGAATAATAAAACCGTTACCTTTTACGAAAGAAGGACATCATCTTGAATTCACCTGTGTTAATTACAGGCGCAAGTCAACGTTTAGGCTTAGCTATGGCCAATAGTTTACTTGACCAGGGTCACCACGTTGTCGTGACTTATCGAACACTTCGTCCAAGTATTTCAATGCTTGAGGATAAAGGTGCTACAGTTTTACAGGCGGATTTTAGCACTGAGGCGGCTATTGATCGAGCAATTGATGAGATTAAGGCAATCAGTAAAACCTATCGAGCGGTGATCCACAATGCGTCAGATTGGGCGCAAGAAATAGATAACCATGATAAACATAGCTTGATTGAACGGATGATGTTGGTCCATGCTGTTGCCCCTTACCGCATAAACTTGGCACTTGAAAAGGCTCTTTGTGATTGTGACGTTCAGTCTGACATTATTCATATGACCGATTACGTTCAAGAAACGGGCAGCGAGAAACACATGGCGTATGCGGCAAGTAAGGCAGCCCTGCACAACCTGACCCTATCATTTGCTAAGAAACTAGCACCAAAGGTAAAAGTAAATAGCATTGCCCCAGCTTTGCTTATGTTCAATGAGGGTGATGACGAAGCTTATAAGCAAAAAGCGTTAGAAAAATCACTGTTAGAAATAGTACCGGGGGCGCAAGAGGCCGTGAAAGCCGTGAACTATTTATTTGATAGTGACTATGTTACAGGGCAAACCCTTCATCTTAACGGTGGGCGGCATTTAAGATGAAGACTGTCCCCTTTTTTGTCATTTCAGTTTTCCTAATGGCTTAAAGTAATCGTCACCGCCAATTAATTTCATCACCATTTGCCTTGGTCTCATGCTGAGGCATGGCTATAATCCGAACCCTATTTCGTAGCTATTTGGAATTTTACTATGCACGGCAACCGTACTATGGCGCCTGAATGGCATAACATTGATGCTGTTATGTTAGCGTGGCCTCATGCGCAAACCGACTGGGCTCCATGGTTAGAAGACGCGAGAGCGACGTATCTGAACGTGATCGCTGCAGTAAACCGCAACAATGCGGGTGTGATTTTATTATGTGCGCCGAGTGACGTAGATGATCTCAACTCTCGTTTACCAGAGAACGCTCGAGTGCTTATTGTTCCTGCCTCATTTAACGACACGTGGATGCGTGACTACGGCTTCATCACTTGTAAAGACAGTGAAGGCAATGGCTCGCCAGTAGAGTTTCGCTTTAACGGTTGGGGTAATAAGTTTAACGCCACTGAAGATAACCTCGCGAATCAACGTTATCTTGCCAGCATGTGTAAATCTGTACTTCGCAGCAGCCCAATTGTGGCTGAAGGTGGCGCGTTGGAAATTGATGAAGACGGGCACCTATTAAGTACTGCTCAGTGTTTACTTAACCCTGAACGTAACGGTGATATGTCGCTAAGTGCTTACGAAGATGCATTTAAAGATATGCTAGGCTGCAGCAAAGTTACTATTTTGCAGCACGGTCATTTAGAAGGCGATGATACTGACGGTCACATCGACACATTAGTGCGTTTCACGCCGAACAAAGGCCTAGTGATCCAGGCGTGTAACAACCGTCCTAATGACAGTCACTTTGAAGGGTTGAAAGCGTTGTGCGACGAGTGCGCCCTTGAGCTGCCTGAGCATGAACAGTTTCATCTGCCGCTGCCTAATATTGTAAATGACGAAGGGGATCGCCTGCCGGCATCGTACGCAAATTACTTAATTTGTAACAACGCAATATTATTGCCTGTTTACGGTGAAGAGGAAGACGCAGAAGCCATTGAGGCTGTACAAAGAGCACATCCCAATCATATTGTTGAACCAATCGATTGCAGTGTACTCGTAAGACAATACGGCAGCTTGCATTGCATTTCCATGCAGGTTCCCACAAATACATTAAAAGATTCGATTATCACCACCTTAAAGAAAGGAGTGTCATTACATGCGCCCAGCTAAGCTAAAAGTGGGTCTGGTACAACAGGCCGTTGCCGATAACGATAAAGCAACGAACTGGAATAAAAGTGCCGAGCAAATTGCCAAATTAGCCGCTGAAGGATGCGAGTGTATTTTGCTTCAAGAACTACACAGCACCCTGTATTTTTGCCAGCAAGAAGATACTGACGCCTTTGATTTGGCTGAACCAATTCCTGGACCTGCGACAGAATTTTTTGGTGGACTAGCCGAAAAACACAATATCGTGTTGGTGACATCTTTATTTGAAAAGCGCGGTTCAGGTTTGTATCACAACACCGCAGTGGTGTTCGATCGCAGCAAAGAAATTGCGGGCAAATATCGTAAAATGCATATTCCTGATGACCCAGGCTTTTACGAGAAGTTTTACTTCACACCGGGCGATATGGGCTTCACGCCTATTGAAACCAGCGTAGGTAAACTTGGCGTATTGGTGTGTTGGGACCAGTGGTATCCAGAAGCGGCGCGCCTAATGGCGATGGCAGGTGCGGACTTGTTGTTCTACCCTACCGCAATCGGCTGGGATTTAACTGACACAGAAGAAGAACGTACCCGTCAGCATGGTGCATGGGAAACCATTCAGCGCTCTCACGCTGTGGCAAACTCAGTACCGGTTATTGTAGCGAACCGCACTGGATTTGAAGCGTCACCTGTTGAAGGTGATCCAGGTATTCAGTTCTGGGGACAAAGCTTTGTAGCAGGCCCGCAAGGTGAGATTTTGGCCAAAGCCGAAGCTGAAGGTGAAACCACGCTAACCGTAGAGCTTGATATGGAACGTACCGAACAGGTCAAGCGCATTTGGCCTTACTTCCGCGACCGCCGCATAGACGCCTACGGCGAGCTAACCAAGCGCTGGCGCGACTAACCTAAATAATGGGGTCAGAGTACATTTTCCAAGACAAATCTATGTCACAAAATGTACTCTGACCCCTTTTTTAATTCTGCCGCGGTGGAAATGTACTCTGACCCCATTTTGGTGGTTACACTTTAAATATAATCTTGTCGTAGAGCATGAATACCTGTCGTGAGCGTTTAGGCAGAAGCGTTAGCATTACCTCTTCATCTATATCCAGCCCACCAGTGAACTGACCAAAGGCTGGCATCACAAATACATTTTCGTTGTTAGTAAAGCATTTGCCTGAGTATCGGCGGCGGGTGATGGTTGTGCGCTTTTTAGGGTGATAATGGCCAATAACCTGAGCACGAGTTTCACTCGTTTCTACTTCGTGCCTGAATACCATATTATCTAACACTATTTCAAAACACGGCGTACCCGGTATGCCGTCGGGTAAATCTGGGTCATGATTACCTTCTACCCACATCCACTCGTTCACATTGTCAACAAGCCTACATAAGTGCTGACGGTCCTCAGTGGTCATGCGCGACATGCTGTGTTTGTCGTGAAAGCTGTCACCTAAGCTGATTACTCGCAGTGGCTTGTAATCATCGATGATGCTCTCTAATCGCGTTAACGTAGCGGTGGAATCCAAGCTCGGCAACGGGTTCGCATAACTGCGTAAATAACTGCCTTTTTCTAAGTGGAGATCAGACACTACAAGCCAATCGCATGCGGGTAAATACGCCACACCGCGCGCGTCTAACAGCCACAAGTAGTCTGCATATTTTGTGATAGTGATGTGGCGCTGGCTTACTTTTTCGGTTAGCCACGCGTCAGTTATTGCCAAAATTTCCTCTTTTGCTCTTCGTTTGTGATTTTTTATTATCGGTTTGAAACCGCTCGTTAATTTTGCGGGACTACGCTTCGTAGCCTCCGCATTCTGACCGCTCTAGTTAGTTGAGCAAGGTATCTGGCGTGAAGTGCATCGCCAAGATATGAAAGCGAAGCCTAAAGGTCGTGTTTATCTTCACGTTATTCAACGCTAGCCCCTGATAACAATGCGCGCACTTCATCTAACATGGTTTCAGCTTCGGCATATAAATTAGCTTGCTCGATGATAGCCTGTGCGCCAGCGCCTTTCACTTGTTCACTACGCACATCGAGCACTATTGGAATGGCCATGGGCGACGGCTTTTCAAGATTCACTAATGTCGCTGAATCTACATAGCGGATAAGTAAATTAGCGAGTCGCCGTAAATCAAGTAGCTCACGTTCTGCATCGGCCCGAGCTACTTTAAGTAAGATATGGTCGCGGTCGTGTTCACGCAACGTATCGTAAATAAGGTCCGTGGAGAACGTGACCTGCTTCATGGTTTTTTGGCTGGCGTGATAGCGCTGTTCAGTGAGCCCACTCACCACCGCCACTTGCCTGAACGAGCGCTTAAGCATAGGTGCCTGCAACATCCAGTCTTCTAACTCGTCCCCTAAAATATCTGGTTGGAATAGCTGCTGGAGCTGCCCTTGTGTGATGGCGTTTACTGAAGCCACCGATAATCCGTAATCGGTCACGCTGAAGCTTAAAGGCTTAATGCCCATTTTTTCCATTCGTCGCGTTAGCAACATACCTAAGGTTTGGTTCGCTTTGCGTCCGTCGAAGGTGTAGTACAAGGTATAGTGCGCCTGTCTAAACGGAAATTGTTCTACAAGCACGTTGTCAGGACTAGGCAATTGAGAAAACGCCTGTTGAAGTTTAAGCCACTCTTGTACCTGTGCAGGCAGTGCTCTCCATGATTTCTGAGTAGCCAAAATTGCCCGTACCCCTTCCGCCAAGTAAGTAGATAGCGGCATTTGACCACCCGCGTAGCTTGGTATTTTCGGCTCTTTTGCTTTTGCAGGCTTAGCGTGTAGCTGCATGTCGCGAATAGCCTCAAAACGCAATACTTCTCCTGCAAAATAGAAGGTGTCTCCGGGCGTTAACTGCTGAGCGAAATACTCTTCTACTTCACCAATTATCTTGCCCTGATTTCCTCTTCGTATACGCTTTACTTTAAGCCGACCCGCTTCAACGATTGTGCCGATATTTTGTCTGTGCCGTTGAATAACCCGCCGATTCGCTGGCGAGTAAGTGCCATCGTCGTTTTTTGTGAGGCGTTGATATCTCTCATACGCATTAAGCGCACTGCCCCCGTCTTGGGTAAATTGCCATAGTTTGTCGAAATCATCTCTATCGAGCCCTTGGTATGGCGTGGCGGTAAGTATCTCTTTATACAAGGTATCTGGGCTATCAGCCCTACTACACAAGCAGTTCAATATAAATTGCGGAACGATATCCAGCGCCCCTGGCTGTGGGCTTTCCCCATCTAGCTCCCCTTTTTCTATGGCGGTAATGGCCGCCTGACATTCCAATGCTTCGAAGCGGTTTGCCGGTACGAGTAACGCTTCGCTCGGGTCGTCAAGCCTGTGATTTGCCCGGCCTATACGCTGTAGTAGTCGGCTCACGCCTTTTGGTGCGCCCACTTGAATGACCTTGTCTACATCACCCCAATCGATCCCTAACTCTAACGCAGAGGTACACACAATTGCTCTTAGCATACCGCCCGCCATCATGGCTTCGGTTTTGCGCCTTTGTTCTTTGCTTAAGCTGCCGTGATAAAGCGCAATAGGAAGCGCAGCCTTGTTTGCCTCCCACAACATCTGAAACAACAGCTCTGACTGAGCTCGCGTATTCACAAAAACCAGCGTGGTTTTGGCGTTTTCAATAGCCTGATAAATATCATCGATGGCGTAGCGAGCCATAAAGCCGCCAAAAGGCATGCGCGCTTTAGAATGCAGCATTTCCACCTTAGGTTTTTCACCCGCTTTCACTTTTACAATATTAGCTACACCGTCACTGCCAGCCAGCCACGCACCTAGCGTTTCGGGAAAAGCGACGGTGGCTGATAAGCCAATACGCTTACAATGCGGTGATAGAACGCTTAACCGCGCGAGGGCGAGTGAAAGAAAGTCTCCGCGCTTGTTGGCCATTAAACTGTGCGTTTCGTCGATGATCACGCGTTTAAGCTTGCCAAAAAGCTTGTCGGCATCGGCGTAGCTCAACATCAGCATGAGCGATTCTGGTGTGGTAAGCAGGATGTTTGGCGGCTTTTTACGTTGACGCTGGCGCTTGTGTGAGGGCGTATCGCCTGTGCGTGTTTCTGCCGTTATCGGCAGCGCCATCTCTTCAATGGGCTGTAACAAATTACGATGAATATCTTGCGTGAGTGCTTTCAGCGGTGATATGTAAAGGGTATGTAGGCCGTTGAACCCATCCTTTTCTTTTCCTTTTGTTGCCTGTTTGTTTATTGCTTTTATTTCGGCTTGTTCACTGGTTCCGGTCTTCTTAACAAGCTCCCTGATTTTCGACATCTCTGCAAGTTCACTCATACCAAATGTCTCTGCAAGTTCGACTAGGCTAGGTAAAAAGCCCGACAGGGTTTTGCCAGCGCCGGTTGGCGCAATCAATAATGTACAGTCATGCTGGTCTTTCTCCACAAGCATGGTGTGTTGATAATCGCGTAGTTGCCAGCCTTTTTGTTCAAACCAATGGGCAAAGACTGAAGGAAGTGGAGTCATTGATGGTTCTTGTTAATACTTTTAGCACTTATACGGCAAAACCTTGGTTAGGTTTACTTGTCACGCCTTACGATAGATGCACAATGTAATCATCCTCAGCGCGTTTAATGTTTAGATACACTTTTCACTTCGACCTTATGCATTTTCTTAGCGTAAACTTCAGCGCAGAGTTTTTGACCTTCTTAAGCTTCACGAATTAGCGATTTTCTTACAAGGACCGTACATGCGAATTCATTCAATAGACGCCGTTAGAGGTTTAGCCATTCTTGGCATCTTATTCATGAACATTACGTTTCACCAAAACGGTTACACTAACTATGCATTTTTTGAAGAGCCGCTATTATCAGACACGGTTATTTCACTTTTTAACACGCTGTTTTTGGATGGACGATTTCGCTCTCTGTTCTGCTTGTTGTTTGGTGCAGGTCTGGCAATTCAATTTGAGGCTTGTGAAAAGCGCGGACACCATTTTTTAGATTTCTCACAAGCCAGACTTAAGTGGCTGTTTGTATTTGGGCTACTGCATGGCGTATTTATTTTCAGCGGCGACATCTTGCTTTATTACAGCCTGTGCGCATTTTTTATTTTAAAACACTTCACGCTCCCTCAAGATGAACTCAAAAAGAAAAGTATTCATTACCTTATTGTGGGAAGCGCAATTATGTTAGTTGGTGGGCTCGTCATGGCGTTTGTGTTCGACATGGGGGCTGAACTGCCAACGCGACCCAGTGAAACATTTAACGAAGAAGTCGCCTTGTGGCAAAGCGGCTATTTAACGCAGCTTGGTATTCAAGCGTCGTTTATGCTGTCTACGGTTATTGTCGCGCCATTCACTATGCTGTGGCAGTCTATGGGGCTTATGATGTTTGGCGCTTATTTGTATAGGGCAGGCTTTTTCAATCACGGCTTCTCGTCACTGATATTTAAGAAGTTAGTATTGGTTGCTATCGTCACATCCATCATTACTGCACTTCCGCAATTTTTATTCGAACAGGTAACATTAGATGTGATTCCCATGTTCACTAGCATTCCAGCCATTTTCTGTGCTTTGGTATACGCTCACCTATTGATAAACATAAGACATACTGCAGCGTGGTGGTATCAGTCGCTTATAAACTGCGGCAAAGTTGCGTTCACCCTCTACTTAACCCAATCAATAGCACTCGCTGTGCTATTTCGTATCGTCATGCCCGCTTATTTTCCAAACTTTATTTACAGCGTAACGTTGCTTGATTTGCTTCTTGTCACCATCGCCTTCACCGCAGTACAAGTTATTTTGGCGAACGGCATTACTAATCACTTCAACCAAGGTCCCTTTGAAGCCCTATGGCGAAAAATGTATTTGCGCAGTTTTCACAAAAAGCAAAAATTGAAACAGGACGAAATAGAGCAGCTCACCTAACGCCATATCGCTTGCATCTTGAAAATTGTGTCTATACTGAACGGTAAACGTAACCTAAATAAGTAGGCATGCTAAGCTTTACTCAATGTTAAAGGTTAGCAGGTCCAATGGCTTTTCCTTAGCCATTGAGGTAAATAGGCATGATACAAAATCAACGTCGAGTAGGGCTATTTTCAATAGTAGCGGTGATGATAATTCGGCACCTTTTCTGTCAACAAGCTTTTGGAAGTGTGTTGGACAGTGCGCAAACATCACAGCTCCCCCCTAGCAGTTACGAAGTTAAGATAGTCGAAAGTAGTGAGCTCGACTATGCCTCTCATGCCTATTACTCTGCATTACTTAAATTAGCGCTTAGCAAAACAGAAGACCCTATTAAACCAACATATCTCGTAGAGAGTAGCGGCAATTTGGTGCAAGAACGCGTTCTGCGCCAACTAAACCAAGAAGGGGGAATTGACGTTTTTTGGACAGTGACGTCAAAACTACGTGAACAGCAAGCCATTCCGGTGCGGGTTCCTCTATTGAACGGAATCATGGGCTATCGCGTCTCTTTGATCCGCCAAAGTACTCTACGTGAGTTTAACAATGTTCGTAGCGCGCCTGACCTAAAGCGGTTTATTGCAGGTCAAGGTCACGACTGGCCCGATTTTCAGATTCTAGAGCACAACGGATTTACTACGTTAGGAACCAGTAATTACGACATTATCATTGAGCTTTTAAAGGCTGGTAGAATTGATTACTTTCCACGTGCGGCTCATGAGGCGGTGGTAGAGGCGAAATCACTAAACGACCCAGACATTATCATAGAGCCTTCAGTTTTATTGTATTACCCGTCTTACATGTTCTTCTTCGTTTCACAATCGAAACCTGAATTAGCGCAGCGCATAGAACGGGGATTAAATATTGCTCGACAAGACGGAAGCTTCGCCGCGTTATTTGAAAAATACATTAGTTTTAATGATATTGAAAAAGCGCTGAAGCTTTCAGAGAGAACCGTACTTAAACTTAATAATCCACACCTCTCCGAAGCGACGCTAGAGGCAACAGCATCAGAAGCCCAACAACTTGAGGTTGTACAATAGGTAGCTCGAATAGCACGTTATAAGACTACAGCATCCTTAATCAGTGTTACTTCTCATCAAGGAAAGTACTCCATTGATTCAACCACACATGTAATGTGAGAGACTTTTAAAGTGCCTCTTCCGAAGCTGTATCCAAGTCCATATCTACTGCGACAAACAAAGTGCTTAAGCGCTTAGCAGTTCGCAAAAATCCTAGACGAGCGAATATCAAATGGTCGATTTTAAGTACTCACTACGTAGTAAGAGCATTGTTTATTTCGTGGAAATTATGTGTAGTGCATCCTTCAACATGGCTTAAAGCTGACGACACTGGCCTGTATTGCGAGCCGGGTGAATTCTATATTGACCCGATGAATGAAGTGGCCACAGCACTTGTCACTCACGGACACGCTGATCATGCGCGCGCAGGCCACCACAGTGTCTATGCCAGTGCAGAAACACTGGCCATTATGAAAACCCGCTACGGCGATGAAATGGCAACACACCAACACGCCATAACGCTAGGTAAGTCAGTGACATTTAATGACGTTGCGGTCACTTTTTTCCCCGCCGGACACATTTTAGGCTCTACCCAAATTCTTATCGAATATGCAGGTTATCGCGTTGTAGTTTCCGGCGACTACAAACGTCGCCACGATCCTACCTGCCCGCCGTTTGAAGTTGTCCCTTGCGATGTATTGATTACCGAGGCCACTTTTGGCCTTCCTGTATTTAAACATCCACCTATAGAGCACGAAATAGATAAGCTCCTTCACTCTTTACGTGTTTTTCCCGAACGATGCCACCTTGTTGGTGCGTATGCCCTAGGGAAATGCCAGAGGGTTATTTTAGCGCTACGTGAAGCGGGGTACGAAAAGCCCATCTACTTACATGGTGCGCAGCTAAAGCTATGCGATTTATATGAACAGCTTGGAATAAGTCTAGGCGCTTTAATTCCTGTATCCGACGTCGCAGATAAAAAAGCACTGGCAGGTGAGATTGTATTAGCGCCCCCCTCGGCATTGGCCGACAGGTGGTCGAGAAGCTTACCCAATGTGCGCCCTGTTATGGCGTCTGGCTGGATGCAAATTCGCGCCCGTGCGAAGCAAAGAAATGCCGAACTACCGCTTATTATTTCCGATCACTGCGATTGGCCAGAATTATTACAAACCATTGAAGAAGTGAATCCCAAAGAAGTATGGGTGACCCACGGTAGAGAAGACGCGTTAATGTATCAAGCTGAAAAAATGGGGTTCAAAGCTAGGGCATTATCGCTTGTCGGCTACGATGAAGAAGAGCAAGGAGGCGACTAATGAAAGCATTTAGTAATTTGCTTGAGCAACTTTATTACACGTCGGGAAACAAAGCCAAAGCGCAACTCATTGCTGATTACATTGCCAACACACCTGACCCTGATCGTGGCTGGGCTATAGCCGCTATGGCCGGTACGTTGCGATTTGATTTTTTTAAGCGTAACACTGTGAAAAAGCTCATTACCGAACACACTGACTCTGCGCTTTTTGCAATGAGCCACGATTATGTGGGAGAGGTTAGCGAGACCGTGGCGCATTTATGGCCTTACAGTGAACCTACGGATAATCTTCCAAGTCTTACTGAAGTCGTAGAAACCTTTGCGTCTGTGAGTAAACAGAAGGTGTCGGAAACGCTAGCCAACTACCTGACGATAATGACCCCTGCACAGCGCTGGGCTTTATTGAAACTTGGCACCCGCGGATTGCGCATAGGCGTGTCGGCTCGCTCCATTAAACAAATACTGGCCGATTATGGCAATAAAGATATCAAAGAAATTGAAACGCTGTGGCACGCGGTTACACCACCCTACACCGACATGCTTGCTTGGCTAGAAGGCAAAGCTGACAAACCTGACATTGAAAATGCAGTTACTTTCCACCCCGTGATGCTCTCCCACCCTATTGAGGACAGCGATATTGATGCTTTTACGGAAAACACGTGGCAAATTGAAAACAAGTACGACGGTATTCGTGTTCAGCTTGCTGTTAAATCGGAGCCTATTGCCAGTAAATGCGCCACAAGAAAAGACCAGAACGATAACAAAAAAGGGCAAACAATAGATGAAGAGACGCCGGATAAGGCGCTTTTCTCACGCACAGGAGATGACATTAGCCATTCTTTTCCCGACCTACTTGAAACGGTAAAAGGAAATATGGTGTTAGACGGCGAACTACTGGTTATTCATAACGTAAAAGGCGACGCTTATGACGCTATGGCTTCACAGCCGAATGTCGACACATTCAATGCACTTCAGCAACGCCTCAACAAGAAAAAGCCAAGTAAAGCACTGCAAGCGTCTTCACCTGTTGGACTTATTGTCTACGATGCCTTGGTGCTAGATGGCAAAGATTTAACTGAGAAAACGTTGAAGGAACGTCGCCAGGCGCTCCACGAATGGTTTAACCATAACAAAAGCGAGCGCTTGTTTTTATCGGAAACCCTTTCTGCGAGCTCTCCTAAAAGCCTTCGTGAACTTCATGCCCACGTTTGTCAAAATCGCGCGGTGGAAGGGTTGATGATAAAGCGCTTAGATAGCAAGTACATCCCCGGCCGTCCCAAAGGGCAATGGTTCAAGTGGAAGCGCGACCCGCTGGTGGTTGATGCGGTAATGATGTACGCGCAGCGAGGGCACGGGAAACGATCGAGCTTCTATTCCGATTACACGTTCGGTGCATGGGAAGACGACCAGCTTCTGCCAATAGGAAAAGCATATTCTGGATTTACCGACGAAGAACTTAAGAAGCTAGACAACTGGGTACGGCGCAATGCAGTGGGACGCTTTGGCCCTGTGCGGGAGGTAAAGAAAGATCTGGTGTTAGAAGTGGCTTTCGACGCGGTTCATCCTTCCTCAAGACATAAATCGGGGGTAGCGCTGCGCTTCCCTCGCATTCACCGTATTCGTTGGGATAAACCCGCCGCCGAAGCTGACACGCTAACCAACGTTAAAGCGTTAATCGAAAACTAACCACGTAAAAATACTTCCTAAGTAAGAAAAAATCGCTGAAAATGAAGTTTTACAGATGACCTCGGGCGGATTGCCTGAAGAGAACAAAAATAGGAAATCGCCATGCCTAAGGCTAGTGAAATCAAAAAGAATAACACCGTGGTATTTGACGGTAAGACCTGCATAGTTAGAGACATAGAACGTTCTGTACCCCAAGGTCGTGCAGGTGGCAGCATTTATCGCATGCGCATGTATGACGTCGTCACAGGTGCTAAGTACGACGAAACATTTAAAGACTCAGACACATTAGATATGGCTGATTTAATTCGTCGTCCGGCAATGTTTTCTTATGTTGATGGTGACGAATACATTTTCATGGATAAGGAAGACTACACGCCTTATCACTTGAACAAAGAAAGTATTGAAAATGAGGCGCTATTCATTAATGAAGACACCGACGGTATTCAGGTGGTTATCGTAAGTGAAGTGCCAGTAGCGTTAGATTTGCCAATGAGCGTAGAGCTTGAAGTTGTTGAGACAGACCCATCTATTAAAGGCGCCTCTGCTACGTCTCGAACCAAGCCTGCCACGCTTTCAACCGGACTGGTTGTACAGGTGCCTGAATACATCAGCACTGGCGAATGGATTAAGGTAAACACCGAGGAACGCAAGTTCCAAAGTAGAGCGGATAAGCACTAAGCAACCAATACATCAGCTGACGCCACCTTTGTCGGTGCGCAGCGATTGAAGAAAAAAGGGTTCATTTTGAACCCTTTTGTTTATCTTAAGATAATCGATACTTATTTAGCGATATTAGCCTGCGTTGGCAATGCGCTAAATGCACCATACTGCGTTACCGTGTAAGCACCACAGCGGATAGCAAATTCCGTAGCTTCGCTTACATTCTCGAAGTTCTCCGCCCACGCGTCGAAGTCATCAGCGCTTTTCACTTTTGTAGATAGGAAATATAAGAAGCCACCAATAAAAGAGTCACCCGCTGCCGTCGTGTCTTTTACATCCATTTTAGGTGACGCTAACGTGCCGCTGAAGGACTTGGTAATATAGTGAATGGGCTCACCACCATCGGTGACTAGCACCACTTTAACGCCACTATCTAACCACTGCTGAACCTTTGTATCAGCATTTTCTTCGCCATATAGCTCTGCGAGTTCTTCTCGGCTAGCCTTTAAAACAGACACTTTCTTTGCAGCTTCATCTATACGTGACGGCGCATTCGCTGTGTCATCCCAAAACGCTGGGCGATAGTTAATATCCAAACAAACCATCATGCCGTTTTCCTTCGCCTTGTTCAGAATAAACTCGGTACCAGGAATAAGTTCAGGGCCTGAAATAGAACCTGAGCAAAAATGAAGCACTGTACTTTTATCACAATCTATCGTCGACAAATCTTGCTCTGAAATGTGTTTATGCGCGGCATTATCAACATAAAAATCAAAAGAGCGTTCGCCGTCTGCATCCAAGTTTACAAATGCCAGAGCCGTATTACCTTCTTGTGTAGTCCACACGAAGTCAGTGTTTACTTTGTAATGCTCTAGCATTTCTTTAAGAAACGCGCCAAAAGTATCGTCACCTACTTTCGAGACCATCGCACTCTCACCACCTAGCTGAGCTACAGCGACTGCCACATTAGCAGGTGCACCACCCGCGTAGGGCTGGAAAGGTTTCATTGCTGGTATGTTGCCATCTTTGGGCGCAGCACCTTGGCTTAACATATCAATTAGCACTTCACCTAAACATAAAATCTTCATACCAGCCTCACTTAACAGAATTTAAAAATTGCAGCTTACCTATGCACAGTTCGCGCAAGGTTAACGAATCGTTAATTAATTGGGGCATAGTATTGTCGAAAGAATCAATTAAATCAACCTAATTGATTTAACCTTTTGCGCAAAAATCAACGAGTGTGATAGGGTTGACCTAGTACTGTCGAATAAAGTTATGTCTGAACAAGTACCTACACCATTTCTTAAATTTGATACACGGCTAGGTTGTTATTACACTCTAGCTTCTTAAAACGATAGATTGTAAATACATTGAATACTGAATCGGCCTTTCACCTGCCATCACAAAAAGCACCTACATTGCTTGATAGCCGCTCAGCGAATGAACGGGATATCCTTACCCTAATTCGCCAACGTTCTTCATTGCCTAAAGCTGAAATAGCACAGTTAACGGGGCTGTCTGCACAATCAGCGACAGTGATCATTAAAAAACTAGAGGCTGACGGCCTGGTAAGGCGACTAAAGCCAATCAAAGGCGGAGTAGGCCAGCCCAAGGTGCCGTTTGGTCTAAATGAAAACGGCGCGTTTGGTATAGGGCTGAAAGTAGGTCGACGAAGTTTCGATATGACGTTACTCGACTTGAAAGGCAATGTAAGAGCAACACTTCACGAGAAGTTTGCCTACCCGACCGTAAGCAATCTGCTTACCTTTGCAAAACGTGCTTTCAATGTACTCATTAAAAATTTGGATACCGACCAACAGCGCCTAATCCGAGGTTTAGGCGTTGCTATGCCCTTCGAAATTTGGAGTTGGGCAGAAGAAGCCGGAGCCCCAAAAACTGAATTGGAAGAGTGGAGAGAGTTTAACCCACAAGCGGCGTTGGAAGATTTATTATCACTGCCTGTTTTTATAAAAAATGATGCTGGAGCAGCGTGCAGCGCAGAGATGTCTTTCGGTAATTCCCAAAACTACAATAGTTTTCTTTACATCTTTGTTGGCACATTCTTAGGCGGTGGCCTGGTACTCAATAACCAGTTAGTTAATGGAAAAACAGGCAACGCTGGGGCCATTGGCTCTTTACCCTTTTACAATGGCAGTACACAAAGCCAGCTAATAACCCAGTCTTCACTTTATTTGCTGGAAAGAAAGCTAAACGACGCTGGGCATAACGGTCAGCATATTTATGAATCGCCATCCCACTGGTCTTGTGACACGCACTCAATAGAAGACTGGTTAAGCGAAACCGCCAGAGGATTGGCCTTTGCGACTCAATGTGCAATGAGCTTGTTAGACCTAGACGGCGTAATCATAGATGGCGCAATTCCTGATGATGTCAAAAACGCATTGGTCGCGCATACGCAAACCGCGATGGAGACGCTTGATATGCGTGGCCTTGCTCAGGTACACATAAGCGAAGGTCTTGTAGGCAGAAAAGCGCAATCCATTGGAAGTGCAAACCTAGCCCTTCAGGCAAATTATTACTAATCATCTCACATCTCAAAAGGTTTGGCTTTGGGCAGTATGAAAGAAGGAATGCATGACATTTTAATTTTAGATGGCGGCATGGGGCGAGAGCTGAAAAAGACAGGTGCGCCCTTTAAGCAGCCAGAGTGGTCAGCACTGGCACTAATGCAAACACCAGAATTAGTAAGTGATGTGCACAAACGTTTTCTTGAAGCTGGTGCCTGCGTTATTACCACTAACGCCTATGCGCTTGTACCTTTTCATATTGGGGAAAATACATTTAGGGAGCAGGCTTTTACTCTCGCTCAGAATGCGGCCGAACTCGCTCGAGGTGCAGTAAACGCACTAAAGAGCGATGGTGACAAGAGGCGATTTGTCGCGGGTAGCGTTCCTCCAGCTTTTGGTTCTTACCGCCCGGATTTATTTGATGCGAGCCGTGTAGCCGACATTCTCACCCCGCTTATTAAAGCCCAGGAGCCCTATGTTGATGTTTGGTTGATTGAAACTGCAAGTTCGGTAGAAGAAGCTAAAGCCGTGGTATCACTTATAAAACAGCACTCTTCACTGCCTATATGGCTGTCATTCTCCGTTAGTAATCGAGAAACATCTAACGAGACTGTGACATTGCGCTCAGGTGAGCTGCTAAGTGAGATAGAGTCATTATTGAGCGAAGTACAGAGCGTACTTTTCAATTGCTCGCAGCCGGAAGAGATGGAAGACGCTATTTCAATAACGCGAAGTTTAAATACTTCGATTAATATTGGCGCTTATGCAAATAGCTTTTCTGAGAGAAAACGTACACACGCGGCCAACGCGCTACTTTCCGAAATACGTGACGATATAACCCCCGCCCGCTATGTTGAATACGTTAAGACTTGGGTGGCTGCTGGCGCAACCATCATCGGGGGCTGCTGTGGTATCGGCCCTGAACATATTAAAGCCATCAGCGACGTTTAAACAGCAATTCAACGAATGTCAGTTTCGATTCACTTAGCCACTGATTACCGCCTCGTTCAAAGTGCCCCGCTCAATTCGCTATCGATGTAATGATTTTGGCACGCTGATATCTATTGTTCGACAAGGACTGGCCTTGGCCTACGTGCCTGACTTCATAGCAAAAAGCCATAACCTTACTAGCGTCGATGTATTAGGTTATGACTTTTATCATACGGAGCACTTCGAACTTGTTTACAAACCTAGCATGGCATCGGGATGGCTCAACCGGTTTGTCGACTCAGTTAAAAGCGCTATTTCGTAACAACATTTTTAGCCCCTTTGATCAGTGCTTCTCTGTCAATTCTATTCGGGACTTCCACTCCACGCCGTGCGGCTGGCCTCGCTTCAATACTGTTTTTCCAACGGGTTAAGTTGTCTAACCCTTCTATGCTTACACCAGACCATTCATAGGTACGCACCCAACACCAGTTCGCCATGTCAGCAATACTGTAGTCGTCGACCAAATACTCTCGATTTTCTAGCCTCCCATCTAGCACGGTGAATAGGCGACGTACTTCGTTTTGATAACGTGCTATCGCCACTGGAATTTTTTCTTCTAAGTAACGGTGGAACACATTAGCTTGGCCCATCATTGGGCCTATGCCTCCCATCTGAAACATGACCCACTGTAAAACCTGGCTTTTTCGCTTTGCGTCGGAGGGTAAAAACATACCGCTTTTTTCTGCGAGATAAATCATGATAGCGCCAGACTCAAACACGATGTGACCGTCGGCTTCTCTATCCACAATTACAGGAATGCGGCCATTGGGGTTCATTGCCAAAAATTCAGGAGTTTTCTGCTCTCCCTTCATCAGGTTTACGGCATGGGCGGTGTATTCAAGCCCCATTTCTTCAAGCGCTACCGACGCTTTCCAACCGTTCGGTGTGGCTGCGGTGTATAAATCTATCATTAGGCTTTTGCACTCTCTCTGTTACTTACCGCCTCATACCAGCCCGCCAGATTGACATGCTCGTCAGTCATACGAATTTTTACCACACGGGCGAAATCCATAGCGCATAACGCGGTTATATCAGCAATAGAAAAGGTGTCACCAGCAATAAACTCTTTAACACCAAGTCGACGCTCTAAAATGTTCAAATATTTCGACGCATTAATACCCGCTTCCTTACCGAATTCAGGAACCGGCGTCATACGATCTTTAAAGTAGCCTGTAGTATGTTGAAAACACATACCAATTTGCATCATAAACGCGAACTCTACTTGTCGTTGCCACATAGAAATAGTCGCTTTTTCAACGGGCGTTGTTCCCATTAGCGGTGGCTCTGGCTGCAGTGCTTCAAAATACGTACAAATGGCATCGGTTTCGGCAATACAGGTGCCGTCATCAAGCTCTAAAATAGGTATCTTTCCCAGCGGGTTCTTCGCGCGCATTTCCGCAGTTAGATTTTCACCCTTTTGAATGTCGACCTGAACGTAGTCAACGTCAATGCCCTTCTCAGCCAAAAACATTCGTACTCGACGTGGGTTGGGCGCAGTCTTTGTTTCGTAGATTTTCATAATGATGATTACGGGCCTTATGGTGATTAGTCAGGAATTGTAATAACCCAAGATTAGTAACTGTGCAGTACGCTTTCAAATCACTCTGTATATGACTCATACTATTCAGCGCCTTTATGGTTATACCTCTGTGTTTTTCGCAGATAATTAACCAGTTGCAGGTCTTGAACCAGCTCTATCTAGATGCTGCTACAGCGCTGTGAGTACTTTAAGACGCTTTATTTCATTGTCAGTAAAATGGGCAGATTGATACTCTTGCAGTGCTTTTTCTATTGCGTTTGAATCAAGAGATTGCTGAACCAAGTTATCGCGGAATGTTTTGTATTCGGCAATTCTGTTTTGCCACTGAGCTTGTTGTGCCCATGTTTTGGAAAAGCGTTCTGCAACTTCGCTACCAAATTCAGCCGCCACTGCGTTATAGCGATCGTTAATAGTGCTGTGGTTGTTTTTTATTTCGTTTATTCGATGCATATTAAGCGTGGGCTGGAAGGCTTCACGTTCGGCGGAGTTTCCCGCTTTAATTGACTCGACGATAAGGGCCTTTCTTTCGTCTCTGGATAAGGTGTTTTCTTGGGCAACACTTAAACGTGCTAGCGCCGCCTCATCTACCTGCGCTTCTTGACTAAACAGATAGTGATATTCAGTATTATTAAAGTAAGTTCGTCTAATTTCCTCTCGCTCATCTAGCTTAAACGACACATCCTGCAAGCTGTGACTGGCAAGGTCGACGTCCAATTCAACCAAAGACAGCGCTACTTTGTAATCGACATACCGGGCAAATAAGTCGATTGCGTCACCTTGCGTGCTGAGTGTGAATACTTCATGAGCATGGGTTGTGTAGGCAAGTTTCACTGCTTGCGGCACTTCTGAGGTGCGTGCAAATACGAAGCGATCGAAAGCGTCTTTGGTCGAGTAATTGAGTTCAAAGGGAATGAGAGCAGCTGCAATATCAGTGTCACTATCCCGATGACTACCTACATCAGTTACTTGATGTACTGCACCGCCTCCTTCTAACTCATATTCTCCGGCTTTCGCTTGTTCACCTAAGGATGAGCGTTGACTGAAAATTTCTGAATTAGAGGTTTGGGATTCAGACGCTAACTGGTTGTAAAGAATAGCACCGAATACTAAGAGGGCGAGCAGCCCTCCTAGTATTGGAAAAACACGGCGTAATTGACGATTCGCCACTACAGTCCTAAGCCTTTCAGTCGGTTAGCCTGACGAACAAACACGTCAACTGGGTCGGTTTCAAACCAGTGCGTTATGCCAAAGCTCTGGTTGACTTCATCAAGGTGGTTCATTTTATAGTTGTCTTTAAGTACTTTGCCTAAATGAGAACTACAGGTCGATACTAGCCCATCGTTTGGCTCTTTGAATGCGGTGCCAGTAATAGCTAAGAATGGGTCAACTACATCAAGTGCATTGGTGTAAGTTCTGCCTCCGCTCCACGAGAAATAGTACACGCCATTTTCAGCCAACATTTTTCCATCGTTGCGGCAGTAGGCAGTAGGCATCCCTTCTGGATATTTTTGATTGAAAGCAACAGAGCCAGACGTAGACAATGAATTAAGCGCAGCGATTGAATCTGTAGGTTTGTCTCGCGGATCTGACCCAGAGGCAATCTCGATGATATTGGCGAACGCATTAACTACAACGCCCGCAGCACCCTCGCCCACTGAACCTTCAGAAAAAGCGTCTCGTAGTTCATCTGCCACTTTGCTTCCCCAGTTTACGCCGGCAACTGAACTTACCGAAGCAACCTTATCTGGGGCAACGCTTGCGGCGTAACGTGCCGTTGGACCACCGTGACTGTGTCCAATTAAATTCACTTTGTCAGCTCCTGATAGCGCCAGAACTTCATCAATGTAATCGAGTAACTGTTCACCGCGGACTTCGGTCGAGTTTGCTGGTGAGACCTCTGCGATATAGACAACAGCGCCGTTTCGGCTAAGTTTGTGCGGTACCTTATAGAAATAATCAACAAATAAGATATCTTCGAACCCAAACAGACCGTGAACTAACACAATAGGATGCTTGGTTTTTGCGTAGGTGCCAGCGTAGGCTTGGCCAGACAAGCCTAATGTCATACTGAACAAAGCTAATATCACGGCGAATTTACCGAGCCATGGTTTTGTAGAGCGTATTCTTATAGAGCGTAAGTGGTTATATAGTGTCATCGAGTGTGTCCCATAATTATGGTTATATGTGGTCTGTGGTCAGACCTTTGTTATAATTATGTAAACACTATGTAAAGATCAACCTTTGTGTGAAATCTTTAATAAAGGCTTTTACTGTGTATAGGTAAATTTTCGACGGAGTTAGTTACTATTAGTCAGTTAATTCAGAAAGATAGCGTCAGGTATGAAGTATGTTAACCCATACCATTTGCACTAAACATACAGGACATAAATAACACTTATAGCCGCTTATTTATGTTTGGAATATGCTTGAATGTAGTTTACCGCTAGGCTCGAAGTGGTTAGCCACTCTCCTTTAAGTGGGTTTAGCCTCATACCGACCTGATACTTAAGGGTAAACTCATTTCCAATCCAGCGTTTTAATTCGCAGGGCTTAACAAATTTCTTCCAGTCATGGGTTCCTATTGGTAAGTAGCGCATTACGTATTCCGCTCCCACTATGGCAACAACATAACTTTTCAGCGTGCGGTTCAGCGTCGCCAAAATCAGGAGGCCACCCGGCTTAACCAAACTTGCGCACTCACGCATAAGCTGCTGCTGGTCAGGCACGTGCTCAACAACTTCGGCGTTAATTACCACATCATATTGCCGACCTTCTTCTACTACCTCGCTTGAGAGTTTATGCTGATAGTCTACCTTTACTCCTGTATTTTGAGCATGGCGCTTTGCCACTTCTACGCTCACCGCACTGGCATCTATTCCCGTAACTTGAGCGCCTAATTTTGCTAGCGGTTCGCTTATTAGCCCACCGCCACTGCCAATATCTATCACTGATAAGGCGGAATAATCGGGAGGCAAGTTGCCCTGACCGAAATGATTTTCTATTTGTGCTTTTATAACGTTTAGTCTTGCCCGATTAAAATCCAGCGCGGTTTTGTATTTGCCTTCTGGGTCCCACCAAGAGTCAGCCAGCGCATTGAAGCGCGCAATCTCTTGTTCAGAAAAGTTACTGTCGCCTGTTTTTTTGCTTTTATCGAGCACGATTTTTTACCTTAAAACGTAGTTACCGTAGCGCTTATTGTTGACCCTTGTCGAGCAGGGTCATAAGGTGGATAGATAAGGTTCTATTCATCCTAAATTCGCTACTTGGCGATTTGAATAAGACATACCTATTAAACCATACGTTGTAAAAGAGGGTTCTGATTTTGGCGAACGCAAAAAATGTTTATGGACGCCCACTCCAGCTATGCTGTGGAAATACTGGGTTTACGCGAGAAGGGTTTTGCTATGTACCAGACGCTGATGTGGGTAATCACAGCGTATGCGCGGTTGTCACTGACGAATTCCTTCAGTTTTCGCTACGACAAGGCAACGACCTCATCACGCCGTGGCCTAGTATGACATTTCCAGGCCTGTTAGCAGGCGACAGATGGTGTTTGTGTGCCTCTCGCTGGCTACAAGCCTATGAGGCAGGTGTAGCGCCGAAAGTACGCTTGGAAGCCACACATGAAAAAGCGTTAGACATTATTCCACTTTCACTGCTAGAAGAGTACGCGGCAGATTAATCTAAATCTGCCGCCTCGCCCTCGAATGCTTATATTCGCAATATTGCGCGAACATTGCTTGATTGAGCAGTGAAGTTCGATCTACTGCTGAGGAGTACGAATAACCATAAGTCGAGTCTCAGACATATCTTCAATCGCATAGCGAATACCTTCGCGCCCTAGACCTGAGTCCTTCACGCCACCATAGGGCATGTTGTCCACCCGCCAGCTAGGTACATCTCCAATGACCACACCGCCAACGTCAAGCACGTCCCATGCTTTGTGCGCTTTGTATATATCGCGGGTAAACACACCTGCTTGAAGTCCGTAGCGGCTGTTATTTACTTCTTCAAGCGCTTCGTCATAGTCATCGAATGGCACCAGAATAGATAGAGGGCCAAACGCTTCTTCGGCACTGGCATCACAATCCTTTGGTACATTTTCCATTACCGTAGCCTCAAGCATGGCGCCGTCTCGTGTTCCGCCGCATAGAATGGTGGCACCTTTCTCTTTTGCTTCTTCAATCCAGCCGTGAAGGCGCTCTGCTTCGCCTTCTGAGATCATAGGGCCAATAAAGGTGTCTTCATTAGACGGGTCGCCAGACACTAACGCTTTCACTTTTTCCACATAGCGCGACTTAAACTCATCGTATATTTTGCTGTGCACTAAAAGGCGCTGAACACTTATACAACTTTGCCCTGATTGATAATAAGCTCCGACAATTACCCGGTCGATGGCGTCTTCAATATCGGCATCTTCATCAACTACGCATGCGGCGTTACCGCCAAGCTCCAATACCACCGGCTTCTTTCCTGCTTTTGCTTTAAGCGCCCAGCCCACATCAGGTGAACCTGTGAAGCTAAGCAGCTTTAGTCTTTCATCAGTAGTGAATAAATCAGCGCCGTCGCGGCTACAGGGTAGAATAGAAAATGCGCCTTTGGGTAAGTCGGTTTCAGCTAATACCTCACCAATAATAAGCGCACCAATAGGGGTTCGCGAGGCAGGCTTAAGTACAAAGGTACAGCCTGCTGCGATTGCAGGAGCCACCTTGTGCGCAGCCAAATTCAGAGGAAAATTAAACGGCGATATAAATGAACATGGACCTATGGGGACCTTCTTGGTCATGCCCTGATAACCTTTGGCGCGCGCCGAGATTTCTAAATTCACCACCTCGCCGTTAATACGCACTGATTCTTCTGCCGCTATTTTGAAGGTATCGATAAGACGGCTGACTTCGCCCTTAGCGTCTTTAATTGGCTTACCAGCCTCTATACAAAGCGCTTGTGCCAACTCGTCGGCTCTTTCGGTAAAGCGCTTCACACAGTGCTCTAGCACCGCTTGTCTTTCGAAAGGAGCCATGGCGGCCATCGCAGGCTGCGCTTCTTCTGCTGCAGCAATGGCCTTATCGATGGTATCCGCATCGGCCATCGCCACCTTGGTTGCTACCTCTCCGGTGTATTTATTAGTCACGTCCAAGTCGGTATTGGCATAATGTGGCTCACTCGCTAAATAATAGGGATAGCTTTCCTTCAACATTTTTTACTCCTTACCTTTCTGTTACGTTTGGCTTAAAGCTTGGCGCTAAGCTCTTTAATAGTATGATTTAGTGTTTTGTCATTCATACTGTAATCAACTGGACAATCGATAATATGTACGCCTTTTGTGTTCAAACACTTATCAACCAAGTGAATAAGTACATCCGCATCGTCAACTCTCCAGCCCTGCGCGCCGTAACTTTGTGCGTATTTAACAAAGTTGGGGTTGCCATAATCTAAACCAAACTCATCGAACTGCATGTTTGCTTGTTTCCACTTGATCATTCCGTACGCATCGTCGCGCAAGATGATCACCACAAGGTCAAGCTTAAGTCTAACGGCAGTCTCAATTTCTTGGCTATTCATCATAAAGCCGCCATCGCCGCATACGCTTACCACAGGGACATCAGGCTTCACTAATTTGGCTGCTATAGCTGATGGCAAACCGGCTCCCATTGAAGCCAGTGCGTTATCTAAAAGCAGGGTATTCGGATGATATGCGGGGTAATTTCGGGCAAACCATATTTTATATACGCCGTTGTCTAACGTAACAATGCCGTTATCAGGCATAACTTTACGAATATCGCGTACAAGACGTTCTGGTAAGATAGGGAATCGATTATCGTCTTCTGCTTCAGCACGGTGGTCTACATAGGCTTGATGCACATCTTTGTAGAAGTCGAGTTTCCAACTGTCTTGGGGAGTAATGCCTTCTTTTATTTGCCAGATGCTGTTAGCAATATCTCCAACGACTTCGAGTTGCGGGAAGTAAACAGGGTCTACGGCAGCCGAATCAAAGTTGACATGAATCACTTTTTTATCGTTGTGATGCATGAAGAACGGTGGCTTTTCTACCACATCGTGGCCTACGTTGATAATAAGATCGGCACGCTCTATTGCCCTGTGTACAAAGTCACCGTCAGACAGAGCAGTATTCCCTGCAAAGCGCGGGTCGCTTTCGTTTAGTACCCCTTTGCCCATTTGGGTGGTAACAAATGGAATGCAGGTTTTATCAACAAACTCCCTGAGCATTTTCGCTGTTAGCTTTCTGTTTGCTCCGGCGCCAATCAATAACAAAGGTGACTGGGCTTCTTCAATCATAGTAACCGCAGCAGCAATTGCTTTGTATTCGGCGATAGGTCGACGGGCCATGCTAGGTGTTAGTATTTGGGCACTGGTTTGTTCTGCGGCAATGTCTTCCGGTAGTTCAATGTGTACAGCGCCCGGGCGCTCTTCATGGGCTAGACGAAATGCCTCTCGCACAGTAGAAGGTATTCTATCGCCACTCACAATCTGGTTGGTGAATTTAGTGATCGGCCGCATCATGTCAACGATGTCGATAACTTGAAAGCGACCTTGCTTGCTGGTTTTGATCGGCTTTTGCCCAGTAATCATCAACATTGGCATAGCGCCAAGTTGAGCATAAGCCGCGGGAGTAACTAGATTAGTGGCCCCAGGTCCTAAGGTCGAAAGGCACACTCCCACTTTTCCGGTAAGCCTGCCGTAAGTAGCAGCCATAAAACCAGCACCTTGCTCGTGACGCGTCAGCACCAGTTTAATAGAGGACTCGCGCAACGACTCAAGTAAGTCGAGGTTTTCTTCACCTGGGATACCAAAGACGTATTCCACGCCTTCTGCTTCTAACGCTTTAACAAATAAATCGGACGCTTTCATGTGCTGCACGCTCCTTGTAATTTGAGCAGAAAATAAAGTTCTTATTAGTTGTGCTACGAAACAATGCTGCGAATGGGTTTACTGTGCGTAATAAAATGCCCGTTGCTAACGGGCATGTTAAAAAATAGTGTATAGGAGAGAAAAAGGAAGTCTAATCACTGATTATTATGCGCTTGTATGCGAGCAAAGAACCATCTTCGTTTTGTGACACACTAAATGTATATTCATTGTAGTCACTGCCAAACACTGTATCTTGCCCCAGCAACGTGTCTGGCTCACCCCGGTGACTGTAGTCGGGATGATTGGTACAAATGTCTTGGCAAAAGCTATCGGAAAAGCCAAATTGAGAAACCAATTGATCAGTATTGTTGCGACGTATACGAAAATGGATGTGGATAGCTCGGCTGCTGTACCAGCCGGGAAAACAGCTTTTTAGGTTTATTCTTCCGCTAGCATCTGTCACCGCAATACCTCTGAACCACTTCGCACTTAATGCATACACTTCATTTCCCGTGCAAAATGCCGAATTAAATCCGCTGGCATCGGCACTATCACTGGTATCTCCTGAATAAACGCCATCTACATCGCAATGCCATACTTCAATTTCATAACCCGATAGGGGATTACACGCTTCATCAATTAACTGAAGACACAACATCATCGGCAAACCTGTTTGCTCATATGAGATGTCGTCAAGATAGTCACTTTGAAAATAGCACGGGCCTTCCGTTTGAGAACCTGTGAGAGCCACACTGCATACAGAAGCAGTGTCAAATAAACTATCGTCTGGAAAGTCTGACGTCATAGCTGACGTGCCACCGCTTGCCCAACCGTCAAAATCTTCTTCAGGTTCGGCATTTGAATCGGTGTCGTTATTGGAAGATGAGGAGTTAGATGCTGTGGAACTTGTAGAGGTGGAATTAGAACCTCCACAACCCCACAACCCGATAGCAATAGGAGCCAATGTAAGCCCCACCGCTGTTTTCATAAAGCGGCGTCGCTTGAGCGGCTTTTCCGTTAATTTTTTTGATGTCATCGTGCGTTGCCCTTGGTTGTCTTTGCAAAAAAGACATTTAGCTAAAGGACAAGGTTCTCTTATTTACTCAAGCTTTACGTAGCTTTACACAGTAAATAAGCAAAGTGAAAAAAGCGCAGGTATTTGGGTAACTAAACCTAGGTTATTCAGCACTCCATTCGGATAGTGCCTTCTGTGTTACTTCATCTACCTCATGTTTATTTTCGCTTATCCACCAGCGCTCCATAATACGGACATTTTTCTGATTGGCTTTATAGAATATATCCACAATGTCGCCAACAAATGGAATAAAACCTAAGCCAAAGTCGATTGCTGAGTTTTTTACCATTTGAGCTATTAGCGCTTTGGGCATACCCAATGATTTTCCCAGCCAAACTATTCGAAGTGAAACGAAGAGCATCAGCGCGTCACCGGCTCCTGGAATGAGGCCCACGATTGAATCCAAGCCTATTCTTATTGGGATAAAAGGGAGCTTTACAGCAGTATCCAGCAAGTTCGCCAGTTTTTGCGCTTTAAGTAGTGCCTTTGGTGCTTTGCCTTCCACGACCTTATCTCCCTTTCAATATAATAAATGCGCCACCAAGGGTGATTTCCCTATTGGTTTTCCTCGAAACGTTTACTGTCAGCTTTTCAAACGCTACTTTTCAGCGCCTAACGCTCTTGCTAAGCCTGCGCGCAAACCGTTGTCCGACTGTACTGTCCACCCATGCAGGTTTTCTTGCACTATGTCAAAAAGCACGTCTATATGTTCTTTGTCACTGTTAAGTGCCGCGATATATTCATAGCGCTCACCACCAGCTTCCATAAAGTACTCGCGATTCTCTTCACCAATTTCTTCAATAGTTTCCAAGCAATCGGCTGAGAAGCCAGGGCACATAACCTGAATGGATTTCACCCCTTTTTCAGGTAAAGACTTTAACGTTTCATCTGTATACGGTTTCAACCACTCTTCTCGACCAAAACGAGATTGGAAGGTTGTCATATATTCGTCGTGTGAAAGGCCAAGTTTCTCGGCAAGCAAGCGCGACGTTTTGTGGCACTCGCAGTGATAGGGGTCACCATTCATTAAATAGCGCTTAGGAATACCGTGGTAAGACAAAATAAGCTTGTCCGCTCTTCCATGGGTTTCCCAATGCGCTTTTACTTTGTTCGCCAGCGCGGTAATGAAATTATCGCGGTCGTGATAGTGATTCACGAAGCGAAGTTCTGGGAGCCAACGGCGAGAGGTGAAATCCTTAGCGATAGCATCAAATGTGGAGCCAGTTGTCGACGCGCTGTATTGAGGGTAAAGCGGTAAAACGACGAGTTTGCGTACGCCTTTTTCCAACATGGACTCGATGGTATCACCAATGGCGGGCTTGCCGTAGCGCATGGCAAAATCAACAATTACGTCATCGCCATATTGGGCTTTACAGCGTTCAGCAATAGCTGATGCTTGCGCTTTAGTAATAGCCATAAGTGGAGAGCCTTCTTCAGTCCATACGGTGGAATAAGCCTCAGCAGAACGCTTAGGGCGAAAGTTTAAAATGATACCATTTAATACAAACCACCAAATCGCTTTAGGCACTTCCACAACCCGCGGGTCAGAAAGAAACTCTTTCAAATAAGGGCGTAACGCCTGCTTAGTTGGCGCTTCCGGTGTCCCCAAATTCGTTACCAGTACGCCAATTTTATCTGGTTGCCCGTGAGTAAAACCTTTGTTCGATTTGTATTTCATGTATTCATAGTCCGAGAAGTACTGCGCTATATCCGTATTATACTGAATTACCTTAGATTATGATCTGCTATAACGCCAAAAAAGTGCGATTGCGTTAATAGATTTTGGACATTAAAAAAGCGACAGGTGTTCGAAAATACTTTTCAAAAACACATGCCGCTTTCTTAGTTTGCTGCCGCATTATGCGTGAGGCAGCCCGTAAAGCTATCTATTTAAGGCTGATAGTAAGTCGCTGCGCCCGGGCCTACCGGCATACCGAGTAGGAACACCCAAATGTAGAACAAAATTGTCCAACCTAAGATAAACACCATTGAGTAAGGCAGCATCATGGCAATGAGCGTGCCCATTCCCAAGTCTTTCTTGTACCTTGCAGCCATGGCCAAGATGAGTCCGAAATAGCTCATCATAGGTGCGATAACGTTTGTGACTGAATCACCAATACGGTATGCAGCTTGAATCACTTCAGGCGCGTAACCTATGAGCATGAGCATTGGCACAAAAATAGGTGCTGTTACCGCCCATTGCGCTGATGCACTCCCTAGCGACAGGTTCACTACACCACACATCAAAATAAACAGAATAAACACCGCTGGGCCATCTAACCCTGCCGCTTGTAACAACGCAGCACCTTTAACGGCTAATACTGTGCCTAGGTTTGTCCATTTGAAAAACGCAACAAACTGCGCAGCAAAGAATACTAACGTTATGTAAAGACCCATTGCCCCCATGCTTTTAGACATGGCATCAATAACATCTTTGTCGTTCTTCATCGAATTGGTAACTTTACCGTAAACAAAGCCAGGAATAGCAAAGGTGATAAATATGAATGCAACAATGCCTTTAAGGAACGGAGAGCCCGCTACTTCACCTGTTTCTGGATGACGCAATATACCGTTTTCTGGCACTACCGTTAGCGCTAGTATCGCGCACACAATAACAAACGATATACCGGCCCAACGCAGGCCTTTCTTTTCTAAATCCGTAGGCGCGTCCATTGATTGCTTGCCTAGATCTATGGAAGCATCAGCAGGGTCAAACTTACCGAGTCTCGGCTCAACAACCTTTTCGGTGACCAACGCGCCCATTGTGGCTACAACGAAGGTACTGATGAACATGAAGTACCAGTTTACTTCTGGGCCTACCATATAGTCGGGGTCAATCATGTGAGCAGCGGCTTCCGTGATACCCGACAACAGTGGGTCGACGGTTCCAAGCAGTAGGTTGGCGCTATAGCCAGCCGATACACCTGCAAACGCGGCGGCCAGACCCGCTAACGGGTGACGACCTAACGAGTGGAAAATCATCGCTGCCAGTGGAATAAGTACCACGTAGCCAAGCTCTGATGCTGTGTTTGAAATGATACCTGCGAAGACGATAGCAAAAGTCACGGCACGTTTAGAGGCATTCATCACCAACGCGCGCATTGCTGCTGATAACAGGCCAGAATGTTCTGCTACCGATACACCAAGAAGCGCAACAAGTACGGTACCCAGTGGCGCAAAGCCTGTGAAATTGGTAACCAAGCCTGTCACTATTCGCTGCAAACCTTCTGCGCTCATCAGCGATATGACTTCAATCATACCGTCTTCTTCACGCCCCTTTGCACCTATTGGGCGAGGGTCAGCTACAGCAATGTCAAAGTAACCAAGTATCCCACTAAGTAACACAATGAAAAGTGAAAGCAGAGCGAACAGCGTTACTGGATGTGGGAGCAGGTTTCCTAACCATTCCACCGTGGTGAGAAATCGCGAGAATAACCCACCTTGTCCGCCCCTATCATCGGCAGACACTGTATTTGTATTTTCCGTTGTCAAAATCTTCCCTCTGTCGTTTATTGACGTCTACCACACCAAGGTTAATGCTGGGAAGGCATCAACCTTGTACATAAATAGTGACGTGTTTTAATAGTATTCAGACGGTATTTTACCCGATTTAGTAAAATTTTGGCAGTAGATAGGGTAAATGAAGGGTTAAGTCAGTGTACACTTTCCTAAATTGCCCGGCTACACAGATTAAATATAACTCGCTATATCATACCGTTAGCCTTTCAAAAGGCGTAAAAAAACCAGTCTAAAAAGACTGGTTTTTAAAGCTTCAAATTACGGCTATTTAGTTACCGTTTGACTTGTTCATATACTTGAAGAAGTCGCTGTCTGGTGCAATAACCATGACATCTTGTTTGCTGTTAAAGCTTTGCTTATACGCGTCCATACTGCGCAGGAAGCTGTAAAAATCAGCGTTCTTTGAGTAAGCGTCAGCGTAAATTTGTGCCGCAATCGCATCACCTTCACCGCGAAGTTGACGTGCATTACGCTCAGCATCAGCAAGCATTACCGTTACCTTCGCATCAATGTTTGCCTTAATGACCTCGGCTTGCTCTTGACCTTCTGAACGGTGCTCACGAGCTACGGCGGCACGCTCTGCGCGCATGCGCTGGAAGATCGAGTTGCTCACCTCAGTAGGTAAGTTAATCTGCTTAACGCGTACGTCTACAATTTCAATACCAAGCTCATCAGATGATGTAGAAGCTTGTTCCATTGCTTGGTTCATAAGCGCTGAACGCTCACCAGAAACGATTTGTGCAATAGTACGAGTACCAAACTCAGAACGTAGGCCGTTGTTTACTTTTTGCTTCAGTAGCGCTTCTGCTTGCAGCTTGTTGCCACCCGTTGATAGGTAGTAACGTGCAAAGTCTTCTATGCGCCACTTAACATAAGAGTCAACAATCAGGTCTTTCTTCTCGCTTGTTACAAAGCGATCAGGCGTTCCATCCAACGTTTGAATACGCGCATCTAAATGGCGTACTGAATCAATAAACGGAAGTTTAAAGTGTAAACCTGGCTCAAAAACCCGAGTTTCACCGGTCGCGTCATCGCGCTGAACCTTACCAAATTGAATAACAATGGCACGCTCACCCTCTTTAACTGCAAACAGAGAACCTGATGCAAGCAAAACAAGAAGAACGAATGCTGCTATTAATAAATTCTTCATTATGCTTATCTCCCTTCTCTGTAGCTGTCACCGCGCAAACCAGAGGTTGGCGACGAATTACGGCTTCTGCCTGAGGTATCAGTTACAGGTGCTTGTAAGCTTTCTAGCGTGTTGCGTGAGCGATCGTTAGACGACGACTGCTGACGCTCCATAATTTTATCAAGAGGCAGATACATCATGTTGTTTCCGCCTTTGCTATCAACCATAATTTTGCTGGTGTTACCCAACACTTCTTCCATGGTTTCAAGATAGATACGTTCGCGAGTAACCTGAGGTGCGCGCTCATATTGTGGAAGCAGCTCTTCAAAACGTGCCACTTCACCCTGCGCTTCCAACGTTACACGCTCTTTATAGGCTTGCGCTTCTTCATTCATACGATTTACTTGACCACGTGCACGTGGCTCAATCTCTCTCGCATAAGCTTCAGCTTCACGAATAAAACGTTGTTGATCTTCCTGTGCAGCAATCGCATCATCAAATGCATCTTTAACTTGCTCTGGTGGGCGGGCATCACGGAAGTTCATATCGATAATGGAAACACCCATGTTGTAGGGTTCAATGATCGCTTGAAGCTCTTCCCATACACGCTGACGCGTTACTTCACGGCCGTCGGTAAGTACGTCGTCCATTTTAGAGTGGCCAACTACGTAGCGAATAGCGCTATCAAGAGACTGACTTAAACTCTGCTCAGGGCTTTCAACGGCAAACGTCCAACGATATGGGTCTACAACGCGAAACTGCATTTCCATTTGAACGCTTACCACGTTTTCGTCTTCTGTAAGCATAGAGCCTGAAGATGACTGGTCGCGAATTGACTGAACATCAACTGGGATTACTGAGTCAATGAACGTTGGCGCCCAACGAAGACCCGGCTCAACCTGCTCGTGATACTCACCGAAGCGAAGCACTACGCCACGCTCTGCTTCACGAATAGTGTAAAAACCACTAATGAACCAAATTACGACAAGTAAACCTACAAGAATACCAGCGCCGATACCACCTAGGCTTTTGCCTGAGCCGCCACCGTTGCCACCTGACTTTCCAAACTTACCAAATAAGTTCTTAAAAACATCGTCCAAATCTGGGGGACCTTGCTCTTTCCCACCGCGATTCTTCCACGGGTCGTTATTATTGCCACCCGGCTCATTCCAAGCCATGCTGATACTCCATAGATTACTGTTATATTTTTGAATTTCGCATGCTCAATGCAGTGACTAGCACTGACTAATGTCGCACAACATACTCTGATATTCCGTTTTCCAGACGTTTTTCAAGTCTGTTCCAGTCAGCGGCGGGCATTCTTACATCAACTACCCAGTCTCCCTGACTGTCGTATTCTTCACTAGCAATACAGTTTAGTTCGTACAACACGCCGCGCAATCGACTTTGTGCAGGCGGAATCTTCAACGTATAGTTCACCATGCTTTTGCCTAAACATTCGGTTAAAGCCTGGCTCAATAATTCCGTTCCTTCGCCTGTTTGTGCAGATAGCCACACTCTAACAGGCACGCCTTCGTCGTTTCTTTCTATACGCGGTTGAACGTCGTCTAGTTTATCAATCTTATTACAGATTAGTAATTGTTGAATCTCTCCAGCTTCAATTTCTTCAAGTACATCATTAACTTCATCCATGGTTTCGCGATATTTTGCATCAGCAATATCAACCACATGAAGCAGTAAATCAGCCTCTTGCGTTTCTTGAAGCGTTGCTTTAAACGCAGCAACGAGGTCGTGGGGAAGATGACGAATAAAACCTACCGTGTCGGCTAAAATAGCCGGCCCTACGTCTTTTAACTCGATTTTGCGTAACGTGGGATCTAGCGTTGCAAACAGCTGATCGGCAGCGTAAACGTGTGAATCGGTAATGGTGTTAAACAGCGTCGATTTTCCCGCATTCGTATAGCCAACTAAGGATACCGTTGGAATTTCAGCGCGTTTGCGCGAGCGGCGACCCTGCTCGCGTTGCTTTTGCACTTTTTCCAAACGACGAAGAATGGCTTTAATACGACCACGAAGTAGTCGACGGTCAGTTTCTAGCTGTGTCTCACCTGGACCACGAAGACCAATACCACCTTTTTGACGCTCAAGGTGGGTCCATCCTCTGATGAGACGAGTTGAGATATGCCTCAACTGGGCTAGTTCGACCTGGAGCTTCCCCTCGTGTGTTCTTGCGCGCTGCGCAAAAATATCAAGAATTAGCCCCGTTCTATCTAACACCCGGCATTTACACACCGCTTCTAAATTACGCTCCTGAGAAGGAGAAAGCGCGTGGTTGAAGATAACAACGTTGGCATCGTGAGCTTTCACTGCCGCTGCTATTTCCTCTGCCTTACCTGAACCAACAAAAAACTTAGCATGAGGCGCACTGCGCGAAGTCGTAATAACTTCTACCGCATTAACCCCTGCTGAAGACACAAGTAATTCAAGCTCACTTAAGTCTTCTTTACTGCTCTCGTCGGAAAAATTAACATGAACAAGTACAGCCTGTTCACCGGCTTCATAACGGTCAAACAAGCGCGTTACCTTTTAAATTATTCACCTTTAGTATTTTCAGAATCTCCTGCGCTAGGCATTGTGATAGCGCGTGCTGGAACAACAGTAGAAATCGCGTGCTTATACACCATTTGGCTTACTGTGTTCTTCAGTAAAATTACAAACTGGTCGAAAGATTCAACCTGTCCCTGAAGTTTAATACCATTTACCAGATAAATTGATACTGGAATACGTTCCTTACGCAAAGCGTTCAAGAATGGGTCTTGTAAAGATTGCCCTTTAGCCATTTGATATCCTTAGTTTTTATTATTCGTGATAGGAATTTCGCTATCACTGCACGTCTAATATATACCACACTCAAACATTTAAAGTGTGACTTTCGCTGTAATTTTAGTCAAATTATCGTTAGCAAATGTATCTAGCCATGTAACCTGCTCCCAGCCCCGTAACCACGTGAGCTGACGCTTGGCGAGCTGCCTTGTAGCGATAATGCCTCTTTCACGCATTTCTGCGTAACTCAATTGGCCGTCTAGGTACTGCCACATCTGTCTGTACCCTACCGAACGAACAGAAGGCAAATCTTCATGAAGATCACTGCGTTCGTAGAGCTTTACTACTTCTTTCTCGAACCCTTGCTCCAACATCATATCAAAGCGGGTCGCTATACGTTCGTGCAACACTGTCCTGTCTGCGGGCGCTATGGCAAATTGTGTAATGTTATAAGGGCACTTTTCACCCTCTTGTTGTTGCCAATGTGTCAACGTCTTGCCGGTACTTCTATACACTTCCAGCGCACGGGTAATTCGCTGTGGGTCGTTGGGATGAATTCTCTCACCACTTATTGGGTCTACACCACGTAATTCATCGTGTAATTTAGACCAACCCAAGCGTTGTGCCTGCTGTGTTATTTCGTCCCGTATCGTTTCATCTGACTTAGGTAGTGGCGAAATTCCATTTATCAAGGCATTAAAGTACATCATTGTACCTCCAGCCAAAATTGGCACCTTGCCACGCGCTAAAATATCGCCAATTAGCGCATTAGTGTCGTTTACAAATTGCGACACCGAATAGCTTTGTGCAGGGTCGATAATATCAATAAGATGATGCGCTACACCTGCTTGCTCTTCCTGCGTAGGCTTCGCAGTGCCGATGTCCATACCTTTATACACAAGGGCTGAATCAACACTAATTACTTCGCTTTCAACCTTGGCCGCTATATCAAGCGCCAAGCCTGTCTTGCCTGATGCCGTGGGGCCCATAATTGCTATTACTGGCGATGCAGAATTTATGCCATTGGACACCTTATTCTCCCCATACATCTAGCACTGAATTTAAGGGGCGCACTTTAGCAAATTGCTCAATAATTTCCCATTGTTTCACTTCGCTCTGCTGATCCAACCAGTACCACAGCGCATTTGATGTCTCTTCATCTAAAACATGTTCAGGCAAAACCAATGATTTTACGGCATCGTCAAGTGAATTTACTTCATCATTTAGTTCAACTAATAAGAAGTATTCAAACCACTTGAGCCACGGCAAGTGCCTGGTGCCGGCCGGTACCTGTTGCAGCCGATATTTGCCAGCCACTTTATTCACTTCAAAATGCGCGTTGTTTAGCAGTGTAACCAGTTGCTCATTGACGTTATTGAGCGAAACAGCAACGGGCATTAACAACGGTTGCCCATGCTGCGCTTTTAAAAATAGTTCGCTTAACCAGATATTTGCAACTTTAGTTGCATAAAGAAGGTAAATTTTTTCTGATTTTGGGTAAATTCTACTCTGGGAAGTTAGATTAACGTGCTCTACAACGGGCATCGGGTCTGCATTGTTATTAATAATGTCGCTATTTGGCGTCATTAACGCATTGTAATTTGACTGATATGCCGCGGTTGGCCCTCGACTTTGCTTATGTGCAGCGCCACCACTTCGTCCACTACTGGCACTCCCCGAGGAGGTATTTCTTGGACTGCCTGTAAATTGTCCATAAGGCTGTGGCGCGCCTTGAGAGACTCCCCCCGTCGAGTAACGAGAAGACTCGTTGAACGCCTGTGTATTATCCGAGGTTTGATTCTGTAAAGGCCTAATGTAATCGTGTTCTACCTGAGAAGACATGAAATCTGAGCCCGAAGGACGGTTTGCATCCATTCCTGATAAAGGCTGTTCTTCGGTCATGGCGTGCAGCGCATCACTCACGGTTTTACAGATAAAGTCGTGTACCAATCTGCCTTGTTGAAACCTCACCTCATGCTTGGCAGGATGAACATTTACATCCACATCTTTAGGGTTAACCGTTAAGTACACCACAAAGCTTGGTTGCTCCACCACACCCCAAACGCTTTCGTACGCTTGGCGAATAGCGTGCATAATAAGCTTATCTCGCATGCCTCTGCCGTTAACAAAACTGAACTGGCAATCATTACTGCTGCGAAGCATGGCCTCATTACCTAGCCAAGCATCAATGTGAAGACCTTCATACTCGGTACTAATATGTACGGCGTTTTGAACAAACTTTTGTCCAACCACAGCGCCAATTCGGGTGGCTAAACTGCCTTCCTTATCGGCGATAAAGCGCTTTGCTACTTTATCGTTGTGTTTTAAAACAAATGAAACCTTGGGATAGCTCAGTGCTATGCGTTTTATGACTTCTTCAATATGCTGAAATTCGGTTTTTTCGGTGCGTAAAAACTTACGTCTTGCTGGCGTGTTGTAAAACAGATCTGCCACGTCAATTGTGGTGCCAACAGGGTGGGCCGCTGGCTGGATATTTACCGCCATTTCCCTACCCTCACAGTAGGCCTGCCACGCCTCACCTTGAGACTCAGTGCGCGATGTCAGTGTTAACCGGCTTACCGAGCTAATACTGGCTAGCGCTTCGCCACGAAAGCCAAGAGAGAGAATTTGTTCTAAGTCATCCAGAGTGGTGATTTTGCTGGTTGCATGGCGACTCAATGCCAGCTGCAGTTCACTTTTGACAATGCCAGACCCATTGTCTTTTATTCTGATGCGTTTGTGGCCACCTTTTTCGATATCGATTTCTATTTTGGTGGCACCAGCATCAAGGCTGTTTTCTAGTAATTCTTTAACCACAGACGCGGGGCGCTCAACCACTTCACCAGCGGCAATCTGGTTTGCAAGTTGGGGAGATAAAAGCTGTATAGGCAAAGGACTACCCTATGAAATTAACTATATGGATTTGTGGCGATACGACATGTAAGTGCAACAAGTGCTGAAAAAGCCTATGGAACAAAACTTTGGTTTATGTTCTCGGAATATTTAGTACCTGGCCTACTCGTACAACATCACTTGAAAGATCATTCGCTGCTTTGATACTGCTTACTTTTACATTGTAACGCTGTGCTAATAACGAGAGCGACTCGCCGCTTCTTACTTTGTGCGTTCGGTTATTCGCCCTTTCTTGTGCCCACAGTGTACCATCAGGGGGAACTTGCTTGAAGTAACGCTTAGTCGCATTAAACATGGCATTCGCTAAGCGTTCGCGATGTTTAGACCAGTTCAGATTCTTCTCTTCTTGCGGATTAGAAATGAAGCCTACTTCAACCAAAATAGAGGGGATGTCAGGCGCGGTCAAAACTGCAAAACTGGCGGCTTGTGGTTTTCTTTTATGCAGACTGGTCACCTGCTTTAGCTCTTCTACCACTTTATTACCTAAATCGTGGCTGGTCGCCATGCTGTGATCCATCGATAAACCCAGTATGGTTTCAGTAAGATATCGCTCGCTTGATTTATCATTGATCACTTCAGCTGCACCACCGAGTAATTCAGAGTGACGTTCAGATTTCTCTAGCCAGCGGCCTAATTCAGTGTCTGCTCTTCGCATGGATAGTACCCACACCGAACCACCTCGCGGTTGAGGCTGACTAAACGCATCGGCGTGGATGGAAATAAGCAAATCGGCTTTTTTCTCGCGCGCAATTTCAGGACGTCGATTAGGAGAAACATAATAATCATCGCCACGAGTCATGATGGCGCGCATACCTCGCTCCCGGTTTATCATGTCTTCCAGTTTTTTGGCGATACTCAGGGTGATGTGCTTTTCATAGGTACCAGCCGGACCGATTGAACCTGGGTCATGTCCACCATGCCCGGCGTCGATGGCGACGATAATGTCTCGGTCTCGGGCACTGGTAGAATCATCAATAACGACAGAGCCAGTTGATGCCGACGCTGATAACGTTGGCGACGGCTTCGGCGGGCTATCTGGTAAATCGACAACCAGCCTGTGTCCGTAAGCACCATCGGGGGTTACTGCAAATAACGAAGGCTTTGTATTTCTATTGAGCTCAACAACCACTCTGGCAGATGATTTGTTTTTCGGTGTGGAGTAGCGCAGCTTTTTAATCAAATCACCGCTGTTTTCAATGCCAGAAAGCTTAGCGGTGTCGCTGGTGTTGTTAAGATCGATGACAAGCCGAAGCGGATTTTTAAGTGTAAAATAGGTGAACTCTGGCGCTGATTTCATATCGAAAACAACGCGCGTATTGTCCGGCGACGGCCATATCCTAACCCCGTCGATGTTATTTTGCGCACCGTGTGCGAATTGCACGACGAAACACAATAATAATACCGAAACTATACTGCGCACCATAATTAGCCTTTCTGTTATTGTTATGCTGCTCTCGTCAACTCCGGAGCGGCTATTTATTCAGTTTTTCTTTCATTTCGCATTTGCGCTAAACGCGCTTGCATTGCTGAAGCAATTTCGCACCGTGGGCACTTTTTGCTTCCAAATTAAACTGCCTACCCGATGGCGTAATATTTATACTAATCACTAAGTCTGGGGATGCCAAGTATTCGCCCCCTTTTTCCGACCATTCAATAAGCGCGATAGCGCCCGAACCAAAGTAATCGCGAATTCCCATGAACTCTAACTCTTCTGGGTCGGCTAAGCGATACAGGTCGAAGTGATAGATATTGACGCCGTCCAACTCATAAGGTTCAACCAATGTATAGGTTGGACTTTTAACGCTACCTGAATGACCTAAAGATTGAATGAAATATCGGCTAAATGTCGTTTTCCCTGCACCTAAGTCGCCGTTTAAATAAATAACAGCATCGGTAGGGAGTTGACTCGAAACGGCCTGCGCTAAATCTCTGGCAAGCTGCGCTGTATCATCTACTTCATTAGCAAAAAAAGAGGTATGCGGGTAAGACATCAACAATATTCCACAGTAATAGAAAGAAACACAGTAGATGCCTGCCCGTTCAAGACAAAACCACGCTAACTAGTGGTTTATAAGCGCACGTACTGCGTCAAACAAATCGCTCGCTATCATACCACGTTGACCATACAGTTGGGCAATATCATCGCCAGCCTTAGCATGAAGCACTACACCATATTTCGCTGCAATATCTGTTTCTACGCCTTGCGCGAGCAACGCGCCCAATATTCCGCTTAATACATCACCACTTCCTGCGGTAGCCATGCCAGGATTACCGTGACGGCAAACCCAGGTTTTCTTTTCATTGTCGATAAGCGTACCCGCCCCTTTTAGCACACAGACCGCATGGTATCGCTGTGAGCACTGCCTTGCGTAGTTAAAACGGTCGCTTTCTACATCATCAATAGAAACACCAAGTAAACGCGCTGCCTCGCCTGCGTGAGGGGTTAAAATACTGTCAGACAAGGTGTACGCGGTTGACTGCTGACACAACAGATTTAGCGCGTCAGCATCAATGACCACAGGCTTATTTTGGCTTTGACAGTGCTTCATGGTGGTTTCAAATGTGCCTTCTGCCCATTCATCTTGCCCAAGACCCGGTCCAATAACCACACAGGTTGCCCAAGCTAATGCATCTTCCAAATTAAAGTCGGTGACCATGAGTTCAGGTCTGCCTGCACTGACCTGAACGACTGACGACTCATGGGTATACACGCGTACCATGCCCGCACCACTTCTCAGTGCGGCTTCACTGGCGAGTCGAATGGCACCTGCTGTTCCGCGGTTACCGCCAATGCACAATAGTCGACCGTAAGTCCCTTTATGACTGTTAATCTCCCGTGGCCCCATACCTTTAAAGTGGTCGATATTTAGCATGGTCGCGCTCGCTTTAGCTAATGCTTGGAACGCTTTGCCGATACCCAAGTCCGCATACACCAACTTACCGCACGATTGTTTACCCGCACCAGTAACAAGCCCCGGCTTAATGCCCACAAAAGTAACGGTGATATCAGCCTGAACACATCGCCCCAGGCTCTGTCCTGTATTTGCATCAAGCCCTGACGGCACATCAACGCTTACTACCGGCGTTGATGACGCATTCACCGCATCAATGATGTCTGCAAACTCATTGCGAATATAGCTATTAATACCTGTACCAAGAAGCGCATCAATCACTACGTCAGACTTCTCGAGGAGCGCAGCATCAAACCCATTGATACTGCCACCTGAATCGAGCCAGCGCTGTTGTGCTTTGCCAGCATCACCTTCCAGCGTACGTTCAGGCTCAACCGCACATAAATGCACTTGTTTACCCGCAAGTTTTGCGTTTATTGCTGCAATGTAGCCGTCACCCGCATTGTTACCTTGGCCCACCAGCACTAAGTAAACGTCTGAGTTTGGCATGAGCTCAAGACACTGCTTAAACACCACATCGCCGGCTCGTTGCATCAACGTGAACATATCGCAGCCCGAATCCGCGGCGGCTTGTCCCTCATTTTCCCTAACCTGATCGGCCCGAAATAATTTGTATGATAAACTTGATGTTAATTGAGTATCTAGCATGAGCACATGTCCGAATTTAGTTCTATCGACCTTGTTGAATTAACCAACAATATCAAGGCTTGGGGTACAGCGCTAGGCTTTCAGCAGGTTGGCATCAGCGATATTGATCTACATCAGCACGAGGCACACCTTCAGGAATGGTTAGACAATGGGTATCACGGTGACATGGCCTTTATGGAGAGCCATGGGATGAAGCGTGCCCGGCCTGATGAGTTGGTCCCAGGGACATTACGGGTTATCAGCGTTCGCATGAACTACTTACCTCCTGACGCCTCGTTTGCTAAGCATTTAAAAAAGCCAGAAATAGGATACATCAGCCGCTATGCATTGGGCCGTGACTACCACAAAGTGCTGCGCAAACGTCTGAAGCAATTGGGTGAGAAAATCACCGCATCCCTGGCGCATACCCAATATCGCCCGTTTGTAGACTCAGCCCCCGTATTGGAACACGCTATTGCTGAAAAAGCGGGTATTGGCTGGACGGGGAAACACAGCCTGACACTCAACAAAGAAGCCGGCTCTTGGTTCTTCTTAGGTGAGCTGTTCATCAATTTGCCATTACCTACTGACTCACCAATTGAAGAGGGTTGCGGCACCTGCACGGCGTGTCTAACCATCTGCCCGACCAATGCAATTGTTGCGCCTTATAAAGTAGATGCCCGTCGCTGTATTTCCTATCTCACCATTGAATCAGACAAAGATATTCCCGAAGATTTGCGCCCCATGATGGGCAATCGCATTTATGGCTGTGACGATTGCCAACTTGTTTGCCCTTGGAATCGCTTTGCCGATGTTACCAGTGAAGAAGATTTCCACCCGCGACAAGTGCTACACGGCCAAAGTCTCAATGCGCTTTTCGGCTGGTCTGAAGAAACCTTCTTGCGAAATACGGAAGGCTCTCCCATCAGGCGGATTGGCTTTGAGAAGTGGCAGCGTAATATTGCCGTTGCGTTAGGAAACGCTCCGTATGATGAACAAAGCATTCTGCTTTTGAAAGAAAGACGAGGGAGCGTGAGTGACTTGGTGGACAGACATATTGATTGGGCTCTTAAGCGGCAGCAAGAGAAGCAACAAGCGTCTGATGCGAAAAACAGGCAGCAAGCGCGGCTTATTCGCGTAATTGAAAAAGGTTTACCAAGAGACGCCTAACACCAGTACACGTTTGAATAAGGCATACCGCGAATTCAATTGGCGATATACACGTTTGGGGGTTAACCCGCTGAGGCAAGCTGACTGTTTAAATCGGCCTGAGTGCTATTCCGATAACGCACACGAGCATTTGGCGAATGGGATGCGGCGAAAGAAACGTTAAGTTTGAGGCCTCGCTGTGCCACTTGCGTGGTTATGATAGGCGAGCCGAATTCCCACCACGGTTCCTGTTCCAATGCTTCAATAACTCGCGACAGCTCAGTTTCAGAACCGTCATACTCACCCGTTATTTCGCAATGTCCGTTCTCACATTTTACCGAGTCTAAAACAAAGCGCTCGTTGTTAGGCGGCAGCGCAAAAAACGTATTGAGTGAGCCTTCGGTTTTCGTGTAGAAAACCTCTGGCGCCATGATTTGGACATTCTCAGCAACGGGGGCAACATTCATCTCGCCGTTTTTTGTAACGCTTGTATCCAAGAGCACCGCACCTGTATCATTTGAAACCAACTTGGCGGCGGGCTTAATAACTTTCAGCTCACTCGTTTCGGTGGCACGAGAGCGCGCTAACACATTGGTTAGTCGCTCTTTTTCTGCATTGGATTCACTGAGTTGGTGTTGATAGCCAGAAAATTTATACCCCGCTATCAATGCAAACGCTATCAGCAACAACACAAGCCACGTTTTCATTTTACTTCCTTTATCGAAGTCGCTTACTTGTGATATTGCTTACTAAGTTCATGTACCGCATTAACGAACACACCTGCATTTTCAGGTGGTACGTCTAGATGGATACCGTGACCTAAATTAAATACGTGACCGCTACCTTCACCGTAACCTTCTAGAATGGACGCCACTTCTTGCTCAATTCTTTGCGGTTGAGCATACAGCATTGATGGATCCATATTACCTTGAAGTGCAACTTTATCGCCAATGCGCGCACGCGCTTCTTTAATGTCGATAGTCCAGTCTAAACCTACTGCGTCGCAGCCTGTCGCCGCAATCGATTCTAGCCACATGCCACCGTTTTTGGTGAACAAGGTAACAGGTACTTTACGGCCTTCATTTTCACGGGTCAGCCCACTTACAATGCGCTCCATGTACTGAAGCGAGAATTCTTTGTAGTCACGAGGAGATAACACGCCACCCCAAGTATCAAATACCATGACTGACTGCGCGCCCGCAGCGATTTGAGCATTTAAATACTCAGTAACAGAATCAGCCAGTTTTGCTAGTAACGCATGAAGCGTTGCTGGCTCAGCAAATGCCATTTTCTTGATTTTGGTAAAGGCTTTACTTGAACCACCTTCAATCATGTAAGTCGCGAGTGTCCAAGGGCTTCCAGAAAAACCAATTAATGGCACTTCACCTTTAAGCTCACGGCGAATAGTACGAACGGCATTCATTACGTACTGTAATTCACCTTCTGGATCAGGAAGGCCTATTTTATCCACATCCGCTTTACACGTGATTGGATTTTTAAAGCGAGGGCCTTCACCTGTTTCAAAGTAAAGACCGAGGCCCATCGCATCTGGAATGGTCAAAATATCCGAAAAGAGAATTGCAGCGTCGAGAGGAAAACGACGTAAAGGTTGTAGCGTCACCTCACATGCAAGTTCTGCATTCTTGCACAACGACATAAAATCGCCTGCTACTGCACGAGTCGCTTTGTACTCTGGGAGGTAGCGCCCGGCTTGTCGCATCATCCATACAGGTGTGACATCAACCGGCTGCTTAAGTAACGCACGTAAGTAACGATCGTTCTTTAACGCGGGCTTATCAACACTGGGGAAATTTTGCGACATATAACTCACCTAAATTACTGAAGATATTTGAGCGCGAAAGTATACCAGTATTCTTAACTAAGGTGTGCTAAAACCTGTATTAAAAAATCAATGTTTTAACGACAAATCGGTGTAGTGTCGATTATTAAAGACAAACAATACTTGAACATTACTTTAAAAAGACGCTTGCACTTAAAGTGAGTGTTTGCTATTACTATAACCGTTAAAGAAAAGAAGCCCTACATGGGACCGTGCTAAACTTATTGAAACCCTGCTTCGGCAGGGTTTTTTATTTGTCGCCGATCAGAGACACCGTTTCAGCAATTAATTGTCCCGCAATAGACACTTTCGGTGGAATAGTCGGCAGCGCATCTATATCAAACCATTGCGCATCATCTATCTCGTTCTCCTGACAACGAATTTCCCCTTCGTCATACTCGGCAACAAACCCGACCATTAAGGAATGTGGAAATGGCCATGGCTGACTATTGTAATAGCGCAAGTTTTTAACCTTAACGCCAACTTCTTCGAAAACTTCTCTGTGGACCGCTTGCTCCAGACTTTCACCACTTTCTACGAAGCCTGCAAGGGTTGAATACATATTGGATTCTCGGTGGCGAACGCCTTTGGCCAACAATATTTTTTCGTTGTCGTGTATAGAAACAATGATACAGGGAGACACTCTTGGATAACTGCGATGTTGACAGCGGTGACAATGCATTGCCATTTCCCAATCTACGCGTTCAGTCTTGGCTCCACATTGCCCGCAAAATTGATGAGTACGCAAGAAGTGGATGTATTGCCAGGCTCGCCCAATAACGGAAAAGGCAATATCGTATTCGGCAAAAAGAAGCTGTCTAAGCGATACCCGTTCCCAACCGGGTTCGTCAACATGCTCAGCGCCCAAATCAACAACATATACGGGCAGATCTCTATGCGCCGTCTCATTGAGCGGCGGAAGTTGATGAATTTCATCGATATAAGATGCTAAAAATGGAATATCACTCAGGTAAGCAACGGGGATAGACTCAGACGATTCTTGTACTACAATTTTGCCGCGACTAAAAACTACCCACAGGGCTTGCTGAGCAGCTAGTTTCGCCTCATCCAACTTTATCATCATTGCACATCACTCCTGTTCTTTAATGCTTCATACTACACTAAATACTGAGCGTATAGATCGCCACCATACATTTTGAAACGAACTTTTTCGCGCAAAATTTGTGTCGCTAGTGCACAGTGTTATACTGAAACTTATTGTCGCTAAACGGGTAACACATCAAAATGTTGCAACAGTTAGAAAGCGTTAAATCAAAATGGGGCGGGAAAAGCCAGGTTATTGACCGCTGGTTAATGGACAGACAGGCACTGTTAGTTTCTTTCTGTGAACTAGCAGGTATTAACAAGCGAAGCGAGTGTTTACCTGACCCAGATGAAATAGACAACTTTTGCAGCGCATTACTCGATTATTTGTCGGTAGGACACTTTGAGGTTTTCGATATGTTGGTTGAAAACGACAATGAAGGCCTTGCACTACGAGATAAACTTTACCCCAGATTGACAAAAACCACTGACGCAGCACTCGCATTTAATGATACGTTTGCACAAGCAGTAACGCCCGAGCAGGCAGCTGAATTTGACTCAGCGCTAGCCAAGCTTGGTGAGACATTAGAAGAGCGTTTCTCCTTGGAAGATGAGTTAATAGCTCATGTACACACTAAAAAACGTGATCCAGAAGTGACGCTTTAATATAACAATGAAAGTCGAGTTTACGGTTATCATCAATGAACAAAACCACACTTATTCATAAGGCACGGGCTTATTGCGAGCAACGCGGCGCCAGATTCACACCGCTTAGAGAAAAGGTGTACGAAATTCTTGTTTCAAAGCACGGCCCTATGGGTGCTTATGAACTACTCGACTCACTGAAAGAAACAGAGTCTAGTGCCAAACCTGCGACAGTCTATCGCGCCCTTGATTTTCTTCTCGATTTTGGGTTTATTCACCGTTTAGAGTCTACCAATGCGTTTGTGGCCTGCTATCATTTTGGTTGTAACCACCCTGTTCAGTTTCTAATTTGTGACAGCTGTGGTGATGTTGCTGAAATTCAATCTGAAGGTCTTCAAGAGACCCTTGATAGCCAAGCAAAGCAACACGGATTCAAAGTATCGAAACAAACTATAGAGGCCCATGGATTATGTGCCGATTGTCAACAAACGGAAGATCACGCTGCCCAGGAGAGTGTACATGAATGCTGATTTTGTGAACCCGTTTATTGCCGGTCTTTTGAACGTGCTTGAAACCATGGCTCAAACTAAATTGACCCCGGGCAAGCCTAAGCGCAAACAAAGTGATATCGCCAAAGGCGACGTATCGGGGCTAATTGGCATGGTGGGCCCTGACGTTCGCGGCTCTATGTCTATTACTTTTGACGAGTCTTTGGCCCTGACCATAATGGAGAGAATGGTTGGCGAGCGCCCTGAGAAGCTTGATGCAGAAGTAGGCGACATGGTTGGCGAAGTTACCAACATGATTTGCGGTAACGCAAAACGAGACCTTGCTGAGCGGGGTTACGAGTTTGGAATGGCAACACCCATCGTTGTATCAGGAAAGCAACATACGATTAGTCACCAGGTTGATGGTGCTAAAATTATTCTTCCTTTCATGTGCGACGAAGGATTAGCGCATTTGGAAATCTGTTTTGACAAATAATTTCTGGCAGTCTGAAAAAATTACACTCGACAGCTACCCGAGAGGATTTCACCTGATAACACAGCAGGTGGAATCTGCAATACCCAGTATTCGTCATGTTGAAGTCGGCCTTTTGCACCTATGGCTTCAGCATACAAGCGCTAGTTTGACAATCAATGAAAATGCCGACCCTACAGTGAGGCATGATATGGAAGCGTTCTTCAACCATAGTGTAAAAGAAGAGCTTTCTTTTTTCAGGCATACTTATGAAGGTAAAGATGATATGCCTGCTCACTTAAAATCGAGTATACTAGGGTGTCAACTTACTATACCTGTCCAACAAGGCAAGCTTGCACTTGGCACGTGGCAGGGTATCATGCTCGGCGAACACCGAGATCATGGTGGAAGACGAACAATTATTGCCACATTACAAGGGATCGCAGCCTAACCCATATTATAAATGGCACAATTTGTGCTTGCGTTAAACGTTAAGCACAACACAAAATTATCAAAAATCGATAATCACTCAACGTTAAACAGGATGTGACTATGAAACAACACTTTAAAATGGCAGCGCTATCTCTTGCTGTAATTTCTTCGACTAATGCATTTGCACAAGACTCTTCTGAGCCAGAGTACAAAAACTGGTTTGGTTTGTCTGGCATGTATTACAACACTGACGACTCACGTCCGTTAGATCTAACTGACGGCGGCCTTTACGACGATGGTCGTGGCGTAGCTTTTGAATACGGTTTCCGTTTTACTCAAAGCTGGGCAGCACGTGTTGAATTTACAGCCCTAGACCTTGATTATGCAGGTGGCGGTGATGAAAGCGGTGAAATGGTTGGTGTTGACGCACTATACTTCATGCCAAATGATGCATGGTTCGTTTTTGGTGGTGTTAAGCGTCAAGCAGTAGGCGAATCAACTACGCTTGGTAACATCGGTATCGGTAAACACTGGGACATCCACGAAGATGTTAAACTTGTTACTGAAATCGCCGCTTATCACGACTTCGGTGAAGATTACAATGACTACAGTGTTAAAGTTGGTATCGCGATCCCATTTGGTAAAGGCACTCCTGCCGCACCTAAAGACAGCGACAACGATGGCGTTGTAGATAGCAAAGACCAGTGCCCAATGACACCAGCGGGTGTTCGTGTTGACGCAAATGGTTGTAGCATCGATGATGATAACGATGGCGTTCTAAACAACGTTGACCAGTGTCCTAACACTCCAGCTGGCACTAAAGTAGATGCAACTGGCTGTGCAATTAAAGATTCGGACAACGACGGCGTTGTAGACAGCAAAGATATGTGCCCTGATACACCTGCTGGCGTAAAAGTTGATGCTAAAGGTTGTACAGTATTTGACGAAGAGACAGTAGAAATCACTCTACGCGTTCTATTCGACAACGAAAGTGCTGTAGTTAAAATGCCAAAAGATCCAGAAATCTCTGAATTTGCTGAGTTTATGAAGCAGTATCCTTCAACAACTGCGGTAATTGAAGGTCACACTTCTGCACCAGGTAGTGAAGCTTACAACATGGACCTTTCTAAGCGTCGTGCTGCGAACTTCAAAGAAGTAATGGTAGACATGTACGGTATCGAAGGTTCTCGTTTAGAGACTATCGGTTACGGCGAAACTCAGCTTCTAGACAATGGTAAGAATGCTGAAGCACACCGTGTTAACCGTCGCATTTCAGTGACAGTTAAAGACACAGTGAAAGTAGCTGAAGAAAAGTAATTCATTGTATATGAATTGAAAAAGGCGCCTTACGGCGCCTTTTTTGTGTCTGAAATACTTTAACTTGTTAACCCTTAAAATGTAGACCGTGGCCGCAGTCGAAGCCTTTAGTCGCTATAAGAGGGGCTAATATTCGTCGGCTATGGCAGGGCCTGCATAGTTGTCAAATCGTGAGAATTGGCCTTGGAACGTAAGTCGACAGGTACCAATTGGGCCGTTACGCTGTTTACCAATAATAATCTCTGCAATACCCTTATACTCACTGTTTTCGTGATAAACCTCATCACGATAAATAAACATAATAAGGTCGGCATCCTGCTCGATTGAGCCAGACTCACGAAGGTCAGAGTTTACAGGACGTTTATCGGCGCGTTGTTCTAGCGTACGGTTAAGCTGTGAAAGGGCAACTACCGGCACTTCAAGCTCTTTAGCCAATGCTTTCAATGAGCGAGAGATCTCTGCAATTTCCAATGTTCGGTTATCGCTAAGAGAAGGTACGCGCATCAACTGAAGATAATCCACCATGATTAGACTGATTCCACCGCGTTCGCGAGCGAGTTTTCTTGCGCGACTTCGCACGTCCATTGGTGTAAGGCCTGATGAATCATCAACAAACAAACAATCTTTGTCTTTGAGCATAGCCATGGTGTTGGAGATACGTGCCCAATCTTCATCATCCAGCTGTGCAGTACGAATTTTGGTTTGGTCAACGCGGCTTAATGACGCCAACATACGCATCATGATTTGTTCTGAGGGCATCTCAAGACTGAAAACAAGTACAGGTTTGTCTTCTGCCATCATGGCGTTTTCAATCAAGTTCATGGCGAAGGTGGTCTTACCCATCGATGGACGAGCCGCCACGATAATAAGGTCAGAGGGCTGCATACCACTGGTCATTTTGTCTAGGTCGGTAAAGCCGGTAGTAACACCGGTAACATCTTTATTGGTTTTCACCAATTCTTCTAGACGGTCAATGGTCTTCCCTAAGATAGACTCGACATCGCGAGGACCTTCGTTTTCACCAGTTCTTCGCTCGGCAATTTCAAATACTTTACTTTCGGCCAGGTCAAGAATGTCTGCACTGTCACGGCCTTCGGGGTTGTACCCAACTTCCGCTATTTCATGCGCCACGCCAATAAGCTCTCGGGTTATCGCGCGCTCACTGATAATTTGCGCATAAGACACAACGTTCGCAGAACTTGGCGTGTTTTTGGCAAGTTCACCTAAGTAGGCAAAACCACCGGCATCTTCCAGTTCATCATGCTTTTCCAGCTCTTCTGATACTGTTATAAGATCTATTGGCTGGCTACTGTTTAGTAGTCGAGTGATAGCACGAAAGATAATTTGGTGTGAGCGATTGTAGAAATCGTTATCGGTAACAAGCTCCGCGACTTTGTCCCAGCTTTCAGGGTCAATAAGCATGCTGCCCAAAACAGATTGCTCAGCCTCAATGCTATGAGGTGGAACCTTCAATTTTTCAACATTCTTATCGTTTTTAGACGCAGACGCCACGAGTGAAACCTATTCCAATGCACAAAAGTCAGTTGGATATTATGCGCTTTTAACGTCCATCACTCAACAAAGGAAGTCGTCATTTTGTTGCGAAAGCGCAAAAAGACAACATCGTTTAAAGCGTTTTCTCCAGCTTTAAAAACGTACCGTCAACCAAGGTGTAGGCGCTGCCACCTTCCTGAAAAATGAGTGTAGAACCCATGATTGCTGAATTATCAAGGCACGACAAACTTACTTCAGTAATCTTGTCGTCGCTAAAGCCGAGCGATGATGGAGAGGCTTTAAAAGCAGCATAAAAATCTTGATTACTGATATTTTTCGTTGAATACACCGGTGACTCACAAAATGCCTGATCGAGTTTAGCCGAGTCTGAAGCATAGGTTACCGAGCGACCCAAGAACTTTTCTGACTCTATTGATGAGTGAGCTGAAACACCTACATTATAGGCCTTAGTCACCACCCAAGTACCTTCGTAATAAGCGGGCTCCTGAACAGCACAGCCTAGCGTAAATGCGCATATTCCAAACGCACCAATAATTAGACTATGAAATCGCCAAAACCTTTTGACGTGTCCAACAATACTCAATTTAACCTCCAATCAAAAAATAACAAACCATGTGATGATGTGGGTGAAGCGTGCAGGTCCGCTAACTTGTAACTAAGAGCCATTAAAACGCACTTTTGTTACTTACAAACGCTCAGCTACACATTTTTAGCGACCAAACAAAAAAAGCTGCGATCACTCGCAGCTTTTCATTAATCACCACATGTCTGATTAATAAATGTGGACTAAATTCATTTTTTCAACCTAAAGTTTCAATTGTGTTGCCTATAGCTTATTCACTTTTGGTCTATTTCAATTCGCCCGTGTACCGTAGAGATGTCTACATTTGCAGCCCCACCGTTGTGGATAAAGCGTAGCCAGCTACCTGGGCCATACTTAGGCTTTTGCGACTTTTCATCACTGATATTGTTTACAATGTTGCCGCCAGCGTGCGTCTCAATATCAAATTGTGCCGATACGCCATCTTGAAAGACAAATTCCATCGCACCGCCTACAGAATTCGCTTTTACGCTACCGTTCTCATTAAGACCTAAACTTGCGTAAGTCCTTCCATTAACCGTATTGATTTGCAGTACGTCCACCGCTTGAAGAGACACATCGATTCGACCGTTGACGGTTTCTACTGATACGTCTGGGCTATCGGAAGTGATGTCGAGCTTGCCATTAACTGACGCAAAGCTCACTGGCGTGTTTCCTGAGTGTGACGCTTCAATTTCGCCATTCACTGTTTCCGCCTCTAAACGGCCTCTCACATTCTCAAGCACGATATCGCCATTAACCGACTCAACTTCAACCCGCTCACCTATGTTTTTAAGGGTTACGTCGCCGTTTACCACCTCAACATCTACTGCTTTTGTTATACCTTCTGCAATAAGATCAGCATTGACCGCGGTATAGTGAAGGTCGCTTGCTGAAGGTATATAGATAACAAGGTCGTCGCCATCTTTACCTTTATTAAACCAGCTCTTTGAGTGGCGCTCGACTTCAACGTGTATAACCACGACATCTCCACGTCTTTCAAAGATAAACTCTTCAGTTTGATCGCCCAGTTCACCGGTGACACGAACCTGAGACTTATCCCAAACTCGGATATCTGCTTTTCCGTTGATGTGTTCAATGTCCACTTTCGGCGAAGACGATGTGTCGATGGTCTTATCTACTTTTTCTCCTGCAAACGCCGCAGTAGCGATACTTAGCAGCGCAGTAGTAAGTAATACCTTGGCCCCCAAAGGTGCCATGAACGTGTGCAAAAATGTGCTTTTCGTATTTATATTCATCTTTAAACCCTTATTAAATTTGCTGCCACTTTGGCGCGTGCACTCGCTCAATTAAGGCAATCTGCTGTTGATATACGTGATGCAGCATTTTGATTAATGCTGAGTTGTCTGGATCGTCCTTTAATGCCGCTTTAATAACATCTGCAGCATCGTCCAATTCTTTTAATTGCTCTTGCCAATCTTCCGTTAGCGCTGTTGTACTTTCATAACTAGCAAGAAGACTATTCACTTGTTGTTGCTGCTGCATACTCATTGCGTCAATCAGGGCATAGCCATCGCTTCGACTTTCATCAGCTTTAAACGCAAAAGGAGCCGCAAACCACAATACAGTAACTAAACAAACGCTTGCGGCTATTGCCATCCACTGTTTTGATGTAACCCTAGATGATGAAGCGTCGTCTTGCTGCGATGTTATGCCGAGTTCAATACCTCGCCACAAATCTCGCTCTGGCTGCTTCTCTTTCGATATCTCAGAAATATGCTGAGCAAGCTTGTCGTCAAAATTACTCATCATCGACTCCCATAAAATCTTTCAATAATTGCTTAGCACGGAAAAATTGTGCTTTGCTTGAGCCCACTGCCATGTTCAACATGCTGGCAATGTCTTCGTGTCTGTAACCTTCAATTGCATGGAGGACAAAAACCATTCTGGCTCGCTCGGGTAAGCGAATAACTAATGCTTCTAAATCCACATCGGTGCTGTTTTCTTCAGCCGGCATCTCGTTAATGCCGCTGTTTTCCAAATTAAACATCCGCTGCACCCAACCTTTCTGCTTGCGCATATAAGAGATGGTAATGTTTGCCGTAACGCTGTGTAACCACGTGGAAAATTGGCTTTGCCCATCAAAATTAGCAAGCTTTTTCCATAGCTGAATAAAGACTTCTTGCGAAGCATCTTCTGCCATTCCCTTTTCACCTGTAAGCCGGTAACAAAGCGCGTAGACTCGCCCAATATGTTCATCGTAAAGGGACCGAAATGCCTGCTTATCGCCCTTTTTCGCTTTAGATATCAGCTCATTTTCGCTTTTATTACCAAACACCACATTGGCGTGTACAACACGTTGTTGTGTGTGTTCCATTCTTTTCTCTTTGTTATTTGTGGTGCTGATTAGCATTAGCACTTGTTAGTGTTATAAGGTTAGTCGTACCCTATAGTAGAAAGGTTTAAATGCACAAAAATATTTTTTGGAGATGCCATGTCTACCTCATTTTCTGTTAACGCTCTGTTTGCTGGAAAACCTCAGCCGCTAGGCCCTCGTGGGGCACCAAGCAGTATTGTTAAAGCCCCCGTCGACGCGTTAACGGTGCATATGGACAGAACCGATGAAGACGAACAGGCCAACAAACGGCTTCACGGTGGACCGGAGAAAGTGCTGCATCAGTTCAACCCGACCAACTATCTGACATTAAGAAAGCATTTTCCTGAAGGCGACTTTTCGCTGGGCAGCATTGGCGAAAACATCAGTGTAGAGGGCATGGACGATGCTACCGTTTATATCGGCGATATATGGAAGTTCGGCGAGGTAGAACTGCAAGTAAGCGCACCCCGTGCCCCTTGCAATAAAATCTCGCAACGCTTCGAAGTGCCCAATTTAGATAGATTTGTCGGAGAACGAGGTATCACTGGCTGGTATTACCGGGTTATTAAAACCGGAACCATCAGTGTTGGCGACGAAGTAACACTACTGCACCGTGAGGACGATACCGTTAATGTTCACACCCTAATGCAATGCGCCCATACCAAAGCAGACAAAGCCCTGGCCCAAAAGCTAGCGAATCTTGAGGCGCTTGATGACGAATGGCGCGGAAAATGCCAAAAAATTGCGGATAAGATTGCGGATAAATAAGCCATTTATCCGTAGCTTAAATTAAAAAGACGCCTGTTCACCTTCATTCAAAATAACCCAAGGCATTGCAGGGTTTAGCTGCTTCTTCATTTTCATAAGACGAAATAGCGCAGAATGTGACGTCTTGTCACCCATCATCCAGCTGGCATTTCCATAGCCCCAAGGCACTACGGCTTTACAGCCTAGGTCTTGGGCCGCAACAATGGCATCTTCTGGCGTAGTATGTACCTTGCGATACCATTTAGGTGAGGTTTCGCTGAAATAAGACGCTATAGGTAACAGGCAAACATCTATTTCACCAAAGCGCGCTTTAATATCCATGAAGTGCGGTGAATATCCCGTATCCCCCGCAAAGAACAATGTTTTGCCTTCACTCTCAAATACCCAACCACCCCACAGTGTCGCATTGTCGTCCTCGTACAAATAAGGCACCCAAATTCGGTTACTGAAATGATGGGCCGGCATGAAGTGGATAGAGGTTTTGCCTACGTTTTTGCTGGTATACCACGCCATTTCTTTAATGGTGTAGCCTCTATTAGGGAAGTGCTCTGCGAAACCTAACGGAACAAGATATTCGGGCTTTGTGCCTAATTCGGCAATATCGGCTTTATTGAAATGATCATAGTGAATATGGGAATAAACCACAGCATCGGTTTGTGCGAGTTTGTCTTCACCTACCTCAGCGGGTTCGTTGCGGCTGAACCCCTCCGCCAATCGAAAAGCCCAATTAACGGGCCAATCAAACTGCCCAAACACAGGGTCAATAAGTATTTGCTCACCACTTGCGGTGTTAAGTAAAAAACTTGCGTGCCCTAACCAGGTGACATTAAAGCCGGTGTGCGAGTTCACTGTCGGGTTGTTGCCAACGAACTGACAATTTTGCATGTCACTTTCACATTCAATATCGGCAGACGCTGGGTAGCAATCATTAGTGCACGTGACGGGGTATGCTTTAAAACCGTCGTAAATATTGCTGAATCTGTCCTCATACCCAGGCTCATTGGTATGCTTGATTACAGCATTTTCACCTTCTATCTGAGTAACATGATTAGAGCTGGCGCAACCAGTCACGACACTTCCTGCTACTACTAGCGACGCCGACAACGTCGTTAACTTCTTTAAACTCATTACCATTTTTAAGATCGTGTCCTTGTAGCTCCAACCTAGGAGGCAAAGCGCTTAGTTGACTGCTGCGTCTATGCTTTATTTACTCAATTGTGCAGACATCAAAAGCACCGCAGTGTAGCGCAAGCACTAAGATAGCGGTTAACCGTTATTGTAAAGCGAGAAACCATCAACACCACAGTAAATTTGTAACAATATAAAAGCGCGCGTTAGCGGCCGCATTTATCGTCACAAACCGATTAGTTGCAAATGATAACTATTATTAATAGTATGTTTAAAATTCTTTCCTGAAGCCATTATGCGTAAAACCCGAATACTCATTGTTGAAGATGACGCGACGTTAAGTGAACAAATCACACAGCTGTTGCAGTCTAGAGGATTTGACACTCGCCACGAAAGTGACGGTAATGCTGGATTACAAGCTGTGCTTGAGGAGAACTTTGACCTTGTGTTACTCGACATACGCCTTCCCTCTTTAAACGGCTTGTCGCTGTTAAACCAATTAAGGCAAATAAAGCAAACCCCGGTGATGATGATCACCGCGTCAGGTGCCGAGCAAGAAAGGATTGAAGGCTACCGTAAGGGCGCAGATGACTACTTACCCAAGCCCTTCAATTTTACTGAAATGATGCTTCGCATCGACGCACTGTTGCGACGCAGCAAAACACTAAACGACTCAGGCACGCAAAAGTCGGAAATCATTGTTGATGTGCTTTATTTAAATCGCATTCAGCAAGTTACCAAATACCACTCAAGACTACTCGAATTCACGCCAATACAATTTAAGCTTCTTTGGATGTTAGTAGATAACAAAGGGGAAACGTTGAGCAAAGCATTTCTTTATCACAGCGTGCTTAACAAACCCTTTTCGAGGTACGACCGAAGCTTAGATATGCATTTGTCTAGAGTACGCAAAAAGCTCGTTGAGACTGGCATGCCCCCTGAACGCCTTGCCACTGTCCACGGCCAAGGATATCGCTTTTCGTGAAAAATAAACTGCTATGGCGACTGTGCGCATTTATTGCCGTTGGTACTGTTCTGTTATTTTGGGCCATCGCGTGGCTTACCAATCATACCGAGACCAGCATGAGTTTTATCGATAAAGCTCATCAAGAAACCCTTTATTCCTATGGTCAAGAAGCGGAGAAAATCTACCTGGAGGATGGAGAACAAGCGTTAGCTGCTTTTTTGCAAGAAGTGAAGACAAAGGAAGACACGTGGCTTGCCGTAGTTAACTCCCAAATGACCACATTCGCTGACACCCAAATGTTAGATGAGTTTGTTGACCGATTTCAAATAGGCCGCAGCCCCGAATGGAAAATACATTTGTACTTTTCTGAAAACCCTGTGATGGAAGTCCCCTTCGTCGATGACAATACGCACTTTTTAATTCAACTTCCACAGCGTATGCGCCCAGGTTCGTTATTGCTCGCCACACGCTTAACGCTTCAAATTGCATTACCTCTAGTGATATTAAGTCTGTTGAGTTTTATGCTGTATCGACACCTAATGACGCCACTAAAGCAATTAGAAAATGCCACAAAAGATTTCGCAAATGGCAATTTAGAAGCCCGTGCAATGGCTGCAATGCCCAAGCGAAATGACGAACTTACTGGGCTTGCCCAAACGTTCGACAAGATGGCCCAAAGAACCAGCAGTCTCATTTATAATCAAAGAAGTTTGCTTGCTGATCTCTCTCACGAGCTTCGCACGCCTCTTGCCCGCATTGATATGGCAATAGACTTTGTAGAGCAAGACATTAATCGTGAACAAGCACTTTCACGCCTGCGTTATGAAGCGAGCACGATGAGAGAGCTTGTTGAAGATACCCTAACCTTTGCATGGCTAAATACAGAATCGCCACAATTGAACAGCGATGACTTTGACTTGGTAGAACTTATCAATGTTATTTGTGAAGATGCGCGGTTTGAATACCCTGATAGAACCTTGCATGTCGACACACCTGAATGCGCGAATATTGAAAAGAGCAGCCAGCTTGCTTTGGGGCAGGCGTTAGAAAATATTATTCGTAATGCTTTGCGTCATACCCCTGAGCAAAGCAAAGTGAGTTTAACGCTGACCAGCGATAATAATAACTATGTTATCACGGTTACAGACGAAGGCACCGGCGTCCCTGAATCAATGCTAGACGCCATATTCGAACCTTTTTTCAGGGTAGACAAGGCACGGGCAGCCAAAAACTACGTACATGCCGCAAAGCGCTCTGGCTTTGGTCTAGGGCTTGCACTGGCGAAACGTCAAATTGCCGCTGTGGGCGGCGACATTTCGGCGATAAATCGCGCTGCACTAATCAAAGGCAACGCATTACATAGAGACGCTAGTGCTACAAAGCAAACAGGGCTAGTCGTTACCATTACCCTGCCTAAGTCTTTTAATGCTGCTTTCGCAAATTGAGAAGTCTCTGCACACCAAGTAGTGTGCCAGTATAAACTAAGATACAGCAAAGCAAGCTTACCAGCCCTGCGATGGTCTGCCCTATAAAGCCAAAGTATTCTCCCGTGTGCAAAAAGCGGGAAGTACCCCAAGCCTGACTCCCTTTGGGCCAATCGGTTTTGTAAAGTGTCCTAGTGATGTCACCGGTTCCCGTGTCGAAATACAGTGAATACGCTAACTCTTGCCTGTGCCCTATACTTTTATCGATATAAAACCGTGCAACACCCTCACTTTTGCCAATTTCCATCCACATGGAATACCAATCCTGATAGCCATTTTCATTGGCGTGTTGCTGAGCTTTGGTAAATAGCGTGTCGTAACTGACAACGTCGGCGTCTAGCGTCTCAGGCATAGCTTTCTTTTCGCGAGTAGGGACTTGTTCACCGTACATTCCATACAATGCTTTGTTTGCCCACTCAAAATAAAACAGGGTAGCCGTTAGTCCAATCACAACTAAAAAAGGCAGTGACCACATACCAAAAACAAAATGCCAATGTCGGCGACGGTGCTGTTTATTAGTGTACTTTTGCCGTAACCACATTTGCTGCTTTAAGGATTTTTTCGATATGTGTTTGGGCAACCATATGATGACTCCCGATAACAGCAAAAAAATAAAAATAAGATTGCTATAAGCCGTTATGGTTTTGCCAATTAATTGGTAATCCCCTTCCATTAAAAGATATCGATGCAGGTCAGTTATGACATGAAATGCTTCTTCAACGACCCCTTCTCCTTCTCTTAATATATCTCCGGTATAGGGGTGAATAAGATAGCTGTGTTCGCCGGCCCATGCGGGAATTGCCGCTCCCTCGCTATTGACCCATCGAACAAAAATATGCGCTTCGTTAGGATGCTTTTCACGAAGTATTGCTACAACCCGCTCAGTCGAGATTACCGACTTTTCGATATCAATCGTTTGTGCATAAGCCATTTCACTTAGCTCTTTGAACTGGCGCTCGTAAGTGAGTAATACACCGGTAAAAGCCATAATGAAAACGACAATGCTGGCCAATAAGCCAGCAAAGAGGTGGGCCCAAAAGACCCACCTTTTAAACGTGGAAAAGTTCATCTAAAGGCGTTGCTTAGAAATCGTAAGTCACAGACAAACGAATATCTCGTCCAGCTTCTTGCGGACCAATAACGCTTGGGAATACTTCGCTGTAGTCACCCACACTTGAATGGTCGATATACGCTTCATCAAACAAGTTCGTTACCGCCAGATTTAAGCGAAGGTCGTTTGTGACTTCCCACTCGCCATAAATATCCACTAGGGTATAGTCTGCTTTGTTAAGTGAATAAAGCGAGTCGGTCCAACCGTTTTCCAAGGCCTGATGTAGTGTATCTATGTTGATGTCGTCAACCATAGTGATGTTAAAGCCAACGCTAATGTCTGCAGTAACGGTGTAATCTGCACCAAGTACCCACGTATCACCGCGACTATTACCTAAGCCAACAAACTCGTATCCGTTAATATCGATGCTGTTATAGGGTACGCTGTACAGATCTTCACGAGGCATCAATTCAACATCTACGCTTGAAAACCCAAAGTACACGTCAACAGAGTCCCAGCGATACGCAAGGTTAAACTCTACGCCAGATGATTCTAGGTCGCCGATATTATTAAATACCGAGTTGCCTTGATAACCGCTAAATAGCACATCATCAATAGTAGATTCATAGGCGCTAAGGCGCGCATTAAGGTTATTCGCGCTGTATTCGATTGACGCTTCAATATTAGTGACAGTTTCAGGCACCACGTCACTGGCAACAACGGGAACGTCCTCACCATCATATAAGTATTCGTCAAGCGTGAAACCATCACCAATTTGCTTACCGCGCGCCGCTTCTGCGTAACCAAGACCAAGGGTCCAAGCTTCGGTAAGCTGATACTCAAGACCGACGTTAAAGCTAAGTTCATTGTCGTCTAGTCCAGATGGCTCATCGGTAACGGGTGTGCCGTAATAGTCATCGATCAAGATTTGTTGCTGAAAATCAAAGTCGTCATAACGAACACCGTAGCTCAACAACAACTCTGGAGTGATATTGCTATGAGCTTGCGCGTAAATACCCATAACGCTGCCTTCTTCTGCGTTCTGCACAGGACCTACGCTAGGACCACTTTCTACCTCATCTTTACGATAGTCGATACCGTAGGTGAATACGTGGTTTGAAATGTCGGTGGTGTTTCTAATATCAAAACCATAGGTATCGATATCAGACAAGAAATCGAAACGGCCGCCGCGGAACGATGATGAAGTTTGGTATGCCGTGGCTTCTAAGAAAACCAATGCACTGTGGTCAAAGCGGTAGTTCGCTACGTAGGTATCACGCTCTGCTTCACTAGGATAAAGTGGAGCACCTTCTAGTACTACCCAGTTAGGTCTTGCCGAAAACTCACCCTCTTCATCGCGCTGCTCTGCACTTATTGAAAGGTATTGATTATCCGCAATGTAACCACTGGCTTTAAGGAACATAAGATCTTGATCTGCGGCAGTACCCAGCACTTCGTTGCCGTCGCCGTCTTCAAAGTTATCTCTGTCAACCGTGCTGTAATAACCTAGCAAGCCCCATGAATCACTTAGCTTTCCATAAAGGCTGCCGCTATATCGCGTACCTTCGTTTGAGAAATAACTCGCTTTTACTCGACCGCCAAATTGTTCGTCGCCTCTCAATAAATCTTGCGCATCTTTGGTTTTAAAGCGGATTGAACCACCAATGGCACCTGGGCCACTGGTTGCTTCACCTGCACCAGCCTGCACATCGATTTGCTTCAAAAGATCGGGATCTAGCGTTACGCGGCCAATATGGTGAAATAGGGTTGAGGTTTGTTGCGCGCCATCTACGGTTACATTCAGGTAGGCATCTTCTAGTCCACGGATAAAGATTTTCTGTGCTACACCTACTGAACCGCCAACGCTGACCGACGGAGACTCTCTAAAAACGTCAGCTAAATCGTTTGCCTGAAACTGCTCAATATCCTCGGCAGTAATGCTCAAGTTAGTTGCTGCGCCTACCACAGCAACTCGCTCTATAGACTTGGTTTCTTCATTCTGGCTTTCTAGGGATTGCGCAAATACTACCGGACTGGATAGCGTGCATACTGCACTGGCTAAAACTAACTTTTTCAAGGATGTCTCCATTTGATAATCAACAATTACAAATAAGAAACATTCTCATTAACTTTAGTCTAAATGGATAGCACTTTTACATTTGTTACAATTCTCTCAGTTCTTCGCTGTCAAAGACTCACGCTCATTGTTGTAACGTACTTTCTGGCCTGCACGCAGACGTTCAGCTCCTCTCACCACAACCGAGCGCTTCGGGTTCACATCGCCAAACACTTCAATTCTATCGCCCATCCCCACCCCGGTTGTCACCTTAACTTGCTCCGCTTCATTATTTTCATTGAGCTGATAGATAAAGGTGCCCGACTTTCTTAGTACCAGTGCATCGCGGGGTATGGTGACACCATCATGAGTATCGCTGCTAGGCAGCGCCACGCGCACTGCACTACCTATAGGAAAGTCACCGGGGTTGATGGCAATTCGTAGCTCCATCATGCGCGATGTACTGTTGCCTACCGGTACAATGGCACGAATAGATTCTTCTACTTGGTTCACGTTATTGTGAACGCTTACGCTCATGCCGTTAGCAATATAGGGTAATACGTTGAGCGGTGCACGCACCTGAACTTCAACGCTATCAGGGTTTACCACGCGAAGCAGGGTTTGCCCTACCCCAGTGTATTCGCCCGGCGACTGTAGCCTTTCAACCACCAAAGCCGTAAAGGGAGCACGAATACTGCTTTGTGCTATCTGATATTCGGTGAATTCTAAATCCAATTTGGCTTGCGCTAACTCCTGCTTAGCATTCTCTAAGTCAGCTTGAACTTCCTCTAACTCACCTCTGGACGTGTTTTGACTTGCTTGAAGGTTTTTGTACCTCGCTAGACGTTTGGTAAACAGTTCAACCTGCGACTGCCATCTGGCAATATTTGAGGCATTTTGATTGCGGGTAATGCTTAAGCGAGTATCGTCGACTTTAACTAAAGGCTCCCCTGCTTTAACCACATCACCTACCTCTGCCATCCAAGTGATGCGACCGTCTACCTCAGAGGCAAGGTTTGCATCGATAACGCTTAGTACCGTTCCAGGAACCCAGGTTAGTTGTGAAATCGCTTGCTCTCTGGCTTCATCTATTTGAACCAGCACCGGCGGTGGTTGCTTGCTATCCTGCGCGTGTGCGCTCAACGATACACTGCTTGCAAATAAGGCAAACACACTAAGGGCGAGAGTAGATGTCATTGCTTTCATGGTTGTCTTTTCCTTACACATGATCGTTGTATTTATTTTGTTTTACGGTGGATGAGGTAGTCGGCGAAGCGCCGGTGCTCTCTATGCGCTCGGCCAGGGGTTTGAGTATATTTACAGGTGACTTTGAAGCCGTCATACGCAGCAAGGTAGGCAGTAATAGCAAGGTGAATATGGTACTCACCGTCATTCCTCCCACAATAACAGCCGCAAGACCTCGGTAAATAACGCTGCCTGCACCTGGTAGCAACAGCAGGGGCAGCATGCCAAAGATTGAAGTCAGCGTGCTCATAAAGATAGGCCGTAAACGTAGTTTGATTGCTTGTTCTACCGCGTCATCACGGGTCAGCCCTTCTTGCTCTCCTATACGAGTCTGATGCACGAGTAAAATGGCATTGTTCACCACAAGCCCTAGCAAAATAATGAAGCCAATCATGGTTAACAGGTCCATGGGCTGGAAGGTAAATATGTTCATGATACGAATAGCAATCACCCCGCCCACCGTGGCTAGCGGAATAGAAAGTACTACCAGCACGCTGTCTTTTAACGATTTAAACAACCCCGCCATTAACAGCAGTAGCAACACCATGGCAAAAAGAAAGTTATCAGCCATCGAGGCAATAGCGCCTTTTAAGCTATCCGCGCTACCACCATAATTAATAGCGCCATCGGTAGGCATCATGGCCATAATGGCAGGTTCAACCTCAGAGGTAATCACTTTCATTGCTTCTTCTAAACTCATACCCTCTGGCGGATTTACGTTTAGCGTGAGGGTTCTTCGACCATCAATGCGCTGAATACGACTTGGCCCTACGGCTCTTTCAATACCTACCAGTTCGCCTAATTGCACCACCTCGCCTGATGGCGTCATGACTGGCGTGCTATTTAAGTCTTCGGGTGTAAACCAGGGGGCTGAGCGGAAGATAATATTCATGCGCTTGGTGCCATCGAAGTACTCCCCCACATACATACCATCACCCATGGCACGTACCAGGTTCCCCATACTGCCGCGATTTAACCCGACTTCCATCATTCGGCTGTCATTAGGGTAGAAGCGAAGCTCTGGTTCGGCTTGCTCTAGAGGTGGATTCGAACGCGCATTCGCGTTAGGAAAAACTTCTCTCAATTTGTCTAAACCTGCTTGCGCAGCAATGCCGAGCATGGCCTGATCGGTACCTTGAAGATGAATGTCGATTGAGCGACCGTTTCCAAAGCCGCCGAACAAATTGCCTTGTTGTGAAAAGGTCTGTGTATCCGGCAAATCCTTTAAAATTTCATCGCGAACAATGGCTTCTAACTCTTTGACCTTAGACTGATCTTTAGCGCGCACACCCAAATTTCCGCCATTTGGCCATGTGATAATGTAGTAGTTTTTCAGCGCTGGCTGCTTTTCTCCGTCCATATAGGGCTGCAGTCGCTCAACGATAATTGGCATCACTTCTTCGCTAATAAAGTTTTCACTAGCACCTGCAGGCAAACTTAAGAAGGCGTCAACGGCATCGCGTTTTACGGGTGGCAAATAGTCCATGGAAGGCATAAGCAGAACACTACCTGTTATAGGCACGCCCATGAGCGTTATAACTAATACAAGGCGGCGAAGCGGCGTGCTTGATAGCGACATAATAGCGCGGGTTATCTTTGCCCATACCCGCTGTAAGCTATCAGCTGGCATGTTGCCATTAAGATATCGAGCGGCAACAACAGGCAATACCGTTACCGCAACCACTAGCGACATACACACTGCAATGGCAATGGTAAGAGCGAGGTCAGCAAACAATTGCCCTTCAACATCTTCCAAAAACATGACGGGAATAAAAATAGCAACGGTGGTGGCTGTTGACGCCATGAGGGCACCAAACACTCCTTTCGTTCCCCGATGGGCACAATCCTCCATGTGCGTTTGTGAATGTGGGTCTTTATTTTCGATTTCGGCTTCGGCGCTCTTGCGCGTTCTTACAATGTTTTCCAGCACGACAATAGCGGCATCTAGCACCATACCTACCGCGAAGGCGAGTCCTGCCAGTGAAATGATATTGAGCGAGCGACCGGTAAGTTGAAGCACCACAAAAGTGCTAAGTAGTGAGATAGGAATGGCCAATGCCACAATGAGCGTTGCCCGCAGCTGGCGCATAAAGAGCCAAAGCACGGCAATGGCAAGCAGCACGCCTATAAATAAATTGCTGGTAACTAGCTGCACCGCTCTATAGATAAACACTGAGGCATCGAAGCTTTGCGCCATTACTAACTGTTCAGGGGCCAAGTCCTGTTCGTTTATTTGTGCAACTTTTGCTTTTACGGCTTCTAAGGTAGCTAAAACATTGGCGTTGTTTTGTCTGTCTACGCGAATAGATATAGCCGGATTGCCGTTTTGCACACTGTAGTTTGCACCGTCAGCGCGGGTGATTTTAATTTCGGCAATGTCATTTAGCGTGATAGGGCTGCCGTCTCGCCATTCAAGGATCATTTCACCCATTTGCGTAGGCTCGTAGCGACCTTCAAAACGCAGGGTATAGCGTCTTCTGCCCACATCGACAAAGCCGCCTGAAATATCATTCGCACGCCCCAACTCGTTGGCAACTGCCGTTAGGTCAATGCCTAACTGCGCCGCTTTAAACGGGTCGAAAACAATTTGAAACTCCTCAACGCCGCCAACCCCGCTTTCCATACGCGCCCTTGCAACGCCCGGGATGGATTCAAGCTGAGGTTTAATGACATCGGTAAAAAAGGTTACATAGGTATTAATTTCGTTTGGATTGCCCGGAAGGCGCTGAAGAAAAAAGTAGGTCAAAGCGGGGGCGTCTCCCCCACTTCCAGCAAGCATAATATTAGGGGACAAGGCATCGCGAGGTAGTGGCGGTACGCGATTCATGCGGCTAATCACTTCAATGAGCGTTTTCTGCATGTCCGTATCTAAACCAAACTCTAGATTAATCCACGCATTACCTTGGTTTGCCCATGCATTCATCGACTCAAGGCCAGGGATCCCTTGCAGCACTTCCTCTTGAGGCTCAATGATCTCAGATTCGATTTCTTGAGGCGACGCAGCGCGCCAAGAGGTCTGGATGTTAATATTCGGTCTTTCAATGTCAGGAAACAGCTGTACAGGTAAATTAAACAGGCTATATAGCCCTAAAAATACCAGCAGTGTTATTCCGATACCTACCCCAGTCGCGTTTTTTATTGCTTGCTTAGTGATGTCCATAATATGGCACTTATGCTTTTTATTGTTTGGTTTACTATAGGTCGCAGGAATGACAGAAAAAGTTTAAAGCCATGACACTAAGAATTTCAGCGATTATTAACATTTTGTTTAAATACCGTTTAAAAAACGTTATTTATCGCAGATGAGTGGACCTCAAAAATACGCCATTTGTCGGCGCTGGACATATTTGCTTACACCCATCGTTAATTAGGCGTCGCGACGTGGAGTGAGGGTAGGGATATTTTAAACTCGCCCTTCGGGAAGGTCTGGCAAGCTTCACTCTGGGAATTTGAAAAGCAACGGCCATTCCTACATTCCCACGCTTTGCTAGGAAACTTACCAGCACCTTCTGGGTGGGCAATCATCTATGCGGATTGGTATTGTTCTTTAAGTATCGAACAAAAATTTAGAGCAAAAAAAAGCCGCTCTAGGAGCGGCTTTTTTCAAATACGTCAGCGATTACGCTTCAGCAATGATGATCACTTTGATTGAAGTGATAACGTCAGAGTGAAGTTGTAAGTCGATGTCATACTCACCAGTTTCACGAAGAGTACCAGTAGGTAGTTTAACTTCTGCTTTTTGTACTTCAACGCCAGCTGCAGTGATTGCATCAGCGATGTCACGAGTACCAACAGAGCCAAAAAGTTTACCTTCGTCACCAGCAGGAGCTGCGATTGTAACTTCAGCAAGCTCAGCAACTTTTTCAGCGCGTGCGTTAGCAGCAGCTAGTTGCTCAGCAATTTTCGCTTCAAGTTCAGCACGACGTGCTTCGAACTTTTCAACGTTGTCTTTAGTTGCAGGAACCGCTTTACCCTGTGGGAAAAGGAAGTTACGAGCGTAACCAGACTTAACAGTCACTTGGTCGCCCAGGCCGCCAAGGTTGGCGATTTTATCTAGTAGGATGATATTCATCTTAGCTAACCCTTATATTCGCCAAATTACTTGTGTGAATCAGTGTACGGAAGCAACGCAAGGAAACGTGCGCGCTTGATCGCAGAAGACAGCTGACGCTGATATTTTGCGCTTGTACCAGTAATACGGCTAGGGACAATTTTACCGCTCTCAGTGATGTAGTTCTTAAGAGTAGCGATATCTTTGTAATCAATCTCAGTCACACCTTCTGCAGTGAAACGGCAGAACTTACGACGTCTGAAAAAACGAGCCATGGGTGATCTCCTTAAGCGTTGTCTTCAGTGGTTTCAGTTTTCTTTTCCGCGCGATCTTGGCGAGGAGCAGAATCGTCACGACGCTCACGACGAGGCTCTTCTTTCATCATTGGAGAAGGCTCAGTCACAGCAGTCTTAGTGCGCATAACCATGTTACGTAGGATCACGTCGTTGAAACGGAAAGCATTTTCCAATTCATCAACAGCTTCTGCAGACGCTTCAGCATTGATTAGTACGTAGTGGGCTTTGTGCAGCTTTTCAATTGGGTAAGCCAGTTGACGACGGCCCCAATCTTCTAAACGATGAATCTGACCACCGTCTTGCTTTAGGATTGTGGTATAACGCTCGATCATACCAGGTACTTGTTCACTCTGATCAGGGTGAACCATAAATACGATTTCGTAATGACGCATTATAGCTCCTTACGGTTGTAGCCTCGACAGTACAGCCGACTGTATGGAGACAAGGAACGAATTGGGATGGCTGTAAGGGCGCGCATTATACGCAGCAGTTACTAATTGCACAAGCATTAATCACCTTTAGAACAATCATTTGCCCTTTCCCCAAACACTACGCTCAGACATTTAATCAAAATACTGTTTATTTATACAGTAAAATACTGTACAGTTTTTGTGTCTTTAATAAACAGGGGACCTACCATGGCCATTACCACACAGTATGTTGTTACGCACAAAGGGGTAGAAAAATTGGTAACTACCGACAAAAAAGAAGCCGATCAGTATGACAAAATGCTCGATGCAGCAGATAACCTTGCTGACTACATTCATGCGAAGGGCATCAAGCTAGACGATAGCGTAGTGGAAGAGCTCACCATCATGCTGTCTAAAAACAAAGATAAAATCAGTAAGATTTTCAAAGGCGCTACCGCAGAAAGCGTATTAGAAGATGAAAGCGCAGAAGTGGTAAAGCTACAAGCTAACGGCTGATAATTTAGGCACGCCTCTCTTTTGCGTCGTTATGATGAGCAATTAATAAGAGCAATTGCCGCTTTAGGCTGATGAGATCTGATAGCATAGCTATACGCAAAAATGTTATTTGATAACATTACCTCAACGCGGCAATGTGTTTTCTCTGGTTTTTAACTGGGTGAACAGACGTGTCGCTTTTGCTAATGTGAACATAAGACGTAAATACAGGTCGGGCTTAGCGTGAATACCATCAATAAAAAAAATAGCACTCACTCCCAGCGCAACGCAGTGTCTGAAGAGCACAACGCAGTGAATAAAGGGCGCAACACAGCGATTGAAGTTAGCAATTTACAGTTTTCGTATACCAAAGAAAGTCCTCCCATCGTTGACATTAAAGCGTGGCAAGTTTCGCAAGGTGAACACGTTTTTCTTTCAGGGCCTTCGGGTAGCGGAAAGAGCACATTGCTCAATTTGCTGTGCGGAACATTAACTCCAACTCAGGGCGACATCGCTTTATTAGCGCAGCCTTTCTCCGCATTATCGAACCGACAGCGGGACAAGTTTAGAGCACGCAATATCGGCGTTGTTTTTCAACAATTTAATCTTATTCCCTACCTTTCTGTGGCACAGAACATTAATGCGGCGGTGTATTTTGCAAGTACAAACGTCAGCAAGACAGCATCAGACGCAAAGCTTCGTCATTTACTGGACAAGCTACAGCTGCCTTCTCACGTGCTGCATGCGAAAGCTGACGCATTGAGTATTGGTCAGCAGCAGCGCGTTGCCATTGCCAGAGCACTGATTAACGACCCACAATTATTAATTGTCGATGAACCTACCTCTGCCCTAGATACCGATGCCAGAGATAGTTTTATGTCGCTGCTAAAAGACGTTGCAGGTGAAAGCACCATGATTTTTGTTAGTCACGATAAAGCCATGGAGAGTTATTTCGACCGCCACTGCAGCATGAGTGAATTAAACCCAAGTACAAACCACATAAAAACGCGAGGCGATGAGGCCACAAAAGCACAGGAGCGTGCGTAATGCTAAGTACCATTGCTATTGAAAGCTTAAAGCGCAGGAAAACAACGGCAATCCTCACACTTTTAAGCATTACCATCAGCATTAGTTTACTTTTGTGCGTGGACATTATTCGCACCCAAGTTAAAACCAGTTTTACGCGCACCGTTTCTGGTGTAGATCTTATTGTTGGCGCACCAAGTGGACAGCTTAATTTACTCCTGTCATCAGTGTTTAATATAGGCACTCCCACCAAAGGTATTGAATATAAAAGTATTGCGGCGCTTCAATCTAACAAGCAGGTATCGTGGCTTATCCCACTATCTTTGGGTGATACCCACAGAGGTTTTAGAGTAGTAGGTACGACCAACAGCTTTTTCGACCACTTTAAATACGGTGATATGCAATCACTTGAAATGGCAGCAGGCTCGACATTTACGCAGCCACTGTCTACCGTTATTGGCGCAGATATCGCCAAATCATTGGGGTACAAGGTAGGGGATAAGATTATTATTTCCCATGGTCTGGGTAGCGTATCGTTCAACAACCATGATGATCACCCTTTCACTATCTCAGGCATAGTTAAGAAAACCGGTACGCCCGTAGATAAAGCCGTATACGTTACCCTACAGGGACTTGAAGAAGCCCACACAGGACCTAAACATTCGCCCACCTCAATGTTAGGCCGTAAATCTGCTGACAAGGCGAACGAGCATGAGCATGAGCATGAGCATGAGCATGAGCATGAGCATGAGCATGAGCATGACGAGCATACAAAAGAACATGCAGTTTACAATAGCGAAGCGTTTACGCCTGAGTCAGTATCCGTGGTGATGCTGGGGCTTAAACATCGGGTAACTGCACTGCAGCTTCAGTATCAAATTAATCAAAGTAAAAAAGAGCCGCTAATGGCTATTCTACCGGGCATGGCACTCGCAGAACTTTGGCAAATTATGGGAAATGTTGAATCGCTATTGCTTGGCCTTTCCGGTCTTATCGTCATCTGCGCGCTTATTGGGCTTGCGACTATGCTGCTAGCAACGATGAGGGAGCGTTATCAAGAAATCGCCGTTTTACGAACTATAGGCGCAGGACCGTTTACCTTACTGCTACTCATACAGATTGAAGCGATGCTGCTTACGATTGTGAGTGCCGCACTGAGTTTAGGCTTGGTAGCTGGGCTTATGAGCGCACTAAAACCTTGGTTAAGCAGTACCTATGGGTTGTTTTTAAGCAGCCCGCTGTTTGGACAAAGCAGTGTTATTATCATTTTACTGATACTGGGGTGCACATACTTGGTTTCACTATTCCCCGCTGTGGCGGCCTACAGACGCGGCCTACACGCGGGACTAAACGCGAACTCATAAATACCCATGCCTACAGCGTTGTTTCGGGTTTTGTCAGCTTCTATTTAGCCCCACATCTGTGCGCAAATAGGCAATAGGTCTTTTAATGGAGCGAGCTTAAGCGAGCTGGAGTGAGTATTACTCTCCTACTCACTTATCTGTACTGAAACGCAATATTAGCTCGTGAACCTGATTAACCGTTGCGCGCAAATCGTGGCTTGCTGCAAGCGATGCTTCAGATGAACGCTGGGTTTCAGACGCGCCGTCAGCGACTTCTACTAACTGCTGGTTAATATGCTCTGCCACCGTGCTTTGTTCTTCTACCGCTGAAGACATCTCTACCGTGGCATCAGCGATACCTTTCACTGCATTGTTAATTTCAAACAATGCACCTCGGGTTTCTTCTACTATAGCGCTGCCGTGCTCAGCTGAAGCTAGCCCTTCCGTCGATACCCTTACAGCTCGATCAGAACGCTCAGCCAATTCATTAATGATGTTGTGGATTTTATCGGTCGATTCGCGAGTTTTCGAAGCTAAAGTACGAACCTCATCGGCAACAACCGCAAAACCTCTTCCTTGTTCGCCAGCCCTTGCAGCTTCAATCGCAGCATTAAGCGCTAACAGGTTAGTCTGCTCAGCGATGGTCGAGATGATATTGGCCGCTTCGCCAATATCGCTGGTTGACTGAGCCAACTCTGTCACTGTGGTAGAAATAGACTCTACCGCCTCGCGCAACGCTACGATCGCCTGCATGGCTTGTTCTGCTTTTTGGTTGCCTGTCTCTACATTGGATGCCGCTGTCCTTGCGCTCTTTGCGTTACTTTCTACTCGTTCGGCAACTTCTTGAATCGCTTGACTCATTTGTGTTACCGCAGACGCAATTTGCTGTGTAGCTTGATTTTGCTGAACAACCGCGGCACTGGTGCTTTCTGCTTGCTCATGCGTGGTGTTAGCAATTGATTCGAGCCCCGCTGACGCATCTTTAATTCGGGTTAATGCCGTGCGATTTCTGGCAAGTTCACACCCCAGTGCAAGTTTGGCTTGGCTTATGTGAGGGGGGTCTGGGAAGTAGGTTTGTGCCACCGTTTCATTCGCGTAGCTTTCTGGGCTAAGAGAAAGCAGCGCGCCCCAGTCTTTTCTTGTCTTGGCTTCTTGAGCAATCATTAAAACTATAGCTCCAAGCAGCGCAATGCCAGCCGCAGCGGCGCCGTGGGTAAATGCAAGAGCTATTACTAAGACAGCACTTATCAGCAACGTAGGCGCCAGATGCATTAGGTTTTGAGCTAAGCGCGACATCGGTGATACCGCAGATTTTCCTTCCTGCATTCTGGCGTAAACACTAGATGCGCGTGCTATTTCGTCATTTAACGCCGGCACTCGAACAGATTCGTAGCCTACTACTGATTTACCTTCATAAACGGGAGTCACAAACGCCGAAACCCAATAGTGATCGCCATTTTTTCTTCTGTTTTTAACTAACCCAATCCAGCTTTGCCCTGATTCCAAAGTACGCCACATTTCTTTGAACACAGGAGCAGGCATATCTGGATGACGGATAATGTTGTGATTTTTACCAATGAGTTCTTCACGACTGAAGCCACTTGCTTCTACAAATGCGCTATTACAATGCTGGATTACACCGCGCTTATCGGTAGATGAAATAAGACGATGATGTGCGGGAAACTTGTACTCTTTCTGGGTAACTGGCTGATTATTTCTCATTGGGTGCTTTCTCCATGTAGCAAAGCAATCATCCGTTAATCGTAGGAAATGTTGCTTACCTCCTAAGACTAGAACATAAACAAATTCTGTCTAGCAGGAAGAAAAAATTAGAGAAATTCTATATTCTATCAGCTATTTAGGAAAGCACTTTATACTTTAGGCTAGAGGTAACAAAACGGCAACGCGCGTACCCTTTCCTTCTTCGCTAGTGATATTTATCTTTCCGTTGTGCTCTTCAACAATAGTCATGGAAATAGACATTCCCAACCCTGTTCCCTCGCCGGGTGGTTTAGTTGTAAAAAAGGGCGTGAATATTCTATCCAGTGTTTCTTTCGACATACCAATACCCTCGTCTTCTACGATAAGCATGGCGCTTTTGTCATCTTGCTGCACTTTGAGTGTTATGGACTTCCCTTCTGGTGTTGCATAAATAGCATTGGTCACAAAGTTAACCAACACCTGCTGAATCTGTCCTGCATTACCAAGGAAATAGACATCCTTATCGGGTACTTCTACATTAAGTTTGTTTTTGTACCTGTGCAGGTTATTCGTGAGCTTGATCACCGTGTTCATGGCGTCAATGGCACTAATTTGTGTATGCTTTCCTGAACCAGGATACGAAAAACTTCGCAGCGCTTTTACAATTTCAATAATACGTTCAATGCCCTCGTGAGATTCATTGAACATCTCTGTAATTTCGCTCGCACTTTCTTGTAGTGAAAAGCGTTTTTCCAGCGCCTCGAACTGCGACTCTACCTCTCCACCAGCAGTGCGACAAAGCTTGCCTATTTCTTCTAACGCGTGTTGATAATCGCTAAAAATTTCTTTTGCAACCACCGTATTGCTTCGAACATAACCGATAGGGTTATTGATTTCGTGTGCTATGCCCGCAGCAAGTTGTCCCAACATCGCCATCTTGTCTGCACTAACCAGCCTTTCTTCTAGAAAGTCTCTGTCTTTTTTAACCGAACTCAATTCTATTTGCCGACTGGTGAGCTCAGTTTTTTTGTTCTGGTAACGAGACGTAATGTTTAGATAATGTTTGGTGGTATCAAGAACGTGTAGCGTTTCTTCTTCTAAGTGATCGTCTTTGGTAAGCAACACGAGCCAAGCGAATTCGCCGTCTGCCATTTCATGCATAAAGTGAAGTAGCCTTGCTTCTTCTTTTGTATCTGGTCGCTGCACTGCATTAACGCACCAGTGGGAATAGCTCTCACGCAGTGTCAGAGGGGTTTCGTCTTTGAGAAGTTTGGCGAGCTCGGGAGAGCTATACCATCCATTTTCGTGAGATAGCACCTGGCTATCATCCCCCACCGTTAGCGCTTCACCTTCTACAATAAATGCTTTTCCACAATGGGCACCGCTAAATTCAACCGCCGATTCCAGCGCAGAAAATATAAAACTCTTACCCGGCTGAGCATTTGAAAGCTGTGATGCGGCACGGTTAAGGTACAACAACTCCCTTTCCCGCTGTTTTGAATCTTTTAAGGCTTTTCTTAGCGCTTGATTCGCTAAGTAAGCATCTTGTGAGTAGGTTTCAAGAAAAGACTCTGCGTTTTTACGCGCTATTTTTTGACGTTTAAGCTGTCGTTCTAAAGAGTTAACGCGGGCTTCCAGCGCTAGAATGCGCTCTTGTTCGGTGGAATACGATGTTTCACTCACCAAAAAGCCCTCCGTTTAGGGCGCCGCTATGAATTCGGGCGCCACGCTTTTCAATAGGGCCAGTTGAACCGCAAGGCTCTACGGGCGCTAATTAACTAGCCTATCAAGTAGTGTTAGTACTCTCTCACTGGCTTGTTCCATTTCCATAAGCTTAGCATCTGCCTCAGCATTGTTGCCATTTTGTTTAGCTAGAACGGCAGCGATACCGCTACTATGCACTTTTGCATGCGGCGCTTCAATCTCTCTGAATGCCGTTGTTTGGCCAATTGCTTTGTTAGCATTGTCACTATACCACTGCCCAAGGCGGCAGTTCTTATGATCGCCAAAGTCCGCCACAGATTTATTGCTGTAGCCGCACAGCACTGCATAAACCTCGGCCTTCCACACTACATGATCCAATTTTACTGTTTGAATGAACGTAGCAATTGCGCCTTCACTAATGGTGGACTTCATACTGTCACAGTGTTGCACCATAACTTCGTAGCTGCCATTTAGCTGATTAATGCCGGTTTCTAGCTGCTCGTTGTTTCCGCGCAGCTCATTGACACCTGAAACCGCTTTGGAAGTAGACTGAATTATACCGTTCACCAGCTCAGATACTTCTGTTGCTGATTTGTTGGTTTCTGTCGCCAATGCACGTACTTCATCAGCAACAACACTAAACCCGCGGCCTGCATCGCCCGCTCGCGCAGCTTCGATAGCAGCGTTTAGCGCAAGTAAGTTAGTTTGATCAGAAATACTCGTAATAGTAGTAACAAATTTATTAATGTTATCTGCTGTCGTTGATAGCCCCGATATACGTTCGCTCATGCTGCCCATTTGGACATTAAGCCCGCTCATGTCGGTAACAATTTTGCTTAATGTAGTCGCAGAATCACTAAACAACTCATTAATATTAGCAACAGACTGGTTCTCAGCATCGATACGTTGATAAGTAGCCAACACCGTTTCACGAATACCTTCTAATTGACGCATTGCATCAACAATGCACTTCATTACAACGGAATCGTTCGACGATGCATGCTGACCGTTTGCAGCCTCAATGGCATTAATGAGTTCACTATTTTCTGCCTCTAAAACGTCAATTTTGTCTAAGGCTTCTTGCACTCTTGCTTCTAGTTTACGTACTTGCGCTTCTTTTTCTTCGTATTTACTGCGAGATACAAACATGTGTGGTTACCGATATGTTTTTTATAGAGTTATTTTGTTCAGATTAACAGATATCCAGACCATTTAACTATTAGTCTGAAGTAGCGTTATGCTATGAGTATCGGCGGAATATTGAAAAACTGATGAAATAAAACGCTCGGTTGAGACGAGCTTTATTTTTGTGGCAGTAGATGCGGCTCTATGGGCGGGCGACGGGCGCCTTTTTTAGGACCATACCACAACGCCAGATAGTCTAGGATAGCGGACTCCGCATCACCTAATGGCCATAGCTTTTGCGTGTCTTGCATCCATCGAATAGTTTCAAGCCATCTCTCTCTGCTCATTGCGTTCTGTGTAATTAGTGAAGGCGAATGGCATGCGCTACAGTGTGCAACCACTAGATTATAGCCGGGCGCTACAGTAAGACCTGACTGGGGGTCAACAGACACAGTCGTGGCGTCAGCGGAATGCATACTTGAGCCGCTATTTTTATCGCTGCTTTCATTGATGGCCGCAACCAGTGGTGTGCTAACTAACCCTGCCATAATAGAAACAAAAACGAATAGACGGCGCATGCGAGCGCTCCATATCTCAAACACGTTACTCGGTACCATGTGTTTTACACAACCCGCACAGCAATGCGATGGCAGGCATTGTTTAAGTAGCCTTTTGGATTCCAGCCCGGCAATACCATAGGTTGTGCTTTTCCATTTTCATCTACGGCTTTGGCCCATATTTCGAAATAACCTTGTTGAGGAAAGGCTATTTTTGTAGTGAATTGCTGCCATGCATGTCTATTTACGGGAAGCGTGAGCTCTGCTATTTGCCACGTTTGTCCGAAATCAATAGATGTGTACACTTCAGCCACTTTACCCTCGCCACTCCATGCATGACCGCGCACGCTTAGTTTCTTGGCCAAAGGATGATCAGTGCCCGATTGTGGATAAGTAATGAGTGACTTAATAGGCATAGCTTCAATGATACACATATCTTCATCGGCTACTTTCGCCCCCGGAGCAACGGGTTTACAAGGGAGTCGGTACGCTTTGCCCAGCATTTTTGCACCGTCATGCACGCGGTCTCTGACCACTATCTTCTTAAGCCACTTACCAGACGTAGACGCTGGCCAACCACCAAAAACCAGTCGGAGCGGATAGCCATTCATTAAAGGCAGAGGTTCATCATTCATTGCCCATGCAATCAACGACTCATCTTCCATCGCTTTGTTTATCGGCACCCCGCGAGAAATAGCCGCTTTGCCCGGTGTACGGCTTAAATGCTGGTCATCACCATAATAGCCAATGTAAACAGCGCTATCTTTTACGCCCACTGACGTGAGTACATCTTTAAGCCTTACACCTGTCCATTTAGGGCATCCCACAGCTCCGGTAGTCCATTGGTTCCCCGTCGCTGCTGGCGAGAACTCGGCACGTCCATTACCGCCGCATTCCAGCGTTAGTTGGTAGGTGTAATGTTTGAATTGGGTTTTGAGCTCTTCCAACGTGAAGGTTTTTGACTGCTCGGCCGACTCCCCTTCAATAGTAAGCGTCCACGTACTCGCGTCTGGCTTTTGCGGGGGAATACCATTATTCCTTACGAAAAATCGAGAGGCAGGCGTAACCGCATCATCAAGTAAGTGCGCTGGCGTTTGAGCGTTAATTGGCCGGTCGTTAAGTATTGTTAGCCCGTCTTTTCCCTCGATAGAAAACGGCGTGTTCGACTGAGCAAATGCAGCGGGAATAAGTCCTGCTGGCATGAACTGACCGTAAACGACTTCAGCACCAAGTAGCAAAGACAGAGACTTCAGACCTTTGATAAAACCACGCCGAGTCAGCGCGTTGCTAGTTCGCTGAAAAACCTGTTCGTCGGCCTTTACAGGGTCCTTAGCGTACAGTTCATGAAGGCCATGTTTTTTCACTGCTACCACCTCGTCATTGAGTGCTTTGTGTATTAAGAGTGCATTAAGAATAATTGTGATAAATCGCGCAAAAAATCCCACTATATTGCGAACAAATAGCCCAATATAAGCAGTGCAATCCACAGCGTTTCTGCCACAATCATCACAATTGGCAGCATACCGACTTCAGCTAACTTACCAAGGTTAGACTTCATACCGATTGCCGTAATTGAAACGACTAAGAAGAAGCGTGATATCTGGGTCCCCGTTTCAATAACTACTTCGGGTAGGGTTACAAAGCTGTTGAGTAACATAAGTACAATAAAGCCAACTAGAAACATCGGCATTTTAGGCACTTGCGCCCCGTCAGCCTGACTTTTGGCTTTGTAAAAGTGTTTAATGGCAATCATCATAATGAGTACCACTGGCATTAGCATGGCTACTCGTACCAGCTTGGTCAGTGTCGCCATGTCGCCTGCACTGTCAGACACCGAGTAACCTGCCCCCACAACTTGCGCCACATCGTGAATAGTGCCGCCTAAGAAAATGCCAGCTTCCGTATCATTCATGCCCAACTGCGCCGCCACAATTGGGTAGAGCACCATGGCGATGGTCGACATAGCGGTTACGCCAATAACCGTCAGCAACGTGTCTCTTTCGTGGTTTTCTCCCTTGGGAAGAATGGTGGAAATGGCGAGAGCCGCAGACGCACCACAAATGGCTACTGAGCCTCCCGTTAATGCACCAAAACGCTTTTGTAACCCGAGTAATTTGGCGAGACCCACTCCGACAATAATTGTTGTGAGTATGGCAGCGGCCAGCATAAGAGCGGTCTGCCACCCAAGTACCGCTAAGTCACCTAGCGCAATGCGTAGACCAAGCAGAACAACTCCAGCGCGAAGAAGAGTACTTGCCGTGAAATCGATACCACACGCACAGGGCGTATCGTTCTGATGCAAAAACGATACGGCCATACCCAAAAGTAATGCGAACAACATAGCAGGGGCATTGTAATGCTCACTCAAAAAGAGCGCCGCCATACCGGTAATGGTTGCAATTCCTAGCCCGGGCCAAATATTTTTACATTTTACTGCTATATCGTTCATTTTCTTTTATCGCTCTGAGGCCACAAGCGCAACAAGCACTACGCGCTTTCGCTCGCCAGAATAAGGGCGGCGGCCATGCATTGCACGGTAATTGTCAACAATAGCCACGTCACCATCTTGCCACTCTAAGTCAAAGGTGTAAGTTTCAGACAGTTCTGCAACGCGCTCTAAACCGGCTTTAGGAATTGCACTTCCATCGCCAAAAGTAATTGCCGACGACGGGTTTTCCCTTACGCCTTTCCATCCCATATACGCAGCTATTAGCTGGTTATAGAACACTTCTGAGCCATCACTAAGTTCGATAACCGCAGGTAAGACAGGCGTAATGGCTCTTAGACTACCATCCTCCAACCATTGCCAGGTGTATCCTAACTCTTTTAATTTAGCTTCTGCCTCTTCTAATGACTCAACGCTTAGCGTGCTTTTCCAGCTTCTTCCTTGGCCAGAGTTGGCATCATTGGCTGCTGGCATAGTAGTCGTATATTTAAGGCCTTTCTCTTTAAAGTCTTTAGCAAGCGTAGGATTTTCTTCCTTCAATGCTTCAAACAATTTGTCGGAGCGACACAAAGGCGTTGCTCCCCCCTCATCCGCTGCAGTCTTACAAAAGAAAAACAGCTTGCTAGGTGAAATAGGCGTCTGCGCCATTTCATGATGTAGAAAAATTTCTACGTCTTTCGGCGCTTCATTTGCTGTGAATACGCGCTCAGTAAAGTTAATACGCACGGCATTAGACAACGACTCCTGATAGGTAAAGTTAGGATAGCCGAAGCCTGCTGAGAAAACGTCAAAGGTCTCTGCGGAATCAATTGGAAACCCTCGGAAAAGTAGTGCTCCCGACTTTGCAAGTTTTGCTTCAAGCTCTGATTGATTTGCTTTTACAAATGCAACGGTCTCTTCTACCGTTGTACAACCCTCGTTGTTCACGACTATTTCAGGGAACACACCGCCGTTATAATTGTGCTGAGTAGGTACACTTGCGTAGGCTACCGCAGAGCTGTCATTGACGTTTTTCATAGCTAACTCCTAGTCGTAAATAGGGTGGAAACGGTTAAAGGCAGCTTCGCAGAAGCGCCCTGGATCGTTAAATCTGCGATTTACGTTCAATGCAGATATTGCCTGCATTTCACTGTCGCTGAGTGAGAAGTCAAAAAGTGCGAGGTTTTCTTTCATACGCTCAACTTTTGACGTTTTTGGAATGATGGCGTTACCGCGCTGAATTCCCCAACGCAAGACAACCTGCGCGGGCGTTTTACCATGGGCTTCTGCCGCGGCTTTTACTACGCTTTGCTCAAGCACTGATTCCGTCTGATCAGCCATTTCAAGCTCTAGATAAGATAAGGCACCTAGCGGAGAGAAGGCCGTCACCTCCAGTCCATAGTCTTTTGCCAAACGAATTAGTCGCTCTTGCGTAAGGTACGGATGAGATTCAATTTGCAGCATGGCTGGCTTAATACGCGCATAGCTCATCAGGTCGTTAAGCAAACCGGTGTTGTAATTACACACACCAATTTGTTTTGCTTTTCCGCTATCGGCAAGCGACTCCATTGCCTCCCATGTCTTATGCAAAGGCACAGGCGCGAGTTCCATTTTAGGCTCGGCAGCATCAGGTTCGTAAAACCATTCCGGTGGATAACGGGTCTCGATAGGCACAAATTTCTGCGCTATTGGGAAATGGATCAGGTATAAGTCTACATAATCTAACTGTAAGTCTGACAAGGTTTTTTCTAAAGCAAGACCCACGTGCTCAGGGGCGTGAAAGGTATTCCATAGCTTAGAAGTAACCCAAAGCTCTTCTCTGGTGCACAAGCCTTCATCAATCGCTCGCTTAATGCCTTCACCCACTTCCTTTTCATTGCCGTAATCAGCGGCACAATCTAAGTGTCGATAGCCAGCCTTAATCGCTTGGTACGTGGTTTCCGCACATATGGCAGTATCGACCTTCCAAAAACCAAAACCTACCTCTGGTATCTTATTCATTGTTTCATTCACCTTAGAATTCGTTGCTTTAAGCTAGTACGGACTTTCTCTTAAACGTACTGCAAAGATAAAAAGCCGCGGTTTACTTTTGCAGTATGCTCTTGTATAACTTTAGCTTCAAACTTTAGTCTTGTATAAGACATAAGTTATTACACAGATATACCGATGTCAACAAAGCGTTAACAAACTTAATGAAAAGTTTGGAGTGCAATAAAAAGAAATGTCTAGCGGTGGCATAACAAGGTAAAGCGTTACCTTGTTATGCTAGGTGTTCGAGAGTCGGTAAGAAACAATTTGATAGGAACGGACGTTTAAAACGTTGTGGTTGAACAGTTTGGCGTTGATAGCAAAGGATTAATCAAGTTCAACTTGGTAATGGTAGTGGTCAGTTCTACATTTGCTTTCACGATATTCAATGAGTTTACCGTCAATAGACTCAGTGACGCGCGTAACCATAAGTAACGGCATTCCTTTTTCGATACCTAAGCTTTTTGCATCACTTTTTGAGGCCAAAACCGCTTTAATGCTGTCACGGGTCTTAAATACAGTTTGGTTGTAGTCCGTTTGATAAAAATGATACAGAGTATGCGGAATATCTTCTCGCTTCTCGATGTCAGGAAATCGCTTAGACGGTAAATAAATAGTTTCAAGCATACAAAATTCGTTATCGAGAATTCGCCTACGCTTAAGCTTCACTACTTTGTCTTTAGCGGTAATTGATAGTGCAGTTTGGACACTTTCAATTGGCTCGACCAGCTCTTTACTTAACAGTTCAGCTTTGGGTAGGTCAGCACCTTTTCCGTCAGCTTGTAACGGAAAGAAACGAAACAGCGCATCTTGTGCCGTATGCTCAGAAACAAATGTACCGACCCCCTGACGACGGGTTACAATTTTGGTATCTGTCAGCAATGTTAGCGCTTTGCGAACGGTTCCTTGGCTAACATTGAATTCGTCAGCAAGCTTAAACTCACTAGGTAGCATCTCGCCTGGTTGCCAACGGCGCTCGACAATAAGCTGCTTAATGTATTCAGCGACTTGTTGATACAGCGGCTGAAAGGCAAGACTTGGACCGCTGAGTTTGTGATCGAATTGAGATGAAGACATGAACCCTAACCTAAACGCTTAATTTTTGTTGTTATATCATACACAAGAGTTATAGCGCACTTTTGATATAAATCACATACATTGCAGGAATTACACGTGATGCTTTTGGAAACACTGCTTCCCATGTTTGCGCTATTAGGGCTTGCGACACTGCTACAGACCTTAAGCGGGTTTGGTTTTGGCCTTATGGTGGTATCAAGCTTTACGTTATTCGGCATCTTGCCGCTTACGGCGACCACCTTTATGGTGAGTTTTCTAAGTCTTTTCAATTCTATCAGCTTAGTAGTGAAAAACACGGAGCAAATAAATAGACGTGCTTTCACTATTATACTGGTTAGCGGTATACCCTTTATGGCGGTAGGCTACGCATTGTTGGAATACCTATCTGTTGGGATGGCAACTTGGCTCAATTTACTGCTCGGCTTGGCTATTCTCAGCTGCTGCGGCCTTTTATTAATAAAAAGAAAGCGGGCACAGCCATCTGGTCGCGCATACGGCTTTTCTATCGCTGGCGCTCTAGGTGGATTGCTAGGCGGTCTTTTTTCTACCTTTGGCCCACCTGTGGTATTTCAGTGTTATCGACAAACCTGGCCAATAAATGAAATCAGAATAACACTGCTGGCCGTATTTAGTGTTACCTCACTTATACGCCTTGCCATAATACCGTTTGGTACTTTGCCTTCAACAGAAGTGTTTCTGTCTGCTGTTTTCGCCATTCCCGTCATTTTAATTTTCACGCGATTAGGACGAATTCTCGCTGCTCGCGTGTCCGCTGCCGCTGTCCGACTGTTAGCCTTGACCATGCTTGCATTAAGTGGCGTAACCCTTATTGTCCAAAATATCAGTATCTAAGACGGCTTGATAGTGAACGCGGATCTAAATCTTCATAATTTTCTAATTGCAGATTGACACCCAAGTTACATTTCATTAACTTATGTCTTATATAAGACATGAAGGGTAATGTAGAAATGAGTAACGCGTTTTGTGTAAATGAGCCAGAATGGAACGATATTAAAGCCGCTGACATTACTGAGCAGCCCTTTTTGTCGGATGATAAGACACTTATTGTCCCCACCCAATATGGTGAGTTGAGTCTAAGTATTAGTCAGTTTGGTTTACGCATTCAAAGTGACGTCAATGCAGCAGATGATTTTGGTATGCTTACTCAAGCGCCGGAAAGGCTATCGCTAGTACTTTCCGGTGATCAGTCTCACAGCACCCTGGCAGCAGGCGACTATCGATTAGAAGTTTTTGCCGCACCTCTTCATTTCAAGCTGTATAAAAATGACGTTTTAGTTCAGCAAAGCGCCACCGACGGCCACTTTGTACGTCAGCATCGCTTACCGCCATTCGCTAAAACCGACAAAGGTTGGTTAGTAAGTTTAGAGCTTAGCTACGACGAAGCCGTTTATGGTCTTGGAGAGAAATGGGGCAAGCTTGATAAACGCGGCCAGCTAATTCGCTCATACAACCACGACGCTTTAGGCGTAAACGCCGAAAAGTCTTATAAAAACACACCTTACGCATGGAGTCCTGAAGGCTGGAATTTGTTTGTGCACACTCCAGCCCCCGTCACCCATGGAGTCGGCTACGCACTTTGGTCACAGCGAGCTTACGTGTGCTTAGTAGAAGATAACCTACTCGACATGTTCTTGTTCCATCAAGACTCGCCAGCGCAAAGTCTTAAAGCCTACAGCGAGCTCACCGGCTTTGCCCCTACGCCGCCGACCTGGAGCTTAGGCGTCATTCTTTCTAAAGCGTATTATAAAGACGCCGACGAACTACTCGCGGTTGCCCGCGAAGTGCGCGAAAAGAATATGCCTTGCGATGTTATTACCCTTGATGGCCGCGCATGGCAAGACACAGATACCCGCTTTGCTTTTGAGTGGGACCCTAAGCGCTACGCCGACCCACAGCCAGTTATCGATGAACTTAAAGCGTTAGGTTTTAAAATCTGTGTGTGGGAATACCCCATGATTTCAGTGAAAAACCCCCTTTACAAAAAGGCGGCCGAAAAGGGTTGGCTGATAAAGGATAAACGCACTGGCGAAGCGTACCGCTATGCGTGGGACTTAAGCCCATTTGGTGAAGTACTTACGCCTTTGCCAGACTCAGGTATTTTAGACTTTACCAACCCTGAAGCTTACGAGTTTTGGAAAACGTCGCACAAACCTTTATTTGACCTTGGCGTAGATATGATAAAGGCCGACTTTGGCGAACAGTTGGAAGACGACAATATGCTGTCGTATAGCGGTGATTCAGGTAATCGTCTACATAACGTTTACAGTATGCTTTACAACCGCTGTGTGTACGAGGCTGCCGACGCTTACTGCAAAACAGGTCCTTTCCTATTTAGCCGTTCAGCTTGGACAGGAAGTCAGCGCTACCCATCACAATGGGGCGGTGACCCGCAAGCCGACTGGCATGGCCTAGCCGCAAGTATTCGTGGCAGTTTGTCCTGGGGTATGTCAGGCGGGCCGTTTTTCGCTACCGATATAGGCGGGTTTTACAAAGACACCCGAGATGCAGAACTTTACGTAAGATGGGCACAAGCGTCAGTGTTTAGTGCCCACATGCGATTGCACGGTATTGGCCCTCGTGAACCCTGGTCCTACGGCGATGCCGCTTCCAATGCAGTATTTGAGGCCCTTAAGCTAAGATATAAGCTTATTCCATACCTAAAGGAAACCGCAGAAAAAGCATCACAAACAGGACTTCCGGTTCAGCGCGCCATGGCGTTAGCCTTCCCTGAACAGCCGCTTTCGCACGGTTTTGAACAACAATTTATGTGCGGTGATGACCTACTTGTTGTGCCTTGCGTGGTGCCCGGCGGAAAAATTAAATACTACTTACCAAAAGGTGAATGGATACGTTTTGGTACCGAAGAAGTCGTGCAGGGTGAGCAATACAGAGAAGAAATACTTGCGCTTAACGATGTGGCGGTGTTCATCCAAAAAGGCTGTCGCATTGTAATGGGCCCAGATGTTCAACATACCGATATGGATATGTCGAACACCACACATTGGCCAGCGTAGCGCATAGGAGCAGTTCATGGATATCACCCTTACCCTATTGTCATGCATGGCATTTATGGCACTGGTTGCCGTTATTTCTTACATGAAAACAAAAGGGGAAGTAAACACGCAAGACGGTTACTTCCTTGCAGGAAGAGGGTTGACCGGCACTTTTATTGCTGGGTCCATGATCCTTACCAATCTTTCAGCAGAGCAGCTAATTGGATTAAATGGCTCTGCCTTTGGGTATAACTTAAGCGCTATGGCGTGGGAAGTTACCGCTGGTATCTCTACCATTATTATGGCGCTTATTTTCTTGCCTCGTTACTTAGCGGGCGCTTTCTCCACCCTACCTGAGTTTTTACGCGACCGTTTCGACGATAGCGTTCGCAGAATGACGGTAGTTTTGTTTATGGTGGGGTATTCGTTAGTTACCATTCCATCGGTGCTTTACTCTGGCTCTATTGCCGTGCTTAGGCTTTTTGATGTACCCGGGCTTTTCAACGTAAGCTATGAGGTGGGACTGGTACTTACCATCGTCATAGTCGGTACGATTGGCGCTCTCTATGCCATTTTCGGTGGTTTAAAAGCGGTAGCCGTATCAGACACGATTAATGGAGTTGGCCTTTTAATTGTGGGTTTATTGGTTCCCGTTCTTGGCTTGGTGGCCTTAGGCGACGGCAGCTTTAGCCAAGGTCTATCTACTATTGCTACAACGGAAACTGAAAAGCTCAATGCTATAGGTGGTCCCGACGACCCTGTTCCTTTTGGTACTATTTTCACGGGTATGATTTTAGCCAATTTGTTTTACTGGGGTACTAACCAATACGTAATTCAGCGAACCTTAGGCGCTAAAAATCTGGTTGAAGGCCAAAAAGGGGTGTTGTTCTCTGGCTATTTTAAAGTGCTTGTGCCCTTTATGATGATGTTACCAGGCGTGATTGCTTATCACTTATATCAAGACGAAAACCTTCAAACTATCGACCTTGCCTACCCTCATTTAGTAAAAGATGTACTCCCACAGTATTTGTCGGGTTTCTTTTTAGCAGTATTGCTTGGTGCGGTGTTTAGCTCTTTTAATTCACTGCTTAACAGTGCTGCCACCCTATTTTGCTTAGACGTATACAAACCCTTCAAAAAAGACAAAGTGAGCGACGAAAAGCTTATTCGCGTTGCCAAGATCACCAGTATTGTTATTGCTGTGCTCTCTTTTATCACGGCGCCGCTGCTTATGTTTGCCCCTGAAGGATTGTGGCAAATCATTCGCATATTCACTGGCTTTTACAATATTCCCGTTATCACTATTGTGCTTGTTGGCTTATTTACAAAACGCGTTCCTGCGCTGGCGGCAAAAGTCGCGATTATCTTCCACGTAATTGCCTATGGACTGCTTAAGTTCGTATGGGAAGTCGATATTAACTTTATCCATATCTACGCCATTTTGTTCGCTATTGAATTGGCTATTATGTTGACTATAGGCAGGCTCTACCCAATGACTACTCCATGGCATTTCACTGCAAAGGCTGAAGTCAATATGACGCCATGGCGCTATGCCATTCCCTGCGCCATCGTGCTTGTTGGCCTTATCGCAACGCTTTACCTGATGTTCTCTCCTGTAGGCTTTGTGAATGGACTAAGCAACGCGTTTGTCCCTGCACTAGTCGGCTTGTGGGCAACATGTTTCGTGGCAATTGGTATAAGTCTGAAATGGTGGCGAGTAAAGTATGAGCAAGGCTTGAAACGCCTTGCTTCTCAGCACGCCTAACTCTTCTTCGTCATTTTTGTATAGAAAAAACACAAAAAAATTAACATAACGTTTGCAAACGGCTTAACAATTGTTTAACTTAATCACTCTTATATAAGACATCAGATGCAAGATATCTTTTATATAGAAGACCGTATTTTTACGCTATTGAATTTTGCTATTGAAAGAATAATACGCGTAGCGCTGTACCCTACGCAGCCAGAATAAAAAACGAAACGCCGATTACTTGCTCAAATGCTTTTGTATCCGACTAAAGGTAGCAAGGTGTAAGTGAGGGCGTGATAAGCGAAACACCCTGGAGAACAACATGAATACAAAGAGATCACTCATCAGCAAGGCGGTAACCCTTGCTATGACATCTGGATTGCTACTTCACACCAATGCATTTGCGCAAGAGGCAGATACAGAGCAAGTCGACGCCTCAAAAGATGATAAATCATTTGAACAAATTGTCGTTACATCGCAAAAGCGTGTTCAAAGCATCAGCGATGTGCCCGTTGCTGTATCAGTGTTACGCGGTGACCAGATAGAATCTGCCTTTGCTAACAATGTTGAAAATCTACAAGCGCTTGTGCCTTCTGTGAGCTTCCGCAAAGGGACAACAACTCGAAATTCAGCCTTAACCGTTCGTGGTATTGGAACAATTTCATTTAGTATCGCCGCAGAGCCAAGCGTAGCCACGGTGGTAGATGGCGTTGTATTAGGGCGTTCTGGTCAAGCGTTTGCCGATTTGTACGATGTAGATCGAATTGAGGTATTACGTGGTCCACAGGGTACTTTATTTGGCAAGAACGCCTCTGCTGGTGTGGTAAACATCACCACAAAAGATCCTTCTCAGGAGCTCACAGGCAGTCTTTCTACTGAGTTTTATCAAGATAACGAATACCGTTTAAAAGGCACAGTAAGTGGTGGCTTAACCGACGACCTTTCAGCCAGCTTAACCGTCTTCCAAGGTAAATTCGACGGCTATATCGACAACGTTTACAACAATGAAAAAGTAAACGGCTATGACCGTGAAGGTGCCCGTGCAGTTGTGGTTTACGAGCCAACCAATGATTTAAAAGTAAAGTTCATTAGCGAAATTTACAGCGCGGATGACGACTGTTGTGCTGATTTAGAAGGCGTATCTAGCGGTCGAAATCCCGACTCAAAGGCAGCACCCAACAGTGAGACCATTGCCGACGGTATCGATTTAGAGCAGCGTCAAATTGATCATGACTTCGAATCTCGCACTATTGACGACCACTCGGCCTTCTCCGTACAAGTGGACAAAACCATTGGTGACTACACCTTCACGTCGATCACTGCCCAGCGCTCGTGGGAAAATACAGAATTCCGCGAAGGTGATTTTACGTCTATTGCTGGCGACAGCGACCAGCCAGTATTTGGAGTGCCGTTTCAGCTGCATGACGTAGGTGAGCAAGAATGGAGTCAGTTTTCTCAAGAATTCCGTGTTGCATCAAACCTAGCTGGCCCATTCAACTTCTTAGCCGGTATGTTCTACTGGAACATGGATTCAGAGCGTAACTTCACTCGTGATGCAAGTTGCCAAAACAATAACCTTCAACTTGACCAAGCACTGACATTCTATGCGCAGAATAACCTGTCTGGAGACGCGCTGACAGACGCACTTTCTGACCTAGACGCTTACGCTAATTCACTAGGTGTGACATGTAATGCCAACGACATTGTGTCTGCCACGGCATTCATGAGCACTGAGTTTAATAACTGGGCCGTTTACGGAGATGGCACCTACGACTTAAGCGATGACTTACGCCTTATCTTCGGTCTTCGCTATACCGATGATGAAGTGTCTTACACTCACCGTCGTATAAGTAACGACGAATATGGACGCCGCGGTGTGGGCGTTCGACCTGCGACCGAGAACACCGATGCAGAAGGTGTGGTAGATGAAACCAATTTGTCTGGCCGCCTTGGTGTTCAATACGATCTCGACCAAAATCAAATGGTTTATGCAACCTATTCTCAAGGCTACAAAGGCCCTGGTTTCAATGTTTACTATAACTTCAACCCAGAGAATGACGGACGCCCAATTGGCGCGGAAGAATCTGACGCTTACGAAATTGGCTATAAGTACGCAAGTCGCGATCTACTTTTAAATATCGCGCTATTTAGCACTGACATTGAAGGCTTCCAAGCAAACAACTTTGATTGTTCTGACGGCGCATGTATCACGCGCCTTACCAATGCTGGTGATGTGACGACCCAAGGCGTTGAAGTAGACTTTATGTGGAACGCAACCGACAACCTGACGCTAATCGGTGGCGCTGCGTACACCAAGGCTGAGATCGATAGATTTAATTGTCCTGAAGAGGCTGAGTGTACCGACCGTTCGGGCTTGGATGTTCCATTCTCACCTGACATGAAATACTCACTGTCAGCGGAGTACTTCATGGAAACAGAGCATGGTTTTGACGTTTACTACAACGCGTCTTACATCTATACCGATGAACAGTACTCTGACTTGCCAGGCAACACGGGTGAATTCAATCCTCACTCATTGTTACCTGACTACAGCATGCTTAACGCAAGCGTGAGCTTCTCATTCAAAGACGATGCCTTCCGCGTATCTTTGATTGCGAAGAACTTGCTTGATGAAAGCTACGCGACCACATATAGCGGCGACAACTTCCGCTATCAAATACCGCGCGATGCAGATCGCTATTACGGCGTAGCATTTAAAGCAAGGTTTTAATCTCGTTATAAATTAAAAAACGTGTGTGTTGAAAGGGGCGTGTGAACGCCCCTCTTTTTTGCACAACTACAGACTGTTAGTCCCTGAAAATCAAAACAAACGCCTTTGACCAAATAATAGTATTAATTTATCTCTTCGTGCTGGTGTTCATGAGAGTGGGCGTGTAAATGGTCATTATCATCACGACATGGCTCACCCGGCAACTCAAACTCTATCGTGGTATGAGCAAGTTCAAAGGGGGCTAAACGCTCGTGAACTTCCTTTTTGAGTGCTCTCAGTTTGTCATTGTCTATTGCACAGTTTATTACCACGTGTGCAGTAAGCACGTGCTGCTCTCCGTCAAGCGACCAAAAATGTACATGGTGAATTTCTTCAACGTGCTCGATTTTCAAAAGCGTGTTGCTAATAGCATTCCTTGTAGCCAAGTCAGGTACGCCCTGTAGAAACAAAGACATGGTCTGCACAACATACCGAACAACATTGACCAAAATAAATAGCGTAAAACCAATAGATAAAATTGGGTCGAGTATAGGCCATTCAACAAAATGGAGCACAATGGCTACTACCAGTACCGCTACCCACCCCATCGTGTCTTCAATTAAGTGCCAGTTAAGCACCTTTTCATTCATCGAATGACCGCCGTGGAGTTTATAAGCTGCAAATCCATTCACGACAATACCTAGGATCGCTAATCCAATCATACCCTCTGTAACGGGCATTTCGGGGTTAGATAAACGAGGGATGGCCTCAGACAACACCCAAATTGAGCCAATCACCAAGATAACGCCGTTAATCATAGCTCCCATAAGGCTTAGCCGTTTGAAGCCATACGTATACTTTTCGGTAGATGCTTTATTCCCGAGCTTACTTAAATACCACGCCAGACCTATGGATAGAGAGTCTCCTAAATCATGAACAGCATCTGCCATTATGGCGACACTGTTAGTAAGCCACCCCCCGATGAATTCAATAATAGTAAAGATGAAATTTAGCCAGAACGCCCATCCAATGCGTGTGGAATCTGTGCCTAGCGCTTCAGCATGCGCACCGTGGTGATGGCCGTGATGCTGACCTTTATGATGATTGGAGGCGGTAGTGCTGTGATTGTGGTGATGCATAATAACAACTCACATGAGATCGTACGTTGAGCTTAACGTGATGTGTACCCAGGTGCGAACAAAATATCGAGCACAGGTCATTAACAAGTCCCTGAGATAATTTGTAAATAGCCAGTGAAACAAGCACCTTTAAATTTTAACCCACCCTCTAATACAACCTTATCTTATTGTTTTATTTGAAAATAAACGAAAAGCAACAAAAATAAGACCGACAGCCAAATGTTAATTTTTTGAGAACAGTATTGATCTTTATGTGTCAGTCGCTTAATGTAATGTAAGCGCTTTCAAACAGCCATTTTTATTTGACCTAAATTGTAAGCGCTTACAAAAAGCTTTTTACGTGGCATTTGCCACTACATAAAAACCCAATTTCTTTAGATCAGGGCTGAAAACAATGACGAAAAAAGCATCTCAACTTTCGCGGATAGCTGCCGCGATCTCAGTCGCAACCCTATTTGGCTGTGGAGGCGGAGCAACCACATCTACAGACATCGACGTTGTTGATCCTGCGGCACCCGTTTCTGACTGGGAGCTGGTATGGAGCGACGAGTTCGATGGGAACAGTATTGACGATGACAACTGGACTCATGAAGTAAACTGCGACGGTGGCGGCAATAATGAATCTCAGTGTTATACCGACAGCGAAGACAATTCATTTGTGTCTGACGGTAGCCTAAAAATTGTTGCTCTACCCGCGGAAGAAGGAGCGCAAAAGCCTTATACGTCAGCCCGTCTAAACACGCGCTACAAAGCAGACTTTAAATACGGCCGTATTGAAATGCGTGCTAAATTACCCTCTGGTCAAGGCAGTTGGCCGGCGTTTTGGATGATGCCTACTGATGAGGTTTACGGTGGCTGGCCTCGTTCTGGCGAAATTGACATCATGGAAGCCGTAAACCTTAAGGCACTAGATGCTGACGGCAATCCTGAAAGCCATATTCACGGCACCCTTCACTATGGTCAAGAATGGCCAAATAACGATAGCTCAGGCAAAGCCTACTCGCTTCCTGATGGAGCGAATCCAGCAGACGACTTTCACACCTACGCCGTTGAATGGCAAGAAGGCGAAATTCGCTGGTACATGGACGATTACCTTTACGCTACGCAGCGTCGTTCAGAAGTTCGTTATAACGCAAACGGTGACGCAACTGGACTTTCTCACCGCGGCTGGTATGCGGAATACTTTGAGCAAGGCACAGGTGAGCTAACCACTCACTGGGACAACGCGCCATTCGATCAAGAATTCTACATTATCCTTAACTTTGCAGTAGGTGGCGACTGGCCAGCTAACGTAAACGAAACGGGTATTGATGCTGAAGCGTTTGTCGAAGGTCAGACTTACGAGGTCGATTATGTTCGAGTGTACGAATGTGCATCGAACCCAGACACCGGCAAGGGCTGTGAAACTGTTCGCCCAGGTTACAACTCACTAGACGATGCATTAGTGGAAGGCGAGGCGCCTATCCCTTCACCACCGTCAACCGGTGTTGCACAAAACCTTACTATTTTCGACGGAACACCTAATCCAAACTGGCCTGCGTGGGACTGCTGTGGTGGTTCAACACCAGCACTTGTAGAAGATGCCGAGCAAGGACAGGTTTTCGAATTTGCTATTAATGAAACACCTACGGTAATGGGCTTTATCAGTCGAGCTCAATTCATTACCGACCCAGAAGGTGAAGCGTCTCCGTTTGATGCGTCTCCAATGGAAGAAACTGGCAGTGTTAAATTCGATCTAAAAGTTACATCGCTGCCTGCAAATGCGATAACTAATTGGCTATTTAAGATTGAAAGTTCTGAAGGTTCAACTGCCGCAGAACTTCCACTGATGGACGGCTATGTAGGACCCGCAGACACCGCTGGTGCTGCGCCTGAACAGGGTGTGTGGGAGTCTTACGAATTTCCACTTAGCGCGCTTGCAGCAGCAGGCTTAGATACAAGTGCTATCGATGTCATCATGGTTTTCCCTGCGTGGGATACCGGCAATGGAGCAGTGTATCGCATGGCTAACGTAGAAATTTCGCAAGAAGGCGGAGCTAGCTACCCAGAATTAGTCATCTTCGAAGATGGACAAAACCCTAACTGGCCTATGTGGGACTGCTGTGGCGGCTCTACCCCTACTGAAGAAATGGACAACGAAGAACACGGTCTAACTGCAGAATTTCGAATTGGCGCAGAACCGACTGTAATGGGCTTTATCACGCGTCCTGAATCTGGCGGCGGTGACACCCCGTTCGATGCTACAGCACTTACCGACGGTGGCTTATTGCAGTTTGATATGCGCGTAGTGAGTGCGCCTAGTAACGCCGAAGCATCTTGGATATTCAAAATCGAGTCTAATGGCGCATCTACTGCTGTTGAATTGCCACTTTCTGATAGCGTTGAGGGTCAGGAGCCTGTGGAAGGTGAATGGCAAACCTACACATTTACTATTTCAGAATTGCAGGCACGTGGTTTGGACGTAAGTGCTATCGACGTCATTATGGTTTTCCCAGCTTGGGACACAGGTGAAGGCGCGGTTTATCGCTTAGACAATGTGAAATTTTACCACCCTGATAGCGGCGAAGATGCGTCAGGTGCGGGCATCACGCTCTTTGCTGATACAGCAGCTGAACAATGGTCAATCTGGGATTGTTGTGGTGGCTCAACGCCAACTGAAGAAGTAGACGACGCGGAACACGGCACAGTAGCAGAATTTCGCATTGGCGCTACACCAACGGTGATGGGTTTCTTAGCTGATGAAACCGTATCATTCGATGCTTCATCACTACTTTCAAATGGCGCGATTAAGTTTGAAATGAAAGTAAGCTCAATGCCTAACGACGCCTCTGCACCTTGGTTGTTCAAAGTAGAGTCCATTAATGTCTCTTCTGCTGTTGAACTTCCAATGTCGGCCAGCTTGGAAGGTGCTCATCCGGTTGAAGGTGAATGGCAAACATACACTTTCCCACTACAAACCCTATATGACGCAGGCTTAGATATCAGCGCTATCAACGTCATCATGATGTTCCCAGCATGGGGGCAAGGCGAAGGTGCAGTTTATCGCATCGACAATGTAGAAATAGCAGCACAGTAACAAAGCAAATGCCGCTTTAGCCTTTAAAGCGGCAGTGACCAATTGATAAGAATTAGTAGGGCAATTATGAAAAACACACCATTTAAAAAGACCCAGCTTGCCACATCAATGGCTTTGTTGATGGGCTCTACCCTAGCTCTTCCCTCTTACGCACAAGAATCAGAAGCGGTAACACCGGCAGAGGGCGAAGTTGAAGTTATTCAAGTAAGCGGTATTCGCGGCAGTATGATCCGCTCTATGGATTTGAAACGCAGCTCAAGCGGCGTAGTAGATGCCATATCCGCTGAAGAACTAGGTAAATTTCCTGATACCAACCTGGCTGAGGCACTTCAACGCATTACAGGTGTAAGTATTAGTCGTTCAAACGGTGAAGGTAGTGAAATTACCGTTCGTGGTTTTGGTCCTGAGTTCAACCTAATTACCCTGAACGGTAGACAAATGCCGGGGACGGGCTTTACCCGTTCCTTCAATTTAGCCAACCTTTCTTCTGAAGGTGTAAACACGCTTGAGCTTCAGAAGACCGCCCGTGCAGAAAATCCCAGCGGGGGACTAGGTGCAACGGTAAACATTATTACCATGAAGCCGTTGGCGCAATCAGGACAAAATGCCACGTTTTCAGTGAAAGGTATTTACGACTCGTCTAACGAAGCGGGTGATGACGTAACCCCTGAAATTGCTGGTGTCTACAGCAACACGTTTGCCGATGACATGTTTGGATTTGGTCTGTCATTCTCTCACCAAGAACGTGACTTTCAGCAGCAAGCGGCAAATATTCAAGGCTGGCAGCTTCAAGAAAACGCTGCACTACCTGACTTAGACCCTGAAAATGTGGTTGATAACCGCACCAATATTACCGACGCTGCGTTCTTCCCTAAAGACATGAACTACAGCATTACTGACGTTCAGCGTGAGCGTTCAAACGCCCAAGTTACTTTCCAATTTCGCCCAGTTGACGATTTTACGGCAACGATAGATTACACTGCAACACGCGCCACTACTGGCACCAACACAGTGGGATGGGGTATTTGGAATAACTTTGGCGCTAATATTAATGCGTACGAATTAGACGAAAATGGTACAGCAGTCTATGCCGATATTAGTGGCGACGACGGCTCGTTTACTGCCAGTCGCGAAACCACGCGAGTTGACGCGCGTTCAATTGGTGTAAACCTAGACTGGGTAGTGTCTGACGATTGGCATTTCCGTCTGGATTACCACGATTCTTACAACGAGATTGATAACGGTTATGACAAAGGTTTGGGTAGCTCTGGCCAAATTATACTGGGCTCAAACCAGCTTGAGTCAAAAGTTTACGACTACAGAGCAGGCGAGATTCCACAAGTTTATGTGAACTGGAACAACGGTACGAATGAAATCTTACCTAGTGAAATTGACTCTAACTTCAGCCAATTCATTTACTCACCAGGTCGCTCTGATATTGAGCAGCTGCAGCTTGACGGCACGTGGTATAACTCAGCTTTCGACATTCCACTGGTTAAAATTGACTTTGGTTACGCCCGAACAGAACAAGCATTGACGGGTTTTGAAGCGTGGAGCGGACTACGCGGCGGCCCGGGTTTTAGTCCATCTTTCACAGAAATTTTCCCAGACAGCATGTTTATTCGCAATGACACATCAGGCTTCCTAGACGCCTTTGACGGTGGCGGCGCAGGCATGAATCCAGGTTACTATTACACCTATGATTTTGACGAAGCCATTGCCCGTCAACTCGCTTTCATTACTGGTGATGTCGTTGGCGAGAGTAACGCTTACTCTATCGACCCTTACTTCAGCGGTGCGCCTTCTGTCAGTAACGTAGAGGAAATTACTGACTCTATTTATGTTCAGTCAGAGTGGGACTTCGAGGTCGGTGATTATTACGTGCAAATAAATGCTGGTGTACGCTACGAAGAAACAGAAGTGCCAAGCTCTGCGGAGGTTCGTGTACCTGTGCAGGTAAATTGGGTCGCAGCTTCTGAGTGGATCACGCAGTTTGAAGACGAGCTACAGGTGCAAGACTTTACTGGCGAATATGACATTTTATTACCCATGTTCGACGTAAAAGTAGATGTGACGGATGACATTGTTGCGCGTTTCTCTTGGGGTAAATCAATTACCAGAGCGCCGATTGGCTTGCTACAAGGTGGCTTGGCATTCAGTGGAAGCCCTAAAATTGGCGCGAGAACCGCATCGGCGGGTAACACCAGCTTGCTACCGTTCGAGTCAACTAACTTAGACCTTTCATTTGAGTGGTACTACGACGAGTCGAGCATGCTTGCCGTGGGTTTATTCAGAAAGTCGGTTGAAAACTACATTACAACCACAGGTCAAGATCAGCAGTTCGAAGGTTTACGTGACATCTATCAAGGCCCTCGCTGGAACGAAGCCGTGACCGCATTAACGGCAGCTGGTGAGCAAGCCACCGATAGTGCTATTTATAACTACTTCATTGACAACGGCTATGCTGACGAAAACGGTGTGGTAACCCCTAATGCGGATGACCCGTTAATCACGTGGCGCACCACACAGCCTGGTAACTCTAGCGATTCAAAAACCGTTGAAGGTATTGAGTTAGCTATTCAGCATACGTTTGGCGACACTGGTTTTGGTTTCGGCGCCAACGCAACGTTAGTTGACGGCGACGTTGAATACGACCCTTACAACCTGAACGAGCAAGACCCGCTAGTAGGTATCAGCGACTCCGCCAACTTCCAGGTGTTTTATGAGAAAGAAGGCCTTTCTGTAAAAGTGACCTATGCATGGCGCTCAGACTATGTTGTGGGTATTGGCCAAGCACAAGGTTCTTCAGATAACCCAGCAACTCAGTTCGACACCTTTGGTCAAGTTGATGCCAGCATCAACTATGATGTGAATGAGCACCTAACTGTCTTCCTAGAAGGCGTAAACATTAACGACGAAACAGAGCGTGGCTACGGCCGATTCGAAGAGCAATTCTTATTTGCTCGTCAGTACGGACCTCGCTACACGCTTGGCGCTAGATATACTTTCTAAGTTGATAGAGCAATAATACTAAGGGCCTTTTCAGGCCCTTTTTTGTTTTAGCACGCTAGAATTATCAAACATTTCTTCCAATATTTGATAACCTCACTAGACAAGCTCAGGTACGAGTAATAAAAGAAGAAAGCGAGTGAAGTATAAGAAGTGTATTAGCGTACTAGTGCTATTTTTGTTGGGAATAAACAATACCTTCGCATCTGACGATGACAGATATTTCCAAGCGTATTCCCAAATTATAGGCAGTAAACCCGACAGTGAAGAAGAGTTAACGGCATTAGTCTCTGACTCTGATGTCTTATCTGAACAGTCATCTCTTGCATCTGTTTACATTGCTTTACTGCAATCTATGCTTGATCATCCCACGGGATTCGAAGAGTACAAACTTGCCCCGAAAGACCACTTAAAAGATATAAAGCGTTCACATCCAGCGTTGTATTTCAGACACAACATTCTGTCAGCTTATAACCTCGCCATTCAGGAAAAGTGGCGTTTAGCCCATAGCACTATTGACGAAGTAATAGCGTTTGCCAACGACAATGATCCTGAGCTTTACTTTGACGCTATTGCGACTAAATCCATTTTTCTAGCGAGAATGGGACTAATAAGAGCATCCCTAAACTCTGGCGCGAAAGTGTTAGGCGAACTGCCTTCATTAACCGAAAAACGCTTCTTTGGAGACGGTGCAATAGAAAACATGGAGCTTGAGATAGGGCTCAATATGTCTTACTTAGGGGAGAATAAGCGTGCTTTAGAATTGTGTTCTCGTGCAGAGACCTTTTTTTATACTAGGCCTTTGTCTAGCCCCCATCGGTATTACCAAATTGCCCTAGACTGCCAACGAAGAAGCCTCGAGAACTTAGGTCGAATAGATGAGGCTTTCGACATGCCCGAAAAATACACCGAATACGCTACATCCATTGAGGACTGGGATACCTACACCTATGGACTAGTTTTAAAAATTGAATATTTCTATGCTCTGGGCAAAGTAAAAGAGGCGCATGAATTAATTGAAAAAACTGAGAGTTTCATATCCTTACTACCGACCTCATACGATACTAACACTTATCAAATTTCTCGGTTCAAAGCACTAGTAGAACAGAGTGAGTTTGAAAGAGCTAACGCGTTGTCAGCTTTAATTATCGACAACTTGAGTGACGAGTACAGCTCACCCGATTTACATTGGGCACAATTCAAATCTATTCAGTCTTCTCTTTTCGAGCAGCTGGGGAACAAAGAGGCTGCCATTTCAGCATTGCGAGACAGTAAGAACTTTTATCAATCTCTTTACTATCAAACTGACGACAGAAAAGAACTGTTTAGCGACTATTATGAAAGTGCGTTAGCTGAGCGAAAACTACAACTGTTAAAACAACAGCACGAATTATCTCAACTGGAACTTGCAAACAGCAACAGAATGAATCTAATTCTTACTGCTGGGGCGCTGACTTTATTAGGACTTTTAGCCCTCATTAGCTATCTATATGCTGTCCAGCGAAGGTTGAAAAGAGAACAGGAAACATTAGCGACCGTAGATACGCTCACAGGCGTTCGTAATAGAAGAAGTTTACTCGGCGCAGTGCAGTTAGAGCTAAATGAAGCAAAGGCGTATAAAAACGACTTATCTTTGGTGTTAATCGATTTAGATAACTTCAAAGAAATCAATGACAACTATGGCCATGAGTGTGGGGACGATTTACTCAAAGCCTTTTGTGAACACGTTTCCAAGTCCATTAGAAAAACAGATACATTTGGACGTTATGGTGGAGAGGAGTTCATTCTGTGCCTTCCTAACACGTCGGCTGCCGAGGCTAAAAAAGTTGTTAACTCTATCCTTGATAGTTATCGAAAAGTGCGTATTTCGCCAAATATCAGCGCACAAACCTTTTCTGCTGGCATTGCGCAGTATCAAACAGGGATTGAAACATCGAATCTCATTAAGCAGTGTGACGAAGCACTTTATGTCGCTAAAAAGTTTGGTAGGAATAGAGTTTGTATTTTCAGTCAGGATGACTAAGAAAACCAAAGAATTGAATGCCAATAAGTCGAGTGTACTACAGTATTAGAGTCATCAGACTTTAACACTGTAGTAACTAGTTTTAGCTACGGTCACTTGCGCGTTTCAAGCGACTGTTTTCGCTTATCCAACATTACTCGGTAACGGGCGTTCCGTCCTTGTTAAATTTCGCTATTTCGGCGCCAGAAGACTCCCACTCTTCCTTTTCAGCTTTAGTGGCTTTGGGTGAGAACCAACCGACATAGGCGTAAAATATTCCTATTAGGGGCGCCGTCCAACATGCAAAGGCAAGAGGGATGTACAGCAGGTTTTCTAAGTTTGCGCCAGAAATACCCAGGCCAAGAGCAGATATCACAAACGCACCACCGGCATTCCAAGGGATGAGCGGAGACATTAACGTGCCCCCTTCTTCAATGCCACGGGACAGGTTAAGCGTGGAATAACCCATGCCTCTATAAACGGGTGAATACATTCTTCCCGGCAAGGCTACCGACAAGTACGGGTCGCCAGCCACCAGATTAGTAGAAAACGCCGTACCAACCGCTGCTATCTGTGTACCAGCAAAGGTTTTCGCTTTGCTCTTTATTGCATTGATAATGCTTCTTAGACAGCCTGTCGTTTCTAACGCTCCACCGAAACCAAGCGCAATCAATACCAATGAAATAGTCCACATCATTGACTGAACGCCGCCGCGATTAAGCAAACTATCTATTTCAACAATATTGGTTTGAATGGCATATCCGTTATTTGCATAATCGAAAACGGCTTGCAGACTCTGACCTTGCATAAACATGGCGAAAGCTCCTCCCACAACCGCTCCTGCAAATAACGCAGGAAGGGGGGGAATTTTCTTTAAGGCCAACCCCATAACAACAAGCGCTGGCAATAACGCCCACCCCGTAACGGTAAAGTTATCTTCTAATGCACTGGTGATACCTGCAATTTTTGCAAATGAGACGCTCTGAGCATCGATAACGAAGAAGCCGACGCCAAGGTAGATCAGAAATGCGAGCACCATGGCAGGGATTGTCGTTGCCATCATATTCTTGATATGTGAAAACACATCGGTACCTGTAACCGCTGGAGCAAGGTTTGTAGTATCCGACAGCGGCGATACCTTGTCTCCGAAAAAGGCGCCTGAAACTACTGCTCCCGCCGTCCAGTACTTGGGGATATCGAATCCTTCACCGATACCCATTAATGCTAAACCAACGGTGCCTACGCTGCCCCAACTTGTGCCTAAAGAAACTGAAACGACTGCACAGATAACCATACCCGCGGCCAGAAAAATTTGGGGAGACAGGGTCTTTAACCCGTAGTAAATAATGGTGGGTACCGTACCGCTGGCTATCCAAATACCTATGATCATCCCTACAACAATAAGTACACTTACCGACGGCAACGCAACATGGATAACTTTAAAGATTCCTGCCCGCACTTCTTCCCACGTTAGACCAAGATAAGTACCAACAAAACTTGTTAATGCTATGCCAATGGCAAGCGGTATATGAGGCTCAAACACGCCGAAGTAAAATATCTGGGTGCCGAGGATTAAAAGCGTCAATACAACAGGTGTTAACGCAAGTAAGAGACTTGGTGTTGCACGCTGTTCATCTGTCATTTTACTACCCTGTAATTTTCCCGAATGACAAGGATGAATGCAGGACGGAAACACGTCTTATCTACTTTCATCTCACCAACGATTGTTGTTTATATTACAGGTTGGCTACGGGATGAACTGCATAATAGATCGATAAACGGAAGGCTCAAGGTCGGTGCAAACAAAAAAAAGCCGCCAGTTTTTGAGGTTGGCGGCGTTGTTTTTTCTAGTAGCGTTGAGAGCTACTTACTGTTTAGTTTTGGCAACTTATACTCGCCGATTTGTCAGCCTCAGGGGTAAACTGAATATCTGCCACACTCAAGCTAGCCTTCCCTGAACTTCCCAGCTCAAACGGCACAACAAGGCCGGTAAAATCGATACCTTCATTAACAAAGCACTGTAGGTCAATACTTATGTTTGTCCATGTGTCAGCTGGCATTGCCTTTAGCTGCTCGCTAATATCAATTTGAGTTGAACAGCTGCCCGCTGCGTCTCCCTCGCCTTCACAGTTCATGCCTACGGTTACAGGTGCATTTATGTCTGAGTGACGACTAACGTTAAAGCTTAAGGCACCATGCGTAAGTAGTTGCGCACTTAAATCTTCACGGAAGAAGCTCTTGCTTGCAAAACGCATAGCGGCGAACTCGGTGCCATCGAAAGTGATTTTACGCGCATCTTCCTGCACTTCCTTATCAACCGTACGATAAGTAATGGCTCCAACAGTATGCGTGCTTGCGTTCACTGCCAGAGAATCATCACCAGAGTAGAGCCATAATACCCAAGGTGCCTCAACCGAGCCCTTTAGAATTTCCATCGGCTTGTTGCTGTCAGTACTCACCTTAATTTCAGTATTTAGCGTATCGCTTAGAACATTGTCATCGCTGTACGTTAAGCCGAAGCCATAAGGCAGCAAAGGTTCATAGGTTTCATCGCCCTTGTTAACGATCTGCTGAGGCTCTGACGGCCAAGAGAAAGACAGCTTGCCTTTAAAGTCCTGCTCACCAAACAAAACGTCTGCCACCGCTGCACCTTCAGAGCCAGGAAGCCAAGCTGCAACAAATGCATCAGATGCATTAAGCTCTGCGTTAACCCACATCGGACGGCCGCTGATAAACACCGACACCACGGGAATTCCCTGAGATTTCAAGTTTTCGAGCAACGCTAGATCCGTCTTGCTACCGTGTTGATAAATTAAGGTTTCTCTGTCGCCATGACCTTCTGCATAAGGCTCTTCACCGAACACCACTATGGCGACATCAGGTTTAGTTTCAAAGCTACCGTCAACCGATAGCTGTACGTTACCACCAGCATTGTCTACATGTGCTTTAATACCGTCATAAATAGAGCTGCCGCCAGGGAAGTCATCGTTGGTATTATTTGTGCCTTGCCACGTAATACTCCAACCACCTGATTGCTTGCCGATGTTATCCGCACCATCGCCCGCTACCAATATGCGTTTGCTTGCAGAAATCGGGAGGGTTTTATTTTTATTTTTCAGCAGTACCAGAGACTCGCGCACCGCTTGCGCCGCCACTTCTCTATGCTCTGCCTTACCAATAAGCGAACGGTCGCCAGATAACGGGCGGTTTGCCGGGCTTGGCTTTTCGAAAAGTCCAGCGCGTACTTTCACTCGAAGAATTCGGCGTACCGCATCATCAATACGCGACATAGGGATGGTGCCGTCGTTTACTTGAGCAAGAGTGTTGTCATACAGCACCTTCCAATCGTTTGGCACCATGAAGATATCTAAGCCTGCGTTAATGGCCTGCGCACAATCTTCGTTGTTGCAACCTTTAACTTGCCCATGACCGTTCCAGTCACCGACTACAAACCCGTCAAAGCCCATTTGCTCTTTAAGTACGTCGGTTAGTAAGTATTTATGACCGTGAAGTTTCTCGCCATTCCAGCTATTGAACGACGCCATAACAGATTGTGCGCCCGCCGTTAGTCCGCCCACGTAGCCTTGGGCGTGAATATCAAATAACGCTTGTTCGCTGGCAACATTGTCACCTTGGTCATCACCGCCAACCGTACCGCCGTCACCTACAAAGTGCTTTACCGTGCTAATTACACGCTGGTCGCTTAAAAAGTCTTTGTCAGCCGCGCCTTGAAGACCTTTAACCACTGAAGCAGCATACTCTCTAACAATGGCTGGGTCTTCAGAATAGCTCTCGTAGGTTCTGCCCCATCGGTCATCGCGAACCACAGCAACGGTAGGCGCAAATACCCAATCGATACCTGTTGCCATGACCTCTTTAGCTGTAATGTGCGCAATCTTCTCTACCAGTTCAGGGTTATTCGCCGCGCCTAATCCAATGTTGTGAGGAAACAAGGTTGCGCCTATAACATTGTTATGACCGTGAACAGCGTCTGTCCCCCACATTGTAGGAATTGTCGAGCCGTCCAAACTGTCATCGATGGAAGCCTGATAAAGCTTTTCTGCAAGTGCTACCCAGTCTTCTGGTGTGGCGTGCTTGTCGTTATTAGGGAATGCACCACCGCCGTTAAGATAAGAACCAAATCCATATTTGCGCATATCTTCTACCGTGATATTGCGAATTTCAGGCTGGATCATCTGCGCAATTTTTTGCTCGGTAGTCATGGTAGACAGAATTTCTTCTACCTTAGTTTCGACAGTAGCGTTTGTTTTAACTTCAATATCTAGTTTAGGCCATACCTCGCCCGCTTTGTTTGGCTGTGGCTCAACGTCATCGACTGAAGCCGTATTTTTTTCAGCTGAACATGCACTAACTAAAACGCCAACCAATGCACCGGTAACAACTTTCGCGATTATACTTTTTCGCATTCTTAATCCTCGTTACTTTTCAGTGGTATTAATGTGAGATACGCGACTTCCTACAAGGCCATAGTAGGCAATGTAAAGGTAGCAAGAAGCGGGTAGTAAAAATGACAGCGTAACGCCGATAGTGTCTGCCAGCATGCCCTGAAGAAGTGGAATAATGGCGCCGCCAACTATGGCTAAACAGAGAATGCCAGAACCTTGTGGGGTGTCTTTTCCTAGCTGGTGAAGTGCAAGGCTAAAAATGGTGGGGAACATGATTGAGTTAAACAAACCTACTCCCAAAATACTCCACAGCGCTATATCGCCTGTGCTTGAAAGTGATAGCAAAATAAGCGCAATAGCCATACAAGCGTTAAACGCCAGTACATAACCGCCTGAGATTTTTTGCATAACCACAGCACCGATAAAGCGCCCTACCATCGCGCCTCCCCAATAGTAGGCAAGTAGCTTGGCCGCCCCTGCCTCACTTAATCCGCCAACCGCCGGACTCGCTAGATAATTCACTAGCATGCTGCCAATAGCCACTTCCGCGCCGACATACATAAAAATGCCGACAGCGCCTAAAACAAGGTGCTTGTGATGCCATGCACCTCCTTTAAATACTCCAGTGCTTGCGCTGGTGTGATTTAGCTTCGGCAGCTTTAAGTACATGAAAATAAGAGCCAGAAGAAGCAGTGATGCAGCAAGAATTAGGTAAGGCACTTGCACGTCTGAAGCGCTTGGCGTACCGCCTCCGTGCTCTCCTGTAGCGCCATATATAAGATAAGAACCGAAGAAGGGAGCCACGGTTGTACCAAAAGCGTTAAATGCTTGGGTCATGGTGAGTCGTGACGAGGCAGTTTTAGGGTCGCCGAGTACCGTTACATAAGGGTTGGCAGACACCTGAAGTACGGTTATACCAGACGCTAATACAAAAAGAGCTAACAGAAAAATACCGTATATTTGACTTGATGCAGCGGGGAAGAACAGCAAGCACCCCACGCAGGCTATAGCGAGCCCAAGTACAATACCTTTCTGGTAACCAATGCGCGACACCACCATGCCTGCAGGCAGTGACACAATGAAATAGGCACTAAAAAAGCAAAACTGAATCAGCATTGCTTGTGTGAAGCTAAGGTTGAATGCACCTTTTAAGTAAGGAATAAGGATGTCATTCAAACAGGTAATAAAACCCCACATGAAGAACAGCGTGGTGAGTGAGATAAGCGCAAAACGGTATCCACCGTTTGCCTCTGCCTCTTGGGCGCTTGAAATATTAGGCTGCACTGGTGTGTCCACGAATAACCTCTGTTGCTATTTTTCTATTTAATGATAAATTTACATTTGAAAGCGCTTACATCTAACTACAAGTGATTTTGTAAGCGCTTACATTGAAGAGATAATTACACGAAGCGTAATCGAATTCAATGTAAATATGATGTTATTTGACCTGTCTAGCGCAGGGTTAATATGAAAAAATTGTTATAGTCAGGACATACCCACGATGCAAGAAATTAACCTTCCATCCAATTCAATGATGTTGTCGAAAGACTTTTTGTTTGGTGTGGCTACATCAAGTTTCCAAATAGAGGGAGACAGAAAAGGAAGGTTAGATTGTATTTGGGACACGTTCTGCGAAAAGAAAAATGCCATTACTGATGCCACTAACGGTGACATTGCCTGTAACCACATAGATTTGTGGAAACAAGATGTAGAGCTAATTGATTCTCTTGGTGTTGATGCTTATAGACTGTCTATCTCTTGGCCACGAGTGATGAAACAGGACGGTAGCGTAAACGAAGTGGGCATGCGCTTTTACGTAAACTTAATCAATGAAGTTATCAAGCGCGGCATGAAAGTGTTCGTTACGCTTTATCACTGGGATTTACCGCAACACCTTGAAGACAACGGTGGCTGGCTTAATCGCAACACAGCCTATGAATTCGAAAAATATGCTGAAGCCGTAGCAAACGCGTTGGGCGAAAAAGTCCACTCTTACGCGACATTAAATGAGCCATTTTGTTCAGCCTATTTGGGTTATGAGGCAGGCATTCATGCACCTGGAAAGACAGGCATGGCAAATGGTCGAAAGGCAGCGCATCACTTATTGCTTGCTCACGGTTTAGCGTTGAAGGTGCTTAACCGAGTTTGCCCAAAAAGCCAAAACGGTATCGTACTTAACTTTAGCAATTGCCATACAAAAAGTGATTCACCCGAAGACATACACGCCGCCAAACTCGCCGATGATTACCACAATCAATGGTATCTAAAGCCTATCATTGAAGGCAAATATCCAGACATTATCGATAAGCTCGCTCCCGACGTTAAGCCAGACATTGCGGAAGGTGATATGGCTATTATTTGCCAACCAATCGATTACTTAGGCATTAATTATTACACCCGCACTGTGTATCAAAGTGATGGCAATGGTTGGTTTGAAATTGTGCCTCCAGCCACAACCGAATTAACCGCAATGGGCTGGGAAATCACTCCTGATGCCTTTACCGAGCTGCTTGTTGATTTGCACCAACGCTACGACTTACCGCCTATTTATATCACTGAAAACGGAGCAGCAATGGATGATGAGCTCATAGATGAGGAAGTGTTGGACAATGGGCGTACCGCCTACTTCCACACCCATTTAAATGCGGTAAATGAAGCAATAGAAAAAGGCGTAGACATACGCGGATATTTTGCATGGAGCCTAATGGACAACTTTGAGTGGGCGCTGGGCTATTCAAAGCGTTTCGGCATAGTTTATGTCGACTACGAAACCCAAAAACGTACGCCAAAACAAAGCGCTTTGGCTTATTCAAAACTGGTTAAGAGCCGGATAAATGGGTACATTAGCGGTATCAAATAAGGACAAGTACCAAACCGTATGGCAACAATTTACCAAGTATCAGAGGCCGCAGGTGTTTCGTTAGCTACCGTTTCTCGCGTTATGAATGGCAACGCGAAGGTAAGCGAGCGCACCCGCAAAAAAGTAGAGGACGCTATGGCATCGTTGGGATATCAACCCAATGCCATTGCGCAATCTCTTGCGTCAAACCGCACTAACAGCGTCGGTTTGCTCGTATCTGAACTGCACGGCTCTTACTTTGGCGACTTGATGAGTACGGTAGAACATGTGCTTAAACAAAACGGTAAGCACGTTATTATTACCGCCGGTCATGTGGATGAAAAGCGCGAGCACGAAGCTATTGAGTTTTTAAAAAGCCGCCGTTGCGATGCCCTGATTCTTCACGCTGAAGCCGTCTCCGATGACTACTTAAAAACACTAGTAGACAGTAAGATCCCCGTTGTTGTGATAAACCGAAAAGTGGACGCTCTCGACGAGAACTGCTTTGTTGTGGACAACGAAAGAGGCGGCTACATGGCAACGAAAGCTGCTATTGACGCAGGCCACAAAAAGATTGCGTACATTAGCGGCCCGCTATTTAAAAAGGATGCGAGCGATCGTCTGGCAGGTCACAAAAGAGCCCTTCAAGAAGCAGGGGTTACCTTTCGTGAAAACAGTGTCTTTGAAGGTGACTTCCACGAGTCATCAGGCCAAGAAGGCATGCAGCATCTTCAGAGAACATTCTCTGACTTTACCGCATTGGTATGCGCGAACGACGAAATGGCCTCTGGTGCAATGACCGCCGCAAGAGAAGCGGGATTTGATATACCGTCACAGCTTTCTATCATTGGCTTCGATAACGTACTGTTTTCGCGCTATCTTTATCCAAAACTCACTACCATTAATAACCCTATTCACGCTATGGGAGAAATGGCTGCTTATTGGGTGCTACAACATGTTTATGACATAAAAAGCCCTATTCCTATTGAGCACTTATTTGAACCCGAAGTAGTAAATAGGGACACATTAGGCAAATTATAAAATGAATAAAGCCCTGTCTCCGTCGCTGTATTACACACTCATTGTCTCTCTTGGAGGGTTTATTTTTGGCTTCGATGCCAGTGTGATAGCAGGAGCCAATGGCTTTATCGATGCCGAATTTAACCTAAGCGATTGGCAGCAAGGCTTCGTCGTAAGCTCACCGACACTAGGTGCGCTAATAGCCATGCTATTTGCCGGTGGCGTTAGCGACGCTATTGGCAGGCGCAAAGCACTCATTCTTGTCGCTTTCCTTTACCTGCTTTCTTCTGTCGGCTCAGCCTTAGCCCCTAATTTCGAACTATTAGTGCTTTCTCGCTTTATTGGCGGCATTGCGTTTTGTTCGCTGATCATTGCCCCGCTGTATATTTCGGAAATAAGCGCTCCAGAAAACCGAGGCAAAATGGTGTCGGTGAACCAGCTAAATATTGTATTTGGCTTCGCCCTTTCCTATTTCACCAACTATTACCTGTTGCAGCTCAGCAATAGCGGTGCAGGTTGGGTTACTGAATGGAGTATAGATACGCATTTGTGGCGCTACATGCTGGGCTTGGAGGTTATTCCCGCTGCACTATGGTTTGGTTTACTGTTTACTATTCCGCGTAGCCCCAGGTGGCTGGTACTCAAAGGCCAACACGAGGAAGCCGAACAGGTTATAAACCGCTTATTCGACAAAGCCCAAGCCAGCGCTCTTGTTGAAGATATAGCGTCTTCACTTAAAGAAAAGTCGTGGCCTTTTCGTGAACGCCTAGGCTTTCTAAAGGCAAAGGCCATGCGATTTCCGTTAATGGTCGGCATTATCATTGCCATTGCTCAGCAAATTACCGGAATTAACGTTATCTTTTTTTACGCGCCCACGATTTTTGAACAAAGCGGTGTAGGTACCAATGCGGCATTTATGCAGGCTGTATGGATTGGCTTGGTTAACGTAGCATTTACCGTAGTCGCTATGCTAACTATTGATAAATGGGGAAGAAAACCGCTGCTACTGATTGGCTTAACTGGCGTAGTGATCAGCATGTCTATTTGTACCTATGGCTTTAAACAGGCGACATATCAAGTACAGCAAACGGCCATAAACGAAATACAGCAAGATGCGCCGAGTGTGGCAATAAAGCTAACTCCACTAACCAGCGATATTTATTATTCAGACGTTGAGTTTAAGCGCACGCTAAAGACCACACTTACCAGCGACGAATACGATGCATATCAGCAACCATTGCTAACTAGCAGTATTAATATGAATGCACCTTTAGTGTTGTTTGGCATCATTGCGTTTGTTGCTTCGTTTGCGATGTCCCTTGGCCCTGTGATGTGGGCGATGCTTGCTGAAATTTTTCCGAATCAAACCCGCGCTTTGGCTATTTCATTAGTGGGCATGGTGAATTCACTCACCAGCTTTCTAGTTCAAGTTGTTTTCCCTTGGGAGTTGGCCAACTTGGGAGCCGCGGCCACGTTTGCAATTTACGGCGGGTTCGCCTTAGTCAGCCTGATATTAGTTGCCAAGCTCTTCCCAGAAACAAAAGGGAGAACCTTGGAGGAAATCACAGAAGAATTTGAGCGTTGCGCTTAGCTGAGGTCAATCCTGTATATTAAGGCAACCAGATAGCATGCTGACCTGCACAAAGGTTATCCATTCTCGCCTCTTCTAATAGTAGTGTTGATGATACATTTAACGCGCTTGGCGTAACGTGAGAAGCAACTAGGATGAGATGGTTGGCAGCGTAGCGATTTAATACCTCACACACTTTATGCTGAGTAGTCACATCCAAGCCCTCGAAGGGTTCATCAACAAGCAACACTTTTGCGTGAGATAAAATAGCGCGCGCTAAGGCTAGTCGCTTACGCTCTCCCCCAGAGAGCGTCCTACCCGCCTTGCCAACCCACATAGACAACGGCAACAGTGCCTCTAGCCCTAATTGAGCTAACAGGTTAGTCATGTCATCAAGGGGAATACCCATTCCGGCAGGGTCTAAATTTGAAGAGACACTGCCAGAAAGCACTATTGGCTCTTGTTCCACATAGCGCCAGTTTTTAATTAAGCCATCGGCTATACGCATGCCATCCACTTCTTTAAGTCCAGTAGAAGGCACTACCCCCGCAATTGACTGAAGCAAAGATGACTTACCACAGCCTGACGGCCCGGATATACATACGATGCCAGTGGCTGGGAATGTAGCATTGACCAAAGGTAAGCGTCTATTTTTGGCAGTATAATCAGATAACGTAAGTGAATGGTGCAGTTCGGTGCGTTCAAGTACTTTAATGGGTGAGGTTTTGAGCTTCTTAAGGGCTTTCGCGCTTTGTTTGTGCTGTGCAAACTTGGTAATGCTGTGAAAAGCTGCACCAGCCCAATCAGGCGCAGCCATCAATATCATGGGCACAACAATAGCAATAGGCATATACGAAAAGTCAGATATTGGACTTACTGCGCCCGACATAACTAACACTACCGCGAAAAATGCCGCGCCTTGAAACCACCAGCTCGCGCGTTGCGCTTTGTCTTTCTGCGTAGTTTGTTGTCGCCACACCCTGTCAGCACTCGGCACACTATTGATCACATGCCCACCCTCTTCCTGCGGCTTATCTGTCATTGTTTTATTTAAGTGCCATAAAGCGCTGCAGTTAAGGAAGTCGGCTGACTCTTGGCGAAACACTTTATTTTCCTTTGTCGCTTTTTCCGCAACGTTTAAACCAATAAAGCCTTGCAGCACAACGATGAAGAGCCAAATAGCAAAAAGCGTAATTAAAAACGAGGTGCCAGGAAGATTAAACCATACTGCAACAACGCAAAGATTTGTGAATATAAATGTGATGTTAGAAAGCGGAGCTATCCATGCAATCCAACGGCTGGCAAGCTCTTCGGTATGCTGTGCTAACGCTTCTGTGGTGAAGGCTTTGTCGGTAATTTTACTGTTTTCAAGTTGCCTAAAAACACGTAGTCGCCCCCCTGCGATACGCGCAAGTAAATCGTTGTGCCCCACCCACATACTGGCATACCCAGATGCTATGCGAAGTAGTGCTAGCGCGCGAATGACCACCGCCGGAATAACGTAATTAAAACCTACAGGTGCAATAGCGCTGATAGCAATAAACCACGAAGAAATAACAAGAATAGTTATTCCTGCCATACCATGTAAAAGAGCAAGCAGCAGCGTGAGGTAAGCCGGTTTACTTTTCATTAAGGCCACACTCCTTTTGATTGGCATTCGCCTTAAAGCTCGTTGCCGTCACACTGCTACAGCCTTGTAGGTGCTCGTCTTGTAATGCGCCTATTTTGCTTTTAAGCCCTGCCTCTGATTTTGATATTGAGTTGAAGTTTGAGTTGGAAATAACGTCTTGTTCATTCGTACTTCGCGATACCGTCCAAAAGCGGTTAAACCAGTTTGCAGGGAGTGCTTTGTGAGAAGCCCAAATCAGCGTTTTGTCTCTACCCAAACGTTCAATTAACTGTGCCAATCTTGCATGCTGGGAATCTGGCAAATGGGCTGTAGGCTCGTCTAGTAACCATATATCGTCTTTGCGCAACAGCGCTCTCGCTAGCGACAGCCGTTGCGCTTCGCCACCTGAAAGTAGCGGATAATCAGTCATTACCGTATCAAGCCCCAAAGGCAATAACGACAGCCACGCGTCAAGTTCTACTGCTTCTAGTGCTTTCGTAAGCGCGTCGTCTGTATAGGTGTCGTTTAAGCACAAATTTTCACGCACGGTACCTGGCGTGATCACGGGGTGCTGGGTAATCCAAATTACCGGTTCACTGAATGTATGTGTGCTAGGTCTTTGACCGCCTAAGGCTTCTAATAATAGTGTTTTACCTGAACCAGAGCGCCCGCTAATGAGTATTTTATCGCCCTTTGATACTTCTAGAGATTCAGCGTGCAAAAGCACAGACGGCTCATCAACATCCGTTGTAGCGTGAGAGCTTTGCGAGTGAGTTTGCCCGGCGTTAATGTCAAAAACCTTAAGGTTGTTAGCCGTAAGCAATACCTCGTGTTCTGATGAATAATGGTGGGTTGTGTCAGCGTTGACCGGGTTCACTGCACTACCATCAATATTTTGTGTGAAGCGCGAGAATAACGGCGCGAGTTCAGCTTTGGCGGCTTCTGCTTGCGCCTTCTGATGGTATACCTGCCCCAACTTTTTCATTTCACTGAGTAACAATGGCACAGTCAGCAATATCCATAAGCCTTGCTGGAGCGTTATTTCCGGCCCAATACTCAATTCTCCTAACAGTGAAAAACCAATAAATACTGCCGTAAGTGCAACCGCGAGTGTTGCGAAGAAGTCGAGCACGCTGTTGGACAAAAAGGCTACGCTCACTACTTTCATAGTACGCGCATTCAAGTTTTTACTGGCATCTTTAAGCAGGGCAGTTTGTTTTTGATGCGCCTGATAGCTAGTCAGCATAGGCAATGCAGCTAACCTATCAGTAAATAAACTTCCCAAGCGTTCAAGGGCGATAAAGTGCTTTCGATGAAGGGCTGCCGCCCCTTTACCCACAATAATCATAAAAAGTGGCACTACTGGCAATGTAAGCAGTAGGCCAATCCCTATAACGGGGTTCACATAAAAGATAACGGCTAAAGCAAACAAGGGGACAACAACTGCAATCATTTGCTGCACTCGATATTCAAGTGCCCAGTCAGCAAAAGCCTGTAAGTGCTGCAGCCACACCGTTTGCCAATAGTAAACCGAGTGCTGTCGAATAAGCGCATATTGACGCTCAATGAATACGTGTTGTAGGTGCTGTTCGAGCTTGTTTAATACCTGCATTCTTGCACTACTAGATAAGGCATTGAATGCGCCTTGTAGCAGCCAGCTAAGCCCCAGAGAAACGGCAAGTCCTGTGACATCACTCGCTGTTGCAGGAGACTGGTTTACTACCCAGTCATGAGCAATATGAGAAAAATAATAGAACCCAATAATCAAAGAAAAAAGCGACAAACACTTAACCACTACTTGCGCCATAAGCGAAGTGCGCAAGCCAAGCGACTGCGCCTTATCCATCTCATTGCACCACGCATTAAGCGTTTGCCGGTTGGGAACTTTTTCTTTGATCACTGTGGTTTTGACTCTTCTTTTGCGTTACTTAGTAATGAGAGCAAATTTCGCATTTCTTTTTCATTCTTTTCCAAGTGGTGGTGGGCTGGCTGCAAGAACCCTCAGCGGCAGGGACGCTGCCGAAGAGCCCCCATGGACGAGTTCACCCCGTGTCCTTGCGGCCAGCCTACCTCCACTTCTATTCTTGGTCTTCGGGTCTATCCATATTTTCCGTCGACTCCAACCACATGGCGTTGATAATGCCAAAAGAGCACGCCAGCAAAACTCCTAAAATCCAAGCGAAATACCACATAGCGTTCTCCTTAATAAATGGTGTGAGACTGGTCGAGGTCTTCGTTTTTAATGCGCCCGCGCATTACGTAAAAGCTATAGGCCGTGTAGCTAAGTACAATAGGCACAAAGATACAGGCAACGATAAACATTACGTTTAGCGTCATATGGCTAGACGTAGCGTCCCATACGGTTAAGCTCGCCTCTGGCATAGTGATGCTTGGCATTAGGAATGGGAACATTGAAAAGCCAGCCGTTAAGATAACGCCTGCTATAAATAGCGCACTCGATACAAACGCCATGCCTGCATTACCTTTCTTAGAGAAAAGCGCACAGGCCAGACCCGCAATAATACCCAGCACAGGTGCTGCCATCATAAGGGGGTATTTGCTGTAGTTGCTCACCCAAGCTCCAGCTTCAATGGCAACCTCTTTCTTAAGTGGATTTGACGTAGCAATGGTATCGACTGCCGACGTAATCACGAAGCCATCTAATCCAAATGCTACCCAAAGACCTGCAAGTACAAATAGCGTGACACCAGCCAGGCTTAACATAACCGATACTGCACGTGCGCGAACTTCAATAAAGCCATCGGTTTTCATTTGTAGCCAGGTTGCACCGTGATTCAGCAACATAGCCACAGATAGCAGTCCTGCCACCAGCGCAAACGGTGTTAAAAGGCCAAAGAACGAGCCTGTGTAAGTTGATTTAAGCGTGCTGTCCATTTCAAACGGTACGCCCAACAGCAGGTTACCAAACGCCACACCAAAGATAAGGGCTGGGATTATACCGCCAGCAAATAACGCCCAATCCCACGCTTTACGCCACTGCGGGTTAGGTAATTTACTGCGGTAATCAAAGCCTATCGGGCGCATCCAAAGGGCAATTAAGGTAAGGGCCAGCGCGAGGTAAAACCCAGAAAACGCAGTGGCGTAAATCATCGGCCACGCGGCGAAAATAGCGCCACCTGCGGTGATAAACCAAACTTGGTTGCCATCCCAGTGCGGCCCTACTGTATTTATCATTACGCGGCGCTCTTTGTCATTTTTACCAATAAGCGTGAGCAGTGCTCCAACGCCCAAATCGAAGCCATCAGTAACCGCGAAGCCAATTAGCAGAACGCCAACCAAGCACCACCAAATGACTCTCAGTAGTTCATAATCAATCATGCTTTTGCTCCTTGCTCATCAAGGTCAATAAGATCAAATTCAGTGTCAGGCTGCTTATCTTCAGGTGGAACTGGCCCTTTCTTGGCAAACTTCTTCATTAGGTAAAAACCAATAATGAACATGCCGGTGTAGAAAGCACTGTAGGCTACAAGGGTTGTTACCACGTCGCTTACGGCGAGATTAGATACCGACGTATGCACCGGAAGCACCTCTGCAATTGACCATGGTTGGCGGCCATATTCAGCGACAAACCAGCCAGCCTCACAGGCAATCCAAGGAAGCGGCAAACCGTAGAGCGCGCTTTTTAATAGCCAACGTGGCTTAGTAATCTTGTGTTTAGTACTGTAGTAAAAGGCGCACACAAATAGCGCAAGCATAATAAAGCCAGCCACAACCATAAGGCGGAAACTCCAAAACAATGGGGCAACCGGCGGAATGCTGTAATCTACTGCCTGTTGAAGCGCGGCATCAGAAGGATTTGAAACGTTCTCAGTGAAAGGCTCTAACAACATAGCGTAGCCCAAACTGTCTTTATTTTGGTCGAAGGCAGTTCGTTGCTCAGCTGTCGCGGTGCCGTTTCTTACATCATCAAGCACTTCATAGGCTTTAATTCCGCTTAGAATACGCTCGCGATTCTCTTCTTTGAGATCCTTAATACCTTTTACTTCTTCGGTTAACGAACGGGTAGCAATAATGCCCATTGCCCAAGGAATTTGAAGGGCGTACTCGGTTTCCTGCTTCTCGTCGTTTGGAATACCAAACACAGTAAACGGCGCAGGTGCAGGATGGGTTTCGTACTCAGCTTCAACTGCTGCCAGCTTCACTTTTTGTACATCACCAAGCTCATAACCACTTTCATCACCTAGCACGATCACAGAAAGCGTTGAGGCTAGGCCAAAGCTAGCAGCTATGGCGAACGAACGGCGCGCAAAGGCGATATGCTTATGATTAAGCAGGTAGTAACTTGAAATTGCCAACACAAACATTGCGCCGGTCACGTAACCTGCTGATACAGTGTGAACAAATTTGACCTGTGCTACGGGGTTAAAAATAACCTCAGCAAAGCTGGTCATTTCCATACGCATGGCTTCAAAATTAAATTCAGCGCCTACCGGGTATTGCATCCAGCCGTTAGCAATCAAGATCCATAGTGCAGAGAAGTTTGAACCAATGGCCACCAGCCAAGTCGCCATCAGATGCTTCACCTTTGACATTTTGTCCCAGCCAAAGAAGAACAACCCCACGAAGGTAGACTCCAGGAAAAAGGCCATTAGGCCTTCGATGGCAAGTGGCGCACCGAAGATATCGCCTACATAGTGAGAATAGTAAGACCAGTTCATTCCGAACTGGAATTCCATGGTTAAGCCTGTGGCTACACCAATGGCAAAGTTAATTCCAAACAGCTTTCCCCAGAATTGGGTCATCTGCTTATAAATTTCTTTACCCGTCATTACGTATACCGATTCCATAATGGCAAGTAAGAAACTAAGCCCCAAAGTTAAGGGTACAAATATAAAGTGGAACATTGCAGTTAATGCAAATTGCCACCGCGATAGTTCTATTAACGTATCGCTCATGGGTTATCTCCCTTGTATTTCGTGTGCGCGTTAAACGCTTAGCAGAAAAGTGGTTTAAAATTCAGTGATGAACACGTGAATATGCCGCATGGCAATAGCACGGTTTATGCCATACATCAGTAATTTGGCTGCTTAAGCCTCAATTACCGATAGACGGCGGTATTTCCGTACTGTGCAGATAAATCATTCCACGACCGAGCGTGTGGCTTATTGATCCAACGCAACAATTGGCGGCGATAAATTCGCCATATTTGTCACTTATGTGACAAATATGACACAAAAGAAAGACTGCTTAGCCGAATGTCAAAAAGTGGAGTATAAGGAAAAGTTAAGGGGTATATGAGAGTGTGAACGCGCCTCGTAATTCTCCCAATTCGAACCCTGTAGCTTGATCGTTGGGATAGTGCTTTAGAATGGATTGTTTTACTGAAGGTGCCACATTAGCTCCGTGGCATGCCATGCATACCTGACCTTGTTCAATAGCCATCATGTACCTAAACTTACCGCTTTCGCTATCGTATTGATAAGTTTCAAGGGGTCTTTTAGGGGTCAAATTGTCTTGCTTAGCTTTGGTCAGTAATTGTGAAAACCATGCTAACTGCTCACGCTCCCATTGATCTGCCGCATTGTTTGGGTTCCTTACTTTCAGCGCGGTACGCCCAACCTCCCACCCGTTTTGACTGAGCGCCAGAGCAATAGGAGCCGCTGCGATCTGGCATTCGTTAACGCCAGCTTCTAGCCCTCCGGATTGAATTGCTTGCTGTAGTCGTGATTTTAGCGCGCCTCCCAGCGCTTTTGCGTGTAATCGCGCTTCTTTGACTTTTTCCTGCACACTATTTTCACTTTGTTTCTCATAGGCAGTCGCTGTGTCTGCCAATGAATGAGCACTACTCGCCAATAAGCTTATCGCCACCAGCATTACGCCATTTTTCATTATAAAACTCTCCTAGGAATTGAATGAGTTGCTACCCAAGTATTGCCGTTTGTCTCAAACAGTGAACAAGCTCTATGCCAATATGATAAATTGCTAAAATCAAATTAGAGCAAACTAATATTCAGCGCCCCATGAATATATCCATAGTACAAGCGATGATAGATGCGATAGATAAACCCGCAATCTTCATTAACCCAAGCTACGTTATTGAAGCTGTCAACCAGCCCTACAGAGACACCTACCCTGTGGATATAAAGCTTGGCTTTAGTACCTGCTATCAAGTCTCTCATCGCAACAGCAAACCTTGCGATAAGTGCGGCGAACATTGCCCCATGCAAGAGAGTAAAGCCACAGGACGAGCGGCTAGCGTAGTACACGTTCATACCACCAGTGAGGGTCAAAGCTACTGCGACATCCTCATGCGCCCGATCTTCGACGGTAGCGGAGAATTATTAGGTTTCTTGGAAATAATTGATAAGCTTTCGTTTGCTTCAAACCGACCTTCAGCAGGAAAGATGGTCGGCGAATCAGAGGCATTTAAAGCAATGCTAAACAAAATAAATCGTGCCGCAAACTCAGATATTTCAGTACTACTGTTTGGCGAAACCGGCACGGGTAAAGAGCTGGTGTCCCAAGCACTTCACTCGAGTAGTCACCGTGCTGGCAAACCATTTGTTATCATCGAGTGTACCGGCATGTCTGACACGCTGCTTGAAAGCGAACTATTCGGTTATGAAAAAGGGGCATTTACAGGCGCTACCACGAATAAGAAAGGGCTCGTAGAAGCAGCGGAAGGCGGCACATTGTTTTTTGATGAAGTCGGCGATATCCCACTTTCAACACAAGTAAAGCTTCTGCGGCTGTTCGAGTCTCAAACTTATCGGCCTGTAGGAAGCACAGTGTCTAAAAAGGCTGATTTTCGTTTGGTGTGTGCATCACACAAAAATTTAAAGCACATGGTGGAAACGGGCGAATTCAGACAGGACCTGTACTACCGCATTGCCGGCTTTCCTATCAACCTCCCTTCTTTAAGACAAAGAAAATCAGATATAGCACTGATAGCCGCTCACTTTTTGGCAATGTCTAAAGAGAAAAAACGGTTTCATAAAAACGCGCTAGAAAAACTAACCAACTACCCGTTCCCGGGAAACATTCGCGAACTCAAGAACATTGTAGACCAAGCCATTTTACTGGCTGATGAAACCGTTATTTACGATACAGATTTACCCGAGCTCGATAACATAAGCGCTGATGCTATCAATGATGCCTCGTCATCTCACGGTAACGTTGTGACCTTAGACGAAATGGAACGCCAATACTTACGTCAGGTTCACACGTCTTTTGAAGGCGATACCCAGCAACTTGCACAAGCGCTGGGAGTGAGTACCCGTACACTTTACAGAAAGCTGAAAAAAGCGGGGGTTGGAGATACTTAAAAAATAATAGGTAGAAAAATTACCAAAACGCAGGCTATGATAAAAAGGCGCTAACCAGATAAAGAAAAATGACTTTAAGACGCCTACTTACACTAACACTTTGCCTTTGTATGCTTTTGCAAAATGCATTAGCACTTGGCCTTGCTGCCCATACTATGCAGCAAGCACGTGCGTTTGTAGGTGAAGATATTGAACTTATTTGTACTGGCAAGACCATGCGCTACATTTCAATTAGCGCCACTGAGTTTGAAGGTGAGTTCGTTTTTGTTAGCCCCGAACTGCTCAAAGCACCCGCCGAGCACGTTGACTGTACCAATGGCACGTTAGCCGACTTACCTCAGGTTGACGAGCCACTACATGCCACATTACCTTTGCTATCGCTGGTTCGCTATCGCGCTTTAGTCGCGCGTTTAGCGGCTAAACCCTTTACAGATTTTGCATACGCGGCGCCGCTAAGTCGTGCCCCACCACACGCATAACAACCTCCAAAACACACTGAATATGCATGCTTTCACCATGCACAACACTCGTTTTTTAAAATGGAATTGTTATGAAGCAATCTATCATTGCGCTTGCCGTATTCACTGCGTGCGCGCCCGTACACATTTACGCAAACACCATCGACTTAGCCGATAACACTTCGACAGAAGTGGTCACCGTTATTGGCACACCGCTTTCCCTTAGCACGCAAAATATCGAGCAAGAGTCTGTTAGTGCTACCAGCAATATTGACGCTGACTTTGGCGATCAGCTTGCCACATTACCTGGCGTGTCGATATCTCGAAACGGCCCAGTCACCGGGCTTATTCAGTATAGAGGACTTTATGGTGACCGAGTTGGCGTAAGCATTGATGGCGTTGATATTGCTGGAGCAGGACCAAACGCCATGGACTCGCCCCTTTCTCATGTGCTGCCAGAACCAGGACTGACCGCCACCCTGTACCGGGGGATTGTGCCAGTAAGTGCAGGTGTGCAGACGCTAGGCGGAAAGCTTCGCATTCACTCTGATGCCTCAGCACTTTTTGACTTGAATACAGGCTTTAGCGGTAGCGTAAGTGCCAGCGCAATATCTCCGGGGAGCGGTCAGCAATACCAAGGCAATGTGTTTTATAAGAGTGAGCAGGCTTTTGTTAGCGGCGCCTTCACTCATCAGCAGCGCGACGAACAAGAGTCGGGAGATAACAGCGTTATACCAAACGGCCATTACCAAAGAAATGGCGGTAAGTTTAGGGCGGGCTATGAGTGGGGCAATCACCAAGTCGATGTGAGTTATCAGCAACTTAATACTAACGAAAGCGGCACGCCTGCTTTAGCCATGGACATTGGTTTTATTGATGCCGCTTGGTATCGACTGGGCTATCGCTATAACGCAAACGATAGGGAGTTCTTCACGTTAAGCTGGTTTGGCAACAGCAACCAACATGCCATGGACAACTTCTCACAGCGCATGGTGATGTCTGCCGACATGGCGAGAGAGAATAACGCTGATGCTATTGCTCAAGGTGTAGATGCCACCTATGTAATGCCATTTTATAAAGGCGCCCTCAAACTGGGTGCCAATCTGCACCACAGCAGGAATAACTCGACCATCACCAACCCTAATAACGGCATGTTCTTCGTTGATAACTTTACCAACGTAGAAAAAGACACAGCCAGCGTGTACGCAGAATGGCAGCGAGATAAAGCATCCTTTTCAACAACAATTGGTACCCGATATACACGTGTTGACATGGATGCCGGGCTAGCCGGTTCTAATATGGTTATGATGAACCCTGCCATTGCTTCACTCGTTGATGATTTCAACGCGGCAGAACGCAGTAAGAGCTATAACATGTTAGATATTGCCGCTAGCACGCGATATCACGCCAGCGACAATGTCGATGTTGTCCTTGGCGTATCGCAGAAAAACCGTGCCCCTACTTACTTCGAGCGCTATACGTGGCTACCTCTTGGTATTTCTGGGGGAATGGCAGACGGATTTAACTACATTGGTAACTTGGCTCTAGACAACGAAACTGCACGCCAGATAGATGTGGGTATTGATTACCGTTTCAAAAGCTGGTCAGTTTCTCCTCGCCTCTTTTATCAAGATATTGAAGACTATATTACTGGTTCTCCCAGCATGAATATGGCTGCCAATATGGTCTCTACCATGATGGCAGGCACAACACCATTTCAATGGACTAATACAGACGCTGTAATCAAAGGGGCAGATCTGACTGTTTCGGGTAACGTGTTTGATAACGTAAGGCTTAACGCAGTAGCAAGTGTTCAGCACGGTAATCGCGACGATATCGACGATGCGTTATTTCGTATTGCCCCCGAACAGCTCATCACTACCATTCAGTGGGACACACAGCTGCTTGATTTGCCAATGGCACTCCAATTAACGTCAGAATTGGCAGGAGCACAAAACCACGTTTCAGCGCTACAAAGTGAAAACACTACCGCTGGATATGGATTGGTGCATATTACGGGGCTTTTCACCCTTATAGATAATGCACAGTCAAACCTTCAGGTAACGGCAACCGTTCATAACCTGTTTGATAAACACTACGCCCCACACACAGCAGGAATTAACCGCGTGATGAATACTGATGTTGCAGTAGGTGAGCGAGTACCCGCTGCCGGACGAGAGTGGCATTTATCGCTGAGCTACAGGTTCTAACCGTTTAAAACTCAAACTCCAAATGCCAAACGCAATATGTAGGTTCAGCCCTGAGTAAAAGCGAAAGGCATAAAGATAAACCAGTGATTCTCCTTCGCTGGTTTATCTACTCGTAATGTCTGATACACATGCCGTTTTAAACGCTAGAAATGAAAACTTGCGCACTAACGTAAGTATTTTGAAGGTTAAGAACTGTGTCAGATTACAGCGGGAAATAAGGTTGAGAATGCCTGCCACAAGAGCCGCAGGGCCAACAGTGTCACCACTATCTTGAACGCCAGCATAAATTTTTCAGCGGGGACACGCTTTAATACTTTCAAGCCGATGAATGTGCCGAGCGCACCACTGGCAATCATAATAATGATTAGCCCGGCCCACTGGGCAAAAGAAAACCCTACAAAGGTAAAAACAAACGCTTTAAGGCCGTGTTGCAGTGTCATACAGCTGGCAAACGTGCCGGTAATCTGCATTTTGCTGTAATTATTTCGGTGTACAAATGCCGCCACCAAAGGCCCTGTGGCACCTACAAACATTGAAACCAGCGTGGTTACCAACCCTGCCAATGTTCTACCCGCGGGGTTCATTTTTTGTGCTTTGGGTTTACTCCCCCACACCAGAAATAAAATAAATGCGGCAACCGCAAATTGAATAATAACCAACGGCAGCTGAACCACAACAAACGAGGCCAAAAAAGCGCCAACAATTGCGCCTAAAGAAAAATACTTCAGCATATTCCAGTCGATATGCCTTGCCGTCATCAGTGCACGGTTGCCGTTTGAACCAAGCTGTACTAAACCGTGAACCGGGATCAGCGCACTGACTGGCATAGTACCGGCCATTACTGCCAGTAATAAGACCCCGCCACCAATACCCAGCGTTGCTGTCATCATCGACGTAAAGAAGGAGGTAACAACAAGTATTACTGATGATGACATCGACATCGCATCATTGGCCGTTAACCAGCTATAAAGTAACTCCAGGGGTCAAATTCCACCTTAATTCGTAACACAGTTTGTATGGTTTTGGTGATCATTACACCGAAACACATCGTTTAAATATCATACAAAACTCTCGCCTAGCGCGTTAGGTTATTTATCATGCCTTCTATTAGTTATTTAAACAAAGCACTTCGAATAATACGTGACAAGCAGTGTACAAAAGGCGCTAAGCTAGTTGCCAGGCAACTTCTCCGCAATAGCGGGTTCACTGATAAAGATATTTATGATTGTTTAAAGCAGGGCACGATTATTCGCATTACCATATTTGAAGCCTAGGGTAGCGTTACATCTTATACCTTACACTTACCGCTTGCCCACCCACTCGCATGGGTCTAATTTCTACACCTAAAAACCCATTGACTTTCTTCATTGTGCACAGGATACTCGGGTCATTAAATACTCACTAGCAGCACACTGTTTTTAAACACTATGCCTAAAAACACGAATACACATACTGCTTACTCAGCGACTGCGCTGATTATTATTCTCGCTATTCTAAGGAATGGGCGGGTTAGCTAGTGCGTAAATAGAATTCACTAAACCCGCCGCAAAGGCGGGTTTTTTATTGGCTCGTCTTGCGGTAAAAATAACGGAACGACAGCCATGAACAATCCAATATCTCACGTGTTACAACAGTTGCATGACGCAGTAAACCGCGGCGATCAAGACGCCTTATCCCAATGTTATGCTAGCGATGCAACAGTGGTCGCGACCCCTATGTCCAGCTCAACGCAAAACCAAACCGCTGAAGAACATGCCACACAGCGCGACTGCGTTGAAGCCTTGCTTAAATTTCAAAAGAAATTCATGCCCGATCATTTTGTTACAACCGGAGATGAACGGGTTATACAAGCCGGTGACGTAGCGCTAGTCGTCGCGAAGCTTTACCTTGTGCCCAAAGCAACACCCAACGCCCTACCCTGCGAGGGTAAGCGCGCCGTTTATGTTCTGCAAAGGGATGCAAGTGGAGAATGGCGCTGTGTCATCGATAACTTCTTCGGTACTGACTTGTTAGATTTTGCGTAGCTTTAAAAGTTGAGCCTGATGCCCATTAAATAATCTGAGCTTCAGCTTATCCGGTCATTAACGTCATTACACTAATGGCGCTTTAAAACAGCGCTATTATCAGGCTCTTTGTAATCTTTAAATGTGATAATGTATCAACAACACCCATTAAGCGTTATAATATAACACTCAATGGTGTGACAGGGTCAATAGCGCTGTGTATTAGATATCTAACAAATGCTTTGTAGCACCAAAAGTGCGAATTGCTATTTGCGCAAAGCACAGCACCACCCCATAACCTATTGTTTCATTACTTCATCAAAAGCGAACTGCTTTTTAAAAGATAGTGATGTAAGTCGTTCTTAAGATCTCATTCAGAGGTAATTTTGGCCAGTTTCAATTCTCCCAATACGGTACTTCCCGATGTCACTACAGAGCATTCCACTGCGCAACTTCCTGTTATTGATAAAGTTGGTATGCAGGGCATTGCCATACCCCTACACATCTTAGGTAGACGCGGTGAGCGCTTAGCCAGTAAGGCTACGGTTGATGTAACAGTAAGTTTAGATCATCCCAATGCTAAAGGCATTCACATGTCTCGATTGTACAGCTTGCTGCAGCGATATTTGAGCAACCAAGACTTACATAAGTCGGCACTTGTGTCGTTAATGAACGCGCTTATCGAGTCTCAAGATGGACTGAGCAACAGCGCCCAGCTTAATCTACACTTTGACCTCACCGTGTCGCGTCCGGCGCTCATAAGTAGGATGTCAGGATATCAATCGTACCCTGCTTCACTTTGCGTAAGGCGTTCACCTGAACGTTATGAGACACAGCTTAAGTTAAGAGTACCGTACTCTAGTACTTGTCCTTGCTCGGCCTCCCTCTCTCGCAAGGCGTTATCAGAAGTGTTTGTGCAGCAATTCGAAGGAAAAGGTTTATCCGTAGAAGAAATGGGCGCTTGGCTCGCTTCTAAACAAGCCAGCATCGCCACGGCGCATGCACAGCGTTCTTTTGCCGATATAACCCTAGATTTAAGCGACAACGAGATCCCCGATTTTATTGGTATTATTGACCTGATAGAAAACGCGTTAGGCACACCGCTTCAAACCGCAGTTAAGCGTGAAGATGAACAGGCGTTTGCCAAGCGTAATGCTGAAAATCTAATGTTTGTAGAAGATTCGGTAAGGCGACTGCATGAAGCGTTAAGTACGTATTACCAAGCTACCTATTTTCGTGTAAAAGTAGAACATCAAGAAAGTCTGCATGCACACGACGCCATTGCTGAATTATCAGGCCCAGTTCATCGATAAATTCAGACATAATTTGGGTGTTGAAACCGGTAGGCAGAAGAAGCAATAAAAGGAAAATAACATTGTTATCTCTTAACAAGCTCTCTTACATCAGCAAAGCGGCGTGCATAGGCGCTGCAGTATCAGCTATTGCGGCGTGCTCGTCTACGCCATCAACCCCGCTTGCTGGTGTAAAATCACACACTCTGTCAAATGCCGTGATATACCAAACCAGCAGCAAAGAGTACCCTGTTCTCTCAAGCTTTGTGTATGGCCAAGCTATTTCAGCGCTGCCTACGCGTTTTGCTAATGGCGATGTTGTGGTGATGGATGTTGATGAAACCGTGCTAGACAATAGCACCTACCAAAAAGAACGGGAAAGTGCTGGCTTGGGATATTCTTCACAAAGCTGGGCCGAATGGGTAAAACGTGAAGAAGCCACACTGGTGCCTGGTGTAGCCGCTTTCATCGATGAAGTAGTTGCACGAAATGGCAAGGTGGCGCTTATTACGAATCGCAATAAAGCGCTTGATAGTCACACCTGGAATAACCTTTTGGCGCGAGGTTTGCCGCTTACCACGAGTAATACCTGTGTTGTTGGCCGCACTGCTGAAGACAAAGAAGCGGTAGGCCAAGAAGGTATGGTTAATGACAAAGACTTGCGCAGAATGCAGCTTACCCAGGGCAAGATCGCATGTTCGAATACGTCTAAAGACGCGACGTCTACGTGGGCTGTGCCTCACACTATTATCATGCAAATTGGCGACAACATTGAAGATGTGGGCGGCGTAACCCAAGAATCTGCCAACGTTGAGTTGCTCATGCCACGAGTGGGCACAGAGATTTTTATTCTGCCTAATCCAATGTATGGGTCTTGGTAGAGAGCGAAGCTAGAGTAGCCGGGGCAACTCGCGTGTTCATCTTAGCTACTCCACGAATAGCGCTAGCTTATTCAACACTGTTGAATAAGCTAGTAAACCCAGCTCGCTCGGCTGATTATAGAAGTTAGCGACTTCTATCGAGAAGTAGAAGTGTCTGCAGAACACGCTAGCTCCCGTTCACTTTTAAGCCCAAGCACGTGTTTAAAAAATAGCGTTGCTGGGCAAAAGCCAGTGAAGCTCTGTTGGAACAAGTTTGCGCCAATAAACACGGTAAACCACATAAAGTTTGCATGAACAAAATGGGTTAGTAATACAGACAACAACACCATGAGCCCTGCGAAGGCGGTTAATGCTTTTTCCTGAGACATAACGTAATCCTTAGATATTGGAAGAGATTAAAAATAAAATCGATAGGCAATAAACGCATTACTTGCGTCTTCAAACTGCCCCCAAAACGTATAGTTATCCTTACCTGAAAAGACATTCACCCCCGCTCTCACTTGCCACTTGTCGGTGGGCGAATAAGCCACTGTAGTCTTTAGGTATCCGTCGCTATCGCTGGGTGAATAAAACAGAAAAGTATTTAACGTCAGTGTTTGACGAAGTGCTAACCACGTTAAACGGGTGGTTACCCAATGGCGGTATTTTTCTTGAACTCGCTCAGAAGACGAGACTGTTCTATCTAGGCCATCCGCATTGTGTAAGTACTCGGTATACCACTGGAAACCACCGGTAAGATTTGCGGCAATCTCTTGGCTATAGCCTAGTAAGAAACGACTTTGATCATTCGCTATTTGCCCGTCACTTCCATCTATGTCTTCAAGGCTGTTGTAGAAAACGTATTCCGCATTTGCTATCCCCCGCCCCAGAGGCGCGACAACACTTGCGCCATAGGCATTCATTTTACTGTAGCGCGGTCTTCCAAGAGAATCTGTCGCGGTGGGCTGCCTTGTATAACCGGTGTAACCATAGCCTGCAATCTCCATCCCCTTAACAGATTTATACACCCTTAAGGCAAGCTCACTTCCTCGTGGGCGATTATCACGTACAACAGAAAACGAAGGGGCAATGTTTTGATCCAATTGCGGGCTGTAAAAAGAAAACACTTCGCCTGTAATACCAATATCAGGCTCAAATTCAGGTGTGACGACTAAATCTACATTGGCAAAATCCGTGTAGCCCGACACCTTTAATGCATTACTCGGCGCTTTAAGGTATTCGTCTTCTCTTCCTGCAAAGAACGACTGATAATCTTTAGGGAAGAGATCATTTAAGAACAAGTAATCCCCTGTCCCCCAAGTCAGCACTTGCTTACCGACTTTGATATCGAATGCGTTTGCCCAGTTCCCTGCGCCGACTAAAGCGCTGGGAAGAATACTGCTTAAGCTACCTTGCCATGCCAGTTCGCGAAGTTGTGATTCCCACGACGACGCTACGCCGTCATACCAAACGTCTGCTTTACTGGAAATTGAGGAACTGTCTAATGCATAATCTGCGCGAAGTTGAACTCTGGCGTCGCGCAATGTGCTGTTATTTAACACAGATGGCGCGTTAGCAGCTTGAAAACTCTCGTTCATTTGTGAATTCTGACTGCCAAACGCGGTAGCCATGTCACGGGAAAAACGGTTTCCTACGGCGAGCTCGGCGAAACCAGAAATACGAAGCTTACTTTTGATGTCAGTGCCCCATTCGTCATCCCACTCATCATTCCAATCATCACCTGATTCGACATTGTCGTCCCCAGGCCACACGCTGTCCCACTCGTCGTTTGCGTTAGCTTCCTGTTCTTGTTCACCGCTTTTCACCGGGTCTTTCTGATTTTGGCTTTCAACACCCACCGTCTGCGCGTTTAACGGCAGACTGACTACAGCCGTGAGCGCAAAGGTGAGAATAATCGGCGCGAGTAAAGCGTGCGCCCTCCATTGCTTTTTAACCCGCTCAGAAAGACCATAGGCTTGGCTAGGCAGCGTTATCCATATGGATGGAGCTAGTAATTTAGGCAAGCGCACCGTGCTAAATTCCTTTTTCAAAATAGTGTTATTTAATATAGCGTTGCGGTGGCACACGTAGGCTACGCTCACTAAATATGCTATCTGGAAGACCTATGTCGTACTCAATCCCTCTGAATTCCATAAGGGTATAGCCACCTGATGCAAGGTCCGTCACCTTACTTCTCACCACAGTAGGGTTGCCCTGTATAGTCTCAATGGTCACAGCTTCAACACGACGGTAGTTATTGTCACCCTTATAAAAGTTAATTAAGGTGGGCAAGTAAGTGTCTTTGTCTATCTCTATTACATAGTTGCTGAACTCTACGAGCGCTCTGTCCTTAGGCGTCGCTTTTAAGCGATAATGAGTTTGGGTGTGTTCAAGCAGCTCAAAACTGTCTTGCGCCGTTGCGCGGCCGGAAACATCTTCATAGAAGAAATGAGAACCAACAAACGATGTACGTTTATCGCCTGCGGCGATTCGCTTTACTAAATCTAAAGCCGGCAAATATAACCAACGGTCGTCATCAGAATTAAGCGCCGCATGCTTTTCAACGCGAAATACCGTACCTTCAACTTCAGTAGGACGGCTAAAGAAAACCAGCATTCGTTGATCGCCGGTGTCGGCGCCTGTCTCATTCAGCACATCTTTGCGCAGAATAGTAAACTGACGCATTTGCTTTCGACCTTGCTCATCTACAATCAGCATTCTCGCCATTGAACGCCCGTCATTGCCTGCGTAATACGCTGCTTGCTCGGCCTTATTGACGATTTCAGCAACATCGATACTACTGCTGCTTTCGTCGCTTTGGGTTGCCAAGGCTTGAGCGAATCCATTACCCGATATAAGTAATAGCGCAACAAGGCCCCTGAACATGCTTCGAAGGTTTCGTATTTTTGGTCGACGCCACATGAACACTGATAATATGGAAATACGCATTTTAGGCCTCCTTGAAAACCCAACGTTTAAGCAACGTCATAGCAGCTGGCAACACCAGCAGCGTAACGAGTGCTGAAATAAACATAATACTTGCCAGAAAAATGCCCACGGTGATGTAAGGCACAAGTGGTGCTAAAAGCAGCGGCGTAAAGCCAAGCGCGATGACCAGCGCATTACGAGTAATAGCGCTAGCAGGCTCTTCAAACATGGCATCAAACGTTTTACTCACGCTACCCGTTTGCTTGTAAATCTCTTTGGCTCTAGCCAGAAAGTGAATGGCAAAGTCTACCGACAAACCCAATGTCAGGGCTGAAAGCACGGCAATAGGCATATCGTAATCTTTACCTACAATGCCAATAGCACCGTAAATAAAGGTGATAGTTATGGTAAGGGGCAGCATGGCTAATACACCGAATATCAGTGAGCGCAGCAGCAATACCATCATCACAAAAACAATAATGAAGGCGCTAAGTAAGCTGTCTAACATGCCTGCAACCATGTTGTCCTGCCACACCACATTTAGGTATGCCTTACCTGCCCATTGATATGTCAGGCCATCAGGCAGTGTGTGTTGAGCGAAGTAGTTATCGACTAACTCAATTACCTCGGTCATATCTTGGTTGTCACCACTGGATAGTTGTAGCCACACCAAGGTTTTACGATAGTCTGGTGTCACGAAATGCCACAAGTCTTGAGGCCTATGAGAGGACTGATATTGCAAGAGCGTCTGTGCTATCGCCGGCTGAGTATTAGGTAACTCGTAGTCGCTGTCATTGCCCGAATGCAGCTCTCGGTTAACCACTTTAATCACATCACTGAGGGACTGAGTTTTACCCACCAGCGTTTGAGTGCTTAGGTAATTTTGCAGGTCTGAAAGCAGCGCTACATTATCGGGCTGTTGAAACGTTTTGCTTGTGCCTTTAATTTCATCAATGCTTGAAAGCAATCGATTTAAAGCGTCATATTCGTCGCTCTCAAGATCACCAAATAATGCATCATCGACGGCAAATGCGAGAGTCTCAAAATTATTGCCGGCATTTTCATTGTTTAGTGTATCGAGGGTTGTTTCACGCCATTCATCTAATGAAGGGGGCAACTCTGCACTTAGCAGTATTTCACCTGCACTTTTCAGCTTGCGGGTATCTTCAATAACAATGTACGCGTTATACGTACCCGCAAACTCCCTATTAAGCGCCTTATCTGCTACACGAATTTCATGATTTTCTTTAAACCAGCGCACAGGGTTGTCGTTAATTTGTATTTGGAAAATACCCCACACTGATACCGCTGAAATCACCATGAACGCTACGAGTAACGCACCTTTGTAATTAAGCGCAACATTGCGAATACCGTATACAAATCGCTGTAGATACGTAGCCTTTACTGAAGATGAGTTGGCATCGGTATGTAAAGCAGCCTGCAGCTTAGCCAGCGCTTCTGGGGACATTCTTGATATATAAGCAGGAATAAAAGTGAGCGTAATAATGAAAGCCAACAGGATACCTGAGCCAATGAAGGCGCCGAAGATTTGCACCGGCGGGATCGGTGTAAGCATAAGTGAGTAGAAACCGGCTGCGGAGGTCAGCGACGTATAAAGCATCGGCTGAAATAAGTGTTCAACCACAGTGGTAATCACATCATCGGCCTTCTGACCTGGTTTATAGCGGTCTGAAAACTCAGACAATATATGTACCGAATCGACAACAGCTATTGGCATCAAAAATATGGCAATCATGGATGACATGATGTGCACAGTGAAACCTAAGCCGATTAAGGCGCCCATTGTGATAATTACCGTTGCCATTGCTACCACCATTGGGGCAGTAATCAACGTGAAATTACGGAAGAAAACAAATAGGAGAATAAAAATCATCAATCCCGCAGCTGGCGCTGAAATTGCCATTTGAATAAACATTTCAACGCCGAACTGATCTTCAGCAACGGGCAGCCCTGTTATGTGCCACTGCAATGTTTCGTTTGTTGTATTCGCGCCAATAAATGCGCGAATGTCTTCTGCAATTCGAAAGCTTTCATTTTTGTCTTTAATTGGCACATAAATAGCGGCTGCATTTTTAGAAGAAGAGGCTAGGGTACCTTGCAACATCGGAAGACGTGCTATTGCCTCAGCAATTTTCCCCGCTTCCTCTTGAGACGCCGGAGCGTTTGGCATCATCCAAGAAAACTTAAGCTCGCCACTGTCGCCCTGAGTGATGTTGTCCACCGTTGAAAACGACATGACATCTTGAGCAATCACGCCCTCAGTGTTCAATATATGTTGAGAAACCTTGTCTATTGCACTTAGATTCTCTGGTGTGTAGATGCCTTTATTGGTAGTTCTATCGGCATTCTCAGTAGCAGTGTCATTCGCCGATGATGCTATAACCCCCACCACAATCGCGTCATGCATAGCAAAAGTATGCTTCACATCGTTATGAAACACGCGGGCAGGATGATTGGCTTCAAGCATATTCTCCGGATCGGTGTCTATCGTAATTAACCGCATTTGATAAGCACAAAATAAGACAGCCAACAATAAGACGGCATATATCCACTTTCCTTTGTGGGTAGACAAAAACAGTAATCTTTCAATAACTGCCGTAAACATAACAATGAACTCCTAGTTGGACTGCGCTTAAGTGCACTCATTAATGCTTAGAAAAATTTGGCTTTTCCCATGCATCATCCTGCTGCACTGAAATAGATTCGAAGACTGCTTCTTAATAAGAGCTGCAACTTAATTAAAGTTATACGCGAGACTAACAACTTTAAATAAGATAAATCTTATATAAACAATTTAATGTATTTTCAGAAAAGATCAAGGGTAATGCGACAAGCGACAAGCGACAAGCGACATATGAGTGTTAAATGTGTTTGTAAAACGCTACACACTACCGAGAAAAAACTACAGAGTCGTTTCACGACAGTTTTACAAAACGGATAAAAAGAGCTAACTAACCAAAAAATAAACCATAAAAATCAATAATATATAATATTTCTAAATTGTTTTTAAGGTTTGGCACAGATCACGCATACATTAGACTAACGGATAAATACAGAACGCAGTTTGTAGCTAGGATAGCTTTAGCGACGGAGAGGCCAAATTGCGTAGATGACAAATACTGAAGGTGACGACATGGGAAGTGCATGGAGTGTGTCACCAAGGAAAAACGGATGTGTCAGTATTGTAACTAATGGATGCCTGTAGAAGATTCGTTAAATTGCTGGTCGATGATGAGGTTAGGTAAAAGACAACCTAATTAAACTCGCAGGATGCAAGGCACTTGTTTCATAAGGATTGCAAACAAGCTCTGAGTACCTACATCGCAAGCACCGACAGTGATGTCTCGTGCAGCAAGGGATTGTTGACCCAATTTGGATTCGTTGAATGTACGTGTGTGTTGCTTCAGCGAGACCATAGTGAGGACACTGGTAATGTCGTCGATGTTATTAGTGAGTTGTCATCCGACGACTACCCTCTCCCCTCAAAGGCCCATCCCGGCCTTTACATACCTCTGATTTTGGCCCGCCTTTGGCGGGCATTTTTTTATCTTCATTTGTGATAAAATTGTGTTGTTTCTTTATCGCCTACCAAAAGGGCTACCTGCGTGCTTTCGCCGTCTGCATCTACTATCGTTTTTAGAGTTCTTTTTTGTGCGTTGCTCGCTACGTCTGTTGGCCAAAGCGTAATGCTTACCACACTCCCTTCTATGGGGCGACAGGCGAACCTTTCTGAATTCCACATTGCCACTATTATGTCTAGCTCTGCACTTATTTTTGCGTTCGGTACGAATGTGTGGAGCAAGGTCGCTAAGCGTGCGGGCTTTAAACGTATTTTAATGGTTGGTCTGTCGGGTTATAGCTTGGGCACATTTGCCTTCGCTAGTGCATGGATGGCAGGATTTTCTGGCATTATAAGCGGCACCAATTTGTTTTTGGCATTGTTGATAAGCCGAAGTCTGCAATCAACCATTATGTCTGCAACTCCGCCTTCTGCGGTAGGTTACGCCGTCGCTATCAGTACGCCCCAAAGTAGAGTAAGTGCAATCAGCAAAGTCACCTCTGCAAGCAACGTAGGGCAAATTGTGGGGCCCGCCTACGCTGGGCTTTTAGTCGGTTTTGGCTTATTGGCACCGTTGTACAGCATCGTGTTGCTAACCTTACTGGCGCTTTCATTGGTATATTTTAAGCTACCTGTTCTGCCGCCTTTGTCTCAGCAAAAAAACGCTCAGCAGACTAGCGACAATGACCAAGCGCCTAGCAAAGTACCTTATGTATTCGTCGCTGCATGTATTTGTGTATTTTGCGCAATGGCGATGATGCAGCAATCACTGGGTTTCTTTTTTATCGATTTTTACGACTATTCACCCGTAGACGCTGCTCGGCAAGTGGGTTTCGCGATGATGGTCAGTGCTGCCGCGTCTCTCACAGCCCAATTTGGGTGGGTACAAAAAGGCCGAATAAGCAAAGAAGCGATGATCACTATCGCGCTTCCGCTATTGGGCTTAGCCTACTTGCTGCTCTTTCTTCAACATTCGTTATTTATGCTTTATGCGGCCATGACATTAATGGGTTTAGGTATGGGAATGGCCTACCCATCTTTGGCAGCTGCAGCAACGACCTACTGCGCCCCCTCTCAACAAGCCACTATCACTGGGTTAATTACAGCGACTACTGCCATGGGCTACGTAATAGGTCCACCACTGGCAGCTTTCATTTACCAACTGGACATCGCGCTTCCGTTCGCAATAGCGTCAGCGCTAATCGCAGCAACCACGTGCGTCGTCTACATAACATTGCGAAGAATAAGACACGTTGGCTAGGGCCTGTTAACCGTTGCTATAAATTTAGCCTAATTCGTCATCAAAGCTAAACAGGCCTTAGCGAATTAATGCCAGTCTGACAGGTGACAGGTGACAGGAATACGCCTATTTCAAAGGTATTTATTTTTTTACCTTTTATTTTTAAAAAAGCGGAACCTTTTTATAATTAGGCTATCTTAACTTATACATGAAGTCGTTGAGTGTGCGTCTTTGTGGTGTGTAAATGTGTTTTCCAAGTTATGTTGTGGTTTTTTAGGGGCTTTTTAGCCCCTTTTCTTTTGCTCTAATCTTTCCTTTTCCAGTGCGTATTCCTCGCTTACCTTTATAGTGCTAATCCATCGTACACCTATCTATTTTATTTGAATTAGTTTCTCTTAAGACCGGTCAGTTAATCTAAAAAATAGAACTAAACAATCCTGATCATTTCACCTTTAGAAATGGAAATGAGAATTATTTCCAAATAGAGTGGCTACTCAAGATTACAGGAGTAAGCTAATGTCTAAACTGCAACCTCGCCGAGCTATTGTCACCCAATCAGTCCGAATTATGCCAAATATGCAGCGTGTACACCTTAGTGGGGAAGACCTTCTTACCTTTCCCTCGGTCACTGCAGGTGCGTACATTAAACTTATGTTCGACCTAGAAGGAAACCCGCTGAAACGCCCCACAGATACGAGCAAAGTGGCAATGCGCACCTATACAGTTGCGCACTTTGACGCAGAGAAGCCTGAAATGGTTCTGGATATGGTTATCCATGCCGATGGTGGTAAAACTGGCCCTGCGTCGGCATGGGCAACAAGTACAAAGCCTGGCGACATCATCACGCTCGCAGGGCCCGGTTCTAGTAAGGGACTAAGCGAGCAATATGATTGGATACTGTTGGCTGGCGACATGACAGCGCTTCCTAGTATTAGAAATCACCTCGCCGAGCTTCCTGGGCAAACCAAAGGCTACGCCGTGATTAAAATTGAAGACGAAAAGGATGCGGTTACACTTAAGAAGCCCGAAGGAGTAACGGTGATATGGGAACACGAGCAATCTTTACCTTCCCGCCTTGACCAGTTAACTTGGCTCGACGGAAACCCCACAGTCTGGGTAGCGTGTGAATTTTCTGATATGCGGGCAATTCGGACATGGCTCAAGGACGAAAAATCCGTGGCGCACGAGAATATTTATATTAGTAGCTACTGGAAGAAAGGCCGCAGCGAAGATCAACATAAAATAGAAAAAAGGCAGGACAGTGAAGCGTATGCTAAAACATTGGCCTAGTTGATGACTATGCTTCCTGTAGGCTTTGCAAGAACTTGTAAATTCTGCATAAAAAACAATTGTACGGCAGAATTTTCATAAAAAATAAATTCAATACTTTCATGCACCTACACAATGGAACAGCATTTGCTGTTAAGAAAATAACTGGCCAATTATTCCGCCAGTTTTTTCAACCAATTGTTTGGATAAGGAGAGCAAGTTATGAACAGTGATCGTATTGAAGGTAATTGGAAAGAAATGAAAGGTAAGGTGCAGCAAAAGTGGGGCAAACTAACCGATGACGACCTAGATGTAATTGACGGTCGACGTGAAGAACTAGTAGGTAAGATTCAACAAGCTTATGGCAAAAGCCGTGACGAAGCTGAAAAAGAGGTCGATGGTTATTTTAATTAATCGCCGTCTCCAATATATGAATTAAGACACTGGCAGTATGACAATCTGGTATCACTGTGTTGTTAATCTTTACTGCTACTAAAAGGGCCGCTGCATAATGCAGCGGCCCTTTTTATTTGTGTCGTAGTCAAGGGAGGTTATGCCCTTTGATTTTTTATCACTCTTCCGTCTTAGGCTGTAAGTTATCGCGAACTTCCCTTGCGTCAAAGCTCGTTGCCGACGTTGGACGCGTACCTTTGCCTATCTCAATGCTCAAGATACTTTCGATCTCACTTTGCTGAGAGCCCCCTACAAATACACCCGTTTCGAATTGGGTAGTAGGGTGGTAGGACGTTCTGCAAGTGAGCACACCGCATTCGGTAACCCGTGCATATCGCTGGCTAAAGCCTGCGGTAGGTGTGGTTTGCACGGTCTCTTTATCTACTAAGGTCTCTCGGTCAGTCACTACAAACCAGTCGTAGCCTTCTAATAACGTAAGCTCGGCAGCACGGAGCATGGCGTAATCCATCGCCTTGCCTTTATCAGACCCCTTCGCTTTGAAATGCACGCGATATTGGGTATCACTCAACTTACTTTCCGTGTAGCCAAAGCCGCCTTTTTTGGCCTGTCTATAATCGGGTTGACTGGCGCAGCCCGCCATAATTAATATCGCAAGTACTAACATAATTTTAGTTTTCATCATTTACTCCTTCGGCCTTATCAGCTAGCCAAGTTGCTTCAATTGCGTTTTTCTCTTGCTCTCGGTTTAATGGCGCAGACGCCATCATTTTGTCTAACTCTTCTTCCATTACTTTAGCGCTAGTGGCGGTTTGGTATTGACCTGCATTCTCACCTAGCTCGTCCAATTTGCTAGCGGCAAGCTGCCACGCACCTTGCTTATCTTTACAAGCAATCATTACATTTAGTTCATCTTTCGATGAGACTTCAGCCTGTCTACAGTAGTTAAACTCCGTATTTACGAAAGACAACTGTGGCGTAACCGTCACGCCTGAATCAAAGGTTGTTGCTTCGCCAGTTAGATTACTGTCGAGTACCGATGATACTCTCGCCCAATGAGAAGGCTGCGTTGTTTCAGCGCCCTGTTGATTAAAGAACACTAAGCTTGCTAATACCGCTACACTCGCCGCTATTGCAAAAGGTCCTTTCCACTTTGTTTGCCCACCTAGCCCACTATTAGTTACGTCCACCTTCTTTGGAAACGGCTTAACATTTTCCGCAAAACTCTGATTTGACGAGCTTTCGCTAACTAAGCTCACGCCAGAGGCCTGTACTTCGCTTTCTTGGCTCAGCGGTTTTTCATCACTCAAAAGTGCCACGATTTCTTTAGGCAGCGCCACTGCTGTCGCTTTTTCTGCAGCAACTTTCACAACTCTATCCACTTCTGCAAGTGCGGCGAGTCGGTCAGAAACGGTAACATCGTGCGCTATCGCTTCACGAACCAGATCCATCTCAGCGGTATCTAACTCTCCATCTAAAAATGCTGAGAGTTTTTCGTCAGTTAAGATCACGATAGCACCTCGTTTTGACCATTTAGTAAGTTTGATATTTTTGCTCTCGCTCTGGCAAGACGGCTCATAATGGTGCCCGTCGGTACCTGCAACACTTCAGAAGCATCCGCGTAACTCATCCCTTGTACAGCAACCAAAGAAAGGGTTTCTCTTTGCTCACAGGGTAACTCATCCATAGCGCTTGAGACTTGTTTAAGCGTAATTGTCTGCGTTATAGCGTCATCTATGTCATTGCAGCTATTCGCCGATTGCGCTTCATAGGAAAGGGCATCAGTCGCATTGGTTCTAACTTTCTTCGCTCTGTATTCGTCTATCCAACAGTTGCGGCACACTCTAAATGCCCAAGCCATTAATGTAACTTGCTCAGGAAGCGGTTTACTCAATAGCCGTTCAAGCGTGTTCTGAAGTAAATCATCAGCATCATGCATGTTACCCGTCAACGAATATGCAAACTTTCGCAATGACGGGACGAGTTCAGTCAACTCATCTTTCATTTTCATGTACCTTTGTGAGGTTTCCCGTTATCTCTACCCTGTTAACGAGCCACTCTTGTTTTTATTCCACGTACTAAGACCTATTTTTTACTGCACTGTATTGCAGCGGTCTATGAGCCATCTAGACAAGGCGAATGTTTAACAGTCTAAAGGGTCGCATTGGAATTTTTCTTCTGTCTAATCGTCACTACACTGTAAGGTAGTGGTAAATGCCTGTTCGCCTTTAACGCACATTTAGAACAACGTTTGTGCACAATGGACCACAGGCTTCTAATAGAGGCTATGGCACAATTTATGCCATTCCTTCTTTAGGCACCGATCTGCCCCAACGTTAACGTAAAGGTAGTAAAATGAAGTACACACTCATTGTGGCGATTTTGAGTTTGATTGCGGCACCAATATCACAAGCCCAACTAGCAGGAACATTGAATCAAGTGGTGTCTCCTGTGCGTCCGATAATTGATAGAACCTCCTCCGACCTAAACGCCATTCGCGAGGAAGCAAGACGAAAAGCGCAATCATCTATCGAAGGCGCCAGAGACTTATCAACAGTGGCGTCGGGCGTACTAGGCGACATTCCTGCCCCCCAATTTATCGCTCCTGCAGCAACCACTATTTTATCGACTTCAGGCCAGGTAGTTGTTAATGAAGTAACGGTTGAAAATGGCTTTCTGGCTGTCGAAAAGGAGTGGCTATTCCTAGGGGAAGAAGCCGACAAAGTACATTTTCAAGGTGCCAATATTGAAATACAAAAAGCTCAGTTTTTGCCCGCGCTCTCTCAGTGGCTTTTTAAAGTTAAAGTCACAGGAGATGAGGATGATGTGTCGTCTATTCGCAACAGTTTGCCCCATAATTTGCAGTCTCAAATTGGTCGAAATCATATTTATTTATCACAGACCAAGCCCACTTCGAACGGGTCTTTTCAAGAGATAAGCAGGGAAAAGCTGGACACCTGTCCAACCCCACTGCGCATTGGAATGGTTGATACTCATGTAGCGTCCAATCACCCACTGCTCTCACACGTTAATTTAACGCAAGCGTCTTTTATTGTTGGTCATAATCAAGATCGAAATCAGGAGCAAGATGGCAATGCGGGCAGCGAAACTGACGTTGCCTTTTCGTCAGACCACGGTACCGCAGTAGCCAGCCTATTGGCGGCGTCGTTGCCAAAGTCTAGCCAGGTGTTTAACGCCAGTGTGTTTTATTCGCGTAATAGTGTTAGCCAAGGCGCTACGCTGATGTCGTTAATTGAAGGTTTAAACTATCTTGCATCACAGCAGGTAGACGCCATAAACATGAGTCTTGCAGGTCCCGACAACCCTATTTTAGCGCGGGTTATAAATCAATTGGATAAGAGCGGTATTCAAATCATTGCTGCGGTGGGCAACGAGGGGCCAGCCTCTTTACCCTTGTACCCCGCGGCTTATACAGAAACATTGGGCATTACGGCCGTTGATAAATCTAATGTAATTTACCGGTGGGCAAACCAAGGGGATTACGTTGATTTTGGTGCGTTTGGCGTGTCGGTAAATGCCGCACATCCTAATGGAAAAACGATCAGGCAAACGGGAACCTCTATGGCTTCACCGCGCGCCACCGCTTTGTATGCATGCTTTTTGCGCGAAAAACAAGAAAGGAACGCTGCCTTGTTGAAACTTCAGCAGCTAGCTTTAGATGCAGGGGCTCCCGGACGAGACAGCGTATTCGGTTTTGGTGTGCTGCCTTAAATTAAGCGTGCTGTTCATTATAGAATTTATATTAACGCCCACTAAAAATGAACGTTAATGCCTAACTCAGCAATGGTTTCTTGATAATTTGCGCCATCGACACTAGAAGCAAAGTCTCCATATTGCGTAGACAGTTTAATATCAACATTGTTGTGAATGGCGTAATCGGCACTCATCTCAACAACGTGTCTGTCGTCTTCCCTGCCTATACCTCCATCTTGTTCTGAGGCGTAATCTCTTACATCTAATTGATAGGCAACCGTAAGCTTCAAGGGTTTACTAAACACCGCTAGAGGATAGGTGTACGCTAGATCCATCCCAATACTGGTGTAATCGAACACATTATTTTGGGCATCTTCATTTTGATACTTAAGTGCGATTTGGAAGAAGTCTTCCCCTTCGAAGAAGTAAAATAGGTCACTGCGCACAGCAGCTGCTTCACTATCTCGAATTGGCGCACCTTCAGGCGTGTTCTCGAATTGTTTATCGATAAGGTCGCTACTAACACGCAAGTAAGTGCGCTGCCCCAACAATTTTCCGACAGATAATCCAGACTGTTGATAGGTGAGGAAGTCACGCCCGTCTAGCTCAGCGCTAGCGTGATAGTAGTGCGCTCCTAGTTTGGCGAAGTCAAACGCATAGCTGGTGCTAGCGGACAGTGTGGTAAGGCCAAGATAGAACTCGCTTAGCGTTTGATAGTTGGTATTCGCCTGACTTACCGACAGTACATTTTCCCATTTCGCTGTGGGCTTCACCAGCACCTTTAGCTGAGCTTCTGACTGTACCGCGTCGTCGGCCACATCTGAATTCGTATCGAGCTCGCTAACGCTCACATTGCTATCAGAGCGGTACCCTAAATAGCCAGACCCTGAGAATGAAATCGTTTGGTGTTTTGCGTTTGTATGATTCGCATCTTCATCATTGTGCGAGTGACTGTCAGAGCCCGCATTAGCAGCGCTACTACCGAGTAAAACAGCTGCCACGGACAGCGATAGGCATTTGCGGCCGCCACGAATAAGGTTGTTTGTTGTTGATGAGTGTTGAAGTATTTGCGTATTCATTGTTGTTACCTACCACAGAGAAAGTGAAACTTAGCGATTGCTGTTTTTAAGGAGAGACGTGAGATTTGACTTGAGGTGCTCGCTTTAAGGAATGCACGATAGCGAGGCAGTGTATTCGCACCTGCAGCCTAGACCTTAAATAGCGGCTTGCCTTTCTATTTAGACAAGCCGCACTCAGACTTTAAGGTGGCTATTTAACGTGCTAGCTCAAAGTTGCTCTACGCCCACCTAGTGGTTTTAGGCCTTTATATTAAAGGCCAAGCGCACCTGAAATACTTGAAGCTACGTTGTCGTTTACAGTGCTTGTTACGGCGCTTTCAACCGAACTCGCCACTGTATTATTTACGGTGCTTGCTACGGTGCTATCCACCGTATTTGCTACCGTGCCTTCTACCGTGCCTTCTACCGTACCTTCTACCGTATTTCCTACCGTATTTCCTACCGTATTTGCGACTGTTGCTGACACAGTTTGCTCGACTGTATTTGAAACTGCGCCTTCTACAGAGCTATCCACCGTACTTGCTACCGTGCCTTCTACCGTGCCTTCTACCGTATCTCCTACCGTGTCAGTAATTGTTCCTTCGACAGCGGTGCCAACCGTTCCGGTTACAGAACTGGTCACTGAGCTTGCTACGGTGCTGGCTGCTGTATTGGCTACGCCGCCGTTTACAGCACTTTCGATGGTGCCTGCAGCCGCGCTGTCAGCCGTGTTCGATAAGGTACTACCTGCTGCTGTTTCTGCAGTATTGTTTAGTGCATCACTTACACTGCCAGTTAGCGAACCTCCTGCGGTATTTTCCGCACCATTGTTTGTTAGTGAACCGATTTGGTTCAATGCCAAGCTTGGCGCTGCCTGCGCTGTACTTTCTGCTTCACTTTCTGCTCCATCGACTTGTTGTGCATTTCCAGACGCTGATGACAGTACAGATAATGGCCCAGACACACTACTTGTCAGTGCGCCTGCCACTGGCGAAGTTATCGAGTTCGCCATATCTGATGTTGCAGAAACTTGACTCACTCCCTGATCGGCAGATAGATCGTTGCTTGTTTGATTTGCGGATAATTGTTCACCGCTATCGGCTGAGCTCTCGGTGGACATTTGGCTCTGCGTAGATGCTTCGCCCTCGGCAGAAGTCTGTGTATTAACCTGATTTGCAGACTGTGTAGTAGCACCGCTTGTTAGTGAAAGTGATGCAGAAGTCGACGCATTAGCTGATGTGTTAGCAGAGAACGTGGTTTCTTGAGCCAACAAAGACGTTGACGCGATACCTAAAGCCAGTGCAATTGCAGTATTTAACTTTTTCATCCGTTTATCTCCGTTTTTCATAAAGGACACTGAGATAACGATTGAAGAAAAGTTTTTATTCCGCACTGAGTTTGGTTTTTTAAAAGAATTAAAAAAGCCCTGTAAAAACAAGGCCTTTCGAACTATTTTTCTGAAGCAGTCATGCTCTTTTCCCACCAGGGAAGTGAAAAATCTATATTATCTGGGTCGTAAGTATTGGCATATTTCATTTTAACTGAACTCCAAAACGCAGCTTTGAAAGCAGGGTCGTAAATAACAAACTCACCCTTTTCGCGATACTGTTCAAACAGTTTTTGATAAGCTCCTACTGGTGTTAACGGGTTATCCTGTTGAAAAACCACATCTCCGCCGTACGCTTCGTAAAGGGCTTTCGATACTTTCCAGCTTTTTGCCATGCCTTCCGCCATTGCCAAACGATAACGCTCTAGCTCTTCATCTTGATAGGCGCCATCGCTGTCCAAATCAACGGTCCATAATTTTATTACAGAATACGCAGATTGAATTTCGCTTTCATTTGGCTCTATCGCATTTTTATCGGCAAAATCTGAAAGAACAGACTCGGTAATTTTATTACCAAGTGCACGCTGAGCTAAAATAGCTCGTACTTCTTTCTCAGACTTGTCAGTTAAAATAGACTGAAAACGGTCAACATCAGCCTGTGAAGGCTGTAGTTCAGTATTAGAAATAGATTTGTTGAACAAACGAGCAATAATCTCGTTTGCGGCTTGCGGTGTATTAATCCCAAGCGAAACCACTATGGCTGCAAATAACACCATAGGAATAACGTTCGAACGCGTCACTTTGTATGCTTCCCTAAGTTCCAATAATTAGCATAAGCACAAGACACATTCATTTATTATTGTAAGAATTTTCCGTTGTCTTGCGAAATGACATCTATAAGGCTTTATACTTTAGATTAGTTTTGTTTAAAATTCCACTTTCTTACGCATAGATTTTTTAGCACCTTGTTGTTTTTTTACATCTACACGACGTGCTTTTGCCGCACGGCTCACCTTTGTTTTTATGCGCGGTTTTTGTTCAATTGTCGCAGCCTTTATCCACGCAACAAGTCGCGCTAGCGCATCTTCTCTGTTTTGTTCTTGCGTTCGATAATTTTGCGCTTTAAGCACAAAAACACCGTCGTTGGTAACGCGACTATCTTTAAGCTGAAGTAGCTTTTCTTTCAACTTTTCAGGCAGCGATGATCCATTTATGTCGAAGCGTAAATGTATGGCGCTACTTACTTTATTCACATTCTGCCCACCGCTACCTTGTGCTCGAATAGCTTGCAATTCAGCTTCGCTTTCATCTATCGCGATAGAAGGGGTTATTATTAATTCCATCTCAAATCCTAATACGTCATGGCGTAACCACGTTAACGTTGCAGCACTAGCGGCCTGCATCTATAAGTCACTATCACTACTGCTTACTTGACCATTTTTGCGTTAACCGATAGGTTGTTTTTTATCCTTATTTTGGACATAAAACATGATCATCGCATTGCTCATTATTATTTGTATCTTTGTAGCGCTTATTTGGTTTACCGCCAAAATGGACAGCAATATCGAAGCTTCATTCACACCATCAGGAAAACTTACGCCTGTTGATGGTGGAATTATTCACTGGCAAAAGCAAGGAAACGGTCCGGCGCTTGTGCTGATTCATGGTTTACTTGGCAATAGTAACAATTTTAGCGAATTAGCAAAAACCCTCGCTTCCCGCTACACGGTCTATACCGTTGATCGTCCAGGCAGCGGATTTTCGAGCCGCTACAAAAGCACATCCGCCAGCTTCGAACAGCAAAGTAAAATGATACTCGAGTGGATGCAAAAAGAGGGAATAGGTAGTGCGAGCATCGCTGGGCATTCAATGGGAGGAGGAATTGCACTGAGGATGGCAATCGATGCACCTGACAAAATAAAATCGGTTTCGCTTCTATGCCCGCTAACTACACCACTAAAAGGTGGTGCCGGGCCTCTTTCGGTGCTTTACATACCCAATGAATGGGTACGCAGCAGTGTTGCAAAAACCATTGCCAGTCCACTGCGTGCAAAGTTAAGTAGAAAACAAGTCGCACAAATTTTTCACCCCGAACCTGTCCCCCCGTCCTTTTCAACTGAAGGCGGTGGTTTGTTAGCGCTTCACTCTCGAAGCTTTTATGAAGGTAGCAGAGATACAGTATCTGCGCAGGGCAGTCTGCACCGTCAGCAAACTCGTTATGAAGAGATTCAATGCCCTGTTGGGGTATTGTATGGTGAAAAAGATACTATCTTGGGGCCCGATGAGCACATCACCGCGGTAACAAAGGCAATAGGAAGTGCGGTACACAAAATTATTTCTGGCGCTGGCCACATGATCCCAGTTACTCAGGTGCAAGCGTGCGCAGACTTTATAATATCGATTGACGAAAGCGCTTAAGTAAGTGGCTTAGTGAAGCCTTGCACCTGCCTTTTCAACGTGCTCTTTATGAGAAAACTCAACAACGGCGAGTGTGCGCTCTCGACCATAAGTCGACTGCTTCAGTTTGCGAAGCTGATCGGCGACTCTCTCAATGCCGTCATACGCTTTGCACATTTCAAAAGGGGTCGCGCCCAGCGTTATATTGTAACTGCTAAACCACGCCTTCATTTGCTCACTGTCCCCATCTGACAATGAAATGAGTAAATGATACATACGAATAAAAGCGAGCTGCTTTCTGTACTCTGATGTGCCACTCTCAAACCCAAGTAGCGTAGTCTGCGCCAAAGAAGATGGAGAAATACCCAATATTTCAGAAGCTTGCTTGATATTTAAACCCAGTTCCTGGTATGCCCAAGTGAAGGCTTTCGTAACAACGCTGGTAGGAAATAGTGATCTATTCATAATATCGCCTCGTTTCATCGAACAATGTTATACAGATGTTATGAAACGTTGCGAAATGCGTACCAAGTTTTATCTACAGCTTCATTGCTACTTTCTCACGATGCAAATCGATGCCATCTTTATCGACGGAAAATCCTTTTGAAGACAACCAATCAACAGCATCTTCTATGGAATCCACAAAAATATAATCAATATTGGTATCGCGATACACGCGTTTAAGTTGCGCCTGCGTGGTTGCTCGAACGCTTGACTCTCCCATCACTAATGCCACATGAGTGAGCCCTATGGGATTTACCGAAGCCACACGTTCGTGAAGCAGCGCTTCAGCATCAGGAATGAGTAGTGATTCTCCAACGACACTAACAATATCGCACCAAGCTTTCCCATGTAAGCACTCGGAAAGCGTGCGATACTCACTGGCAAAGCTATTTACACACTCTCTGTTCCACGGCCCATAAGCTTGCGTTAGCACCGCATCACCACAGCGTGTAATAATAAATTCACCATGAGCATACTGCATATAACCACCTAACTACTTCGATAAAATATTAAGCTAGCAAATACCGTTAAGGCGATATATGCCTTTGACTACGAGTTATTTTGAAACAACACGTAGTCAAAGTATGGTTCAGTATTGAGAAAATTGAAAATTAAGCGGCAAGAATGTTGATCAGCTCAGCAAACGTAGGGCGGCCCTGTATATCAAGCGGCAAACGCAGCTCTCTAGCAATGTCACTCACGCTGATTACGCCACGAATTTCATGGCTGTCTCTGTCCATGACAAGGCAATGGTGCTGCCCGTAGTCTTTGAGTGTTTCTATCACGTCGCCCACTGATGAACGTATTAGCTCACTGAAATCAAACGACATGAGCGAGGTTTTAGGACGCATGAAATCATGAACAGTGAGCTCTTCTCGCTTAATCTTAAGCTCGCTCACACGCTGAATGATTTGCTGTTCACCGACATCGTGACTGGTCACAATACCAATGAAACGGTTCTCACTGTTTACCACCAGCATCATACGCACATGAGACTGACGCATAATCGACTCTATTTTCGTCGCTGGAGTTCGAGCATCAATAACGTGTGGTAAGTGCTGCTTAAAGTCAGTGAAGACCGCCATAGCAGATGATTTTACAGTAATAGTGTTTTCAACAACCGGCCATGCCAATGTATCGATAGCTTCGGTTTTATATAGATTTAAGGCGTGCATACCTTTCTCCTAATCAAAAATAAAAAATTCAGTTTTTTAATGATTAAGTGAAAGAAGGTGGCCCTCGAATGATGTTATCGCGCTGCCTAGTAAAGGCTTTTGCATCAATCGTTTTTCCAGCCGAAAACCGGTATTTTTCCAAGCCGCTGGTGATGTCGACAAACGAAATGCCATCATCAATGTCGTCGTCAGATACTTCAAAAGCGGAGCTTTCCCATTCGCTAATGAGGGTTGAGAGCGTATTTGCACTGTTCGACTGCCCCGCAATATTTTGCACACTTCTTCCCTCTCCCAATACGGAGATGGATACTAGTGATGAAAATAACGCTGGCAGAATAACGGCCAACAAAACATACGAAACGCGCAAAGCGTACAACCTCTACTGAACTAAACAACATTGAAGCAAAGCAGCCACTTTTGTTACTGCCTATTTAAACTATAAGAGTATTTAGCGCGTTTAATAGAGGTGTTTAGCGCATTTTATCGACCATTAAACGACATGTCTTAGAAAACTAGCCGTGTCGCAACTCAGGTTTGGTGGGTTATTTTCTGTACATTCGTTCTAAAAACAAGAACGAACACTCCCATTAAATGTGATGTTTAGCCAACGTAATTAGAAATACACTAGATTCAATTGATGCATGAGGTGTTTTTTCAGCGGTCATTTAGCGTTTGAGATAACGCATTAACTGAAGGTCTAAACAACCTGATTGCAAGTAAGTAATAACGGAAGTGATATGAAATCAAGATGGTCCAGACCTATAGTTATTTTGCATTGGATATCTGCCATTGCCATTGTCGGCATGTTTGCTTCAGGGCTGTGGATGGTCGACCTCACATATTACAGCGACTGGTATAAGACGGCACCGCATTGGCACAAGAGTGTTGGATTAATTTTGCTTGCCATCACTGTTATTCGCTTAGTCACGCGCGTTGTTACTTCACGGCCGCCGTCACATGGCACCCCGTTAGAAAAAAGGTTTAGTCGCATAGGTCATGGGCTTCTGTACACCTTGATTATCATGCTATTCGCGAGCGGCTATTTAATTTCAACGGCCGATGGAAGAAGCATCGACGTATTTAATTGGTTTTCTGTACCTGCAATGGGCGAGTTCTTTGAAAATCAAGAAGACATTGCAGGAGAGGCCCATTTTTATATTGCGTGGTCGGTGATTGTATTGGCGATCATTCACGCGCTGGCTGCGCTGAAACACCACTTTATTAGTAACGATGACACACTGAAGCAGATGTTACGGCTTCGATGATATTGAGAAGAAAGGAGAAATGATGAAGAAGTTAACACTTGCCCTGGCCGCTGCGCTGTCTTTAAGCACCGCTAACGCCGCAGATTATGTGATTGATAGCAAAGGCGCCCACGCGTCTATCAACTTTAAAATTCAACACTTGGGCTACTCGTGGCTTACTGGTCGCTTCAACGATTTTAAAGGTACTTTTAGTTACGACGACGCAGCACCTAGTGCAGCAAAAATTATGGTGACTATCGATACCGACAGTATCGACTCAAACCACGCAGAGCGTGACAAGCACCTTAAGAGCGACGATTTCTTAAACGTTGACGACTTTCCAGAGGCGAAGTTTGTCAGTACGAAAATTGTCGATAAAGGCAACGGCATGATGGATGTAATGGGTGACTTCACGCTTCATGGTGTGACAAAGCCTATTACAATTGAAGCCAAAAAGATTGGCGAAGGCAAAGACCCATGGGGCGGCTATCGTGCAGGCTTTATGGGCACAACGACGATTGCACTTAAAGATTATGGCATCGACTATGATTTAGGCCCAGCGTCGCAAACGGTAGAATTAGAGCTTCACGTTGAAGGCGTGAAACAATAGCTATTTACATTTAGTCCCAGCGAACTAAATTTATGATTTAAGAAAGCCCCAAACATGGGGCTTTTTTACATGTGGTTAGTGAAGCTTCAGCTTAGGGCTGATGGCCTGACTTAACTTCTTCACAAGGAGCTTTAGAGCACCTTTAATTTTTCCGTGTACTGCAAACTGGTGCATATTATACAAAGAAACGTAAACCAACTTAGCTAGACGCCCTTCAATGAACATACTGCTGTTTGACAGTGAGCCCATTAAGCTTCCAACAGTGCTGTATTTACTTAAGTGAACCAAGGATCCATAGTCCTTGTAAGTAAAATCTTTCGTGTCTTTTTGATTAAATAACGACGTTATATTATGCGCAACAATATCCGCCATTTGGTGGGCAGACTGCGCTCGAGGCGGCACCCACTTCCCATTTTCCTGCTGGAAACCGCAGCAATCGCCTAGCACCCAAATATTCTTATGAGATGAACTGCGAAGCTGCTTATCAACAAGAATTTGATTGGCTCTGTTCGTTTCAAAAAGCGCAAGCTTTGTTATGAAGTCCGGTGCTTTCACCCCCGCAGCCCACACCATTAAATCAGCGTCAATCCGACCACCGTCTTTTGTGATCAGCCCTTTCGCGTCGGCTTCTGCCACCATGGTTTGCTCTTTAATATCTACGCCCAACTTATGCAGCGCTTTTCTTGCAGAGTTTGCTATACGCTCAGGTAGCGCAGGCAATATACGCTCTCCCGCTTCTACGATCGTAATCTTAAGACGAGAAGCTGACATGTCTGGCATTCCGTACGCCTTGGACAAATTCGCCACATGGTGAAGTTGAGCGGCTAGCTCAGTACCTGTTGCTCCTGCCCCGACAATAGCGACATCAATTCTGGCGTCTTTATCTTCTTGCTGATTGATGCGGATTAGTTGATTAAGAAGCGCTCTGTGAAAACGTTCAGCTTGCTTTAACGAGTCAAGAAAGTAGCAATGCTCAGCAACGCCAGGTGTGCCAAAGTCGTTACTCACGCTGCCAACCGCCAGCACTAACTGGTCATAATGAATCTCGCGTTCAGGCAAAACCTGAGTCCCTTCTTCGTCAATTAAAGGCGACAAAGTTATGGTTTGCGCTTGCGCGTTAAGCGAGCACATTTCACCTAATTGAAAGCGGTAGTGGTGAGCTGCAGCGTGGATGGCGTAGTCCACACCGTCTGAATGCTTATCAATTACACCGGCGGCCACTTCGTGTAATAGCGGCTTCCAGATATGGGTTCGACTGCGGTCGACGAGGGTAATTTCGGCTTGTTTCTTTCTCCCGAGGGTGCGGCTTAAGCGACTGGCTAATTCAAGACCACCAGCACCGCCACCAACAATTACTATTTTTTGCATGGGTATACCTATTAACAATCATTCCACGTATGTCGCCTGACCTTTCCAAGCGCTATACATGGCGTGACTGAGACCCATGCTGATGCCTACAGACTACGCCTGATGCCGCTGCGGTACAAGCAAATCACGGCAATAGTCTGTATTTTCAAGATTAATAATTATCTATTACGGCTGCTTATTTGAAGCTATAACGTGAACGATGCCGTTATCATGAAGTTTCGAGGCCGCCCAGGAAAATATCGAGGGCCTGTGAAGCTAGTAAAATCGGCGCGTTCAGCGTAGTCCGTATCAAATACGTTGTTAACTCGCGCATACAATGTAACGTCTTCGTTCACGCTGTAGCGTACACGCGCATGTACCAAGTCATGCCCCTCGTACTCGTTGAGATTTTCAGCGTCGGTGAAATAGCTCGAAACATGCTGCCACTCTAGCTGCGTTTGTACCTTGCTCGACATCTCAAAGCTTAAACGAGCGTTAAACTGAAGCTTTGGCGCAGTATCAATATCATTACCTTTAATGTCTTGTTCACCTGAGAGCTGACTGTGCTCGTAGGTATGCTTTGCGTATGTACCAGCAAAATCTAAGCGCAGTACATCGCTTAACGGTTGGTCAAAAGTAAGCTCTACGCCTCTATGCCACGTTGCGCCGTTGCTTACGTTGAAAAAGTCGCTGTCGCGGTAAATCACATTATCTTTTTGTAGGCTGTAAAGGCTAAGCGTATAGCTGCCGTCAAATAGTATTCCTGTAACGCCCACCTCGATATTATCGGCCGTTACCGAGTCAAGATCAGTAACAGTCTGTGCACGCTGCAAACGATAAAGCTCTGTTGCCTGAGGCGCGCGATAGCCTCTTGCGATGCCGCCAAATAACTGGGTTTGAGGATTAAGTTGATAACGAAGTGAAAGCTTCGGACTAAAGTTATCAAAATCATTTTCGCTGTCTGCTGGTCTGGAATATCTGCAGCCACCAAAACCGCACTGTGTGCCATCTTCGCGTACACGACCAACATTCATATTGTTGGTGTAGTCGTATTGTATAGACTCAAAGCGCCCGCCGACAGAAATAGACCAACGCTCAGCTTGCCAATTGAAAGTAAAGAAAGGCGCAAATAGCGTAGCATCTACATCATAATCATAGTGCTTTCCTACAGGTATGGTTTCAACCAAAAAGGCAGACCCTTCTGTGGCGCTATCTTGTGACTGGGTTAATTCACCTTCTGTGTATTCTACGTCTAATCCTATATCCGCACTTAGGCTGTCATTAATGACGTAATGGAACTGAGACAGCACACCAACGCCTTTTTGAGCATTCGTTTCAAGGGGTTTGCCAGGTAAAAAATGCATACGGAAGCGCATGTCCTGGTTGCGTACGTAAGGTGTAATCGACAGTGCATGACCTCCGCTAAAGCTAGTATCAAACTTGCTCCATAGTCTAAAACTTTCTGCTTTTCGAAACGCTTCGGGGTTTGGGTTGCTTTTGGCTATTTGTGTATTTTTGTAGCTTTCAAACCCTTCTATGTAGCCGGCAGTTTCTTGGTCTAAATGGGTATAGGTAAGGCCGCTCGTGATAACCGAGTTATCCCACTCAAGCCTGTGGCGAAGCGAGACTTTCTCTTGGTCAACGCCCTCTTCATCTCTGTACCCAGTGTCTCTGGTAATACTGGCGGCGATACCTACGCCGCTATGACCAAAGTCTTTCCCTTCTTTAAGCTTTACGCGATGAAAACCATAAGACCCGTAATCAACGCTAAGCTCCCCGTCGCCTTGGGTTGTGTCAGGGGTAATCACATTAATCACACCATGTATCGCATTAGAGCCATAAAGCGCTGACGCAGGGCCTTTTATCACGTCAATCCGCTGTGCAATTTCACTGTGAGCTTCAAACAGCTCGTTAATATTGCAAAAACCTGCTGCGCGCAACGCAATACCATCTTCTGCTGCTAAAATTCCGCCGCACGCTCCAGCGCCGGTTAACACTGGCGAACGAAGGGCAGGTAAATACTCTTGCCCATTGCCCCGCTGTACGCCAGCACCCGCAATGTAATTCAGCGACTCTTGGATATGTTGAAATGAAAGCAGCGAAAGCGTTTCTTCTGAAATAGACGACACTGCATAACCGGAAGCATTCATATTTCCCTGTATACGAGAAGACGTGGTTTCAATTCTTTCTATTTCATTGGTTTGTTGAGCGATGGCTGAATGCGATAGCAGAGACACAGCTAGCAACGACAGAGGAAAGCTTGGGGCAAAGCGCATTATCTATCCTTATGATGACAAAATGTTTTTTTAGCAACTGATGCTAGTGTATCGTTAATTTAGGCAAGAATGGGTTAAAACTCGCTAAACTGTTGCGGCATTTTGACAATTACGTCATATCTCTGAGTTAAGCGTTGGCGTAGACTTTGCAGTTCGCAGACTTAACTGTCACAACACAAGTCTTAGTTTTATACATTAATACTAATTTACGTGTATCTAACGCATATAGACTGGCAGTACGTTAGTAGATTGCAGCAATGGGTTAATCACTCTTTGCCTGAAGTAAGAACACCAAACTTTGTTCGCTGGAGGAACCATTGGACACACTTATTCCTAGTCTTTCACAGCTTATCGAATTCGCTGTTGCCCCCGTATTTTTACTTACCGGTATTGCGGGCTTCCTCAATGTTATGTCGTCTCGGCTGGGCCGAATATCAGACAGGGTGAGGGTGGCGGAAAGACAGATTCATACTCTATCAGACCCGCATATTGTCGATCGCTCAAAAAAAGAAATTAAGGTGCTATGGCGCAGAGTAAAAGTGATTAACTGGGCGATTGGGCTGTGTGTCGCCGCTGGACTGATGGTGTGTACAGTCATTATGGCGCTGTTTTCTGGGTCTCTATGGGTTGTCGATTTAAAAACACCAGTCATCGTACTATTCATACTGGCTATGATGTTTCTAATCAGTGCGCTCATTGTTTTTCTGGTTGAAGTAAAACTTGCGACAAATACCATAAATATGGTCAGAACCATCCGCTAACCACGTATCGACAACGGCTTGCTCGCTGGCGTTCAATTGATCCCATCAGCGACACACCAAAAAGGCGGATAGAGCGTAATGTTTACCTTCTCTATCCGCCTACTTATTTTTAGGGTGTCGCGATTGGCTTAGTTTTGAAACTAACATTCATATGCAAAGAAGCAACGTTGCCTCAATGTTTGCCATACTATCGACTACTCGTCCTCAGCGAGTGTATCTAATACAGAAAACAGAACGTTAGCGCCGATTCGCGACACTTCTTGGTCGTACTTGTTCTCTACGTTAACGCCTTCTTGACCGCCAGCCAAATCACTAATAGCTCGAACAATAATCCAGTCAACGTCGTTAACGGTACATACTTGACCTATTGCGGCTGACTCCATCTCAGTTACTTCGGCATTGAACACGTCTCTTGTCCACTTTCGATACTCGCGGTTATCCATAAAGACAGACCCGGTAATACCATTTCCGCCTACAAAGAGCTCGGCATCCCGCTCACCAAGCACGCGCTGCGTTGGCATAGTGCTCATGGCTTGTTTCGCCGCAGTTAAAAGACGCGGTGTCGCGCTGAAATAGGCGGTATCTTGTGGTTTATCCATCCCCTCTTTCACAATAAGCACTTCGTCAGGATGAATGAAGTGAAAGGGCTTATATTTTGGTGTGTGAGGATCTTTAGCGCGGCGTTCATCTTGCTCTTCAATGAACTTTGCATAATATTCAGGCAGTATGTATTCCCCCGGAGCATTCGGATCTTCATTGGTGTAGACACTCTCATCATGGTAGTACCAACGCGCCGGAACAATGACGTCACCCGGTTGCCATTTTGGGTTAACCGCTCCCGCAATCCCCATGTAAACCACTTGCTTAACCGGAAAGTAATCCAACGCCATCTGCATAGTCATAGCAGCGTTTGCAATGCTCATTCCAGTAGCGAATATTAATATTGGCTCGTCGTGATAGGTACCTATGCGATACGTAACGCCTTTGATGGTTGTGGTTGTGTGAATGGATGCATTGGGATCTTGCTCAATACGATTAAGGATACCCTGCATTTCGGGTGCGTAGGCTACGGTAACAGCAGTAAACGCAGGCTGTGAGAACGCGGCGGGCCCGTATGAAGCGCCATCGGACGTTTTAGTAGAAGTACAACCGCCCATCCACGAGGTGGAGAGCAGAACAATAATCATCAAAGTAAACTGTTTCATTCGCGATTCTCAGCTGCATAGTTAGTGAATAGTTAAACTAGCACTTTAATCGGGCAAAGAAACGCTGGATTTCAATAATTTACCATTTAAAAACATAAAGAAAACATCTTTAAAACAAGGCGAGCTCCAAAATTACTTTTAGCTACAAATGCGAAGAGAATGCATAACTTTCCAATGTAAGCATTGCGTAAAGACCTGCTTCAAAAGCGTTCATCAACGTTAAAATACGGTAGAATTCGACTATTTCCGTCGTTAATTTGCTACAAATGAACAGTCAAAATACTGCGGCCAATAAAAAGGATTAACTAAGCGCCATGAATACTAAATTACTTCGCTCTCTTCAGGTTTTTGTTGCAGTAACCGATAGCGGTAGCATGAGTGTAGCTGCGAGAGAGCTGCACATGACTGTCTCTGCTATTAGTCAGCAGTTAAGAAAGCTAGAACACGATATCGGCCTTAGCCTTTTTAACCGAAATACCCGAAGTTTGAGCCTAACGGAAGCAGGGCGCATCTATTACGAAACCAGTAAGCAAATGCTACAAACCGCAGAACTTGCCCAGCAAAAAATTGAAAGTCTGCAGGATGATCCCACAGGTAAAATAAACATCATCGCGCCGGAGGGTTTTGGCGGAGGACTGTTAAGCGAGCCACTGAAAAAGCTTTGTGAAGAATTTCCTAAAATAACTATTTCTTTAACCGTAACTGACGAGCCTAAAGACATTATCGCTTCCAGTGCCGATCTTGTTCTTTGCTTCGCCCCAGTATCAGATACAAATTTCAGCAGTTTGGTACTCGCGACCTGGAAGCGCATTTTATGTGTCTCTGCAGACCATCCACTTGCAAACGAAACTCTGACTTCGCCTGAAGCGCTTAACGCGCATACATACATTGCTCACAGACATATTGAAGAATACGTCATGAAGCACGAAAGCGAAGGCGAGTATGAATTGGATACACAACGCATTGATGTCAACTCAATGCAGACATTGATTAAACTTACTCAAGATAGTGTTGGCTATGCGGTTCTTCCCGAACCAGAAGTGAGACATCTATTAAAGTTTGGTGAAATGAAGCAGCTCTTCACTGACTGGGAGTTACCAGATTATACGGTTTATGCGGTTACACCGAAAAGGGAGCTAATGCCTGCAAAAATCGGCGCAGCAATTACATGTCTTCAAGATTTATTTGCGCAAATTTAGTCGTTAAACAGCGCACAAGAACCCCATCGCACATAAAAAATGCGACGTTATACCAGTGTGCATAGGTCATTACCAAAAAGGCAGCGTAAATACGCTGCCTTTCTTATTTAACTTGGCTTCTTTGAAATTAGAAACGAGTGTTCATTTGAACACTTAGAATGTGCGCAGTAGCTGACTGTGTGCCTGAGAAGTTAGTGGTAAAGTCAGTACCAGGAAGAACATTGCTTAGAATCGTTCTATCTTTGTCGATATTCGCTTCACGGCCATCTATGAATACGTAAGCCACGTCTATTGATGTATCTTCGCTAACCGTGTAAGTCATACCACCAGAGAACCAATGACGGTCTGTATCTGGGATACTCAGTGAGCGGTTTTCTACCGATACCACACCGTCATCATAAGCATAGCCAGCACGAAGGGTAATTTCATCGTTTAGGATGTAAGTTACACCAAGCGCTGCACGCCATGAGTCGTCGAAATTCTCTTCTTTAATTAGGAAATCGATGCCGTCTTCTAGGTTAGCTTCAAGCTTCTCAAACGTACTCCAGTCAGTGAAAGTAACACTTGCTTGTACAGACCACTGATTGTCAATTTTTTGATCAATCGCTAGCTCTGTAATCGCAGCAAGGTTCAAATCTAGACTACCAGGCTGGTTTAAGTTGATAGGAAACACTGGCGTCTCTGAAGATACCGCGCCTTCAAGTTCTAGTTTCGTTTCTGCACGGTATGAAAGCGCAACATTAGTCATATCAGTTGGTTGCCAGAAAATACCAGCGTTCCAACCATAGCCCCAATCGTCACCTTCCATGCTAAACAGTGAATTGCCAGGAGTAAGCGTAGGCAATGTAATACCTAATGCTTCTGCTGTTGGCGCTAGGCCTGCAACAGTGCCCGCTAGCGTGTTTGATACACCAGAACCAATTTCAGCTTCAGCGTAAGTGATGTTTAAACCAAAACCTACCATAAGCTGCTTATTCACTTTATAAGATACAGCAGGGTTTAGGGTAACCGTTTTTACTTCAGCTGTGTCAGCAAAATGCAGCGCACCAAAATCATCAGAGTAATCTGAACGAAGACCGTAGGTTGTGAATACACCTACACCAGCAGATAGCTTTTCATTAATTGGGCTTACATAAAAGAATCCTGGAACAAAAGCAGTATCTGCAATGTTGTCTTCTGCTGCTGGCCTAGGTTGGCCAACTGGGGCTTCGCCTAACGCATAGCTAACATCACCATCGATATCTACGTTCGGATCGATAAAGCTTACTGATGCACTGAACTCAGCTTCTTTAAATACACCAATCGCTGCAGGGTTAGTTGCTAAAATGGAGGCATTCTCTGGCTTAGCTGCTTGACCAGCCATGGCACGGCCTAGACCGTTTGCACTGTGTTCATTAACTTGGAAACCAGCTGCCAGCGCAGAAGAAGAGGCTAAGGTAGCAAGCGCTAAGCAAACTGAGGCACGTAAAGAAAACTGTTGCTTCATAAGATACTCATTGTAAAAGGGGAAAATTGCATCGGGCATTCTACGGATCTGAGTACTTTTGTTCAATGCAAGTAAACGCCATTTACGCACTTTTATCGCATTTTTTACATTTATAGCTACAACTTCGACGCATTTATAAGCAACTTTGATAAAACGGCGTTAACGAAAGATCTCAATCTTGTTAACGCCATTTTAATTAACTATCACTAACACCTATTGGAAATGCAAAAAGGTTTCAATCAAATTTATAAACAAGCTGTGTTATAGGTTGTGTTTATGTCTATAACCCCCACCCTATTTTAAACAGCGCAGATGCAACCGTGTTTAGCGACGCGCTTTTACATTCGATAAGACGTCGACCATTTGTGCTTGTAACAGGAGGACACCATGTCAACATACAAAGCTATTACACTCGTTAATCGCCCCCATGACAGAAAAATTGGGCCACATTTATTTGAAAGCAAAGAGCTCGAAATTCCCACGCCTAAAGACGGTCAAATTTTGATAAAGCAAACTCACATGTCTTTAGACCCTGCGATGTTAGGTTGGATGAGTGAAGACAGAGAGAGCTATATTCCACCTGTGGAGCTTGGCGATGTAATGCGCTCAAGCGGTGTGGGCGAAGTGGTTGAGTCTAACAACCCTAATTTTTCGGTTGGCGACAAAGTTATGGGAATGACTGGCTGGAGTGAATATGTGCTCAGTGACGGTTCTGGTTTTAACAAACTTCAGCCTGGCATTACTGAGGAAATGGCTCTTTGTGTTTTTGCACTACCAGGCCTAACGGCCACAACAGGTTTATATAACTTTGGCGAGCCCAAAGAAGGTGAGACACTTATTGTTACGGGTGCAGCAGGTTCTGTAGGCTCAATTGTAGGTCAGCTTGCTAAAGCAGACGGGCTGCGTGTAATTGGCGTAGTAGGAAGCGAAGACAAAGCCGATTGGATTGTTAACGAGCTTGGGTTTGATGGGGCTATAAACTACAAAACCGACAATTTAGAAGAAAAGTTAGCCGAACTAACACCAAATAAAATAGACGTCTTCTTTGAAAATACGGGCGGTCCTATTCAGCAGCACATTTTTAACAGAATGAATGCCCATGGCCGAATTGTGGTATGTGGAATGATTGCCGATTACCAGTCTGAAAAGCCGTCACCGGGCCCGAACTGGATCCCGCTGATTAAAAAACGAATTAACATTCGCGGTTTTGCTATGCCTGATCACTGGGGTGAAATTCCACAACTACTGCAAAAGCTTTCGCCTTATGTTCAACAAGGTAAAATCAAGTACCGTGCACACACTGTGGAAGGCTTAGAGAACGCCGAGAAGGGCCTAAATATGTTGTTTGAAGGCAAGAACACCGGCAAGATGATTGTGAAGCTGTAAGCCAATCGTGAAAAAGCGCAGTGTTAGTCTAAGCACTGCGCCTGATTTAATACAAACTGGGCTTTACCTTTTTCTTTTGCTTCGTAAAGTGCTTTATCTGCTTCGTCAATAAGGCAATCGATTGACATGTTCTCGGCCGACTTCGCAAACACCACACCAATGGAACAACTCATTAAAGGATGCTTTGCATCTTGAGCATGTTCTAATGCTGCTTCTGTCCACTTATTCAAGAGTGCATCACAGTGCTTCTCAACTTGTTCTTTCTGAATGTCGCTCAATACAACAATAAACTCTTCGCCACCGTACCGACCTAATATGTCTGTCTCTCGCTTAAAGACCTGCTTCATAATGCGGGCTTGTATTTTTATGGCTTCATCACCCTGCTGATGACCAAAACAGTCGTTGTATTTTTTAAAATCATCTAAGTCGAGCATCATCACGGCCATCGACACTTTATGACGCTTACTCAACGCCAACAGTTTTTCACTCTGCTCTCGTAACGCACGCCGATTCAATAAATCAGATAAGGGGTCAAATTTGCTAAGTTTAAGTAGCCTGTCATTGGTTTCTTTTAACATGCGTACGCTGCGATCTAACCGATAACGGGCATAGACACAAATAAACAAAGACCCAGATACAAATGCCATTGAAATTGGAACTCTGTCACCATAAACCGGCGCAACCCACATTAACCCCAAGAAACCCAGAATGTTGATGACGTTGGCTGCTAGCGCTAATTTAAAGGCAATACCCAGCGCAAACACACAGAAGAAAGCATATAAAATGGTGCCCTCGTAGGGGAAAATGAAGCTGTGCTCTTCCCAGCAAACCCATATTAACCAGTAGTTGCTGTAAGAAAGCGCAATAAGTAACCCTGCGAAAATGTAGGCTCGATGCTGAATGAACCTGCGCCAGAAGGAGAGTACAACAACGACGAGTATAATAGGGAATTGAAGAAGTAAGCGATCGAATATGTACAGCTCGTACATGCTGCTTGGTAGTAGCATCAAGTCAGCAGCCATAAAGGCAAGCACAAGTACAGCACCAATGATCAGCGCAATTCTCAGCCGAAGTAGCTCGCGGGGTTTATTGATTTGCACACGCCACCTTAAGCAATAAGTTACTGTTAAAGCATCTATATATTAGCCCATGGCGAAATCACCCACGGGCTCTTACAACTTCAAATTACTGAAGCTGCATCACTTTAACTATTATCAGTGACTTCTTGATTAAGCGCCAGTTTCGACAAACTTTCTTGCAGTGCCTCAACGGTGACTGGTTTGGTAACGATGTCGTCCATCCCTGCTTCTTTAAATGACACGTGCCGCTCTTTGAATGCTTCGGCGGTAAGTCCTATAACTGGGGTTTTGCTAAGCTCTCCATCAAGCTTTCGAATGCGTTTTGTCGCTTCAATGCCGTCCATCACTGGCATGTGCACATCCATGAAAACAACATCAATACCGCCCTCTTCTACTCGTGCAGCGGCTTTCAGTCCATTATCAACGTGCTCAACATCACATTTCAGCTGTTCTAAGAGTGCCTGTGCTACCACAGCATTAATGGCATTATCTTCAGCCAACAGAACTTTAATACCTTCTGGTAAGCTAGCGCGCTCTGCTTGTCGCACGGAACCCGAATCGGCCGACGACTCCACCACGCGACGACTCTGCACCTTGGCGGTAACGGTGAAACATGAACCTTCACCGACTTTGCTCACCACCTTAATATCACCACCTAATATTTGTGCAAGCTGCTTTGCAATAGCAAGACCTAGCCCAGTGCCACCGTATTTACGCGTAATTGATGAATCGGACTGCGTAAACTTATCAAAAATATGCTCGAGTCTGTCTGGCTCAATACCAATACCGGTATCTTTAACCGCAATTACCAAATGGTTCTCGCTCACGGTATCCTGTGAAGGCTGTTTGAGTTTGGCGGAAATAGTCACCGTGCCCTTATGAGTAAACTTAATTGCGTTACTCACCAAGTTAATGATTATCTGGCGTAACTTCGTAATATCACTGGTTACTGCCACCGATTCCATGTTCTTACTTTTGTAAACCAAACGCGTACTATTGGCGCTAGCATTGGTACCCAGTAGCGTAATAAGGTCATTCAGCATTGCGTCAAGATCGAACTCTGTAACGTCAACTTCTGACATACCTGATTCAATTTTTGAGAGATCCAGAACATCGTTGATAACGGTCGCTAGAATAGACGCCGATGATTTCAAATCGCTGGCATACTGATGCTGTTTATCCGACAGATGCGTATCAAGAAGTAGCGTTGCTAATCCCTGAATACCGTTCAGTGGGGTGCGAATTTCATGACTCATTACTGCAAGAAAATCCGTTTTTGCGCGGTTTGCTTGCTGAGCTTGAGCAACGTATTGCTCTATTTCACCAGACATTGCCTCAACGTCTCGCGCTAAACTACCTAACTCGTCGTTTTGCTGTAAGTCTATACTGACCTTCTTATGGTCAACCGCAATGCGACTTGCTGCTGATTTTATTTTTTCGATAGGAGAAACAACAAACACCTGTGTGACTCTTCCCATAAGCAAACTGACAATAACGACAGCAAATAGCGTCACTAATGACGTTAGCCACGCAATAGTAGATAGGAAAGATTGCAGCGCGTCAGCAGGCTGTAATACGGTAACTTTCCAATTCCATGGCGCAAATTCCGCACACGCAAATAACACGTCAGCATCGTTAATATTCGACTCACCAAAGGCGACCTTACGACTGGCAATGGTTGCGATTGTCGCATCTTCGACATTAGGAACCACAGTGTGCTCCATCGTACTAAACACCACAGTATCGGCACTCTTGTCACTGATCGCAAAGTGGCGGTCGGTGGCTTGCTGCAACGACTTTAGCTCTTCAAACACTTCCTTTTGATAGGCCTCGCGAAACACAGGCACATTCTCTAGGCCCGACTCAATAAGCAGTTCACGTCTTTCGTCAATGATCTCTAAAACGTTTAATGTAAGCGTCTGAGTGAGGAGCTGATATTCTCTTTCGCGTACTGAATCGTACGCCGTCAAATAAGCCCAATACCCTGTAAGTGCCATACCAATTAATAAAATTGGAATGTAGATAACCAGCAGTTTCGATTTAATCCGCATACTTACTTCTAATTAGGCCTTATTGATACACATGTTTTTTCGACAGCTTCAAGTAATTTGAAGGAATGGGTAACTGCAGTTTGATTGCTGTAGACACATTTACCGCTACAGTGTACGTATCCATTTTATCAACGGGAATGTCCCTCGCCGATTTTTTCTCAAGAATTAGCTTGGCTTTTCTTGCAGCTGATTTGCCAATACTCGCTGGCTCAGATACTACGCCAAGAAGCGCACCTTCTTTCACAGAGGAAATGCTTTCTGCAAATAAAGGAAGCAGTCCCGTAGCTTCTTTTACCTTTGTTACTAAGCCATTCGATTCCGCGAGCGGCCCAGATGAAAGCCAGTAACCATCCAGCTCGTTTGTTTTTTGCTGCAAGCTGTTGATGATGCTGTCAGTCATTTCAACCAGTCCATCATCGCCTTCTATATACGGTGTACTAACAGCAACAAGATTTATGTTCTCGTAGTCACCATTCAGTGCCAGAAGTTGATTAACCAAGTTACTTGACGATGGGTATGTAGAATGGACTAGACCGATGGTAAAAAGCGATGAGGGCTTAGACGCTCTGAGCACACCCTCTAACATATCTAGCTTTACCTTTGCGTCTAGCACGTGTGACTCGCCCGTCATGTTGCGTTCACTAACCGCACCAATAGCAGAAACTATTCCTTCTTCAACCGGTGCTGAGACCGCCATAAACAGCTTAGGTACATCAACAAACGCTTCAGACGCATTCAGCGCTCTGGTGGCAAGGGTCGCCACCGATACAATAAGGTCAGGCGCTGGTTTTTTTGCAAGCTCGGTAAGTATCTCCTTAGCACGAACTTCAGAGCCTTCGGCGTTATACGATGTTACGTTAATCTCGTGATCGGGCATAATCCGCGCAAGTTCCTTTTCGAACTCGGCCCGCGAATCAGCGACAATGGGAACAGGCAGTGTTTCAAGAACAATTAGGTCCAGGGTATCTTTCGCAAAAGCAGCACTAGCGCCCCACATCAAAGATGATAAAGCTAAAAGAAGGGAAAACCAGACCTTTGTCATGACTGTGAACCTAACACAACTAACTGAAAATACGCACATATAGACGTATCATAAAGTTATTCGAAGGTCATTCATAGTGGAAGTTATAACCAAATATTCAATACTGGGAATAGCTTTCTTAAAACTAAGATGCGATTTCCGCAAATGCGTTAACACTAAACAGGCGCGCTTCTATATCGTAAATCGGCATCGACACGATAATTTCATCAACCTCCGTCGCTTCAACAAACTGAGCTAGCTTGTTTTGCACCGTCTCTTTCGAACCTACCAACGCATACCTCAATACATTCGATAACATTGCTTCGTCAGTCGCCGTACAATATTCGTCAAAGTTAGGCATAGGCTTAGCGAAAGGCCTATTAAGACCACGTCGCATGTTCATAAATTGCTGCTTCACTGACGTAAATAGAAGTTCAGCCTCTTCATCGGTTTCAGCAATCACCACCATTACACCAGCCATCGCTTTTGGCGCTGATAACTGAGGCGACGGTTTAAACATATTGCGGTACACATGAAGCGCATCGAATAACGCATCGGGCGCAAAATGCGAAGCGAACGAATATGGCAGTCCCATTTTTGCCGCCACCTGTGCACTGTATAAGCTAGAGCCAAGCAACCACAGGGGGACATGAGTATTTGCCCCAGGTACTGCAACAATCGGCTGCCCGTCTTGCGGTGTACCCAAGTAGTGCTGAAGTTCCTGAATATCTTCTGGGTAACTGTCTACATCGCTTTGCAAATTGCGACGAAGCGCGCGTGCGGTTGCCATATCAGTGCCTGGTGCACGGCCAAGTCCAAGCTCTATGCGATTGGGAAATAATTCAGCCAAGGTGCCAAACTGTTCAGCAATGACCAAAGGTGCATGGTTAGGTAGCATAATACCGCCCGCACCAACTTTAATGGTAGCGGTAGCGTTAGCAATGTGCGTTAACACTACTGAGGTGGCAGAACTGGCAACACCATGCATGCCGTGATGCTCGGCTAACCACACACGTTCATAGCCACAGCGCTCAGCTTCCACAGCCATTAACTTTGAATTGTTTAACGCGTCTTTTACGCCAAACCCTTCAGATATTGGCGCTAAATCTAGCAGTGAGTATGGAATAGCCATGTTGCCTCGCAATTTTGAAACTCAGAATGACGTATAGGTATGACCTTACTCCTCGTTTTACAACTGCCTTACCTGACAAAGTAAGACGGATGGAGAAGGTTTATCGATAAAGTGAGAGTGGTGGAAAGAGAAGTGAAATAATAGTGAGTCATGGGCTTGCAGAAAAGCCACTTAATTAGCAGCCAATAATCGCCTATTGAAAACAAAAAAGCCTGCGCTTTTGTCAGTCGCAGGCTTTGTTTGTGAGCACGAATAAGTGCTTCAGCAGTGTGCTTTATTCCACCGTAACCGACTTCGCCAAGTTACGTGGCTGGTCCACATCCGTACCTTTGATTAATGCAACGTAGTAGCTCAAAAGCTGTAGTGGCAAGGTATAAATGATAGGTGCGATTGGTTCGTCGCAGTGCGGTACGTTGATAACGCGCATGGTTTCATCACCTTCAAACGCCGCATCTTTATCCGCAAATACGTACATGATGCCGCCACGGGCACGTACTTCTTCAACGTTCGACTTTAGCTTCTCGAGGAGTTCGTTGTTCGGTGCAACCACAATAACGGGCATTTCGTCATCAATAAGCGCAAGTGGGCCGTGTTTCAATTCACCAGACGCATACGCTTCCGCATGAATATAAGAAATCTCTTTAAGCTTAAGCGCTCCTTCCATGGCAATAGGGTATTGATCGCCACGACCTAGGAACAAGCTGTGGTTCTTATCTGCAAATTCTTCAGCTAAATCTTCAATGCCACCAGTTATCGCTAAGGTCTCTTCAAGCTTTGCAGGCAGACTATGAAGCGCAGAGACAATAGCTTTGCTGTCAGCGTCTGTCATGCCGTTTTCTTTGCCCAGTGCTAGGGTAAGCATTAAGAACGCAGTGAGCTGAGTAGTGAAAGCTTTGGTAGACGCAACGCCAATTTCCGCGCCAGCGCGGGTCATAAATGCAAGGTCTGACTCGCGTACTAATGACGAACCCTGAACGTTACAGATAGTCAAACTAGACATATAGCCCAGCTCTTTTGCTAAGCGAAGGGCAGCTAACGTATCGGCTGTCTCACCTGATTGAGAGATAGTAATAAGCAGGCTGTTTGGGTGCACTACTGACTTGCGGTAACGGAATTCTGATGCAATTTCTACGTTGCACGACACATTTGCATATTGTTCTAGCCAATAGCGCGCCGTCATACCCGCATGGTAGCTGGTACCACAGGCAATAATTTGTACATGCTGTACTTTTTTGAATATCTCGTCAGCACCTTTACCAAATATGTCAGCAGTAAGTCCGTTTTCGTCAATACGATCTTTAAGCGCATTACGAACAACGGTTGGCTGCTCGTGAATTTCCTTAAGCATGTAGTGGCGGTAACCCGCCTTGTCACCCGCGTCGTGCTCGATATTCGACTCAATCACTTCGCGTTCAACGGCATTGCCGTCTTTATCGAAGATTTTAACGTCGCGACGAGTAATCTCTGCCACATCGCCTTCTTCTAAAAAGATAAAGCGGCGTGTCACTGGCAATAATGCCATTTGATCTGACGCAATGAAGTTTTCGCCAAGCCCCAAACCAATTACAAGCGGGCTGCCCGAACGTGCAACCACTACGCGACTAGGATCTTCTTTATCCATGATGACGGTGCCATACGCACCGTGGAAGGTTTTAACGGCACTTTGCACAGCGTCTAGTAAAGTCTTACCTGACTTAAGCTCTTCGTGTACGGTGTGAGCAATAGTTTCTGTGTCGGTGTCGCTGGTAAAGGTATAGCCCTGCTCTTTTAACTGTGCTTTTAAGTTAACGTAGTTTTCAATAATACCATTGTGAACAACAGCTACACGTTCAGTTGAAAAGTGTGGGTGCGCATTCGCTTCAGTCACACCACCGTGCGTTGCCCAACGGGTATGAGCAATTCCAGTTGTACCCAAAGCTTCACCTTCTGCCACCGCATCAGCAAGCTCTTGTACTTTGCCTGTACGGCGAATACGCGTAAGCGTGCCGTCGCCTTGCAATAGCGCTACGCCAGCTGAATCATAGCCGCGATACTCCAGTCTTTTTAAACCTTCTAATAGGATTTCAACCACGTTACGCTCAGCTACAGCGCCAACTATTCCACACATAATTATTCTCCACTCGGCGCTGCAATAAGTACTGTCACGCCCTGATTTTCAATATTAAGTTTGTCTTGTTCACAAATGCCTTCATCAGTGATCAAAACAGAAATGTTTTTCCAGCTTAGCTCTAGGTTAGGCATTTTATGCGTTAATTTCTTTGAGCTGGCTACTATAACCACCTTACTCGCCGCCACAGCCATGGCGCGGGTTACACCAATAAGCTCGTTAAAGGTGGTGGTGCCTCTATTGACATCTATGCCCGCGGCACCAATAAACGCAAAGTCAAAACTATAGGCACTAACCAACTGTTCAGCCATAGCGCCTTGAAACGACTGAGATTGGGCATCCCATGTGCCCCCTACCATTAACACCGTCGGCTCTTTTTCACTTTGGGTAAGGTAATTGGCGGTTGATAATGTGTTGGTCATTACCACTAAATCATCGGCATGTGATAAATGGGGTAAGATGGATGCGGTGGTAGACCCGCAGTCTATAACGAGCTTATTGCCCGGTTTGACCAAGCTCGCTGCAAGTTGGCCTATAGCGTTAATTGCTGGGCTAGTAGTTGAATTCGCGAAAGGGTCACTGGTAATAAACTGAGATGGCCCAGCATTTGAGTTGGTAGATGATGGTACAGGCACTGCGCCACCAAACTGTCGAATCAGTAAACCTTGCTGCGAAAGGGCTGCGAGATCTTTTCTAATGGTGACTTCAGACGTAGCAAAACGCACGGCCAAATCTTCAACTTGAGATTGACCATGCTCTTTCACCCACGCCACTATCTGCTGGCGGCGCTGTTCAACCGATTTACTACTTTTCAATATAACCTCATGCTCTTGCCGCCTTCTCGCTAAACCTTTCTGTACGCGTTGTTCCAATTGAGAACAAGCCATGAAAAGTCTGCAAAACAGTCCGCAAACACACCTTCAACATTCAATCATAACTTTCAAAACGAAAGTTATTAGTTTTAAAGTGAAAGCATCGTAAGTTAAATTGAAACGACGATCAAGGTAATTGTTTAATTAAACGCCAGCGATTTCTTTTGAGCACTCGCTTTTATGGCTAGCTCAATGACTTTGATAACAGGTACGACCGTACTCGCGTCAGCCGGCGAGAATTTACCGTCTTCAATAGCGTGAGCAAGGCGATTGAAAAACGTGAGATATTCACCCTTCAATGTTGTCACCGTCTCTTCAACTAGCTGGCCGCTTTCATTGACCACAGCTAGCACGCCATGCTCGTTATCTTTTGTAATCGCCCAGTGTTCATCATCAAAGGATAGCTCTGCACGCAATTGATCTTCTTGCGGATCTAAATAGAACTTTCGAAAGCTGCCTTTTGTGCCTTGCAAGTCGTAGCGCAATGTCGCGCTGGCCTGAAAAGCTGAACTACCTAGCTTTACAACTTTATCAACATAGTGAAGTGTTACATCGAACGTGTCATCTGACTGTCCATTTTCACGCAAGACCTGTATGTTTGCCGACACTTCTTCCGGCTCGCCGAAAAGCTGTAGCGCTTGGTCGATTAAGTGGGGACCTAAATCCCAGAAGATACCGCTTCCTGGCCCTGCATTTTCACGCCACCTGTCTCGTGGTACTGGGCGAAATCGATCGAAGCGGCTTTCCAAACGTTTAATGTCGCCAAGTTTTTCATCGTTAATTAGCTGCTTAATCGTAAGAAAATCGCCATCAAAACGTCTGTTGTGATAAACACAAAGCTGTTTATTTTGAGAATGTGCAAGCTCTACTAAAGCCTCTGCTTCTTCACTATCTAATGTAAATGGCTTTTCTACCAATACGTGACAGCTGTGCTCTAATGCCAGTTTCGCCTGTGGCCCATGAAGGTGATTTGGGGTTGTAATAACCACCAAATCTACATCGTGAATTTTAAGCGCTTCTTCCAACGAGCCATACACTTCAGCATGGGGTAAAACTGCGTTAACCACATCAGGTTTTGAAGAGATAACCACATCGACAGAGAACTGCGGTAGATAATTTAGAAATGGCAAATGAAAGGTTGTGGCGGAAAATCCAAAGCCAACCAGAAGTGTAGATATCATCGCATATCCTTGTGTAACGAGAATTAAGAGGTAAGTAAACACACACTATCAGTAATGATAGATAGGGGAAACCTTAGATAGTTCATTATTTAGAAGACAGATAGCTGAATGAGTTGCGTTTACAGCGACACAGTAGACGTTAATTTAAGCCCTCTGATTTTGTCATCTTTCTGACTGGGCGATAGTTTGATGAGGCTGAAGAAGAAACTGGGCTAGCTAAACACTATTTGTGTTTGCCAGCCCTATCTCACCATGTAACCCGTTAGCGAGCTTTAATAAGGATACGTCTTTATTTTTTGGTCGGGCGCGGCCAATTTGGAATATTGCGCTGCTTACCGCGGGCAACGGCTAGCGCGTCTTCGTCTACGGTTGACGTAATCACGGAACCAGCACCTACGGTAGCCCCTTTGCCAATGCTTACAGGCGCGACAAGCGACGAGTTTGAGCCGATAAAGGCATTGTCGCCGATAACGGTTTTGGACTTGTTCACACCGTCGTAGTTACAGGTAATTGTGCCTGCGCCAATGTTCGCTTTGGCACCCACTTCTGCATCGCCTAGGTAGGTTAAGTGATTCGCTTTGGCGCCCTCGCCTAAAATAGCCTTCTTCATTTCCACGAAGTTACCCACTTTGGCATTTTTCTGCATTACTGCACCAGGGCGTAGTCGAGCGAAAGGCCCGACCGTACAGGCTTCACCTACACTGGCTTCTTCAACAATAGAATTAGCTTCAATTACAGCGTTATCGGCAATAGTACAGTTGCGCAGAATACAGTTTGCACCAATGTTGACGTTGCTACCAAGTGTCACCTTACCTTCAACAATAACGTTAACGTCGATAATTACGTCGTTACCGGTTTCAAGCTGGCCGCGTAAGTCAAAACGAGCAGGATCCAGCAAGGTCACGCCATTGGTCATTAGCTCCTCGGCTTGGCGACGCTGAAGCGCGCGCTCCAGGTTAGCTAACTGCAAACGATTATTAACGCCTTCCACTTCTACCGCAGACTGTGGCTGTGCTGACTGAATTCGCTTGCCTTCGGCCGCTGCCATGGCAATAACGTCGGTAAGGTAATACTCACCTTGCGCGTTATCATTGCTTAACTCGCCCAACCAGCGCTTAAGATCAGCACCAGACATCATCATCATACCGGTGTTAATTTCTTTAATTTCACGCTGGGCATCAGTGGCGTCTTTGTGCTCAACTATCGCGGTAATGTTGTCATTCTCACGAATAATACGGCCCATGCCTGTGGGGTCGTCTAGATTTACAGTGAGCAGTGCTAAATCACAGCTTTCCTTCACAGCTTTTAACGCACTTAGTGTCTCTTCGCGAATAAGTGGCGCGTCGCCAACCAGAACAAGCACGTCTTCATTGTCTTTAATATGAGGTGCCGCTTGCTGAACAGCGTGGCCTGTACCTAACTGTTCGGCCTGTAAGCACCAGTTTAGATTATCTTCAACAACCGTTGCCTTAAGCTGGTCGCCGCCATGACCGTAGACCAAATGAATATTGTCAGCACCCAGTGATTTTACTGTGTTGATAATTCGCTGCACCATAGGTACACCACCTACTTTGTGTAACACCTTGGGCAACGATGATTTCATACGAGTACCTTTACCCGCCGCTAAAACAACCACTGAGAAAGCCATATAATTCCTTTATTTCGCAAAGAGAATGAAAAATCGGAGCATAGTGTAACCAAGGAAATAGCATATGTCAGCGGTTCATTCGTGATCAAAAGCTATTTGCAGAGTGCGAAAACTAGGTGTTTTCCTTCATTGTTATTTAGTCTAAAGTTAATGATAGTCACCTAGTAGTTCAATATTGCAACAGGTATACTTACCATTATAGGTAAAGTTCAGTCAGGCAAGGGAGCATGCGCAGTCTGTGAACACATTTAGAACACTGCATAGAAGCATTTTAGTGTTATTCGCGGTAGTGGTTATCGCTATCGTTACACTGGTACATTTTAGTATTTCCAAGATTGTTGCCGAGCAGAGTCGCGCGCAACAACAGTCACTTTCGCCCGCAATCTCACTTATTGTGGAGCAACTTTTAAAACCACTCCATATTTCAGAAGCTTTGGGGCATTCCACCGAGTTAGTAGACTTGATGGATGGAGAAACGATTGACCAAGAGGCTGTTTTCAAAACATTGGATCGTCTTGAAAACGAGTTTGGGTTGTCTTTCTTTATTGCCAGCGAGGCAGACAGAAAACAATATAATTCTGATGGCAGCATAATTAACCTGATTGAAGGGGAAGTAAGCTGGTATTTCAAGTACAAGGACTACCCTACCGATGCCGTGGCAGATATCGGTAAATGGGAAGACACCCATTTCTATATTGATATAAAGATCCACGATGAAGATGGCCGCTTCTTGGGCTTCTTTGGTGTTGGAAAGAGTCTGCGCAGTTTTATCGAGGTCTTCGATACCTATAAGCAAGAGTACGGCTACGACTTTTTGTTTGTAGATGGTGAGGGTGACATTATGCTGTCTTCTGATCCTAATCTTATTGCGTCTTACTCTGATTTTACCAATTTGTCAGAATTGCCTTGGTATGCCAGCCTTCCCCTTACTATCCAGAACGAGCAGGCACTCAACAATAAATTAGTGACTATCGACCAGAATGATTACCTTATTGCCGAAGTAAAACTTAATCAATTTGGTTGGACGGTGTTTTTACTTAGTCCACTTGAAGAACGCCAGGCTGAAATTTCACAAGCATTTATATTCAGCGTTGTAACACTACTGGTTGTTGTATTCTCTCTGTTTTTACTTATCTACAATCTGTTGTATTACTTCAGAAAAGACATGCAGCCAGATCTGGTTGTTCGCCATACCAACCGTCTTCCAGAAAAAGAGAATTTACAGCTTATCTACAAAACGCTACTGGCTGAACATAAGTCATTAAGCGTGATGCTGATTAGCATTGATGAGTTTTCTGACATTGTCGACGCTCACGGCAGAAACGCAGGCGACGACTTATTAGATAAAGTTGTGGCGTATTTGGCTGAGCACTTGCGCGAGCAGGATGTATTGGGACGCTGGAGCAGTGCAGAATTCATTATTCTATTGCCACATACCGGCCCGCATGTGGCTTTTGATATGGCACAAAATCTTCGTCACGGCATCGCTACCTTGCCGCCGCTACAAGAGTTACCAGAACTGCTTATTACAGCGTCTATTGGTATATCTTACACCGCGTCACCGCGCGCTATGCACGAAGTAACCGCGCACGCGGAAGACGCGCTTTATCAAGCCAAGCGCGACGGCAGCAACTTAGTAAGAATGCAGCTAATAGACTAGCCCAGGTTTAATTCAATCTAAGCAGGTTTAACCTTAAGGCGTTTTCTTTTGAGAACGCCTGTGGTTAACGCCACACCGAATAAAATCATTAAACCACCCACAATGGTTTGAATTGATAAGTGCTCTTGCAAGAACAGTACACCCCAAATAATGCCAAATAGTGGTACCAAGTAGGCTACAGTAATGGCTTTGGCTGGGCCGATGTCAGCTATGAGTTTGAAATATAAGATATACGCTATACCCGTGCCACCGACAGCCAGCGCTACCGCATTTACCCATGCATTAACGCTTGGCATTGTTTCTGGCAAAGTCGCAAGCGCGAATGGTGCTAGCATCACGCTGGCCATAGCCTGACTACCTGTAGCGACAACCAGAGGTTTAACCCCCTGCAACCATTTCTTCATCATACACGCCGCTATGCCATAGCCAGTGGTGGCTAATAATGCAGTCAAAATAGGAAGAAAACTAATATCGCCCTCGCCAAGCTTTTGCTGACTAATAACGGTTACGCCTACAAAGCCTACAAAAAGCCCCGCTACTGCTGACTTTGTTAGTTTGTCACCTAACCACAGCCAAGCGACAATGGCGCCAAACATGGGAGCCGTGGCATTTAAAATGGCATTCACCCCTGCCTCTAAATGCAGGCTGCTGTAATTAAACAGGACGAAAGGCACCGCCGTGTTAGCCATGCCCACCAGCGCAATGGCCAACCAGTGGCGCTTTATGTCTTTTACCGACCCTCGTATTAAAAGCAATGGTAGCAATACCGCTGTAGCAAGCACGGTACGAATGGCTACTAATACATAAATGCCAAATTCTGGTGCGGCAACACGCATGAAAATAAATGAACCGCCCCAGATACCGGCTAACACAAGCAGCGAGATAATGTCTCTTATTGCCATTCTTTTATCACCATTTTCTTATCACCCATTCTTTTATAGCCCCAGCACCCCTTGGGCTCCTTCTAAATTAAGTAAATACTGCTTACGCGGTAAACCACCTGCATAGCCCGTTAGGGTTTTATTACTTCCGATTATACGATGGCAAGGCACGACAATAGCAATAGGATTACGACCATTTGCCATACCCACGGCGCGGACAGCTTTTGGGTTGCCAATGGCTTTTGCGATGTCTAAATAGCTAGCGGTTTCGCCGTATTTAACTTGCTGCAAGGCATCCCACACCTGATTCTGAAACGCCGTACCTTTAGGGCAAAGCGGTAGGTCAAACTCGCGTAACGTACCGTCAAAGTATGCTTGTAACTGACTGCACGCTGCTTCGGTGATGGCGTTTTTTTGCGAATGAAAGTCGTTGCTTAGCACGCTTTCTTGCGCTGCAGTTTTTCTGCCTATGCCACCCTGCTTTGCGTTGGCCGTATTACCTGATTCAGCGGCACTCACGAACTCGATAGCCGTTATACCTTTATCAGTGGCTTCAACTTTAACAAGCCCCTGTATGCTGTTCACGAAATCTGTATATTTCATACTAACGACTCTCTTTACTGATTACTTAACTGCCACAATTGAAGGGTTAAATAACTGCGCCAAGGTGCCGCTTTTTCAGGCGCTATGGGGTACTGCTGCGCCATTTTACGAACGATTAAATCACCGCCAAGGTAAATATCAGGGTTTCTCTCCCCGCGCATTTTTAGATAGTCGAGCGTCCACGGGCCCACGCCTTTAATGGCGAGTATGTCTTCATGGCTTGGCATGTTACCGTTTATGAATAAACGAGCAAAATGACGCACGGCTTCCTTCCTCGCCTGTGGCATACGTAAGAATTCAAGACTGTTTTCGGCCACACTTTCAGGCGAGGGAAAGCTGTAGCGTTCACTCGTTATAGATTCAAGACCGTTTGACGGGAGCGCATCAGATACCGTTTCGCCCAGCTGATGTACCAGTAAAGTCACCTGGCCAATAGCCGCTTTTACACTAACTTGCTGGCCTACAATAGCCCGACAACCACTTTCAAATACGCTCCATGCACTGGGAAGGCGTAGCCCAGGCGTTAGCTTGCTCGGCGGTAACCCAGACTGCAATAGGCTTTGTTCAATTAACAGCGGGTCAGCGTGAAGATCTAGTACCTGCTTTATATTTTCAATTATCGTATGAAGACGACCTAATTCAGGCATGTCGATGAGAAGTTTGAATCCGTGGCGCGCCTCGTCGTGAATGGCTTTAAAAAAGCCTAAACTTTCATTGCATGAAAAGTATCGTTCATAGCTCTCGTTCGTCACTCGTTCCATCCCTTCAATAGCGCGGGTTGCCAAGAAATCTCGTACATAGGGCCAATTGTACGGCGGCCGATATGAAAGAAATAAAGAGATAGCCTTTTGTTGAACCGGCTCTTTTTTTCTAAGCTGGGTAGGAGACGTAGCGCAATATTGCTCTATGGCCCGCTGCAGTTGTCTCAGTGATTGATAGCCTGCCGTAATTGCGATATCTGTCATAGATAAATGAGTTTGTTGAATAAGCTGCTTTGCAAACAAAGTGCGCTGCATATTTTGAAACTGCTTAGGCGGTATGCCCACAGCATTGACGACCAATTTATTTAGATAACGCTCACTAATACCCAACCGCATAGCAATATCCGCAACCCGCTCAATGGGAATAACAGATAGCAGCGACAACGCTCGGTTAATCGTTGCGCCCACGCCTTTCCACGCCGCTGAACGAGGTGCACTGTCAGGCCTGCAGCGAAAACATGGACGATAACCATGTGCCATTGCCTGTGTGGCGTGTTGAAAGTAAGTCACATTCTCTTCTTTAGGAAGTCGCGCTGGACAGATTGGCCTACAGAAAATACCGGTTGTTTTTACCGCCACAAAAAATCGTCCGTCAAAGCGCGGATCTCTGCTAAGTCTTGCTTTTGAAAGCACTGACTCAGCAGTTGTCGAATTTTCTGAAGCCCCCATGTCTGAGACAAAAAGATTGTCTGGCATTAGAATGCGCTTCCCACCTGTCGTTTATCACCTTTATCTAGTGTATCGTGCATTTGCCCTGTTGGTGCGACAAAATCAGAACTCAATAATTACAAATCTTGCTAGTCGAACTTTTCTTCCTTTCTTGCAAATTCTTACAACGGTTCGCTTACCGCTAGAATAAATCAAATCATTGAAGAGACAGTGAGCATAATTAGCGACATTTGATCATTGGAGCAGCTAAACGCATAATAATGCGATAATAATAATGAGCGCCTGATGGATGTATCAGAAAACCACAGGCTTAACGAGCTGACTGTATGCTGAACTCTTTGCGCACCTTCAAGCTGCGCCTGTCTAAAATTTGGCTGATAGCGATGCTAATGGTCATTACACAAAGCGCTTTTGCGGATTGGCTTGATGACTATGCTAGTTACGTTCAAAAGGTAGCCTCAAAATACAACGTGCCTGGTTATGCGTTTGTGTTTTATGAACAGGGCAAAGCGCCAAGGGTTTACGTATATGGAAGTACCCGCAAACGCGGCGGAGAGAAAGTTACAGAGAACACAGTATTCAGGCTAGCTTCTGTTTCAAAAACCTTTACTGCGTTGTTGTCAGCTAAACTTGTAGAAAAAAACCAGCTTAGTTGGGAAACACCGATAACCACCTTATTACCCGACATTCCTTTTAAAGGCAAAGGAATGAATGCGCTGCAACTGCAACATATCGTTGGCCAATCTAGTGGCTTTATGCCCAACGCTTACGACAACCTTATTGAAGCTGACTACTCGCTGGAGCGCGTGCTTAAATCTCTGGGCGAGCTTGAACCACTGTGTGCGCCGGGTGAATGCTATACCTATCAAAATGCACTCTTTGGTGCGCTGGAATACTACTTCAGCAACAATAATACCTCTTACTCACGACAGCTTCAGGCCAACCTGTTTGCACCACTAGGTATGAAAACAGCCAGTGTTGGAAAAGGCGGATTGCTTGCATCAGAATCATGGGCTCAACCTCATATTGCTATCGCCAGAAATAAATGGCGCGAAGGAAAGGTAGAAAGCAACTACTACCGGTTCTCTCCAGCTGCTGGCGTTAACGCTAGCATTTCAGATATGACGATTTATCTGCAAGCGCTGCTAGGCGAGTTCCCAACGGTCATATCCGATGAAATGGTGGACTATGTCACTACAGAGCGCGTGAAAACGAAGCGTGAAACCTACCGCAGAGGTTGGCGCGGCATGATTGACGATGCTCACTATGGTTTGGGTTGGCGTATTTACGACTTAAATGGATTACAGCTTAACTATCATGGGGGTTGGGTAAAAGGCTATCGTGCTGACGTGGCGTTTTTGCCTGAACACAAAGTTGGCTATGTGATGCTGATGAACGCAGAGTCGAATATGATTAATTCAACGACAGCCGAGTTTTGGAAGCGTTACTTGAAAAAAGCCGATGCAGATAAGTAATATCGGCATCGGCTTTTCGGTACTTTCATTCAGATATTAAACGCTACTGTTTTAGATAGGTATAACCTGCCAAACAGTTTTCGTAAAAATCAGTCCAGCGAACCCCTTCACGAGGGTTCAATTTTCCGTCCCACACTTGCTTGTCTATCATGCGTTTTACGTCTGATGCCATTGCGCGCGGGTTATACTGCATAACGTTAAGTACATCTTCTACCGATGACCCCTTCACCACTTCTTCAATGTAAAAGTCTTCAGGATCGTCGTCATAGCTGTAAATATGCACTTCATTTAAGCGACCAAACAAGTTGTGCATGTCGCCCATAACGTCTTGATAAGCGCCCGTTAAGAACAAACCAATGTAGTACGGCTCATCTTTCTTAAGTGGGTGCATTGGCAGTACGTCAGTAATTTCACGGCCAATAGTGAACTGATCAATTTTACCGTCGCTATCACAGGTAATATCCACTAGCGAGCAATTGACCGTTGGCTCTTCATTCATACGAATAAGAGGCACTACCGGCAGCAGCTGGTCGATGGCCCATGTATCAGCAGCCGACTGGAATACAGAGAAATTACAAAGGTACTGAGACGACAAACTGTAATCTAGCTCTTGAAGCTCTTCTGGAACATATTCTTCGTTGCGATACCACTGCTGTAAGCGACCCATAATTTGCCAGTACAGCGTTTCGATTTTGCCCAGCTCTTCAAGTGACAACACGCGTAATTTAAATGCATCTAGCGCTTGCTCTTTATACTGCGACGCATCGTTGTAAATTTCATGCATGTTCGTTTGTTCATCAAACGTGTCTGCAAGTTCGCGCATATTCTTAAGGAAGAAGTGTTCACCCGCTTTTGCTGATGTATCCATTTGCGACGCATTCGACTTAATTTCGCCCACAATTTCCGTGATAACGCAGCTGTGATGCGCAGTGATTGCACGTCCACTTTCACTAACCAGATGCGGATGCGGTACGCCTTCAAGGTCGCACATTTCCTTCATGCCATAGACAACGTCAGCAACATACTCTTGCATGCTGTAGTTACGCGACGATTCATTAGTTGAATTACTGCCGTCGTAATCGATACCAAGGCCACCACCTACATCAACATAATCTAGCTCGAAGCCCATTTTGTGAAGGTCTGCGTAAATACGCGCGCCTTCGGTTACCGCTTCTTTAACCGCACGAATGTCTGTTAATTGGCTACCAATATGGAAATGCAGCAGCTTTAAGCAGTGCGCCATGCCTTGCTCTTCAAGGTAGCGGGCTGCGTTAATGATCTCAGTAATGGTTAAACCAAATTTCGCACGTTCACCACCAGAGCTTTCCCACTTACCACGACCTTTCACCGTCATTTTTGAGCGCACACCAATGATAGGATCGATATCCAGCTCTTTGGCTATTTTTACCAGAAGAAGAAGCTCGGTGTATTTTTCAACTACTACCACAACGCGGCGACCCAGCTTTCTTCCTAACAGCGCAAGACGCATAACTTCGTCGTCTTTATAACCATTTAGGATAGTCAGAGACTCTTCGTTAGTATTCATGGCAAGCACAGTCAGAAGCTCGGCTTTTGACCCCGCTTCTAAGCCATAGTTAAATGGCTTGCCCGCATCGACAATTTCCTCAACGACTTCGCGCATTTGGTTTACTTTTACCGGATACACACCTTGGTACTGGCCTTGGTATTCGGCTTCTTCGATGGAGCTTCTAAATGCTTTGTTCAAGCCTGCAACTTGCGAGCGCAGAATATCGTGGAAGCGCACTACAACAGGAAACTGTACGCCTTCTTTGCGGATATCTTCAATTACCGAATTAAAGTCGATTCGAATGCTAGGATCTTCAGGAACAGGGGTAATATGGACGTTGCCGTTTTCACCAATTTGAAAATAGCCGCCACCCCATTGAGACACGCCATAGACGCGCTCCGCTTCTTCGATGCTCCAATCTGACAATTTATTCACCTATTTGTAAGTGGGCTAGGCCAATACCTAGCATAGAAAGTGCGAAAATAAGCAGCGTATTATAGTCAACGTAAGACTGAACGCGATAGTTGTTGCGATATAAAATATCTATTGTCGCGACGAATTTTGTTTATCGAACGCGGGCTTTTTTAGCCTATCCAAGTTCGAACATAATCTATAACAACGTTATCTGCTTTTTCTTCACAATGGGTTATAAACTCTGAGATGCTTTGAGTACGTTCAAGTTCAAATCCCAGTTTAATTGATGGCGCGCTAAAAAACTTCTCTGCAATGTGATCAGCATCTGTTGCTTCATCTTCCAGCCATGTCTCGCTGAGCTGACTTCGCCTATCTAACTTGATGGGCGCTTTTATTTGATTGAAGGTATCAGAATTGGGGATTTGCCAACTACGCATGTCTACAAATAAGTGAAAGGGTCTGCCTTTACGGGTTTTCAAGCAATCAGAAAGCTTAGCAAGGTACTGAATGTTCGTGGACATATCCCACTTACCGCGAAGCGTGACCAAAATACAATTTCTAAACGGCTCAATATGAAAAGGGGTCGTAGACATTTACTCGTACATCTCTATGCGACTATATGAATAGCTAACTCAACATCTATTGCATTCACATACTAGAGCTGATAAGCATCAACTACAACTATAGTTGAGTACTTTATAATTAAGTTTAATACCCAACAAAAAGGCCTGTGTTTTAAACAGGCCTTTATAGAAGATGTCTCAAAGAGATACGCTGTATTAGTCGTCTCCGAACTCGCGAATAATGCTGTTAATAGTGTCTTTAGCGTCACCCAGAACCATGCGCGTGTTGTCTTTGAAAAACAGCGGGTTGTCTACACCGGCAAAACCGGCATTCGCAGAACGCTTAAGTACAAAGACCGTTTTCGCACGGTGTGCTTCGATAACTGGCATTCCGTAAATAGGGCTTCCTTTCATCTCTTTGGCTGCTGGGTTAACTACATCGTTTGCACCGATAACAATAACCACGTCATAGTTTTCCATACGAGGGTTAACGTCATCCATCTCGTATAGTTGGTCATAAGGCACGTCAGCTTCTGCCAATAACACGTTCATGTGGCCCGGCATACGCCCCGCTACAGCGTGAATGGCGTAGTCAACCGTACAGCCATTTTCCTCTAGCAACGACTGAAGTTCACGTACCGCATGCTGCGCTTGCGCAACCGCCATACCATAACCAGGCACCACCAGTACTGCTTGCGCTGCTTCTAATACATAAAATGCATCTTGCGCCGACAGTACTTTAATCTCGCCTTCTATTTTTTCGCCGGCCTCGACTGGCTTGGCAAAGCCAGACAACAACACATTCATCAATGAACGGTTCATGGCCTTACACATAATATTGGTAAGAATTAAGCCTGACGCGCCTACTAATAAGCCGGTAACAATCAATATTGTGTTGCCTGTAGCAAGACCTGCCGCCGACGCTGCTACACCTGAGTAACTATTTAACAGCGCAATAACCACCGGCATATCTGCACCACCAATTGAAATGGTAGCCCACAAGCCGAAGCTTAGTGACAATGCAATAGCACAGTATATCCAAAGTGGGTTGCTTGGGTCGGTAGTAAAGAAATAACCAATCACCACCATGCCAATTAGATGCAAGATGCTTAGCTCGCGAAGCCCTGTGAAAATAACGGCTTTAGAGCTCATTTTTCCTGACAACTTACCCCAGGCTACCACCGAGCCAGAGAACGTAATGCCCCCAACTAAAATTGTGAAAAACAGGGTAATAAAAGTAAACGCACTTTCCGTTTTAAGAGTAATTAGGCTCATTCCGGCTAATGTTGCCCAACCCAGAAGCAATGACGCTGCGCCACCAAAGCCATTAAATAACGACACCATTTCTGGCATTGCCGTCATTTCAACGGTCTTGGCTTTCCACGCACCAAAGGCGCCACCAATAACAAAACCTAGCAGGATGTAATGATAGCTAATAATCTGCTGGTCAAGCAGGGTGACGACGACAGCAACCAGCATACCAATGGCAGAAATAAGGTTACCTTTTTTCGCGGTATCTGGATGGCTAAGTAACTTAAGTCCTAGTATAAATAGTGCCGCAGCTACTACGTACGCAAGGTTTATTACGGTTACGATATCACTCACTTGCGTACTCCTTATTTATCTTTTTTCTTGAACATGCCAAGCATGCGATCAGTAACGAGATAACCACCCACCACGTTGATGCTGGCCAGCGCCACCGCTGCGGTACCAAGAATGGTCGTTAGCAAGTTGTTGTCGCTACCCGAGGCTACCAATGCTCCCACTAACGTAATACCCGATATCGCGTTAGAGCCTGACATTAAGGGTGTATGTAAGGTTGCTGGGACTTTTCGAATTAACTCAAAACCCAAAAAAGCAGCCAGTAGCACGATGAAAAGTAGGTAAATGATTTCCATGATTAGGCTCCTTTGTATGCGTTGTTAAGCATGTCGTTGGTGATGCTACCTTCGTGGGCGATAACACAGCCGGCCAGAATGTCGTCTTCTAAATTCAGCCCAAAGGTTTTGGTTTCATCGTCGAAGAACTCATCCACAAGGTTGTAGATGTTATTGGCGTACATGTCGGTGGCGGCTTTAGCCACATACTGGCTCCAGTTACCATTACCAATTACCTTTACACCGTTAACTTCAACGGTTTCGCCAGCAACCGAACCTTCAACATTACCACCTGATGTTGCGGCCATATCTACAACCACACTGCCCGGCTTCATGAGTGCTAATGTATCTTTTGAGATAAGCACTGGTGGCTTGCGACCAAATAACTGCGCTGTCGTAATAACAATGTCAGAGTCGGCAATCGCGTCGCGTTGCGCTTCTTGCTGCTTCGCTTTTTGTTCATCGGTCAGTTCTTTTGCATAACCGTCCTTCGTTTGGCCTGTTTCCCCAATGTCGATCTTAAGGAATTTGCCACCTAGCGATTCTACTTGCTCAGCCACCACAGGGCGGGTGTCATAAGCAAGTACGTTTGCGCCTAAGCGTTTCGCGGTTGCTATGGCTTGAAGACCCGCTACGCCAGCTCCAATAATAAATACCTTTGCTGGTTTTATTGTTCCTGACGGTGTCATCATCATAGGTAATATTGATGGCAACTGATTCGCCGCCTGCATCACCATTACGTAACCCGCAAGACTCGCTTGCGAGCTCAATGCGTCCATTTTTTGTGCACGAGAAGAACGAGGGATCATCTCTACAGAAATAGCGGTTAGCCCCTTTTCTGCAATAGACTCAACAAGCGATTGCTGAAAGAAAGGGTCGAGATGGCCTACCACAATGGCCCCTTTTTTCATCAACGCTAGCTGTGCATCGGTGGGTTTGTTCACCGCCACCAGCATATCTGCTGTTGATAATGCATCATTCACATCATCGATGACAGTCACGCCTACATCCTTGTATTCTTTATCTGAATACCCTGAGTATACGCCCGCCCCCGCTTCTAGCAGTAAGGTCGCCCCTTTTTTCACCAGACGCTGTGCACTACTAGGTGTAGCCGCACATCGCTTCTCCACATTATTTAGCGGATCTGGCGCTTTTGACTCATTTAATATTATGATTTTCACACGCTTCTCCTCACATTCCGGCTATCCGAGAATGACACCCTTTAAACAGTACTAAGCCATTTTATTCACTTATGCCTAGCATTCTCTAGCGAAATCAAAAACAGAACAGGCAATTTCTGTATTTATTTTGCTTCGAATAGCACCCCTCATTCCGCTTATTTTTCAAGCGAAACTGCGGCAAAGCTACGCTATATGGGCATACATCACTAGTATCATTTACTTACGAGTCATAACTAATATTTATATAGAAATGGCATACAGGCGATAAATGAAGTGGATAAAAAAGCATTTATTCTGTGAATACATTAATAATTGTGCACTTTTTAAACACACGTAAAGGTGAAATACGATAATCGATGTCGAAGAAATCACGCCTTTTAAATAAGGTGACTCAATTAATTTAAAAAATTGTTAAAAAAATTTGGGGGATTTTACAAAGCGTGTCGTCTTGATGAATTAACAGCGAAATGCTGTGAGAGAAAGCCAAGTGGGGTGCACACCATAAGGCGCATTAAAATTAACGATTAGGACACACACCATCATGTATAGGAAAACCAAGCTTGCATGCTCAGTGGCAGCAGTTTTAGCGTCGGCTATTTCTGCGAATAGTGCATTTGCCCAAGACGCGCAACCCAATAAAGACGTAGAAGTGATTGAGGTAAGTGGTATCCGCTCATCGGTTGCAAAATCGATGGATGTTAAACGCAGCTCTGCTGGCGTAGTCGACGCCATTAGCGCAGAAGACATCGGTGATTTTCCCGATACCAACTTAGCTGAATCACTACAGCGTATTACCGGCGTATCTATCGACCGTTCAGGCGGTGAAGGCCAGCTAATTACCGTACGTGGTTTTGGACCACAGTTTAACACCGTGTTGGTAAATGGCCGTCAAATGGCGTCTGAAAACGATTCGCGTGCGTTCAGTTTCGACACGATTGCTTCTGAGTTAGTAAGCAGCCTTGATGTGCATAAAACGTCAACGGCCACAATGCAGTCTGGTGGTGTAGGCTCTACCATTAATATTAATACCGCGCGCCCGTTCGCATTAAACGGTTTTAAAATGGCGGGCTCGGTAAAAGGCGTGTACGACGAAAATAGCGAAGAAACTACGCCGCAATTTTCTGGCCTTATTAGCAACACGTTCAATGACGACACCTTCGGTGTATTACTTGCCGTTTCACACCAAGAGCGTGAGACTCGCTTAAACCAGGCTCAGATGGACGGTTGGCTAGAAAACGTTGGCGTGCCAAACCCTGTTACGCAGTCAGGCGACGCTTGGACAGGCAATGTATTTTCACCGCGAAACTACGATCACAAAGTGACCTTTGAAGAGCGTACCCGTACAAACGCTAATCTTGTATTCCAATATGCACCTAACGACAAACTGGTTGTAACTGCTGACGCACTGTATTCAGATTTTGACGTAGAGTCTGAAGCAACGTCGTACGGCCACTGGTTTACCGCACCTAACATTCAGGGTGTAGGTGATGACGGCAGCCTGTTTGATGAAAACGGCAATCGCCGCAGCCCAACGGTTGATGCAAACGGTACTATTGTCGATTTATACCAAGAGGTAGGTTTGGCGACAGATATGCACGCCAAAACGTTCGACCGTTTAACTGATACCTATGCCATAGGCCTTAACTTTGATTACCAGTACTCTGATAATCTGAATTTATCGTTTGATTTAAGTCATTCAGAAGCCGAACGCGAAGCCAATAATGGTGGCGGCGATCAGCTTTCACTTATTGGTTATGCCAACCGTGTACGATTCCAAGTAGATGACAACATTTTACCAGTTGCCAGCATGTTCGCTTCGCCTAATGACAATATTTATAGCGGACAGCAAGAACTAGATGGCGCGATTGTTACTGGTCCTGACGGATTCCCTATATACAACCCTGCGCTGACACCTGATGGTGTGAGCAATCATCTTGATGAAGCGAACAGCCGAGCTCACGTAATGCTGCGTCGAGGCTGGGCGGTAGAAGACGAAGTGAGCCAGCTGCGCTTTGACGGCGAATACGTAACCGATGGCAGCGGCTTAACTGAAATTCGCTTTGGCGCACAGTACAGCACCGAAACCAAATCACTTACCCGTTGGGACAATGAAGGTGTAGGTATTCACTGTACTTACTGTGGTTACCCTGACTTGCCTGAGATCCCAGCAGGCAGCCAATACGTTTTTGACGCAGGCAGCGATTTTCTTTCTGACGTAAGTGGTAGCGGTCGCATGCCCACCTCTTGGCTTGCCCATGATGGCGAAGCCAACTTTGCGTTTTTAGAGTCTTATTATCAAAGCGTCAACGGTGAGTCGATTAGTTTTGATGCGGTACGTCGCAATAACAGCTTTGAAGTTGAAGAAGATATTATCTCTACCTATATGGAATTCGACTTTGAAGGCGAAGTTGCAGACATGTTCTTAAGCGCAACCGCTGGTGTGCGTTATGAAATGACGGATGTGACGGTTAACGGAACGCAAGCGCCAATAACGGGCTTAACGATTCTGGATCAAACCGAAATGCTGGCTGGTTTTGGCGATGCGCAAAGTATTGCCACTGAGTCTGATTACGACGTGCTATTGCCAAACTTCAGCGTACGTTTAGAAATTACCGACGATTTAATTGCGCGCTTTGCGGCGAGTTCAACTATTACTCGCCCTACGCTTAACAGCATGTCGCCGGTAACCGTAATTACGACCACCCGCCAAGGTGGTGATTTAACGTCTACCAGTGGTAACCCTGCACTAGAGCCATTCAAATCGGACAACTTGGACTTGTCGCTTGAGTACTACTATGACGAAGCAAGCTATGCATCGATTGGTTACTTCAGAAAGTTGGTATCGAACTTTATTGTTAATAGCCAAGAAGACAAAACCTTTGAGCTTGCTGATGGCAGCCTGCTAACCGACCCTTCTACAGGCACTAACGCTAGCGCGCCAGATGCGAGTGATGACGTTGCTGTGTTTACCAATACTCTGCCAAATAACGGTGAAGACGCGACGGTAGACGGCTTCGAGCTTGCGCTTCAGCACACTTTCGATAATGGCTTTGGGGTGCTTGCCAACGGAACTATCGTTGACAGTGACGCCGAACTCGATCCATTCGATATTAATCAGGTATTTGCACTAACCGGGTTAAGCGATTCTTACAACTTGGTGGCATTTTATGAAACTGACGATTATCAAATTCGTCTTGCCTATAACTGGCGTGATGAGTTTGTTCAGTCGTTAACACAAGGGCAGGGTGACGGCCCAACCATTGTTGAGTCTTATCAACAGCTTGACATTAGCGGTAGCTACAGCGTGACAGACAATGTAGAAATCTTCTTTGAAGGTATTAACCTTACAGAAGAGTTTGTACATAAACGCGGTCGCTTCTCTAATCACTTGCTGTTGGTTGAAGACAGCGGCAGACGTTGGGCCTTCGGTGTGCGCGGAAACTTTTAGTTTCGCGTAATTGGGGCCGACATTTGTTGGTCCCACATTCGTGGCTACCATTTGGTAGCCACAGTTTTTATTCAGGAAATCAGTATGACAACAGCAACTCCCATAACGCACATTGTAGTAGTTGGTGGCGGTAGCGCAGGGTGGCTAACGGCTGGTCGTATTGCAGCGCAACATCAATGCGCTACCCGCAGAGACATTAAAGTAACCTTAATAGAAAGCCCCAATGTGCCTATTATCGGCGTAGGCGAAGGCACCTGGCCAACCATGCGCTCAACACTAATTGCATTGGGTATTAGCGAAACCACTTTCATCAAAGAATGCGACGCCACATTCAAGCAAGGAGCAAAGTTTGCTAAGTGGACCACTGGTGAAGAGCACGATTTTTACTACCACCCTCTCATGCTGCCCCAAGGGTTTTCGCAAACAAATTTAGGTCCTTACTGGCAGACTGTAGCACCAGAATTAAACGAGTCTTTTTCCCATGCAGTATGTGTTCAGGAAGCTATATGCGAAGCAGGTTGTGCACCTAAAAGCATACGCCACGCAGAGTTTGCAGGCACCGCAAACTATGCTTATCACCTAGATGCAGGAAAATTTACCGCCTTCTTAACCAAACACTGCACTGAAAAACTAGGTGTACACCATGTGCTGGCCGACGTTAACCGCGTCGAAAGCAGCAATAACGGCGATATCAAAGCCCTTCATACCGAGCAAGGGGTAACAATAGAAGGCGACCTCTTTGTTGACTGTACCGGCTTCAAATCTATGCTGCTCGGCGAACACTACAAGGTGCCGTTTATTCCCTGTGACGATGTACTTTTTATCGACCGAGCATTAGCAGTACACGTGCCTTATGACACCCCGCAAAGTCCTATTGCATCCCACACTATCTCCACCGCACAAGACGCCGGTTGGATTTGGGATATCGGTTTACAGTCACGCCGAGGTGTAGGCCACGTCTATTCCAGTAGGCATCAAAGTAAAGATGACGCCTATGCACGCTTAGACACATACGTTCGCCAAACCAGCACGTTAAACGGCATAGATGGGATAAACGTAAAAGACATTACTATTCAAAGCGGACACAGACAGCGCTTTTGGCAAAATAACTGCGTGGCTGTCGGGCTAGCGGCGGGCTTTCTAGAGCCGTTAGAAGCTTCAGCGCTTGTACTGGTGGAGCTGTCTGCCTCAATGATCGCCGAACAGTTACCAGCAAACCGGGCCGTAATGGATATTGTGGCGAAGCGCTTTAATGACACCTTTTCGTACCGTTGGCAGCGAATTATCGACTTCTTAAAGCTGCATTACATGTTGAGTAAGCGAAAAGACAGCGCATTTTGGCGGGACAATCGCGACAGTCATACTATTCCCGGTTCATTAAAAGAATTACTCGCACTGTGGCAATACCACCCACCTAGTGACAAAGACTTTACCAGCAACAACGAGGTATTCCCCGCGGCAAGCTATCAGTATGTCCTGTACGGTATGGGGTTCACCTCAGATTTAGGCGCACATCAGCAATGGGTGAACGCCGACTTTGCTGAGCAACAGTTGATGCAGAACAGAAAAGCTCGCGGCATGGCGGTGGAGAAACTGCCTAAACATCGCGAACTTATTAATAAAATTCACCAATTCGGCCTGCAGGCCGTTTAACGTAAATCAATAAGCAGGGCCTACGTATGACTCACATGGTTGCCATTAATAATAAACAACATGCAGATTTGAAAGTAACCGACGATGCATTGTCACTCAGTGCCAATCAGCACCTTGTTCCTGTGGTGGTCTCTGAGCTAAACAAGCTAGTGGTGCATTATCCCGTGGTGATCACCAAGTTTGACGACTCAGGACAATTTGGCTTATCTGCCTTATTAGGTTTTGAAGAAAAAGAAAACCTATTTTGGCAACAAGGTGAATGGGACACGGTTTATATTCCCGCACAGTTTGAACGCCTGCCTTTTTATGTAGGAACGGAAGCGCAAAGCGCTGACAGCAGCAACTGGGTGCTGTGCATTGATATGGATAACGCTTCAGTAAGCGAAGAAAAAGGCACACCGCTTTTTGATAACACAGGAGAGCCCAGTAACTACCTGTTAGAAAAGCAGCAGCTCCTTGCTCAGCTTCTTGACGGTGAAACGCAAAATCAACGTTTTATTGCCGCGCTGCAACAGCACAACCTTATCACACCATTCACCCTAGATATTACCTTTGATAACAAAAGCAAAACGTCTATAACAGGGTTATATACCATTGATGAAGATAAGCTAGCGGCGCTTAGTGCTGACGCGATTGCTGATTTGCATGCACAACACATGCTGCAAAGCGTTTACACGCTTATAGCGTCAAACGCACAAATCTATGCCCTTATCGACAGAAAGAACAAGGCGAATAAAAACGCAGACGCATGGTTTCAAACTACGAATTGATTAAGGTTGGTGAGCAAGCCATACCGATTGTTGTTATCGATGGTTTCATACCAGACCCGCTGAGTTTGGTAGAAACAATTGCTCAACACCACCCATTTACAAAACAAGATGGCGACTTTTATCCGGGGGTGAGAAGTCACCCGCCCCAGGAGTATGTCGAACACCTACATACCTCGCTTCCGCTGCTGTTTAGCCAACTTGCTTCGCATAATGGGCTACAAGATTTTGGCGTGGAAAAGCCGCTTCAAATACCCCTAGTGCAACTTTCCATAGCCAATCAAGAGCCGAAAAATTTGTCGCCCATTCAATGTATTCCACACATCGATACGCAAAAGGATAATGAATGGGCATTGGTACACTATCTGTTTAGCGCACCTTTGGGCGGTACTGCATTCTATCGACATATTGAAACGGGGTTAGAGCGGGTTAATGCAGCGCAATACGAAGGCTATTTTAAAACCTTAAAACGTCAAGCCACCAGCGTAGGGCTACCACCTAAAGCGTACATAAACGGTGATACCGCCATGTTCATCCAAATCGCCCGCATTGAGCCTATGTTTAATCGCGCCGTGTTGTATCCAGCCAACTTGCTGCACAGCGGCTGTTTACCTAACGATATTTCGGATTCTGTTGATGTGAAAGAAGGCAGGCTAACCGCAAACGCCAGTATCACGTTTAAAGGGTAAAACGCTCAGCCCTAATAATGAGGACTATGAAAACTTCAGATAGCGATTTGCGATAGCTGCCTTTGGTAGTGCTCGTTACGTTACTGCAATTTTAAGATTGACGACTAATTCATTAGTGAAAGTGTAATAGACGCGATTTCATCCGTGCCCGTTACGGTTATTGGTGAAGTCAGGCTATCAAAGGTAAATGGAATTTTCTCATAGCTTCGACCGCCGTGTTCTCTAGCCACTTCAACGTGAAGTATTAACGACGAAGAGTTTGCGCTTTGTCCAAAATCATCCAGTCCATCCCACTCTATGTGCAAGGGCGCGTTTTTCTTTGTAGCCCCGGCAAACCCATCGACTAAACCTTCATTTTTCCGACCCACTCTTCGCCACCATGTGCGCAGCTCGCCTAGCCATCTTTCGCTGGTGCCGCGAAGCGCCAAGCTTTTTACTAGCCGGTTCTTTTCGTCGCTTATCCACACGCTTACGTAAGGACCGCGATAATCTGCAATGTCAAATAGCGGTAAGGTGATATCAATTGAGATGGCGTGGCCATTTTTTTCAGCCTTGTTTTTACCCGACGTGCGAGCCGTATAGGTGTTGCTGGTAAACACCCTGCCATTTTCATCAACTAACTTCAGCGCTAGTGATGGGTTCGCGTTAACTAACTCCATGGCTTGCTGCGCTGTTTTGGTTGCCGAAAAGTGTGCTAACAACATGGCTTCAAATGCGTTGTCCGCCACTGATATGGATTGAAACTTGGAGCTAGGCCAACCGTCACTGTGGCTTAACACGCCCTTTTCTAAAGACGCCAGCTTTGAAGTAGAAAGTACTGGGCGTTGCCACGGCCTGATGTATGCGATGGTGCTTGGATTACTAACAGCGTCCGTTGCGCGGCCATTTTGAATTACAGCCTCTTGCGCCACGGTCCCCTGCCAACTAAAACCTTGGTTCGACGCGTGGGTTTCTAGCCCTTGCGCGCTAATGTGGTAAGAACGAATATTAATTGATGTCAGGTAGTGAGCAATGCGATCTACGGCAAGAGAAGCTGTGAACTCGGATAAATCCCACTGGATAGGTGACGCAAATGCCACGCTGTTATCGTCATTAAAATTGACCTCAGCAATGCGCGCCACACGAGCAAGACGTCTCACTTCGCGACGCGAAAGGTCATGCTTACCTTGAACATATTCGGCCCAATAGTCATAAAGCGCACCGTTGCGGCAGCTTATGTTACCTTCAGTCCGATTAAACCAATCCTCGCACCGCTTAATGGCACTGTACAGCCACGCCGGAAGTGTACCTTCGTAACGTTGATTAATTTCGCTAAGCGCACTCGTTGCGTTTGATTTATCTAGCGTTTGATAGGTGTCTTTAATCAGTAGATCAATATTCTTTTGCTCAATGGCGCTAAGTGTCTGCTCTTCGTACAGGGTTATTTCTGTGTTAAGCGTGTGGGAGGTTGCTTCTGGTGATGGTGCAGGAAACACATACAACTCGGCCTTAACAGCATAGCTGGCGGTAAATACCGCCAGATATAAAAGGAAACGCCCAACCATTATTCGCTGACTTGTGCAGTGGTGGTGTCACTTTGCTCCTGCTGACGTGGCGCAGGCGCTGGATCAGCTAACGTTAAGTAGCCATCACCATTAGTGTCGTAGCGATGAAAGGCATTAAACCCAGACACCATGTACTCTGAAAATGTCATTTTTCCATTCTCGTCTGTATCAAGAACTTCAAAGCGAACGTAAGTTTGCTTAATTTGCCCTTCATGGGTTTTCTCGATCTGTGCATCCAGTCTGTCTTCAAACTCAAGCACATATTCTTGCTCTGTAAGCTTGTCATCACTGTTTTCGTCTGTACGCTGGAATTGCGCTTTGCGAACGGCGTGAAACTCTTCTTTTGTTACCTTTTCGTCACCGTTTTGGTCGTATAAGGTGACAAAGCCTTCAATATTGTGGCTGGTCGGCATGCGCAACATAGGGCGCTGTACTAGCTCAGGTTTGTCATCTTTTTCCTGTGACGCCGAGCGACGGGGCGCTGGTTCAGGGTCGCCCAGTGCAACTACACCATCATTATCACTGTCCATACGCGAGAAACTTCGCTCACCCACCGCGTTTACTTCATCAATAGTAATGAACTCGTCATCGTTGCTGTCAACAGCATGGAAACGTATGTGAGTTTGTTTTACCGATGCTTTTCTGTCTTCAGCTAACCGTTTTTCTACTTTGCCTTCCCACTCATAAACGTATTCACTTTCATCAAGTACACCGTCTTTGTTGGTATCAGACGCATTGAAGCGAGCGCGTCTGGCATCAACGAACTCTTCTAATGGAAGTGACTCGTCTTTGTTTAAGTCATAGGTCAATATAATGCCGCTGGCGCTATGTGGTGCAGCTACTGCCGAAGCGCTAATACAAAGCGCAGATACAACGGCTAAACTTACTGTTTTAAACATAATTATCTCCTTGTACCCTTGTTAATTAGTAGGCTTCGAACGAAAGTGTGGTGGTGTAACTATAGGTAGGCACGTCTGCACCCTCAGGCGCATCGGTACGCAGTCTTACTTGCATCAAATAGACATCTTGTGCTGAAGGAGTGAATGATGCTTGCCCTTTAGCATTTGTCGTTATTTTTTCTACATCAGATTCTTCGGCGAACTGATCTTTTCCTTGGTACACCGAGACTTCATGATCGGTAACAGGCTTACCGTTAAACAGAACTTTGAAATTAAAACTCTCGTTGGCAAACAAACTGTTAGGGTGATTAACTGCCACGATCTCTAAGCCGTCATTTCTTGGCGCTAACGCCTGTTCACTTGGCCCTTTCTTCGTTACGTACGTTGTTGCAAACGTAACTGATTGAAAGTGCTCTTTTAGTATCGCACCTTCAGGTAGAGGTTTTTCATTACCTCGCATAGAGCCACGCTCACCGTCCTTTTCATACACGCGAAAAATTGCCCCCATGCGTTTTCCGGTTGAAAACTGGTAAGTCCCTTCTTCCTCTAAAGTGTGCTCAAGAACATTACGGGTAGACAGATCGACAACCTTCTCCACACTCACTAGCTTGCCGCTAGGGGTTACCACTTCAAACGATGCATTCGTAATTGCCGCTTCTGGTACAAAAAATTGTTCTGCAAAAGATGCATCCAGCGTGACTTTACCGCCTCTAACCGGTTCAAACTGAAGTGGTTTTAGGTAAGCCACGTGGGCTAGAGCAGCGCCACTGAAGCAGCTTGCAATAAGCAAGGGTAAACTGATGAGCGTGTGTTTTTTCATGGTTTTTTATTTTCTAGTTGTGTAAAAGTGAAATCATACTATTGCAAATGATAATAGTTATCAATAGTATTACGATCGATTTTTGACGCACGAAGTGTCAAGAAATCGCTTTGACAGGCGCGATTTAAGAAAAATAAAAATGATATCAACCGACGCAAACAGGAGGCTTAGCGTTGATACGAAATACTAATTATTTGCACTTTTATTAAAAATTGGAAAAGAACAATGAAATTTAAACGCTCAACGGTAGCTATTTCGCTTGGCTGTGCGCTAACACTTCCTGCCCTAGCTCAACAATCAGAATTGGCAGTTACAAAGGCCAAAAGTGAAGAAACCCTGACAACGACTGTCGAAACCGTGCTGGATGCACAAACTCTGTCAAAGCGCTCAATTACAAATATTGAAGATACCGCTCGCTATATCCCAGGGGTCCAAACTAATGATACAGGTAACCGTTTCGGTAACGATGGCTTCAACATTCGCGGCTTGGAAGGAGACGCCGTAGCAGTAACTGTAGATGGCGTCGGTCAAGGCGAAACGCTAAACCCAAGCTCATTTGCCGCTTATGGAATGTATGGATCAAGCCGCGGCGAAATTGAATTGGAACACGTAAAAGCCGTCAACATCACTAAAGGCCCAAGCGCTGTCGCGCAAGGACCAGGCTCCCTTGCAGGCTCAGTTACCTACGTGACCAATGAAGCGAGCGACTTTTTACCTGCCACAGGTGATGCTACAGGCGTTAAGTTGAAAACCGGTTTTGATGCACGCTCTGACGAATGGCTAGTACACGGCACCGTCGCTAACAGAACGGGTAACTTCGACTCGCTATTGCAATACACAATGCGCGACAGTAGCGAAACAGAAGCCCACAGCCATGGTGAGAATATCTCTGGCTCAGCACGTGGTCAGGCTGACCCGATGGATAATCAAGTCGATGCAGTTTTACTTAAACTTGCTTATAACTTTTCCGAGCACCAGCAACTAGGCTTTGTTTACGAAAAAACGGACAGAGAAACGAACGGCGTACCTCTTTCTCGCCAAAGTGACTCTTATTTCGACTTCACCTCAGCGGATGAAAATAACCGCGAGCGAATTGGGCTTTTCTTTAACAACGAAAACCTGGGCCTAGCGTTTGCTGACAGCATAGATGTGACATTGAACTATCAAGAGCTGTTTTCATCGGGTGTAACCAGCTTTCTTTACGGCAGTGCAGACGGCGACGCTATATTGCGTACCGAGGACCGCAATTTCAGCCAGGACTCATTGAGTTTCAATGTTGATTTGGCCAAATCAATCACCGGAGAATTTAACCATGAGATTATTTATGGTTTTAGTTTTCAACAGGTGGACGCTGAAGCGGTGATGTTTGACCGCAGGTTCGCTGGACAAACCGCGGACTCGCCTATATTAGACGGCTACCCTATTCGCGACCAAAGCTTTGTTCCAGAAACCGAAAAAACGTTAATTACAGCCTACCTAGCTGACACGGTTGAACTTAGCGAGCAATTAAGTGTAAACCTTGGACTTCGCTACGATTCAACCGAATACACGCCTACTGTAGATAGCACATTTTCAGACCCCACAGGGTTAAGCATCACAGACAGCGAGTTTAGTGCGGTGGTTGGTGAGATTGGTGCAACCTACGAATTCGTAAAAGGTCATTCTATAAATGTCCGTGTTGCTCAGGGCTACCAAGCGCCTACGCTACAAAGCTTATATTTTGGCACGAACTCAGGGGATGAAGTTACCGACATTATAACTGGTGACACCTTTATTGATCTTGATCGTATAGCCAACAGTGAGCTTGATGCTCAAGAGTCGACTAACTTTGAACTCACTTATATTGGTGATTTCGAGAACGGGAATGTCAGCGTGTCGGTGTTTAGAACTGAGTACACCAACATGATTCAAGACGAGACTTATTCAACGCCTTATGGCACTGAAGTAACTACCGTGCAGTGCGGTCGTTTCGGTTGTGAAACTGTAGTGAACACTGATGATGTATTCACGCAGCCACAAAATACGGGTGAACTGACTGTTGACGGTTTTGAAGTTACCGCCAATTATCATTTTACCGATAATGTATCAGGTCGTTTTGCATATACAGCGTTGGACGGTACCTACGACACCGCGTCTGCTTTCAACAATGCAGGTGACGACTTAGAAACCGTATCGCCAGATACCGCAACAGTTGGATTAGGCTACGTATCTGATGAAGGTGATTGGGGCGCAGAACTTGTCGCAATTTTGAGTAAAGGGGTAGAAGAAAGTACTCAACTTAGCTACACCTCGTTGAACAACGGCGCAGGTCCATCGCATACGCCTGCAGGCTATGCTGTTTTCGACCTGCTCGCCTACTACGACATTACTGAAAACCTGCGCTTTACCACGGCAATTTACAACCTTACAGACAAAGAGTATTACCGCTGGGAAGTACTTAATAGCGTAAGAGACGGTACTGGTGGTTTCTTTGGCGGCGTAAGCGGCAATGGATACCAGCGCTACTCAGAGCCAGGCAGAAGTATAAGTGCCTACGTCACTTACCAGTTCTAATGTAACCAAAGTGCAGGCCATACTGAGTTCAACTTAGCCAAGTGGCCTGCTATTCACTCAAGTATTCTCCCATGAATGTTTATGAAAGTTTGTTCACGAAAATGGGTGATCGAAAGTTCCTGTTCAAACGTTTTCTCGCTATCTCTCTTTTTAGGACTTTCACTATGTTTGGACTTTTTAAAAGCAATCCAACCAAAAAGATGCGGAAGCAGTATGACGCCCTTCTTGAAAAAGCCATGCACGCGCAAAGAAACGGTGACATAAAGACTTATTCATTGCTTACCGCCCAATCAGAAAAACTGTGGAAAGAAATAGAAACACTGGAGAAGAATACACAAGGAACATAAATGCTAGGCGCTTGCACATTGCGTGTGACCGAATACTAATACGTGATGTTTACACCTAAGGCGTAGCGCGCCCCCGCGTCTTGCACAAGCAAGAGATGATTGCTGAATCGGCCGCGCTTATGCACGGTTTCGTTAGTAATATTGATTCCTTCAAAAAATACAGAAACCCTCGGGCTAAATTGGTATGAAAGGCTCATATCCCACTGCTTGTAGGGGCTAACAAAGGTAGGCTCGGTGCTTTGGGTTTGGTTCAGTGATTGCAAGAACCCTTCTCGCTGGTTCCAGGCCACCCGCCATTGCAGCGCATTTTTTTCATAAAAAAGCACCATGTTTTTTGCACCCGACAACCCTGTAAGTGCGAAGGTTGAACGGATATTGGCGGTGTCTAATTCAGCGTTGCTGTCTACAAAGCTCGCATTGGCCTGAATTCCCCACCCTGACTCGCCAAACAAATGCTGTACTGCTACCTCTACCCCTTCAACCGTTGCAGACTCACCGTTGCTAGGAGATATTACGGAAAACTGCGCTAATGCATCAGCATCATCAACCGCGTTTGGATCTGTGCCGGTGCTAGGGTCAGTCACGTTATTAAAGGTTTGTGTACTGCTTTCATTAACAATGAAATTATCTACCGTTTTTCTAAAGTAACCTGCCGATATATAGCTATTTTCCTGGTAGTAATGCTCAATGGCCAAATCAATGTTTTTTGCCTCAAAGGGCAATAGCTGTGCGTTTCCGATACGCGCCCGCAGATCACCACCTTGTCGCGTGGTGGTGTAAGTTACGCCCGGCGCCATCTGTTCTAAGGTTGGGCGGGTGATACTGTGATTATAAGCCGCGCGAAATACCCAGCTATCTAACCAGCTGGCTTTAAAACTTACGCTAGGTAAAACATTGGTGTAGTTTGACGATTCATCAATGCTTACCGAGGCGCCAAATTCTTGCCCCAGTTCGGTTTGGTCTAAAATAACTAACGCCGACAACTGTTCGTCGACACCACTTACTTTTACGTCAGTATACTCAGCCCGTAGCCCTGCATGCACATCAATAAACCAAGGCGCAAAATCCTTTTCAATAGCGGCTTGAACATACCCCGCATACACGGTTTCCTTAACCGCGAAAGAACTCCCCCGAGTTTCAGCGGCTAAACTGACATCACCGGCGTTCTCCAAGTAACGAAATAATGTATCGCCGTCGTGACGCAGCCACTGATGAGGTATGTTCTCATGCCCACTAATTGACCCAAGAAAATCGTCGCCAGCGTCAAATATGGTTTGGAAGCTATCGGGAATATCAGGTGCATCAAAATAGCCACAAAAACTGCAGTGTCTTGCGTCGGCTTCGTTGTCTCTTCTTTCGTTGGCTTTTTCTCGCTGAGTTAATGCTCCGCCAACGTCAATTTTGCTAAACCAGTTATCGTCGCCAAGCACGCTTACATTGATTTTTCCTTGCCCTATATCGTCGTCAACACTCCATCCTCTGCGCAGCATCACATGAGAACGGCCGTTAGCTGGGTCTAAGTAATGGGATACCCCCACAGGCTCCCCCAAAGCGTTAACTTGACGAGGGTTGGCTTGTTCAAAGCCCGATATAGCCGGCAATATGTTTGATTGAGTATGGTCAAATGAAGAGCGATTTAAATAGCCGATAAGAGAGAGTGAATTGCCCTCTCCGTTATTGTCATCGACATTAGCCATTGAATAAGACAGATCAGCATCAACAATTACGCTATCGCTCGCGATATAGTTTGCTGCAAAACCGAAGCTTTTTAAAGTCGACGAACGGTTAAATGTGCGCGCGTGAAAGTCGGTGGCGTGCCCACTGTTTTGTGAAAAAGCCACCGCCGTGCCGTTTTTATCAACCGTAACATCTTCAAGATTACTTGATGTAAACCAATGCCCCATTGAGGTTGCCGAGGTCTCCACATCGAATGTCGACCCCAAATAGTCGGCAGTAAGCTCTAGCTTGTTGTTAGGTCTATACTGTAAAACGAGTGCAGACCCCGTACGGGTCCTATCGTCAAAACGCACTCTTTGATCGTAATTTCTGGGAACGTATAACGTAGGAACGTCTTCAGAAAGCTCACTTTCAGGTACGTTAGTATTTACCAACCAACCATCAATTTGCGCTTCTTCTAGTCGCGCTTGACGCTTGTGTTGAGTAAAAGAGGCTAGAATGCCAAACGAGTTATTCAAATAAGTGTTGCTGAACATAGCAGAGGTAGAAGGCGCATATTGTTGCGAGTTAGTATCGTACTGCATTTTGATGCTGCCAGCCGCCCGCATTCCCTTGAAAGAAAGAGGTTTAGCGGTGTGAACATCGATCGTAGCGCCGATGCCACCTGACTGCATAGTCGCCTGGCTTTGTTTGTGCACGGTAACACTGCTGACAATCTCAGAGGCCAGTGTATCAAAGCTGAATTCGCGCCCGAGCTTATCGGTTGCCATAGGCCTGCCGTTTAATAACACCCGATTAAATTCCGGCCCAAACCCCCTCACTGTAACAAGTTGACCTTCACCTTCTGCGCGGTCGATAGATACGCCAGAGACACGCTGCAGCGCTTCTGCGAGGTTTTGATCGGGAAACTTGCCCATATCCACCGACTGAATAGTATCAATGATGACGTTCGCGTTGCGTTTAATACCCACCGATTGAGCAACACGCGCTCGTAATCCCCTTACTTCAATGTATTCAATATCGTAACTACCTTGCTCGTCAGGTACGGTTACCAAGCTATCGTCTTGTGCGGTAATGGCGTTAAAAAGACGACCAAGCAAGTGATTGTTTTCATCACTATCGCTAGCAGGCACTATTTTTATTCGGGTGTTATCGACAATATCAGCACTCAGGCCTGTACCAGCCAAAAGCTTTTCTATTGCTACTTGCGGGGTATAGTTACCACTTACTTCATTTGCAAAAATATGCCTGACTTTATTGAAGGGAAAGACTACGGTCAGCTCGGCTTGATTGGCAAACGCGATGATTGCCTCGTCTGCACTTTGTGCAGGAATAGCGAAATCTATTGCGGAGACCGGCGATGTATTCTGTGTAATCACTTCTGCTTGTTGGTGGGGCAGCACTGACTGCGCAATAACAGTGTGACTTGCGCCGAACGACATCATGCACAGTGCAACCGTTAAAGCTTTAGGCTTAAAAGGCAGCATGATTATTGTGTCGAATGGTTCACTTGCCACAGGCATATTTGGTTTTACGCTATTGTTATTATTGATTATTAGAGTGCGTGATGCGTATGCGTCACCCTACACGTTATTGTTGGTGTTGTTTTAAACTAGCGTCGCATTATATACAACCCATTAACAAATTTAATTTTTGAGCGATAATGTTGAAAATACTGGGGGAAAATAGCGTGGCTGTCGTCTTAGTAAGTAACAACGATAAAAAATAACAATATGCCCATAGAAACAGCCATACATAATGCCTATATGTCGGCGCGCGGCTCGATGGCCAAAATGCTATCGCGCCTTGTGCCGCCTAAAGAAGTGGATGACATACTGCAGGATACGTATGTTCGCTTGTGTCAGGCGAAATCTACCGAGCATATTAAAGAGCCCAAGTCGTTTTTGTTTAAAACCGCAAAAAACTTGGCCTACGATCACTTGAAGCGTGCAGAAACACGCATGGTAGACGACAGCGTAGAGGTTGCGGCAGCACTGGAAAGCGCAATTAGCGGTGTTGAAGATGAAACATTTCACAACAACGCCACCCAGCAAGAGTTTAAGTTGTTTTGTGACGCAGTGCGCGCCCTTCCCAAGCAATGCAGGCGCGCATTTGTATTGAAGAAAGTGTATGGCTACTCTCTTAAAGAGATTGCCCAAGAATTAGAGATAAGCGAAAAAACCGTGGAAAAGCATATTGCTGAAGGAATAAAAAGATGCACTTTGTTTATGCGACGACAAACGACGTCACATACACGGCCGAATGCTTATCAAAGTGGTGGGCAACACAGTACGGCGGATGTAAAGAGAGACGCCCATGAATAGTTCAACAAACGAAACAAAAAACGCTAAGTCAGACACCAATAGTAACGTTGTACAGTTTAATAGCGATGAGCGTGTGCTTGATGCCGCCAGCGAATGGCTTGTAAAGCTAGACGAAGGGCTTGATGACAATGAAACACAAGCGCTAAAAAAATGGCTTGCAACGCCATTGCATCGAGACACCTTCCTCGAAATGGTAGCCTTGTGGGACAAGATGTCGGTGCTTAGCGAACTGGCTGAGATCGTACCTCATACACCTGAGCCTAGCGCCAAACACAAAGCACACAACACCGTGACTTGGAAGCGCCCGCTGGCCATTGCTGCCTCGTTTTTAATGGTCGGGCTGTTAAGTTATCAGGGGCTAAATTTATTCTCGCCGTCTAACCAAACCGAACCTGTTGCACAAATGGCAAGCTACTCGTTACAAGCTTCGACCAAACCGGGCGAGCACAAGAGTATTAGCTTAGAGGACGGCAGTACACTATGGCTTAATACCAACTCTCAAGTGAACATCGCTTTTACTGAAACCTCACGGATTATTCAGCTTGTCAAAGGTGAGCTTCATATCGAAGTGGCGAAAGACAAATCCCGCCCGCTCAATGTACTTGCAGCCGGTAAAGCCATACAGGCGGTTGGTACTGCTTTTAATGTGCAATATCACCGCGGCGACCTTGAACTGGTAGTTACCGAAGGCGTGGTAGAAGTCGCCAGCTATACACTTAACAAAGCGAATGGCGAAAGCATTATTGATCCAATTATTAAACCGCAGGCTCAGCCACTGACGTTAGTTCAAGGTGAAAAATCGCTTTTATCTTTGCCTAACAGCACCGTTGAGACCGTGTCAGATGAAGATATCGCGAATGATTTAAGCTGGCGTGAAGGCAAGATTGTATTTCGCGGCGAGCCATTAATTGACGTGATTGAAGAAGTAAGCCGATATACGGATAAAACGGTTGTTTTAGGTGATGCTGCGCTTGCTAACATGCAAGTAGCAGGGCTATTCAACACCAATGATGTAGACGCGCTTATTGCCGCCCTTGCCGACAATTTACAGATATCTACAGACTACTCTAGCGACACTATTGTCCTTCGCCCCCGTTAACAGTGGGATTGGCTCATAAGTTCTTACTTAGCATTATTGAGCTACAAACTAAACACAAAGCGCGTTCTAAAGCTTAACTCGCGCTTTCTCCCACTCCCCCTTACAATGACGCCTTATACCAGTCGGCAAGCATTGGTATGATAGATAAATGCATCAAACAAAAAGGCGTCTTTGATATGCAAATAGGCAGTACTTTAACGGCAATTAAGCAGCTCACTTCCAGGCTACTACTTCTGACCACCTGCGCGGTGCTATCTAATACAGCTTTCGCCATTGAAGCTGGCCAATATTATTATTTCATCTCTGACAAGTGCGTGGCTAAAGGCCCTCAAACGCCCGAAGAGCGAGGCGCCGTAACCCCAGATGTTATGCTATTTGAAGTGGTGCCTGCGGGGATCAGCGACTACTACGTAAACATGAATACGAGCGCACTGATTCACTATACAGAGGAAGGGCAAGCGCACCTTTCTTCAATGGAAGCAGAGCAGGCCTATACTGCTGGTAAAGCACCGTCGAAAGACAGCCTTAGAAAAGATGGCAATGCCATCCAGCACGACTTCATGCTGCAGCGCGAAGCAATAGATTTAAAAAACCTGATAAACACGTTAAATGGTTTTTCCCAGCTGCAGTCTGATAAAGGCTACTTTTTTAAGAAAATCGTAGGCCTTTCTAACCCCGACGCTAAATTTAAAGCCATTACCCGGGTTCGCTTAAGCGATATGGGTTACGACAATCGCATGATGCTAACAAGCTACTCCAGCGACTACTTTATGCTGGATGAACAAGGTAAGGCCTCTGACACAGCTTTTATTACGGTAGATCACGGCGCAGCGCTACGCAATTCACTGCACGACACCAACAGCCCGTACGCCATATTTACCAAAAATTCAGTATGCGGTGAAAAGTGGGAGCCGGGCAATTAACAAGGTAATTAGCTAGGACATACTTTAAACGCTTGTTGAATGGATCGGGCTTACTTCGGCTTTAGCGGCTTCGGTTTTAAGCGGCTTTGGTTTTAAAGGGCTCTGGTTTTAATTACTACGATAGAGCGTTTTAATAAGGTGGTAGCCGAAACGGGTCTTCACCGGCCCATGTACTTTGAGCACGTCTTTTTTAAATACCACATCGTCGAAGGCTTTTACCATTTGGCCTCTACGGAATTCACCAAGATCGCCGCCACGCTTGCCCGACGGGCATTTAGAATGACGCTTTGCTAATGTCGCAAAATCCTTACCCTTTTTAAGCTGCTCTAAAATAGAAAGCGCTTCTTTCTCTGTTTTAACCAAAATGTGAAGTGCGGATGCCGTTGCCATGGAAAGGACCTAATTTGTCTCGGGGGTTTAAGAATAATATCGTGCACGCTAAGTATACCCTAGTGAGCAACTCGCCCGCCATTAGTCAATGTGATGTGTTGGGCTAAAAAAGCGATGTAAAGGCTACTCTGCTGTTTAAAAACTGCGTATCGTTAACCTTTATCGATCATTGACGAGCCTTCCCTTTTGTTACCAGAATTCGACTTGGCCCAAGCGATAGGAATGTTGAGTTTTGCGCTTGTACAAAGGGCAAAAAGCACTCGGTCAGGCCTGATTGCCCAAAGTGAATGCGTTGCTATACGCACACTGCATTGGAAGCTTTCAAGCCAACCTCGTCGAGAGAGTCGAAACACGTCAATTAGAACGAGAGCGCAAACAGACTCGTTACTGACGTATGATAGTCCAGTGACATAGCGACGGATAACAGCGTTATATTCACAATGGAGAAACCAAAAACACGTTTTGCCCAGCCTTCTACGTTGATGTCGGGTCTGTATCCGCGCAGCGCCATCAACAGCCACCAAAGGCTTGTTGCGAAAGCTACTGTTAAAAAGCCAATACCTGTATAACCGCTAAGTGGAAGCAGCATTACAACTAAAGCAAATAACGCAATATGAAGAACAATATGGCGTTTTGCTTTCGCGATACCTTGCGATACAGGCAATACGGGAATGCCAGCCGCCTTATAGTCGTTATATCTAAAGATAGCGATGGCATAAGAATGGGGCATTTGCCAAATGCTGAACATACCCAGCAAAATAGCCGCAGCCATATCAAACTGACCGCTCGCGGCGCAATAACCGACTACGGGCGGAACGGCCCCCGACAGACTGCCAACGAAGGTGCCATACACCGAATTTCGCTTCATATACAGGCTGTAAACCCCCACATAAATGACGTAGCCAAAAGCGGCAAAAAATACGGCAGTAAGGTTGGTGTAAAGCGCTAACAAGCCAAACCCTGCAATACCCAGCACAGCACCATGCAACATCGCAGTAAGTAATGGCAACTCGCCTGTTACCGTAACCCGGCTAGCCGTGCGCTGCATTTTGCCGTCGATATCTCGGTCAATGCAGTTATTGATGACACAACCTGAAGCCACCACCAGCGATAAACCGATGAGCGTTGCGAGCAATAGCCAGTAATCTATATCGCCACGGGACGCGAGCAAGAAACCGCCCGTTACCGAAATAGCATTGCCCATAATAATGCCGGGCTTGGTGACTGAGAGGTAACGTTTATAAGTAGAGGTCATGGGTAAAATCCAAATTTAGAACGCGCCCATTTAGACGCGTATCAAGGTGTACTGAGAAGCCCCAATGTTGCCCCCAAAATAGGTTGCCCCAATAGAAGGGCAAAACATGAGGGCTTATCGTACTGACCGCGATGAAGTAAACACATTGAAAAGCCTGACATGATCGTCAGGCTAGACCACGCATATACAGAGACTTGCTAATACATCATCATGGCATTTGATTCGTAGATAATCCAAACGGATAACCCAACCACCATGAAAATAATAAGCGCACTAAATAAGAACGAAAACGTATTGGCTCTGCCTTCTTCAGTAACAAAGTTAAGGTGCAAAAAGTATTTAAGGTGCACCCAAATTTGAACCAAGCCCAAAGTTACCACGCTCCAAATCGTGGTAACTTTAGATAGGTCGCCATTCATCACTAGGGTGAACGGAATAGCGGTAAGTACCACAGATAGAATGAAGCCAATAATATAAGACTTCACATCGCCATGTGCGTCATCACTATTGTGGGTCGATGAAGCGTGACCGTCCGTATTTGAAGCTAATTTTGCATCGTGTAGCGCCATTACATTGCCCCCATTAAATACACTACGGTAAATACACATATCCATACGATATCGAGGAAGTGCCAAAACAGACTTAAGCAACTAAGTCGGGTAACCGTTTGCTCACCAAGACCTCGGCGGATTACTTCAATAAACATGATGGTCATCCAAATAAGACCTGCTGTAACGTGCAGTCCGTGCAGTCCTACTAACGAGAAAAACGCCGTTAAAAACGCACTTTGCTGCGGCCCGTTACCATGCACAATAAGGTGATGGAACTCGTATACTTCCATACCGATAAAACACGCTCCCAGTGCCCATGTCACTGCCAGCCAAGTAAGTGCACCTGACTTGTTTTGTCGGTGAGCGCAAATCATGGCGAAGCCAAAGGTGATGCTGCTTAGAAGCAACGCGGCGGTTTCCACAGCCACAAAGTTGAGTTCAAAAATATCTTTGCCAGACACGCCCCCTGCCGTGTTCATGAAGAGCACCGCGTAGGTAGCAAAGAAAGAAGCAAACAACAAACAGTCGGTCATTAAATACAACCAGAAACCAAACACGGTGTTGTTTTCATGATGTTCTTCGTGTGCGTGTTCATGCGGCATTGATGCGGCGCTTGATGTTGCAATAGTACTCATGAGCGACCTCCCACTGTATTGGCACTTAAGTGCGTAGCTTCAACTCGTTCAACTTCATCTACCTGCACGTAGTAATCAACATCCGAGGTATAGCAACGCTTAATAAATACTCCTATTCCTGCCACTAAACCGACAACAGCAAGCCACCAAATATGCCAGATAAGCGCAAAGCCCATTAGGGTAAAGCTCATGCTCATGCAAACTCCGGCTGAGGTATTTTTTGGCATATGAATAGGTGTGTATTTTTCAGGGCGTTGATACGACTCGCCGCGCTCCTTCATATCCGTCCATGCATCAATGTCTTTGATGTGAGGAATCTTGGCAAAATTGTAAAATTGAGGCGGTGACGCCGTTGACCACTCTAGCGTGTGACCATTCCACGGATCGCCCGTTGTATCGTTAAGCTTATCTTTGTTTTTGAAGCTTACAAACAGCTGAAGTAGCTGGAAGAAAATACCAATTGCTATAACAAACGCACCAAATGCAGCAATGTATAACCAGATATTCCAGTCAGGATTGTCGGTGTGATTTAAGCGGCGTGTCATACCCAAAAAGCCAAGCACATATAGGGGCATGAACGCCAAAAGGAAACCAATTTGCCAGCACCAAAAGGCTGCTTTTCCGGTTTTTTCGTCAAGCTTAAAGCCCATTGCTTTCGGGAACCAAAAAGCAAAACCAGCCAGATAGCCAAATACCGCACCACCAATAATGGTGTTGTGAAAGTGCGCAATGAGAAACAAGCTATTATGAAGTACGTAGTCAGCACCTGGAATAGCAAGTAACACCCCTGTCATGCCGCCAATGGTGAAGGTCACCATAAAGCCTAATGTCCACAGTACAGGCACACTCAATATTAAGCGACCGCGATACATGGTGAATAGCCAGTTAAACAGTTTCACGCCCGTGGGTACGGCAATAACCATGGTCATAATGCCGAAGAAGGCATTCACATTGGCGCTCGACCCCATGGTAAAGAAGTGGTGCAGCCAAACAATAAAACCGAGAATGGCAATGGCACCCGACGCATACACCATCGACTTGTAGCCAAACAGGCGCTTAGCGGTAAACGTAGATATAACTTCTGAAAAAATACCAAATGCAGGCAGTACCAGAATATAAACCTCAGGGTGTCCCCACGCCCAGAACAGGTTGATATACATCATAGAGTTACCACCAGCTTCATTCGTGAAGAAGTGGAAATCCATATAACGGTCTAGCGTCAGCATGGCTAACACAGCCGTCAGAATTGGGAACGAAGCAGCAATCAGAATGTTTGCCCACGTACAGGTCCATGTGAAAATAGGCATTTGCATTAACTTCATGCCGGGCGCACGCATTTTAAACACGGTAACTAAGAAGTTTACGGCGGTTAGCAGCGTACCGAGCCCGGATATCTGCAGGGCCCATATGTAATAGTCGACGCCAACCCCGGGACTAAACTCCAACCCGGCTAGCGGCGGATAAGCAACCCACCCTGTTTTTGCGAATTCACCTAACCCCAAAGACACATTTACTAGAATTGCGCCACCTGCGGTCAGCCAAAAACTTAAGTTATTTAAAAATGGAAACGCCACATCGCGAGCACCAATTTGTAGTGGCAAAATGATATTCATCAACCCAATCATAAACGGCATCGCCATGAAGATAATCATGATAACGCCATGGGCTGTGAAGATTTGGTCGTAGTGCTCTGGCGGTAGATACCCGGGCGCACCATTGGTTGCCATTGCAAGCTGAGTACGCATCATAATAGCGTCGGCGAAGCCACGCAGCAGCATGATCATAGCCAACACAATGTACATAATACCAAGACGTTTGTGGTCGACAGACGTTATCCAATCAAACCATAGGGTTCCCCACTGTTTGTGCTTGGTGATAAGCATGGCAATGACCACACCCACCACTGCCACAACAGCAAGTGTCACCATAATAATCGGCTCGTGATAGGGCACGGCCTCAATAGATAATTTACCTAATAAAGACATGGTTATTGTGCATCCTCTTGGTGATGGCTGTGTTGCATTTCAGGCATGGCGTGATGTTCGCCCATGGCGGCATTTTCCGGCTTGTTGTAGAAATCCATAGAGCCGTGATCTTTCATGTATTTCATAACGATGTTATGAAATAGACCGTCATCGACTTTGCTGAAATAGGTCACCGGATTGTTTTCGCTTGGCTCAGCAAGCTGCTCGTAGGCACCTGACGTTAACGATGTTTGCGACTGCTTAACGCTGGCAACCCACACCTCGAAGTCATCCTCGGTAGGTGTAGCAATAGCGTTAAACTTCATGCCAGTGAATCCCGCGCCGCTGTAATTTGAAGAAATGCCTTTGTACGTACCTGGCTCGTCGGCAATAAGATGAAGCTTAGTCTCCATTCCCGCCATGGAATAAATCTGGCTTCCTAGCTGAGGAATAAAAAACGAATTCATGGTGCTTTCAGAAGTAATCTTAAACGCAACGGGTTTATTGGCAGGAAACACCAATTCATTGACCGTTGCTATACCTTGTTCAGGATAAATAAACAGCCACTTCCAGTTGAGCGAGACTACTTCAACAGTAAGATGCTCTCCTTGACCTTCTAGCGGTGCATAAGGGTCGAGTGCGTGAGTAGAGCGCCAGGTGATCACACTCAACGACACGACAATGAGAATTGGAATGGACCACACCACCGCTTCTATTTTGGTCGAATGTGCCCATTTAGGGGTATAAATTTCGAAATCGCGACTAGCGCGATACTTCCACGCAAAGTAAAGCGTAAGAAAAATAACGGGAACAACAACAATCAGCATGAGGATGGTACAAAGAATAATCAGATTCTTTTCATCCATGCCCACTTGCCCTTTAGGGTCGAGCACGCCACCGCTGCAGCCGGCCAACGTCAGCCCTGCACCAGCAACAATTAAAGTAAAAAGGTTACGAATAGACAAAACAAGTTCCTATAACCCACAAGTTAAACGGCGATGACTGGGCCGCTTAATAAAGAATGGCAGCGTTACAGCATCGAAAAACACACCGGTAAAGCTTTGTCACACTTACTGCGCAACGCTTTCGGCGTTAAATAATTAAATCGGAGACGTTTAACTAAAAAGTGGGGGCGCTCTACTGCCAACCGTCTGAACAAAAGGCTGGGGGAATGTAGGGCAAAGGTAAGGAATAGGTCGGCGCTGTTTTGTTATTTGCGCCTTTGCTATAGCCGTGGCTTTTACCAAGAGACCAACTAATACTAATGCAATAGTGGGAACAATAAATTGCGAAAGCGTGTGATTGGCCAGTGCAATGAAAAAAGGCTCTACAACCAAACTTTCATTAAACGCACTGACAAATTCTGCCGAGTCAGCCAAGGTACCACTGATAACTAGCGCAATGTTCAGCAGTAACACCAGATTAGCCAACCACAGCATAGCGCCTACACCACTGGTGTAGTTTATTGCGGGTCTAATTAGTGAATTCAATTCGCTTAAAAAAGCGAAAGAACGTGGTGCCATATAGAATGTAATGCCTTACAAGAACAATGCTCTAAGTTTAACGCTGCTTCCAATGAGAATGAGAAAGCAGGCGTGGCAGAGTAATCTCAAATAAGGACAAGTACAAGCCACCTATCGACGGGCTAAAAAGACCTAGTAATTAAAGCACCAGACACAAATGACTATTTTATTAACATTCAGAAGATAAGACTCTGCTTCCACAGATTTATCGTCGCCCTTAGTACAGATGTCACGCATTTATTCACTTTTTCGCTCGCTGAGCCTTCAACTTGCACCTCGGTAGCACCTACACATGTTAATTTTTTGTTTTAAATATACAAAATTAAACCGCTTACCGGATGCGATTGATAAAGCGTTAACCTTCTTATAGATGCGATGAGTTGCACGACAGTTTTCTCTCTTTTCTCAATGTAATTGATTTAAAAACAATCAATAATTTAAAATGCTACCGGTAGCATTTTGTTTAATTCGTGTTAATATCGAGCAGTATTATCTTGATTTCGGGACCGCAAAAAGATGGAAAGGTATGTTATTCCAAGCGTTATGCAGGCGCTGCAGCTATGTCAAGCCATCGCCGAGTCTCGCTCGGGGTTAAGTGCCTCTGAAATTGAGTCAGCGCTTAAACTCCCCCGCACATCAGTATTTAGGTTACTGAGAACATTAACCAGCGAACGGGTAGTCGAAAAGCGTGGTACAAAATACTTCTATGGCACACGCATTTACGAAATTAGCGCCGCTAACTCGCGCAGCAGATACGTTCAGAGAATCACTGCACCTGCGCTTTCGAAACTTATAGCTACAACCAACGCTAGCGCAATTATCTGTACATTAGGCGACTACTGCGCGTTTGTTATTGACGTTTTAGATGCCAGAGAAAAGCAAATAACAACAATAAGGCCAGGGACAAAACTGCCCTTATTTGAATCTGCTGCGGGTCACGTCATGTTGGCCTACCATCCCAAGTATCAAAACATGAACGACAGCACACACCCCGCAAACTTTGATGAACAACAAGCCGCGAAATTACGAGCAACAACTTGTACCAGAGGCTATGCCGTCAGCCACTTCGCACCGCGCAACGTAACGCTTGTTGCCGTGCCAGTCTTCATGCGAGATGGAGAGCTTGTATCAATTTTAGCAGTAGAACTAGAGGGTATGATCCACGATATTAAGGTACTCCAAGCATGGAGCGCTAAACTCAAAGACATCGCCCGCCTTCCAACCACCGGTGCCCACCCTTACGAGCAGGACATGCAGTAACGAAATATATTCCAATTCAACTGATTGTCGCTTTCGTCGCGTTTCTCGCTTTGTCTAACTGTCACGCACAATCATTGGCGTTTGAAGGTGCGCTGGGGTTCGGAAAATACACACAAGGTGGAAATCAAGGAAAAGTGTTAGTTGTTAGCTCTTTGTCTGATAATGCCAAAAGCCCACAACAGGGAACATTGCGATGGGCTATTGCGCAAGACTATCCCAGACTGATTGTCTTTAATGTGTCTGGCGTGATCGCGCTAGAAAAGGAGTTAGAAATAAAACATGGCAACGTCACCATTGCAGGACAGACATCTCCCCACGGAATTGTAATTTCTGGCGCATCAACAAGCGTTGAAGCTAACCAGGTTATTATTCGTCACATGCGTTTTAGGCCAGGGAAAGACAGTAAAGAAGGCGACGCGGTCACTGTAAGAAACACTACTGACGTCATCATCGATCACTGCTCGCTCAGTTGGTCAAAAGACGAGGTAGGTTCGTTCTACAATAATCAGCGCTTTACACTGCAATACAGCATATTATCAGAGAGTTTAAACAACGCGGCCATCACAAAGGTAACCATGGCTATGGCGGCATTTGGGGTGGCAGTAATGAAGTTCGCCTTTCTTTTTAAACCGGGTTCATAATTACCGTTTACTTTTATTAAGTTTTTCCGTTAACGTAAACGTTGGATGAAATTCGGACAATAATAACGATGAAACGATTTTTTAAATGGATTGGTACTGGTTTACTGGTAATTGTATTGGCAGGCGGTACTTTTGCTGCGCACGAGTGGTATGCGGATAAACCTTTTTACTTTAATAACCTACTTAACCGAGAAATGGTGAAAGTAGCTTTTGATAGTCCTGAAACCTTAACCTCCCTCGGTTTTTTGGAATCAATGGGCATTAAAGGCCACAACGCCGAGCTTGATGACGTTAGCCAAGAAAAAAATGAAGCCTTGTTTGTAAAAGCCCATGATATACGAGAAAAGGTTTTAGCGTATGACGACGAAGATTTAAACGAGGATGAGCAACTTTCAAAAGAAATCACGCTGTACTTGCTTGATTATCTCATTAGTAACGAGCCGTTTCAGTATCACAGCTACCCAGTAAACCAACTTTTCGGTGTACAAAACGGGTTTCCAAGCTTTATGGAAGGTCAGCATCAGATTAATGATGCTACCGACGTAGAGAACTATTTAAGCCGTTTGCGTGCCGTAGACGAGAAATTCTCGCAAGTACTTAAAGGGCTTAAGCTTCGTGAAGAAAAAGGCATTATCCCTCCGCGGTTCGTGATAGACCGCGTACTAGATGAAATGAATGGCTTTATATCTTCACCAATAGAAGAGAATATTCTTTACAGCTCACTGAAAGAAAAGATGTCTAAGGCTGAAGAAATCTCTGCGGAACAGCAAGACGCATTTTTAGCTGAAGCTCAAACAGTCATAGGTGATGACGTTGACCGCGCCTACCAGCTATTTATAGATTACTTCACCACGCTTCAAGCCAAAGCTGGCAATGACCACGGCTACTGGCATTTACCTGACGGCGACAAAGTGTACGCCAATGCGCTGCGTTTTTTCACTACCACCGACATGACTGCCGATGAAATTCACAACCTAGGCTTAAAAGAGGTAGCAAGAATTCAGGGCGAAATGTTGACTATTCTTGCTGGTGAAGGCTACGACGTAACTCAGGGCTTCTCTAGCGCGATGGACGCGTTAGCCGCCGATCCTTCTCACTATTACGAAGACAGTGATGAAGGCCGCGAGCAAATTCTAAAAGATTATCAAACCATACTTGATGAGATTGATGCAGGTATAAGTGATGTATTTAGAATTCGCCCTGAGGCCGGCATGGAAGTGGTACGTATTCCGGAGTTTAAAGAGAAAACTGCTCCTGGCGCCTACTACCAGCAGCCCGCTATTGATGGCTCTCGTCCGGGACGATTTTATGCCAACTTGTATGATATTAAAGCAACCCCTAAGTACAGTATGCGTACATTGGCCTATCACGAAGGCATTCCGGGCCATCATTTCCAAGTAGCCTTGGCGATGGAGCTGGAAGGCATGCCCTTTATTCGCAAAATGTCGCCTTTTACTGCCTACACCGAGGGCTGGGCTTTATATTCAGAATACCTAGCATGGGAGATGGGCTTTCAAGATAAACCTCTAGATAACTTGGGGCGCCTTCAAGCTGAACTATTCAGAGCAGTACGCTTAGTGGTAGATACGGGTATTCATGATAAACGTTGGACCCGTGAAGAGGCAATTGACTATATGGTACGCAACACAGGTATGGCGCTTAGCGACGTTACATCCGAAATTGAGCGCTATATTGTTATGCCGGGTCAGGCCACCTCTTACAAAGTGGGAATGATTAAGATTTTAGAAATTCGTGAGAAAGCGAAACAAGAATTAGGCGATAAGTTCGACTTACGCGATTTCCATGGCGTGGTACTTAAAAACGGTGCGGTGCCACTTGCCATTCTTGAAGAATTGGTGGACGAGTATATTGCAGAAAAGCAGGGCGCATAGCCCTGTTACGCTCTAGGTTTGTCAAACAAACAAAAAGGCGCTGCTCTATGAGCAGCGCCTTTCTTTTAAGCGTTAAGCTTGGGGGATGATTACATCATGCCGCCCATTCCGCCCATGCCGCCCATGTCAGGCATTGCTGGTGCGTCTTCTTTAGGTAGTTCTGCTACCATTGCTTCAGTTGTGATCATTAGTGAAGCAATTGAAGATGCGAACTGTAGTGCAGAGCGCGTTACTTTAGTTGGGTCAAGGATACCCATCTCTAGCATGTCGCCGTAAGTGTCGTTACCTGCGTTGTAACCGTAGTTACCTTCGCCGTTCTTCACTTCGTTAACTACTACTGATGCTTCTGCACCTGAGTTGATAGAGATTTGACGTAGAGGCGCTTCCATTGCACGTAGTGCAAGCTTAATACCTACTGTTTGGTCGTCGTTGTCGCCAGTAAGGTCAGCAAGTTTAGCTGCTGCGCGAACTAGTGCTACACCGCCACCAGGTACCACACCTTCTTCAACCGCTGCGCGAGTTGCGTGAAGTGCATCTTCTACGCGGTCTTTCTTCTCTTTCATTTCAACTTCAGTTGCTGCACCAACTTTAATTACTGCAACACCGCCAGAAAGCTTAGCTAGACGCTCTTGAAGCTTCTCTTTGTCGTAGTCTGACGTAGAGTCTTCAATTTGACCTTTGATTTGAGCACAACGGCCTTCAATCGCTTCTTGGTCGCCGTTACCGTCAACAACTGTTGTGTTGTCTTTGTTGATAACTACGCGCTTAGCAGTACCTAGGTCTTCAAGCTGCACTTTTTCAAGGTCTAGACCAATTTCTTCAGAGATTACTGTACCGCCAGTTAGGATAGCGATGTCTTGAAGCATTGCTTTACGACGGTCACCGAAACCTGGTGCTTTAACCGCTGCAACTTTAACAATACCGCGCATGTTGTTAACTACTAGTGTAGCAAGCGCTTCGCCTTCAACATCTTCAGCGATGATCATTAGCGGCTTACCCGCTTTCGCTACGCCTTCAAGGGTAGGAAGTAGTTCGCGGATGTTAGAAATCTTCTTGTCAACCAATAGGATGAACGGGTTGTCTAGTTCAACAGTACCGTTTTCTTGGTTGTTGATGAAGTATGGAGATAGGTAACCGCGGTCGAACTGCATACCTTCAACAACGTCTAGTTCGTTTTGAAGTGCCTGACCTTCTTCTACAGTGATAACACCTTCTTTACCTACTTTTTCCATCGCTTGAGCAATGATATCGCCAACTTCTGAATCAGAGTTTGCAGAGATAGTACCTACTTGAGCGATAGACTTGCTGTCTGCACAGTCAGTAGACAGAGCTTTAAGCTCTTCAACTGCTGCCGCAACTGCTTTGTCGATACCGCGCTTAAGATCCATTGGGTTCATACCCGCTGCAACGCTCTTAAGACCTTCAGTAACAATTGCTTGCGCAAGTACAGTAGCAGTAGTAGTACCGTCACCCGCTTCGTCGTTCGCTTTAGACGCTACTTCTTTTACCATCTGCGCGCCCATGTTCTCGAACTTGTCTTCAAGCTCGATTTCTTTCGCTACAGACACACCATCTTTAGTGATAGTAGGTGCACCGAAAGACTTGTCTAGAACAACGTTACGGCCTTTTGGACCTAGTGTTACTTTAACTGCGTTAGCTAGTGTGTTTACGCCTTTTAGCATTTTGCTGCGAGCGTCATCACCAAAACGTACTTCTTTAGCTGCCATGATTAAATTCCTCTAAAATTCGTTTTAACGTTAGTTGTAATTACTCAACAATCGCTAGAATGTCGCTTTCGCTTAGGATTAGTACTTCTTCACCATCCAGCTTTTCTGTTTTAACGCCGTAACCGTCGTTGAAAATAACGGTGTCGCCTACTTTAACGTCTAGCGCTTTAACTTCGCCGTTCTCAAGAATGCGACCGTTACCTACTGCGATTACTTCGCCGCGTGTAGATTTTTCTGCTGCAGAACCAGTCAGAACGATACCGCCTGCAGATTTGCTTTCTTGCTCTGCGCGCTTAAGGATTACGCGGTCGTGTAAAGGACGAATTGCCATTTTCAAGTCTCCTGAAAATTCCACTATTCAAATGAATGTAATTATCGACATTCAGACAATCTAAATGCCGTGTGTTTAAGGTTGCTCATTGCTGAGCAGTTAAAATCGTTTCTGCACGGATAGATGGGGTAGTACCCAGATAACTTCAAGGGTTTTTAAGCAAAAAAATGTAAAAAAATTGGTTTTTTCGCTAAATACTTCTTTTTATTGGACAAGTAAACGCCGTTTATCGCGGTAAACGGCGCTCATAACCTGACGGAGAGGGCGTTGGGGCTCGCTATTTTAAGCGCTTATCTGAATCGTTGGTGGTGTGATCGGTGTACTCACCTTCAAACACATCACCATCGCTATTATGTGAACGTGAACGCTCATCGAAAGGACTTTGCCCAAACGGTGACTGACCCTGTCCGAAGCCTGCAGTTCCCGGCCCCATCCCCGCAGCAACAACGCGCATTTTCATGTGCTTACTGACCTGAGCAGCAAAGAAGTGACGAGAGCCTGGCATTGCCAATAAGAAGCCAAAAATATCGGTAATAAAGCCTGGCGTCACAAGTAAAACACCCGCAACCACCAGCATCAAGCCATCAACTAGTTCTTTTCCTGGCACTTCATTTCGCTGCATTTTTTCTTGTGCCGTTTGCAGCGTACTCACGCCTTCGCGCTTAACAAAATAAGCACCAATAAAGGCAGAAAGAAGTACCAAGCCAACGGTATTCCAACCACCAATTACGCTGCCTACATTAATCAGCAACGCAATCTCTAAAATAGGTAATAGGGCAAACAGTATAAATAAAACCCGCAAAATGCTTCCTCTTTCATGTATTCATAACCTGTTATAGGGTCTTTGTACGTAATAACAAGAAAAGGTGCCCACCCTTTCGCTTAAATAGCCACTTAAAGCGACCGATAACGACCGTGATATACTGTAGCTATGAAAGAATAGTGCGACTTTTCAGGTCAATTACATATCGACCCACTAGCAAAGTAACAGGCGCGAAACAAAGTAGGAAACGTTTATGACAATTAAGCTTGTATTGTGCACCACGCCCGATGAAAAGACAGCGCAGTTAATTGCCAGCACGCTCGTTGAAGAAAAGCTTGCCGCCTGCGTCAACATAATCAAGGGTATAGAGTCCGTTTATGAGTGGCAGGGGAAGGTGGAAACCGACGTAGAGTGCCAACTGCTTATTAAAACGAACACACAACACGTTTTACAGGCCTTCGATAGAGTAAGCGAACTACATCCGTACGATGTCCCTGAATGGTTAGAACTTAATGCTGAGGCTAGCAGCGCTTATGGGCATTGGCTACAAAACACACTGCAGCGCTAACTGAACCCGTATTTTCTTAACAAGAATAACTAAGACGTAAAAATAGATTAAAATGAATGACAACCTTATGACTACCCTTTTGCCTTCGCCTTGCCTATCGTTGGCTTCGCTGTTTCGTCGCTTTATTGCGTCCGTAGTGTCAGTGCTTTGTTTAATGTCGCTGTTAGTTACGTTTGCGTTTGCACAAGTGCCAAGTGCTTTTGACGATCCATTTACAAATGAGCCCCAATTTCTCGATGTTGACCAAGCGTTTGCTTTTGACTTTAGTCAAAAAGATAACGTGCTTACTTTAAATTTCGACATTGCTGACGGCTATTACTTATACCTTAAACAGTTTAAGTTTGTGGCTAAACAAGCCGAAATTGGCGAGCCTGTTTACCCAAGCGGGGTAATGATTGAAGATGAGTTTTTTGGTGAGTCTGAAGTATTTTACAACGGCGTATCTATTACCCTACCCATTGAGTCAGCACTCAGTGACGGCGTAGTTAAAATTCGCTATCAAGGATGCGCTGATGCCGGCCTTTGCTACCCGCCCACAGTGAAAGTCGTGTATTTAAATGAAGTGGGAAGCAGTGCAGTTGCTGATACAGATACGACCTCAAATTCAAATGACGCAGCGGCCTCTTCTCAAAGCGAGCAGTTCGATTTAGCGCAAAGGCTAATTGATAAAGATAACCTTGCTCTCACTTTAGCTCTATTTTTTGCACTAGGCGTAGGCCTAGCCTTTACACCTTGCGTATTCCCGATGTATCCCATTGTGTCGGGCATTGTGATTGGTCAGGGCAAGCCTAAAACCGCATCGCATTCATTCTGGCTAACCTTTGTTTACGTTCAAGGTATGGCGATTACCTACTCGCTGCTTGGATTAGTGGTTGCGGTAGCCGGCGCGCAGTTTCAAGCTGCGCTTCAACACCCTGTAGTACTCGGCGTATTCATTGTGCTATTTGTGGCGCTAGCCGTTGCCTTGTTTGGTGGCTTTGAAATTCAGCTACCGGCAAAGTATCAAGAAAAGCTCACTCACATGAGTAACAATCAAACGCCCGGCAGTTTCGCAGGTGTGTTTGTTATGGGTGTACTGTCTGGCCTTATCGCTTCGCCCTGTACTACTGCGCCGCTCACCGGCATATTGCTATTTATTGCCCAAACTGGCGATATGACACTGGGCTTTATTTCTCTTTACTTGTTAAGTATTGGTATGGGCGTTCCACTTATTCTGTTCGGCATGACAGGTGGAAAACTCCTACCTAAAGCAGGTAACTGGATGAATGTGGTTAAGGTGACTTTCGGCTTTATGATGCTTGCCGTGGCCATTGTGTTTATTGAGCGTTTATATAATAGCCCAGCCACTGGCTTCCTATGGGGATTGCTTGGCTTCGGTTTATTCGGTTACTACTGGGTACTCAATCGCGCCAGCAACAACTCACTGATGAAGCTTGTACGTGCTGTTGTGGTGGCAATAGGCATTATGGGAAGTGCTGGCCTTACTTATCAAGCAGGGCTAAACACAGGGCTTTGGGGCGAGCACTCTGATGGTGTTCACGCAGGGCACCCAGACTTTGTTGTTGCGCGAGACTTGGCAGACTTACGTAATAAAATAGCGGCGGCTAACGCACAAGGTAAAACCGTGATGGTCGATTTGTACGCCGACTGGTGCGTAGCCTGTAAGGAGTTCGAGAAGTACACGTTCCCTGACGAGCAAGTGGTATCTGCGCTTAGCAATACGGTATGGATGCAGATGGACCTTACCGATAACACACCAGAACGTCAGGAGATTTTTGACACCTTCACTGTGCTAGGCCTGCCTACCATTTTGTTTTTTGACGAAAACGGCGACGAGCTAACCAAAGCCCGTGTCACCGGGTTTATGAAAGCAGACGCCTTTGCCGGTCACGTAAACGAGTGGCTTAACAATGGGTTTAACACTAATGACGGTCAAAGTGGTCGCTTGGACTAAGGCGCGTCGATTCCAGGCCTTTCCTCTTCTCATATGGCGAGTATGGCGAGCGGTGCGAAGCGCTGCTCTCTTAATCTTGGATAGGGGCGGGTTTCAGAAAAGAAGGGTGGCTTCAATGCTGGCCTTCCTATTAATTTCGCTCACTTTTGCCCTATCAGTAACAGCGAAAACCACGGGGTGCTTTGATAACAAACGCTTTTGTTTTGAGCTTACGCCTTCGTCTTCTTCTCTTTATTTAGTCTCAGTACAGAGAAAAGTAGAATTGCCCGTAGCGCTAACTCTGTATTCCAATGTGATGCAAGACATTCCAACAGGCAATGGGGAGCTTAAATCAAAAGCCCACGTTAATGCGTTTTTAGATACCAATGACCAAGTGCCCCTTGGCGTAGTAAAAAATGCCGACGCATTCTGGGCATCTATGCGCGTTAAATGGACGGTGGGGCGCGTAGACGCGATACACGACAACGCCTATACGTATCTGCCACCGCTACAACCAGCTAGCAAATACCGTATTGTGCAAGGCTTTAACGGCAATTTTAGTCATTCTGGTGCGTCAAGGTATGCTCTCGATTTTGCCGCGCCTGTAGGTACACCTATTTTAGCCGCCCGGGAAGGCGTAGTGATCGACACGAAAGATGACGGCACGAAAGGCGGGCCAACGCCGAAGTTTGCAAAATACGCTAACTACGTTGTTATTCTTCATAGCGACGGAACCACCGGCGAATACTACCACCTGAAATATAAAGGTGTTGTAGTAACAAAAGGGCAAACTGTAAAGCGCGGGCAGCTTATCGGTTATACCGGCAATACGGGGTTTTCTTCCTTACCCCACCTTCACTTTGGCATTTATGTAGCCAAATTCCATGGTAAGTACGTGAGTGTGCCGTTTTCCCTTGAAAGCTCCCCAACTAAGGCCTCGCCTTAGAATTTATAGCAATACATACTGATACTTTTCGTTAAAACTGCCATCTCATCCCCCACTAACGCCTTCTGAGAGTGCAGCATGCTGCGGTTTCACAGGCAGCCAACAAGCAAACCTCCCAATAAACTTTGCGCCGAAAACACCTGATTAGACCAGTATTTTGCTGCGAAATCTTTATCTATCACTATAATCAGCATTTAACACAATAAACGAGCAAATTAATTGGCTTTTTTTCGTGCAACTGTCACAAAAGTTTGTTGAAATGGCAATAACCGTGACTTTTTCCCGAAGATAGCAGCAAACTAGATGAATATTTTGTTATTGAACGGCCCTAACCTGAATATGTTAGGCCAAAGAGAACCCGACAAATACGGCACACAAACCTTGCAAGACATCGTAGATGATTTGCAGGCGCAGGCTGCGTCAAGCAACGTGACCTTAACGCATTTTCAGTCAAACGCTGAGTTTGAACTGATTGATCGCGTGCACGCTGCTATGGGTACTGTTGATGCCATTATTATTAATCCTGCTGCCTTCACGCACACCAGCGTCGCCCTTCGCGATGCATTATTAAGTGTCAATATCCCGTTTATTGAAGTGCATTTGTCGAACGTTCACGCCCGTGAACCGTTTCGTCATCATTCTTATTTTTCTGATGTTGCAGCTGGCGTCATTGTTGGCCTTGGTGCCATGGGCTACTCGCTCGCGCTAACTGCAGCAATCAACTTACCGAAATCGCATAAATAAAGCAGAGACAGAACATGGATATTAGAAAGATTAAAAAACTCATCGAACTAGTGGAAGAATCTGGCATTGCCGAGCTAGAAATCACTGAAGGCGAAGAGTCTGTACGCATCCACCGTGGCCCAACGGGTGTTCAAGCGCCAATGAACTACAGCTTTGCAGCACCAGCTGCACCGCAAATGGCACCTGCTCCAGCGGCGGCCGCTACCACTGCTTCTGAAGCACCAGCAGAGCCAGCTCAGCCAGAAGGTCACGTTGTTAAGTCTCCAATGGTAGGTACGTTCTACCGTGCATCTTCACCAACGGCAAAAGCATTTGCAGAAGTGGGTCAGCAAGTGAAAGTTGGCGACACGCTGTGTATCGTTGAAGCGATGAAGATGATGAACCAAATTGAAGCAGATAAAGCCGGTGTGGTTAAGGCAATCTTGGTTGAAAACCAAGACCCTGTAGAATTCGACCAGCCAATGTTCATCATTGAATAAGCGAGTGCTTAACTATGCTAGATAAAGTACTTATTGCTAACCGTGGTGAGATTGCCCTGCGTATTTTGAGAGCCTGTAAAGAACTAGGCATCAAAACCGTAGCGGTGCACTCTACTGCGGATAAAAACTTGAAGCACGTGTTGCTGGCTGACGAATCAATTTGTATTGGTAAAGCATCGGCAACCGAAAGCTACCTGAACATTCCTCGCATTATTGCTGCTGCAGAAGTCACTAACTCTATTGCTATTCACCCAGGTTACGGTTTCCTAGCGGAAAACGCAGACTTTGCTGAAGCAGTAGAAAAAAGCGGCTTTATTTTCATTGGCCCTAAAGCTGAAACTATCAACCTTATGGGTGACAAAGTTTCTGCTATCAACGCCATGAAAAAAGCAGGCGTACCGTGTGTACCCGGTTCCGACGGCCCGCTAACTGACGACGTAGAGCGCAACAAAGCCATTGCTAAGCGCATTGGTTACCCAATCATCGTTAAAGCTGCGGGCGGCGGCGGTGGTCGTGGTATGCGCGTGGTGCGCAGCGAAGCTGAGTTGATTAAAGCCATTGAAACAACGCAAGCAGAAGCTGGCGCTGCATTTGGTAACTCAACGGTTTACATGGAAAAATTCCTTGAGAACCCACGTCACGTTGAAATTCAGGTATTAGCCGATGGCCAAGGTAACGCCATTCACTTAGGTGAGCGTGACTGTTCAATGCAACGTCGCCACCAAAAAGTGGTTGAAGAAGCGCCTGCACCGGGTATTTCTGAGCAAATGCGCACCAAGATTGGCGATCGCTGCCGCAAAGCCTGTATTGAAATTGGCTACCGCGGAGCAGGTACTTTCGAGTTCCTATATGAAAACGGTGAATTCTATTTCATTGAAATGAATACCCGTATTCAGGTAGAGCACCCTGTATCTGAAATGATCACAGGCGTTGACCTTATTAAAGAGCAGCTTCGCATTGCAGCCGGTCAGCCACTGTCAATTGATCAGTCGCAAATTCAAATTCGTGGCCACGCTATTGAATGTCGAATTAACGCAGAAGATCCACAAACCTTTATTCCTAGCCCTGGTCCTATTGATATGTTCCATGCGCCAGGTGGTTTAGGTATTCGTTGGGAGTCGCATATTTACGCGGGCTACCACGTACCTCCTTACTACGATTCAATGATAGGCAAGCTTATCACTTACGGTGAAAGCCGCGACGAAGCGATTGCTCGTATGCGCCATGCCCTTGAAGAGATTGTGGTTGAAGGAATTAAAACGAATATCCCTCTTCAGCGCGCCATTATGGCCGATGAAAACTTCTTCGCGGGTGGAACCAACATCCACTACCTAGAGAAGAAGCTAGGCTTAGCCTAATCCCCCCTTTGGGCTACACGCTGTTTTTTGTGTAGCCCAATTTTCTTTCTTCGCTACTCGCTATTCGCTATTCGCTATTCGCTATTCGCTATTCGCTATTCGCTATTCGCTATTCGCTATTCGCTATTC